>Ga0114129_10000296_pt1 | contig 57617 bp, 47 predicted proteins | sample RhiMetdeltSRZDD1_FD_80071 | JGI IMG/M metagenome (GOLD analysis project Ga0114129, IMG submission 80071) | Populus rhizosphere microbial communities from Tennessee, USA - Rhizosphere MetaG P. deltoides SRZDD1 (version 2) (version 2) | ecosystem: Host-associated > Plants > Roots > Rhizosphere >...
AGGCCGAGGACCGGCCGATCAGCCCGGGCGTGCCGAGGGAGGGTAGCCCGCCGAGCGGGAGCGCCCGCCTCGCCGACGTCCCGGGAGCCCTGTTCGACGCGCGGCGCTCGAAAGTCGAGCGGTACGCCGACCTCGTCGTCGGCGAGCGGGGGTGGTGGGCCCTCCTCCGCTACGAGCTCGTCGTCCTGCTGGCCTCCTGGGTCCCGGGGGCCCTCGGCCTCGTCCTGCGCGGCTGGCTCTATCCACTCCTCCTCGGCGCGTGCGGCCGGAACGTCACCTTCGGGGCGAACGTCGTGCTCCGACATCCGCGAAAGATCCGGATCGGCGACGACGTCGCCATCGACGACGGGTGCGTGCTGGACGCCAAGGGATCGGGCAACCGCGGCATCGAGATCGGTTCCCGCGTGTTCCTCGGTCGGCACACCCTCCTGGCCTGCAAGGAGGGCGACATCGTGTTGGAGGATGGCGTCAACGTCTCCTACAACTGCGCGGTCTTCTCGGCGTCGTCGGTCCGGATCGGGGCGGAGACTCTGTTGGCCGCCTACTGCTACGTCGTGGGCGGCGGGCACGACTTCGACCGCGTGGACGTTCCCGTGGTCCAGCAGGCGCGACCCTCGCGGGGGATCGTCGTGGGCCCGGGCGGCTGGCTCGGCGCGGGCGCGATCGTGCTTGACGGCGTGACGATCGGACCGAATGCCATCGTGGGCGCGCACGCCGTCGTGACGGAGGACGTCCCCCCCTTCGCGATCGTCGCGGGCGCTCCGGCCCGCGTCGTCCGGGACCGGCGCCAGACCGCATGAGCGCTCCGGCGACGGGCGCCCCGCCCGCCGCCCGCCCGGCTTCGCCCGGAGGGCCGCTCGCCGCGCGAGGGCTGTTCCGCCTGGGGCTCGGGCTCCTGGTGTCGGGCGCCATCCTCGCCTACCTGTTCAGGGCGCAGGGAGTCGACCCCCGGGCGATCGTCCCCCTCGTTCAGGCCATCTCGCTGTCCGGACTCCTGGCCTACGTCGCCATCTCGGCGGTCGGCTTGGTTCTGCGCGCGCTGCGCTACCGTCTGCTCCTGGGCCGCCCCGTGGCGCTCTGGCCGCTCGTCCTCGTCACCGCCGTGCGCAACATGGCCGTCGACCTGGTTCCCGCGCGGGCCGGGGCGGCCGCGAGCTACCTCTATCTGGTAAGGGCCCGGCTCGGGCTTCCTCTGGAGGCCGGCGTTGCGTCGTTCGCGCTCTCGTTCATCCTCGATACGCTCGCGGTGGCGCCGCTCCTCGTGCTCGCACTGCTCGTGGTGGGCAACGCGCCCTTGCCGCCGGCCGTCTTGGTCGGCGGGAGCCTGGTGATCCTGCTCGGCTCCGTGGCCGCGCTCTGGGTGCTCGCCCCCATCCTGCGAATCGGCGCGACGGCGGTGGGCCGCCTTCCAGGGCCGGCTGGCCGCTTGATGCCGCTCCTTCGCGCCGCGGCCGGTGAGGTCGAGCGGCGCGAGCGCGCCCGCACCCTGGTACCGGCGCTCGCCCTGTCCCTGCTGCTGCGGCTCACGAAGTACGCCGCGTACTATTGCCTGCTCCAGGCGCTCCTGGGCTCCCAGGGCCAGGCAGGGCCGAGTCTCAACTTCTTTCGCGTCTTCCTCTCGGTCGCGGGCGCGGAGCTGGCCGCGTCGCTGCCGCTGCCGACGGTCATGAGCGTCGGTCCATACGAAGCGGCCGGCGCCGCCGGCTTCGCGTTCTGGCTCGGACTCCCACGGGAGCTCGCGACGCTCGCCGTGACGGCGTTCCACGGCCTGTCACAGGTCCACGACTACGGCCTCGGGCTGCTCGCACTGGTGTGGATCATGGCGGTGCGTCCGCGCCCTCCCGTCGGCCCCGGACCCGACGCTCCGTCGCACCGGGATACGTGAGCGCCCCTGACGGCGATGCCGGCACTGCCCGAGAGATCGAACCGCGAGGCTGGTGCTAAAATCCAGGAGGTGAACGGTGGGATACAGAACGCCGAGGTACGACCCGAGGCTGTCGCCCACCGATCCCGAACCGGTGGGAACGAGCGTCCGCCGGCCGGCTGACAGGAGCGCCGGACTGCGAGGCGCCTCGCGGCTCGAATACCTCCGGCCCCTCCGTTTCGACCACTGGATCAAGAACCTCGTCGTTCCGGTCGGGAGCCTCCTGGCCCTCGCTGCTCGCCGGTCCTACCCCGACGGGGCTGAGATCGGCGCCATCGTCCTGGCGTTCGTCGTGTCCGGCCTCGTGTCGTCGGTTAACTACGCCGTGAACGAGATCCTGGACGCGCCGTTCGACGCCCGGCACCCGACGAAGCGGGATCGCCCGATCCCGTCCGGCCGCGTCCGGGTCGGCCCCCTGCTGGTCCTGACGGCCGCCGTGGCGCTCCTGGCGATCGGCCTCTCCTGGTGGCTCCTGCCCTCCGCCGTCCTCGGAGGCGCCGGTGCCCTGTTCCTCGCGGGTCTCGTGTACAACCTCCCGCCCCTTCGGCTCAAGGACTGGCCGTATCTCGACGCGGTGACCGAGTCCCTCACGAACCCCATCCGAATCGCGATCGGCTGGAACGCCGTCGCGGCCGGGGCGCCGCCGGTGCTCCTGCTGGTCACCGTGTGGGCCTTCGGGGCGTTCCTGATGACCGGCAAGCGCCTGGCGGAGCTCCGTCTCCTCGGTGACCTCGCGGCGCGCTACCGCCCGACGTTTCGCGCGTACTCGGTGGCGGGGCTGTTCCTCGTCCAGCTGGCCTACGCCCTGGTGGGGTTCGGGGCGCTCGCGCGCCTGGTCGCGACCCAGCGCCCGGAGGTGCTGCCCGCGCTCCCCCTGGTCGCGGTGCTTCTCGGCTGGGCGTTCAAGATGACCTTCGAGCCGGAGAGCCCGTTGATCGATCCGGAGCATCTCTACCGTCGCCCGGTCTTCCTGCTCGTCGCCATCGCGGTCTTCGCCCTTCTGGTCGAACTGGCTCTCGGCTAGGGCGCGGCGCCGGTGAAGGCCCGAGCCCATCTCGGCGTCTACCTCGCTTGCCTGGCCCTGGTCGCCTTCTGGACCTGGCCCCTGGCCCGCGATCCGGCGCATCTCGTCCCCGACAACACGGACCCGCGACTGTTCAGCTGGGTGATGATCTCGGTCTTCCGGAACCTCTCGACGCGGCCAGACCTCCTGCTCCACGGCAGCGGCTTCTATCCCCACGGCCTGAGCCTCACCTTCGCGGAGCCCCTCGTCACCCCGGCCCTGGTGGCGGGACCGCTCTTCTGGTGGCCGGGCAACCCGTACCTTGCCTACAACGTGACGCTGCTCCTGTTCTGGGCCGCGTCCGGGTGGGCAATGTACGCCGTCACGTACTGGATCACCCGTCGCCACCCGGCGGCGGCGGTGGCGATGCTGGTCTTCGCGCTGGCCCCGCCGCGGATCGAGTACGCCGTCGAGTTCCAGATGGAGATCATGTTCGGACTGCCGCTCTGCGTGTACGCGCTGCTGCGATACCTCGAGGCACAGCGGGCCCCGTACCTGATCGCCTTCCTAGTGGCCTTCTGGCTCCAGGCCATCGCCGTGTGGTACTTCGCGGTCATCCTGGGCGTGGGGCTCGTCGCCCTCGTGCTCGCCTACGCCGTGCGCCGCTGGTCGGGCTGGCGCCCGGCGGCGCTGGTCGCGGCCGGCGCCGGTGGGGTGGCGCTGGCGGTGGCGATGGCGCCGGTCGCGTGGCCCTTCTTCGTGACGCGCAACGAACTGGGCCTCGAGCGGAGCGCGGGGGACGCCCTGGATCGCTCGGCGGACGCGCTCACGTACCTGACGACCTCAAGGACCTGGCTGGCCAAGGTCGTCCACATCGACTTCGTGTCGGAGACCACGCTCTTCCCGGGCCTGCTGGCGCTCGCGCTCGCCGCGTTGGCGACGGCTTGGATCCGCGCCGACCGTGGCGATGGTGCGCCAGGAGGGTGGCCCGAGAGACTGGTCTCCACGGCGATGGCCGCGAGCCTGGTCATCGGGGTGCTGACCGTCTACGGCCATGGACGGATCCGGATGGGCTCGGCATGGACACGGTTGCCGTCCGTCACGGCCTGCGGCGTCGGACTCCTCGCGTGTTTGCTGCTCCGGGGCGCCCTCGTGGGCTGGCGACGCTGGCGTGCGGGAATGCGCCACCGGCGCCTCGCGCAGGGCGAATGGGTGTCCGCCCTGGGCGCTATGGGACTGCTCGCGTTCCTCCTTTCGCTAGGTCCGATCGTGATGATCGGAGGCCAGAAGGCCGGCCTCGGCCTCTACGCCTGGCTTCACCCGTACGTGTTGCCGCTCCGGGCGATCCGCGGGACGACGCGCTTCGGGCTTCTGGTCCTCGCGGTGGTGGCCCTCCTGGCCGGCTTCGGCATGGCGTGGCTCTTGACCCGGCTGCCCCGGCCGGCGCGGGCGTGGGTGACGGCGGCCGTGCTCGGGGCATTGGCCCTCGACTACCTCCCGCCGCGGCTTCACTACGAGTGGATCGCGACCTACACCCGACCCGTCGACTCGGTCCTCCGGACGGACTCCGACGATGTCGCGGTGCTCGAGTGGCCGCTCAACAACCCCGACGTCGACGTCGACGCCAAGCTCCGGAGCGTCGGTCACGACAAGCGCGTCGTCAACGGGTTCGCCGGCTTCCTCCCCGATTTCCAGCGCGAGCTGTCCGGGGTCCTGGCGGAGGCCGCGCCGCCGTTCGCGTCCCCGGCAGCTCGGACGGCGCTGGCACGGATCTACCCGCTTCGCTATCTGCTCGTCCGCGACGCGACGCGTCATCCGGACGGTCGTCCCACGGGGCAGGCGCTCGCCGAGCTGTCGGGGGGGTTCCTCCGCTTCCGCGGCGCCCACGGGGAGGACGATCTCTACGAGCTCATGCCGCTGCCGGAACGCGGCGTCATGCTGGAGCGCGTGGTCTCGTACGACCTGCTCGTGTCGCGTCCCCTGCTGCGAGCGGCGTTCCGGCCTGTCAGTACACAGGCCGGGGTCGAGCAGTGGGTGAGCGTCAGGCTCAACGGGACGACGGTGGCGCGCGCCGCCTTGGACACGACCACCACCGTCTCGGCACCCCTGACTGGCCCGCTTCAGCAGGCGGCGCCCAACGTGATCGTGTTCGATTACGAGTATCACCGGAGGGCGGCTGGGCTCGGTCCCGCGCACTTCCTGGCCGCCGCGGGGGGGCTGGTTCCCGTGGACGCCAGTGTGCTCAGCGCCGGTCAGCCCTACGGGGACGCGGCCTCCATCCGGGTAGGGCTCGACGAGCTCGCGTACAACCGGCGGGGCTACAACCTGGTTGCCGTGGATCCGTCGGGGACGGTCCGGAACCGTGCGGCCTTCGACACCTTCGGGAGCCCCACGGCAAGCGGACAGCTGGCGACGTGGGTGCGGGCCCTTCCCGCCGGCACGATCGTCCTGGGCGCAGTCAAGGACGACGCCTCGGGGAGTCTCAACGCCGAAGCGGTCGCGGCGTTGGCCACCCTCGGGGTCCGCGGGGACCTACGTGGCCACTACCGGGAATCCCACGCCTTCATCGGCGTGAAAGGCGCACCGCCGGGATCAGCCCTCGAGGCCCTGGGCCAGCGTACCGTCGAGGTCCAGGTAGGAGAGCCGGCGGCGGCGCTCGGCATCGAGCTGATGGAGTTTCAGCTTGGGCCCGCGCTGTCCTCTCGCTGACCCGGGCGGGCCGGTGCGGCTTACCGGGGGGTCACCGTCACGCGGTCGAAGAACACGCCCACGTCGCCGAGGTAGCCGACGGGAAACTCGAGAACCCTGGGCCGGTCGAGCGTGAAGTCCAGCGCCACCTCCCGGTAGCCTCCGGGCGGCACCTCCGCGCCTTCCACCACGCGCGCGGCCAGGGTCCGCCCCGCCGGCTCCGTCACCGAGAGGCGGACGAGCGGCCCCCGGCCGACGCCTGCGGCGCGGAGCCGCACGGCGAGCTGGTAGCGGCCGGCGGGGAAGAGCCGCGTGGGCCCGCTCACGAGATCCCCCCGGAGGCTCTCGACCGGGTCGGCGTAGCCGGCCCAGCCGCCCGAGGCCTCCGGGTCCGGTCGCTCCCCGAGGCGGTGCGGCAGCGCTTCGACCTCGTACGTCGGCTCGAGCACCGGGCGATCCGCGGCGACGACGAGCACCCAATCCACCGCCGCCTCTCGGCGACCGTCCCACGCGACCCGGAGCTCGAGTGACCGGGCGTGGTCCACGACGAACGGCAGGATCTCGTCGACCCAGCCGGGGCCGGGATCCACCATGCGCGCCGCCAGGACCCGCTGCCCGCGGTCGCCGGCGACATCGATACGGAGACCCTGGCCGCGCACACGGAACCGCGCGATGTAGGCGCCCGCCGGAAGGGGGCGATAGGGTCCGAACGTGAGGAACCCCGCCGCGGTCCCCGGCCGGCCGACGACGACGCGACCACCCGAAGCGTCCGGGGCATCCACGACGACGCCCGTCTCGTGGTTCTGCCGCTCCGCCTCGTAGAACACCCCAACGGGGGACGTGCGCCTGATCGACACGGGGGCGCCGTCGGTGACGCGGAAGAGCCAGAGGGGCTCCGCCGCCTGCTGAAGCGCGAGCACCCCCGAGGCGCGAAGGCCGTCGATCGTGAACGCCGACGGGTAGGGCGAGACCTGGGGCGGGAAGGCGGCGCGATCGACGAGGATGTGGGAGATCCCGAGTCGGCGGAGCGCCGCGGCCTCTCCGGGCCCGAGGTCCCCCACGTTCAGGCTTGCGAGTGGCTCGAAGACGTCGTCGACATAGCCCCGCGGCACCAGCGGCGAGTAGCCGTTGACCATCGGGACGCGCGTTCGCGTGACCGCGTGGAGATAGAGCCCTGAGTCGGCGCTGTCGCCCGGCCAGACCGGGAGGTACAGCACGCGGGAGGCCTCGCGGCTCAGCGTCTCGTACACTGGGCTGTCACCGAACCGCGCGAAGGCGATGCCATGCCAGGGCGGTGTCCCGATGAGGACGAGGACGAGGAGCCCACCGATCGCGGTCGCCCGCTGAGGCCCGGGACCCGAGACGATGCGACCCAGGACTGCCCGGGCGCCGAGCGCCGCCAGCACGACGATCGCGACGCTCGTCACGAGCTGGAGCTTCTCGGGATTGCGGATCATCGCGAAGAACGGGACGAAGCGGTGGAGCGCCTGGTACAGGGGGAACCGTGGAATCGTCGGCCCCAGGCTCAGCAGCAGACCGAGACCCAGCGCGGTCCCGTAGAGCAGCCGGAGCCCCGTGTCTCCGGGGCGGCCCCGGACACCGAGGCCGACGAGGGCCAGCGCTACGAGCACGAGCCCACCGTACCGCGCCGGCTCCGCGAGGGCAGGAAGACCGGGAGAGAACAGCCGCACCTCCTCGAGCCGCCGGCCTGCCTCAGCGATCGATCCCGCCACGAACGCCTGACGCAGCATGAGGACCCAGCCCCCGGCAGCGAGGGCGAGGAGCCCAAACACGACGAGGGGCGCCGGCCGGAGCTGCCGGGTGGACCCGAAACCGAACCGCATCAGCGCGTGGCCCAGGGCCAGGCCTCCGGCGAGGTATGTGTACTGCGGCTCCAGCATCGCCAGCGCGACGAACGCCGCCCCGCCGCCCACGCCGGCGCCGATCCGCCCCTCGCGGAGCGCCGCGTCCAGCCCCCAGAGCATCGCGGGCACGAGGGCCATCGCGAAGCCCGCGGGGTGCCCACCGAAGAGAGGACCGGTTCGCGCCGGAAGGAGCGCGAAACCGATGCCCGCCACGACGGCCGCGGTGGGGTCGCCCGTCAGTCGGCGAGCGAGTCCGTAGGCCGCAAGGCCGGCCGCGGGGAACGAGAGCAGGACGAGAAGGTTGTAGGCGGCGTGGCCGCCGAAGATCGAGAAGGCCGTGAAGGGCAGAGCCAGCGGCAAGAAGGTCTGCGGCAGGTTCCAGCGCGGGCCGTTCACGCGGAACTGGTAGGGATCGGTGAAGAGCGGCGTGGGACCCAGCAGGCCGTCGCGGACGAGCCAGAGCTGATAGTAGAGCTGGAGCGTGTCGGCGGACACCCGCGTGAGGACCGGCAGCTCGGACAGCTGACGCGCCCCCACCGGCAGCCCGCGGGTGATCTCGGCAGGGAGGGGCCGGGAGACGATGAGCGCGGCGCCGAGAGATACCGCCGTCACCGTCAGGGCGGCCCACCTCACGCCGGTCCCTCGAGGCGCTCGACGCGGAGCCGATCGAACCAGACGCCCACCCCTCCGCGATACGCGCAGGGGAACTCAAGCACGGCCGGCCGCGTCACGGTGAAGGGTACGGCCAGCTCGACGTACCGCCCGGGCTCCGGCACCTCGGCTCCCCCTAGCTCGCGTCCTGCCAGCTCCCCGCCGCGCGACGCCAGCTCGACCCCGCAGCGCGCGAAGGCCCCCGCGACGGGATGGTCGAGCTTCAATCGGACCCAGAGCTGGTAGCGGCCGGGCGGATAACGGCGGAGTGGGCCGCTCCAGACGGCATCGCGGACGGTGCGCCCGGGCGTGGCATGAGCGGCGACGCCACTGGAAGCATTGGGGTCGGGGCGCTCCTGGAGCTCGTGGTCCAAGAACTCGACCTCGAAGATCGAGCCCGGGTCCGGCTCGGCCGCGAACGCCCCCGACACTGCGTCGACCGCCACCCAGCCCTGGCCATCCCATCTGGCGCGGTACTCGACCTGCGTGGGCGCCGTCAGCGCGAACGGCACCGCCACCTCCACGAACGCTCCATCGGCGAGGTGAATCCCGGCCTGCCCGAGGATCGTGCGCCCGCCCTGAGTCGTGACCTGGAGCTCCATCCGGCTGCCCACGCCCTTCAGCCGGAACCGGAGACGATAGTCCCCCGGCGGGAGCAGCCGGTACGGGCCGAACGTGACGAACCCGGGCCGGTCCACGCCGGCCCGGGCGAGGCTCACCCGTCCGTTCGACGCGTTGGGGTCGTCCGCGACGCGGCCGGTATCACGCCCGAGCGACTCGGCCTCCCAGAAGATGCCGAGCGGGCTCGTGGGGGGCGGCGCCGGGGGCACCGCGCGGGGCGTCTCCCGGACGCGGAACACGTGCAGCGCCCAGTCGCCGGACGGTGTCTCGACCGGGTCGAGGTAGGGCGAGGCCCGGAGGTAGGCCAGGGCGAGCGCTGGACCGAAGGCGCTCACCTTCAGCGGGAAGGCGTCCCGGTCGAGGATCACCTGGCGCACGCCGTGCCGGCGGAGCACCTGAGCCTCAGCCTCGCCGACCACGCCGAGGTTCACGCTCTCCAGCGGGCGGTAGACGTCGGTGAGGTACGAGCGATCGAGCCAGGCGGAGTAGCCGTTGAGCATCGGAACACGCGTGAGCGTGGTGGCGTAGAGGTAGAGCCCGGAGTAGGCGCTGTCGCCGGGCCAGAACGGGATCCAGAGCGCGCGCGGCCCCTCGGCCTGGACCGTGGCGAACTCGGGGCCTCCTCCGGGGAGGCCGCTGACGCCGGTGGGCCGCCACGGGTGGTAATCCGCCGCAACCAGGAGAGCAAGCCCGAGCGCCACCGCACCCCGGAGGACGCGGCCGCCGCGCCGAGCCAGGGCGTCTGCGCCGACCCCCCCTAGCATCGCGAGTCCGAGCGCCGCCAGGACCTGGGCCTTCGCCGGCTGGCGGATGAAGTTCCAGGAGGGGACCAGACGGAACGCGACCTCGAACAGGGGGAGCGCCTCGAGACGCGGACCCAGGGACACGATCACGCCTGCCACCAGCAGCGGCGCGAAGATCCAGAGCATCCGGTGCGTGCCCGCAGGCCGTCGTCGTGCCAGCGCCACGACGGCGAGGATGGCCAGCACGAGCGCCACGACGCCGGGGTAGACGGTCCGCCCCGAGGACTCGTTGACTCGGGTGAAGAGATCATCGGGGGTCGGCGAGAAGAGCAGCACCTCGTGCAGCGTTCGACCGGCGCCCGCCACGGAGCGGCGCAGCAGGAGTTGCTGCAGGAGAAGCAGGAAGCCAGCGGCCCCCAGCCCGCCCGCGACGGCGAGCACCACCGGGACCACCGGGAGCTTGGGGGACCACCACCGCCGCCACCCGGCGAGAAGCCATACTCCGTGGACGAGGAGCGGCAGGGCGAGTGCGGCCGCGACGAGCCGCCCGCGACCGGTCACGGCCACGGCCGCGAGGAGCCACGGCAGGCACGCCACGAGGCTCCGGCGTGCCGCCGCGCGTGGATCTGTCACGACGTGGGCCGCGAGGAGCCACGCCGCCAGTGCCTGCCAGATGGCGAGGGCGAGGAGCGCGACCACCGCGCCGACCGCGAGGCGCACGGCCAGCGGGTCCTGCCATCCCTGACGCGCGAGCGCCCCGAGCGCCCCGTAGGCGGGAGCGAGGGCGACGACGGCGGCGGCGAGCCAGGCCCTCGGGCCGATGGCCAAGAGCTCCCATCGCCATGCTGGAAGCCCGACGCGCGCCAGCGCGTAGAGCGGCAGACCGAGAGCGGCGAAGTAGGCGAAGTGGGGCTCCATGAGGGCGAGCCCGAGAAGCGCGCCCCCCGCCGCGAGGCCGCTCCTAAGCGATCCCAACAGGGCGCCCTCGATCCCCCAGAGGACGAGTGGGACCAACGGATAGGCGAGCCCGGCGGGATGGCCCCCGAGCAAGGCCCCGACGCGGTACGGGGCGCAGGCGAAGACCACCCCGGCGACGAACGCGCCCGTTCGCGAGACGCCATAGCGCCGGGCGAGGAATGCCGCGGCCAGGCCGGCGAACGGGAAGGACAGGAGGACAAGGGCGTTGTACGCGAACCGGGGGCCGAGGGTGGAGAGCGGGACGAAGAGCAGCGCGGCAGGCAGGAAGATGTTCGGAAGGTTCGGCCGGGGCCCGTCGACGGCGAACTGGTAGGGGTCTTTCAGGATGGAGGCCCCTGCCAGCAGGCGCTCCTTGACGAGCCACAGGTAGTAGTAGAACTGGAGGTAGTCGCCCTGGGCGCCGTAGACGAGCTCGCGACCGGGGGTCGGCACGGCGGCGTAGGGCAGCGCGTGGTGGAGGTGCCAGACCAGGGGCGCCGTGAAGACGACGCCGAGGAGCAGGAACAAGAGGAAGAGGCCGAGCGCGGCGTCGCGCCCGAAGCGCGGGAGGCTATCGCTCCTCGAGGCAGGTCCGGTAGACATCGACGAGCCGCCTGCCCAGCGTCGGCCACCCGAAGTGGGTGATGACGCGCTCACGGAGCGCCTGGCCTCGGAGCTTCTGCTCGTGAGAATCGCGAAGGAGCCCGGCCATGGCGGCGGCCAGCGCCGGGACGTCCCGCATCGGCGCGAACACTCCCGCCTCCCCGAGAAGCTCGCGAGACACCGGGCCGTCGTAGGCGACCGCGGGGAGCCCCATCGCCATGTAGTTGAGCAGCTTGCCATTGGCCTCGGTGCTGACGTGCTTCGGGCTCACCGCGACCTCCCCGAGGGTGAGGTACCTGGGAGTCTCCTCATAGTCGATCCGTCCGGTGAGCGTGACCGAGCCGGGGGGCGTCAGCACGGCGGCCCGGGCGCGGTACCGCTCGACGTTCGGGTGTCCCATGAGCAGGAGGTGCGCGTCGGGGACGGCGGCCATCACTGCCGGCCACGCGGCAAGCAGGTCATCGACGCCCTGGTACTCCGTGAGGACGCCAAGGAAAACCACGACGCGCTTGCCAACGAGCCCGAGCCGCTCGCGGAGGTCGTCGGGCGCTGGACCGGGCCGGAGGAAGTCCGGATCGATGCCGTCCGGGATCAGTACGACGCGCTCGCGAGGGACTCGCCAGACATCGACCAGCTCCCGGGCGAAGTTCGCGGAGGAGGGCAGGAGTCGCGCGGGCCAGTGGAGGACCCACCGCTCGAGGCGGCGCAGGGAGGCCGGGAGCGGCCCGCGCGCGGCCAGGTGCCCATGCGCGACCATCTCGCCGGCCACGCTCCCCTGGAGGTCCGCCACCGCGGGCCGCCCGACGAGCCGGCCGACCACCGAGGCGATCGCGGCACCCTCGTGGAGGTGGCCGTGCAGGACGTCCGGCCGGAAGCGCCGCGCGGCGCGAAGCGTGGTGCCGAGCAACAAGGCGTCCAGGTAGGGTCGGTGGGGCGAGAACCCGACGGGCAGCGCCCGTACCCAAGGCAGGCGCGGGGCCCGGACCGTCGCGACCTCCGGGTGGTCGCGCCCGACCGAATACGTGACTACCAGGGTCTCGACGCCGAGGCCGCGTAGGACCCGGACCTCCTCGAGGATCCGGATATGGCATCCGCGGTCCCCGAAGAACGGCGTCGGGGCGACCATCAGCACGCGCATCGGCGCCCCAATTGTAGCAGAGGGCCGCCGCGCGTCCGGCGGCCCGACTGCGGGTCAGTCGGCGAGGTGCGCCTTGGCGCGGAGGTAGGCTTGTAGCGCCTCGGGCCACGCACGGAGCGGTGGAACCCCGAGGGTGACGGCTCGGATGTTGCTGAGCACCGAGTGTGAGGGCCGGCACGCCGCCGCCCCGAACTCGTCGCTGGTCGTCCGCGTCAGTTTGCGCGCGACGTCGCCAAGATCGAAGATGCGCTCGGCGAACTCGAACCAGGAGCATTCCCCCGCGTTGGTGAGGTGGTAGATCCCGCCGGGGGGGGGCACGGCGAGGAGCTGAGCGATCGCTCCGGCCAGGTCCGCCGTGTAGGTCGGGGTCAGGACCTGGTCGTCCACGACTCGAATGTCCCGACCCTCGCGCGCCAGACGCAGCATCGTCTCGACGAAGTTTCCTCCCTTGCCCGCGGATCCGGCGAGCCCGTACAACCCCGACGAGCGGACGATGACGTGGTCGAGGCTTGCGTCTCGGACCAGGCGCTCTCCGGCCAGCTTCGACTGGCCGTAGACGCTCAGAGGGGCGGGCGGGGCGTCCTCCGCATAGGGCCCCGGCGGGCCCGCACCGAAGACGTAGTCCGTGCTGAGGTGGAGGAGTCGCGCGCCGAGGCGCGAGCAGACCCGGGCCAGGTGGCCCACGGCCACCTCGTTGACGGCAAACGCTAGCCGCGCGTCCTTCGTCTCGATGTCGTCGACCCGGTGGTACGCGGCCGTGTTGATCACCCACGCGGGAGCATGGGCGGCCAGGACTCGCTCCACGGCGTCCCGGTCGGTGACGTCGAGATCAGCCCGCGTGAGCGGGATCAACGCCCCCTGGGGCAGCGTGCGGCGGAGGTCGGTGCCGAGCTGACCGCTCGCTCCTATGAGGAGGATGGGCTCCACGCCCCCATGCTACTGCGAAAGCGGGGCCGCGGGGGCGTCGAGCACGGAACCAGGGGTGCCGGCAGCCTTGCGATCGTCCTCGAGGCGCTGGAGCCAGCGGATGTTGTAATAGCGCGGGTTCTCGAAATCGGTCCGACCGTCGGCCTGGACGCGCTGCACCATGTCGGCGACCGACTCCTCGATCGAGACCTTCGGGCGGAAGTTCAGGACGCGCCCGATCTTCTCGCCCGAGACGCGGTAGTTGCGCACGCTGCCGTGGTGGTAGTCCGGCCGGACGTCGACCTCGATCCCGAGCCGTCGGAGCGCCTCCCGCACGCGGAGGGCCAGCTCGGAGATGCGCAGATTCTGGTAGCACAGGTTGAAGATCTCGCCCCGCACGGCGGCGTCCTCCGCCTCGATCAGGGCGACGTAGGCCTGGGCGGCGTCCCGGACGTCCACGAGGGGACGCCACATCTCCCCGCCGTGGTGCAGTGTGAGCCGGCCCCGGGCCAGGGCGTCCCGGACGAAGGTGTTGACCACGAGGTCGTAGCGCATGCGGGGCGAGTAGCCGTAGACCGTGCCCTTCCGGAGGATGACCGGACAGAAGCCGTCGTCGGTCATCGCCAGGATGGCCTGCTCCGCCTCGTACTTGGAGACGGAGTAGGGCGCCCGCGGCGCGACCGGCGTGGTCTCGTCCTGCAGGACGTCCATGCGCTCGTTCAGGATCCCGCAGTCGTAGATGGAGCAGGAGGACGCCAGGACGTAGCGGCGCACCCCCGCCGCCTTGCAGAGCTGCGCGAGCGCGGCCGTCGCCACGGTGTTCATCTCGTGGTTGGCCCGCGGGTTGTACTCGGCGGTCGGGTCGTTCGACAGGCCGCCCACGTTCACGACGGCATCGACGCCCTCCAGCACGTCGCGTGACACGGCCCGCATGTCGGCCTCGACCAGCTCGATCCGATCCCGCACGGGCCGAAGACCGGCGTCCCCGAAGTAGAGACGGTCGAGCACGCGCACGGCGTAGCCACGCTGCAGGAGCTCCTCGGTCAGGACGGACCCGACGTACCCGGCGCCGCCGACGACCAGGACCCGTCGCACCCTACCGGCCCTTCACCGTCCACACGTCGCCGAACGCGTCCGGCGGTATCCGAACCTCGTCGGGCTTCGCGTGGTTGTAGACGTGGCTCGCGGTGCTCACCATCTGCGTGTCGTCCTCGAGGGACATCCACCCGTGGTACACGCCCGGCGGCACGACGATGAGCCGGGGCTTCCGGGCGCTCGCGATCACCGTCATCAGATTGCCGTACGTACGGCTCCCCGCGCGGTCGTCCTTCAGCACGAACTTGGCGCTGCCGTGACTGATGAAGAACCAATCCCAGAGCTCCTCGTGCTTGTGGAAGGCTCGGATGGTGCCCCGGGCCGGGTTTCCGACCAGGTAGACCTGGCCGAACCGGTGGACCACGGCGTGTGGCTCGGGGTCCTCGGCATGTCGCGCGATCTCGGTGAGGTATCCCCGGTCATCCTCGTGGGTCACGAGCTCCACGACCTTGACGCCGTCGATCATCGGTCATCCACTCCGCTGTTCAGGTTACAGTTGCCGCCCGAACCTGAGCCGGTTCGCGGCGCTCCGAGCGCCTCCCGGAGCGGCTCGCGCCGCACCCCGCAAGGCTGGCAAATCATACGGGGGTTTGCGGCGCGCGTCGTGTCAGGCTTTTCCCGACCAGACGCGGACTGGTCAGACGCGCGCCAGCCGGCGTAGCCACCCGTAGGACATCAGGTGGTCGGACAGGAAAGTCTTGAGGTAGTCGGTGGGTACTGCCATCACCTGGTGGCGCCAGATGCGGTCGCAAGTGTAGCAGGGGAGCTCTTTGGGGATGTCCCCCTTGGCCATCTTGGCGCGCAGGTCGACCAGCCGGGCGTCGTTCCAGATCTCGCGGATGGGCTTCTTCTTGAGGTCGCCCATGCCCAGCTTCCCGAAGAAATCCTGGGGACACGCGACGACCGTGCCGTCCCAGTAGACGGACGTGGAGTACCAGAGGAACGTGCATGGCGTGAACCGCCGTCCGTCGGCGAGGAGCGCGTCACGCGAGAGCTCGGGCATGAACACGTCGCCCGCCCAGTTGTGGGGGGTGCGGAGGACGACGCGGTCGAGCGGCAGGTCCTTGAAGTTGTCGAGGAACGCGCGCCGGAGGCGCTTGAGCTCGGGCTTCGGAGGCGCGCCGATCTCCATGACCTGCAGCACGGTCAGGGGATTCTTCGCGCCAAGATCTCGCTTGAGGCGGAGGAACGCCTTGAGGTGGTCGAGCGCCCATTCGAACTTCGCCCCGACTCGGTTCTTCTCGTACATGTCCTTCTCGTACCCGTCGAAGGAGCACGAGAGGAAGTCGAGGCCGGACTCGATCAGCGCCCGCCCCTTCTTCTCGTTGAGGAGCGTGACGTTGGTGTGGACGCGGGTGTAGAGGCCATGGTCCCGGGCGTAGGCGACCATGTCGGGCAGCCGCGGGTGCATGAGCGGCTCCCCGCGATGGAAGAGATTCACGTCGTAGGCGTGGTCTTTGACCTGGTCGATGATCGAGGTGAAGAGCCCGAAGTCCATGAAGCCGTGGTCTTCCTTGACCACGTCCTTGTTCGGGCAGTAGCCGCACTTGAGGTTGCAGCGGCTCGTCGACTCGATCCAGAGGCGCACCGGGAGCTGGGGGACCGTCGCCGCACCCCTCCGGTAGGCCCAGAAGATGCGGGCGAGGCGCCCCATGTGGCGGAGCTTCCGTCGATCCATCCGGTCGAGTATAGCAGACGAGGTCGGACGCTCTTCTGCGCGCTCGGTCAGGGCGCGGGGCGAACGACCTCGACGCGGCCGAGCTCGAGGGTGGTGTCGAGGGTCGGCAGGATCCCGCGCCACCACCGATGGAGTCGCCACCCCGACTCCGGGCTCCAGAGTCCCGCGACCAGCCGGTACCGTCCCGCCGTCGCGTCGGCCGGTACCGTGATCCGCCGACGCACGCTCACATGCTGGGGCGTTAGGCCGAGCTCGGGCAGGAACCCGGTCAACGGGTAGTCATCGCCGAACCGTGTGCCCTGGTTGTCGGGCCGGTTGTCGGCCCGGAGGTGCGTCCAGACCATCACGCGTCCCCAGGGCCGCCGGTACAGGCGCCAGTGAGTCGCGAGCTCGATGGTCTCGCCCGCCCGGAGGGGCTGCGGGAAGACGTCATAGCCGACGAGCTCGGCCAGTCCGCCCACCACGGCGCCAACCGGCCTCGCCGGAACGAGCGCCGCATCCGCCTCGGCCGCGAGGCGGGTCGCTTCCCGCGTGTCGCCGTCCGCCTCGGCGAGGCGGGCGCGGAGCCGCCACAGCTCCACATGGACCCGCTCCGACCCGAGCGCGCGCATGGCGTCGGCATAGGCAGCCCGGGCCTCGGTGAGGAGCCCGAGGTCGGTGAGCCGCGCGGCGTGCTCGAGCGGAGACCGAACGCTCGCCCGGAAGAGCGTGGTCAGCCGGGCCAGGGCGTCGTAGCCGGCGGGGTCGTCCGGGCTGCGACGCATCGCCTCGCGATAGCGCAGGAGCGCCGGCCCCACCTGCCCCGCGTCCTCCAGCTGCCGGCCCTCCTGGACGAGGGCGACAGCGGGCTCGGGCGGCGCCCCGGGCGGCGCCGGCCCCAGGAGGAACAGCTCCGCCACGCTCCAGCGTCCGGGCGGCCCCTTCTCGACGAGTCGGACCCGGCGGGCGGTCACGGGGTCGAAACGCACGGTCAGGGTCCGGTTGAGCGTGATCCGGATCGCGCCGTTGTCCCAGCTGGCCGCGACACCCTGGGGAGCGAGCGCCGCAACCGGTCGCAGCCGGGCGCCGGCGCTCTCGACCAGCACGACCAGGTCGTCCGGCACGCGCTCCGCGCGGTCGTTCACGAGTGTCACCCCGCTCAGCACGCGCTCGGCGCCGAGGTCCACCTCGACCCAGGTCGGCTCGGTCGCGACCCGGGCGCTCGACCATCCGGTGTCGAGTCGCGCATCGGTCAGGCTCGCGGCGTCACCGCGCCCCGGGCTGGTGCGGACGGTGAAGGTCGAGCGAGCCAGGGGGCGGGTGTCGGGCGGTGGCGTGAAATCGTGGAAGACGTGGTACTCGCCGACCCTGTCCTCACGGGCCTTGACCTGCATCGCATCCATCCACGCTCGGAAGGTCTCGACCCCCGCCTGGATCACGTACGCGGGCCGGGCCGACCGGTCGACCGCGCGCGTGTGCGGCGGATACCGATCGTTGAACGGCTGGGCCACGATGACCTCGGCCCGGGCATCGAAGGTGAGCCGCGGGGCCAGCCAGTAGTCGAAGGCGTATGTCTCGCGTAGGTCCTGCGCGCGGAGGAACTCGAACAGGCGCGCGTCGGCCTGCCGCTCGCGCCGGTACCGGGCGCGCTCCTCGGCCCGGAGCGCCGTGACGTCGGGCGCGAGATCGACCCCGACGGCGACAAGGTACACCGCCACCCACACGATGGTCCCCACGCGTGTCCAGCGCCACGTGAGCTGGGCCGCGCGCGCGAGCGTGAGCGCGATCAGGGGCGTCAGCGGCAGGAGGTAGCGCGGTACACGGATGTACCCACCGGACCAGATCACGCCGAGCGTCACGGCGATCCCGATCAGGAGCAACGCCTCACCGGCCCGCGCCGCGTCGCGACGGAGGCGCCCGAGTCCCACGACGACGCGGACCAGAAGCAGCCCGACGGCGCCGACGACGACCAGCGGGATCGTCCAGGCGAGCGGGCCCGGCAGGTGCGCTGGCTGGTCCCCGCCGGAGCGGACCCCGAGGACTACGGGGAGCAGATCGAGGAACAGGATCCGCGCGGTCTCGGCCCCCGAGATGCGTCCCTGGAAGCGCGCCCCCGTCACGAACGTCGCCCAGTCGTGGGTCAGGTTGTAGGCCCAGAAGGGCAGGCTCCCGAGGAGGAAGGCGCCGCCGCCGAGCCAGGCCGCTCGGCGGAGTGGCAAGCCCGGCTCCACCAGCAGGAGCGCGAACGCGGCGGGGACGAGGGCATCCACGATCTGGAAGTTGAAGTAGAGCCCGATCCCGCCGGCGAGGCCGATGGCGATCGCGACCCGGCACCGCGCGGGCTCGGAGAGCGGCCGGGCCAGCCAGAGCGCGGCGCCGTAGAGCACGATCTGCCCGACTAGAAGATGCTCGATGTAGTAGGCCCGGGCCAGCGTGTAGTTCGCCGCGACGTAGGCCGATACCACCGTCATGAAGAGGACGCTCAGCAGGGCGGGTCCACGGCCGAAGAGGACGACGCCGGTGCGATAGACGGCCAGGCTAAGCGCGAGCGTGCTCAGAGCCGGCACCACGTCGAGGACGCGGCGCGAGATGCCGAAGAGGAAGAACAGGGGGGCGGCGGCGTAAGACTCCGGCACGCCGGCGTGGTCCTGCATCCAGAAGAACGTAGGGAACTCGCCGCGCAGCACGTGGACGCCCATGAGGCCGGTGACCGCCTGGTCGGAGTCGAGCCGGGGAAAGGCCAGGTGCAGTGCCAGCAGGAGCCCGAGGAGCCCGAAGAGCGCCCAGAAGCACCGGTCGTGCGCGGGATGGGGCGTGCCCCCTCCCGACACCCGCTCGCCGGCGCTCACCGCCGGGCCAGCCGGAGCCGGAGCACCGAGGCGAGATACGTCCAGAAGTACGCGAAGAAGCGGGTCTTGGACTCACCGCCCTTCCGGAACCGGTAGACCGTCGGGACCTCCAGCACGCGGCCGCCCCGGCGGACGACGTGAAAGAGGAGCCGGATGGCGTAGTCGCCGTAACCGTGGAACACGGCCTCGTGGTCGATCCCGTGAAGCAGCGCCGGCCGGAAGGCGAGGAACCCGGAGAGGTTGTCGTGGATGCGCAGGCCGAGCACGATGCGGATCAGGATGTTGAAGGCGTAGGACCCCCAGTAGCGGAACCTCGACGTGAGCATGCCGCCCCCGAGCACGTACCGCGAGCCGATCACCACGTCGAACTCCTCGACGCAACGGACCATCAGCGGCAGGAGCGCCGGATCGTGATTGCCGTCGGAGTCCATAACCACGACGACGTCCCCGCGCGCCTCGCGGATGCCCCGGTGGATCGCACTCGCCAGACCCCGCTCGCCCCGGCGTACGTGGACGCGCACGGCCGGGTCGGCGCCGAAGACGGCCTCGACGTGGGCCGCCGTGCCGTCCGGTGACGCATCGTCCACGACCAGGACTTCCAGGCCGAGGCCGGCCCGTCGGGCCACCGCGAGGATCTCGGCGACGAGGTCGGCGATGCCCTCCCGCTCGTTGTACGTGGGCAGGACAACGGAGACCACGATGGCTGGATTCAAGTCCCGCGGGCGCGCATCGCCCGGGTCAATGGCCCTGCCGCGCCTCAGCCTGAGGAGAGCGCCCGTAGTGCCGCGCACACCGTGGCGATCTCCTCGGGATGGAGGCCCGTGCCGGAGGGCAGGTTGATCCCCCGCGCCCCGAGCGAGGTGGCCACCGGGAACGGGGCGTCCAGCCGGTACGGGGGCAGCTCGTGGAGGGGCACGAAGAACGGGCGTGAGTCCACGCCCCGCGCCTGGAGGCCCGCCATGACGGCCTCCCGGCTGGGCCCGAACGCAGGCTCGACCAGCACGGAGTACATCCAGTAGACACTCTCGGCCCAGGGCTCGGCCGGCGGCCGCGTGAGCCCGGGGATCCCGGCGAGCCCGGCCTCGTAGGCCGCGGCGATCGCCTTCCGCCGGGCGAGGATCGCGTCGGCCTGTTCGAGCTGGGCGCAGCCGATGGCCGCCTGGATGTTGGTCATGCGGTAATTGAAGCCGATCTCCGGATGATAGTAGCGGCGACGGGGATCCATGGCGTGGTCCCGCAGGAACGCCGCGCGCTCGGACAGCGGCGGGTCGTTCGTCACGACCATGCCCCCTTCGCCGGTCGTGATGATCTTGTTGCCGTAGAAGGAGAAGGCGCCGATGCGCCCGAGCGCGCCGACCCGCCGCCCCTTGTAGCGGGCCCCGTGGGCTTCGGCGGCGTCCTCGACGATGTCCAGCCCATGTTCGGCCGCCAGGGCGAGGAGCGGATCCAGGTCCACCGGGTGCCCGTAGAGGTGGACCGGGATGACGGCCCGGGTCCGCGCGCTCAGCTTGAGGCGCGCGTCGGCCGGGTCCATGCCCCACGTCCGCGGGTCGGAGTCCACCAGCACGGGCGTCGCCCCCGTGTAGCGGACGACGTTGGCCGTTGAGACGAAGGTCAGGTCCGGCACCAGCACCTCGTCGCCCGGCCCGATCCCGAGCGTGGCCAGGCAGAGGTGAAGCGCCGTGGTGCCGTTCGACGTCGCCACGGCGTAGCGGGCCTCGCAGAAGGTGGCGAAGTCGCGCTCGAAGCGTCCCACGTACTGGCCGAGCGAGGAGATCCAGCCCGAATCGACGCAGTCGAGCACGTAGCGCCGCGCGTTCTCCGAGAGCCAGGGGGCGAAGACCGGAATCATCCGCGCTCCTCTCGCGCCTCGGCCACGGCCTTGCACACGTAGGCCACCTCAGCCTCCGTGAGGGTCGCGCCCGAGGGCAGGTAAAGCCCGCGCCGGCAGAGCTCCTCGGCCACCGGGAAGCGCTGCCCGCGGAACAGCTCATAGTAGATCGGCTGCAAGTGGATGGGAATGAAGAACGTCCGGGTCTCGATGCCCCGGCGGGCGAGGCGACGGCGCAGTTCGTCGCGAGAGATGCCAAACGCGTCCTCGACGACGATGCCGTACATCCAGTAGACGTTCCTGGCCCAGGGGCGCTCCACCGGCAGCGTGAGTCCGGGGATCCCCTTGAGGCGTGCCGAGTACCGCGCGGCGTTGTCGCGGCGGATGCGCACGAACTCCTCCAGGCGCTCAGTCTGGGCGAGGCCCACCGCGGCCTGCATGTTGGTCATCCGGTAGTTGAACCCCACGTACTTGTGCCAAAAGTGTCGCTCGTCGGAGAAGGCGTGGTCGCGAAGCCGGCGCCCGAGCCGCGCGACCTCGGCATCGTTGGTCGTGACCATGCCCCCCTCGCCCGTGGTGATGATCTTGTTCGCGTAAAAGGAGAAGGACGCCGCCTTGCCGATGCTCCCGGCGGGCCGACCCCGGTAGGTCGCGCCGTGAGCCTCCGCGGCGTCCTCGAGGACCCAGAGACGACGGCGCTCGGCGAGTTCCATGACCGGGTCCATGTCGACGGGGTGCCCGTAGGTGTGGACGACGATGATGCCCTTGGTCCGAGCCGTGACGGCGCCGTCGAGCCGCGTCGGGTCGGGGTTCCACGTGTCGCGCTCCGAATCGACCAGCACCGGCGTGGCCCCGGTGTAGCGGACCGCGTTCGCCGTGGCGATCATGGTGAAGGCGGGCAGGACGACCTCGTCACCGGGCCCGAGCCCGAAGATCGTCAGGGCGAGATGGAGGGACGTGGTCCCGTTCGAGCACGCGACGCCATACCGGCACCCGACCATCTGGGCGAAGGTATCCTCGAAGTCCCGGACGAAGCGGCCCGCCGAGGAGATCCAGTTCGACTGGATGCACTGGGTGAGGTAGCGCAGCTCGTTGCCGTCGAGCCGCGGGTCCGAGACGGGGATGATCCGGCGTGTCAGGCCCTCCTCCACCACGGGGATGCGCGGGAGATGGACCTCCAGCGCTGGCTCGGGCCCCGGCACGATCTGCAACAGCTCGGCCATGATGTCATCGGGCAGGCGGGTCTCTTCGATCACGGCCGGTCCTCCTCGGTGCGGCTATCCCGTCGTAGCCGCCGGATGGTTTGGGCGTACCGCAGTCCCAGGGCGGCGAACCGGCGAAGGCTCGGGCTGGTCTTGGTCGTCCCCGCGCGCCGCTCGACGCACGCGTAGGGCACCTCGACCACCCGAAGGCCCTGGCGGCACGCCCGGTGGAGAAAGTCGATGCAGTAATCGCCGTAGACGTGGTCGGCTCGAATGGGCACGCGCGCCACCGCCGACCGCCGGGCCCCCACGAAACCCGAAGTCCAGTCGCGCACCGGCCCGCCGAGCCACAGCGTTCCGAAGGCGTTGATCGCCCGGGACGCCAGGACGCGCACAGCGGAGGAGCGCGCATCCTGTCCGCCGGCGGCGTAGCGCGAGGCGACGGCGACGTCAGCGTCCCCCGTCGCAGCCACCAGGCGCGGGATGACGTCGGCCGGCATGGAGCCGTCGGCGTCGAGCCACACCACCACGTCGCCCCGCGTGCCCGCGATGCCGTCAGCGATGGCCGAAGCGAGCCCGCGGCGGCCCACCCGGCGGAGGACGCGCGCCCGCCCGTCCCCGGCGAAGGCGGTCTCGACCACCTCCCAGGTCCGGTCGGGGGAGTCGTCGTCGACGACCAGCACCTCGACGTCGCTGACCGCGTCGAGGATCTCACCCACGACGCCGACGATGACGTCGCGCTCGTTGTACGTGGGGAGCACCACCGAGGCCGTCATGCCGCCGCCTTCCGCGCGACCAGCACGACGGAGCTGCCGAAGGGCAGGGGCCCGAAACGGAGGAGTGCCCGCTCGACCGCCTGCACGCCGAGCAGCGCCGCGTTGAGCGGGCGGGGCAGCGGGAAGACGTCCGAGCCGCTGGCGCCGCCGCGCCGCGCGAGGCGGACAGCCGCCACGACCGGGAACACGAGGCAGTAGGCGTAGGAGGCGAGGATCGGCGTGAAGCCCACGGCCCGGACCCGGTCGACGAGCTCGCGCCGCGTGTAGCGACGGGCACCGTGCACCGCCTCGTCGTGCGCCGAGCGGAGCCACTTGAAGGCGGAGTCGGTCACGAGGAGCAGGCCGCCGACGCGCAGGACCCGATGGCACTCGCGAAGCGCGCCCTCCTCCGAGACCACGTTCCGGTGGTAGAGCAGGTCGAGGCAGAGGCAGGCCGTGAACGCGCCCTCGCGGAAGGGCAGCGACTCGGCGACACTCCCGGCGAGGTTCGCGAGACCGCGCCGCCGGGACAGCGCGAGCGCGGCCGGATCGGCGTCGACGCCGACCCAGTCGCCCTGCGCGGCGAGAACCGCCAGCGTGCCACCCGCCCCACACCCCACGTCGAGACCCGGGCCGGCGAGGGCCCCGTACCGTCGCAGCAGCGAGAGGATCAGGGTGCGCTTCGAGCGGAACCACCAGTGCGTGTCCTCGAGGTCGAAGTGCTCGGTGAACACCTGTGCGTCCATCGGCGGCTCTGGCGGCTACTCCGGCGATCCGCCGAAGACCTGTGCGAGGAAGTCGAGGTACTGGCTGGTGATCCGCGGCCAGCGGTAGCGGCCCTCGACGTACATGCGACCGCGCTCGCCCAGGGTCTTGCGGAGCGCCTCGTCGGCGACCAGCGACCCAGCCGCGGCGCCGAAGTCGCCCGGCGCCCGGTCGAAGAGGAGCCCAGCGCCCGAGCGCTCCACGTGGCCCCGGAGCACCGGCGAGCGCGCGGTCGCGAGGACCGGAGTGCCCTGCGACCACGCCTCGAGGATCACGAAGGAGAAGCTCTCGTGCGGCGAGGGCATGACCAGCGCCGTCGCGCCGGCGATCGCGTCGTGCTTCTCGGCCTCGGGCCGGAACCCGAGCGCCCGGATCGCCGGGTGGCGCGGGAGCGTCAGCGCGACCGTCCCCATCAGAACCAGCGTCGCCGGCTCGGCGGTACGCTCGCGCCAGGCGAGGAACGCCTCGACCAAGGCCCGGCAGCCCTTCTCGACGTCGACCCGGCCGACGTAGAGGAAATAGGGACCCCCGAGCCCGTGGCGTCGCCGGAACCGCTCACCGTCGGCGTCGGTGGCCGGGTCGATGCCCGCGCCGATGACGGCGGACGGGAGGTGCGCCGTGTGAAAGCGCTCCTCGACGAAGGCCCGCTCCTCCTCCACCTGGAAGACCAGCGCGCGCGGGATCCGGAAGAGACTCCGGAAGAGGTCGAGGTAGATCGGCCGCTCGTCGTGGGCGGTCGGCACGAGGACCGCCTTGTGGGCGACCAGCGGCAGCCCGAGCGTCGTCGGAAGGTAGAGGTAGGTGTAGAAGAGGAACCCGTCGTGATCGTCGGCGTGAGCTCGGATCCACTCGACCAGCGCCGGGGTGAGAGGTCCCTGCCGCCGCACCCACTCGGCCTCGTCGAAGAACGTGTGTGGCGTGGCGTAGAGCCAGTCCGCGTAGCGCCCGAAGGCGCGCACGCGGCGTGGGCGGTCGACGGGGAAGCGACGCACTAGGACGCCGTTGACCGTCTCGACACCCGCCCGGTAGACGTTCCGCCAGGTGAGGTAGTCGCGCGCGCAGGTGGTGAGCACCTCGACGTCGTGGTGGGGTGCCAGCGCCTCCGCCACGCGGCGGCACTCGTACTCGGCGCCCCCGTCGATCTCGGGGCCGTAGCGCTGCACCACGAACGCGAGGCGGAGGCGAGTTCCCGGATCCCTCACCGGAGCGCCTCCGCGCTGGCCAGGGTCTCGAGGTGCTCGCGGAGCCGGACCCCGATCGTCTCGGCGTCGAACCCCCGGAGCCGCGCCCGCTGGCCGGCGACGACGGCGGCGCGGACTCCGGGGTCGCGGACGACCCGGTGGAGCAGCTCGGCAATGGCCGGGAAGTCTTTCTCCTGCACGAGGAGGCCGGCGTCGCCCATGGTGCCGGGGACCCCCGCGGTGGCGTACGCGACCACGGGCACGTCGAAGTGCATGGCCTCGAGGAGGGGGACGCAGAACCCCTCGTGCTCGGAGAGGCACAGATAGGCCGACGCGAGACGGTAGTATGTGCAGAGCTCGGCCTGCGACACGGCCCCGGCGAACACCACGTAGTCGAGGAGGCCCAGCTCGGCGCAGAGCTTCTGGCAGCCGGCCAGGTACGTTTCGGTGTCCACCGCGGAGCCGACGACGATCAGCCGGCTGTCCGGGTCGAGCCGCCGGTAGAAGAAGTAGGCCTTGACGAGATCCTCCACGCGCTTGTTCGGGGCGAGACGGCCCACGAACAGGAGGTTCGTCCCGTGCCCGTACGCGTCCTCGAGCGCCCGGACCGGCGGGTGGGCGTACTGCTCCCAGTCGACCAGGATCGGCAGGACGCCGGTCCGCCGGAAGCCCATGGCCTCGAGCTCCCGGCGATTGAACTCGGACACCCCGAGGGCCAGCTCGGTCACGTTCCGGAGCCGCGCGAGCTCCCAGCGCCCGCGCCGACAGCGGTCGGCGACGCGCGCGTTGACGCCGACGAAGTACTCGGGCGGCGTGATGTTGTGGTAGACGATGGCGCGCCGGTCCGGCAGGCTCGCGAAGAAACTGGTGACCTCCGACCCGATGGAGAAATGGAAGAGCGCCACCGTGTCGGGCGAGGACACCGCCCGGTACGTGGTGTAGAAGTGGGCGTCCTTGAGGAGGCTCATGTGCCGGTACTGCGCGTACACGTCCGAGGCGTAGCCCCAGCTCCGGAGCAGCTTCTGCAGGGCCCGGACGTGGTTGCCGATGGCGTCCCCTAGGTCGAAGTTCGACACGATCTGGTGGACGGCCCGGAACGGGAGGCGCGTCATCCGAGCCGGGCCCCGATCCCGTGGAGGACGGCCAGGTAGTTGCCCGTGACCCGGTCCCACGTGTAGTGGGCGAGGACGTAGGCGCGCCCGGCCTCGCCCATCCGCTGGCGCAGCGCACCATCCCGCGCCAGGAGCTCGAGCGCCTCGACGAACTCGAAGTAGTCCTCGAAGAATAGCCCCCCATTCGACGCCAGGCAGTGGTCCCGCGTCACCCGGCACCGCCCGTGGACCAGGGCGGGCGCGCCGGCCAGCCACGCCTCCATCATCACGAGCGAGAAGCTCTCGAGGAGCGACGGCTGGCAGAGCGCCAGCGTCGCCGCGTAGGCGTCCGCCTTGTCCTGGGCGGGGACGAACCCGAGATCGAGGATGTCGGCGGCCAGCCGGGCCGGGATGCGCACTCCGCCCGAGCCGATCAGCACGAGCTTGAGCCGGCTCTTCGGGTGCGTGAGCTTGTAGCGGGCGAAGTACTCGACGAGGAGCGGTGTGTTCTTCTCCGCCGCCTTCCGGCCCGCATAGAGGACGAAGGGATCGAGCACCCGGTGCGTCCGCCGGAACCGCTCGCCGTCGCCGGGGAGCAGCGGGTCGACGCCCTCGCCGACCAGCGGGAAGCGCTCCCCGTCGGCGCCGGCCAGGCTCTCCGCCAGCTCGCGCTCCGCCGGGACGTGGAAGCAGACGGCGCGAACCGCGCGCAGGACGCGGCGCGTCCACTTGAGCCGGGCGAACGGCTCGTCGTGGAGGCAGGGGATCAGGAGCGAGCGCTCGGGCGCCACCAGCGCGCCCTCCCAGGTGGTGCCGAAGCAGTACGGGATGAACGCGTACCAGTACCGGTCGCGCTCGGCGCCGAGGTACGCGTAGAGGTCGTTCGAGTTGACCGAGTCCCGGACGAAGTCCTCTTCCTCGAACGACGTGAGCGTTGCGCCGAGATTGAGTCGCCACTGGAGCCGTCCGTACCGTTCGGGGTCGCGGGGCCGGACCTTGAAGCGGCGCACGACGAAGCCGTCCTCCTCCGTCACGCCGTCCGGGTGGTGATCGATCCAGGGCGAGGAGTGATCACGCGCGCAGGTCGTCAGGATCTCGATGGGAACGCCCCGGCCCCGGAGCGCCCGTGCCGTCGCGCGGCACTCGGCCTCGGCGCCGCCCGGGATGTCCCGACCGTACCAGGGCACGACGAAGGCCAGCGTCTCAGGCAACGAGCCGCTCCAGGGTCTCCTGGAGACGCGCGGTCACCGCCGGCCAGCTGTACATCGTCTCCACGTAGGCCCGGCCCTGGCTGCCCAGCCGGCGGCGCCGCTCGGCGTCCTCGAGGAGGAGGTCCAGGGCCTCCGCGAACTCGTAGAAGTCGTCGAAGGCCAGCCCGCCCCCGGCGCGGAAGACGTGGTGCGTGGTGACCGGGCAGCGGGCGTGGACGAGGACCGGCGTCCCCGCGAGCCAGGACTCCATCAGGACGATCGAGAAGGATTCGTTGACGGACGGCTGGCACACCACCGTGGCCGCCGCGTAGGCGGCCGCCTTGGCAGCGGCATCGAGATAGCCCAGGTCCCGGACGCCCGGGGTGCCGGGGGACGCGGTGACCGGGCCGTCGCCGGCGAGGACGAGCGTCAGGTCGGAGCGCCGGCCGGCACGGTAGCGGAGCGCGTACTCGATGAGGAGGGGGACGTTCTTGCCCGTCTCCTTCCGGCCCAGGTAGAAGAGCAGCGGCCCCTCGAGGCCGTGGCGCCGGCGGAGCGCCGCGGGATCGGCGGGCGGAAGCGGATCGAAGCCGAGCCCCACGACGCCGGCTGGGCGGTCCCCGATCCCGTAGAGCTTCTCGGCCAGCGCGGCCTCCGGCGGCGAGTTGAAGATGAAGCCCCGGCAGGCCTGGAACGTGTCACGGACGAGGCCGAGGTGCGCGAAGGGCTCGTCGTGGAGGCATGGGATCAGGACGGCGCGCCCGGGGACGAGCGGCACGCCGCAGAGCGTCGTCCCGAAGAGATAGGGGGCGAAGCACACGAGGTCGTACTCCATCCCCCGCCGAGCGAGGTGGTCGAAGAGCTCCGCGCTCCCCACCGACTCCTCCGCCCAGCGAGCCTCCTCCTTCGGGCGGAGCCGCGAGCCGTGGAGGATCCGCAGCTGGAGCCAGGCGTGGCGCCGAGTGTCGCGCAACCGGACCGGGAATCGGCGTACCGTCACACCCGCCTCTCGACTCGCTCCCGCGGGGAGGACGTTCTTCCAGGAGAGGTGATCCTGCGCGCAAGTCGTCAGCACGTCGACGGCGCTGCCCGAAGCGGCGAGGTGCTCGGCGAGCCCGCGGACGAGGGTCTCGGCGCCCCCGACGACATCGGCGCCGTAGCGGGGCACGACGAATGCCAGACGGAGGCCGCGGCCCGACGCCGGGCGCTCGCCGGCGCGCTCCGTGGGCTCCGTGCGCCGCCGCCCGAGGAGCCGCCTCACGGGCGCCGGCCGACCACGGCGTAGTCCTGGGCGCCCCACAGGAGCTGGTTCAGGCGCTCGAAGTTGTCGTTGATCTGGCTCAGGAAGACCTCTTCGTAGCGGCGCATGTACCAGAAGGGCTCGAGCCGCTGGAGCTTGCCGTCGGGCGGGACGGGGTTCACGTACCGGATCTCCACGTCGTGGAACCCGGCGGACTCCAGCACGAAGCGCGCCGCCTCGGGGTGAATGGGCTTGATGTGCGAGAGGTCGACGTAGAACGCTCCGGAGAAGACGGTGAGGCACGCCGGGTTCGGCGTCTCGCAGAGCAGCATGCCGCCCGGTCGGAGCTTCCGGTGGGCCAGCCGCACCAGCGCGACCAGCGCCTCGGGCGGGATGTGCTCGATCACCTGGGCGCAGAAGATCCCCCCGAGTCCGCCGTCGGGCTCTGCCTCCAGGTAGGCGATCGCGTCCGCCTGCTCGGCGGCGAGGCTGGCCTCCCGGCACCGCGCCACCATCGCCGGGTCGACGTCGATGCCGCGGGCCTCGATGCCGGCCTCTCGGCACAGCTCGAGGAACTCTCCGCGCCCGCATCCCACGTCCAGGACCGGGCCCAGGCCGGCGAAGAGGTCGAGGTAGGCCTGCTGGCGCTGGCGGATCTCCTCGCGGGTCCCACGGTGGCGGTCCTCGAAGCGAACGTACGCGGCCGCCGGCAGCGCGCCCAGGTCCGGCGGCACGACCGGGGAGGGCGCGAGCTGGGCGCCCGGGACCGGCCGGCGGAGGCGCTCCACCTCGGCCCGGAGATCCTCCAGGCGGGCCGTGAGGACACCGAGGCGCTCGGCGACCTCGCGGTCCCTTCGCTGGCGCTCCCCGTGCTCGACGGTCAGGCGCTCCTGGAGGTCGAGCGAGAGATCCTCGAGCCGACGGGTGAGGCTGGCCATCCCGTCCCGGACCGGCAGGACGAAGGCGTTGAGAAGATGGAGGAGCGCGCTGTTGAACTCCACTTGCCGGGCCAGGATCAGCGTGATGTACGGACGGGTGACGCGACGGAGGAGCTTCTTCGCCGCGACGATGACGGCGCCGACCCCGGCGCGGTGGGACGCTATGACGGGCTCGGCGGCGGTGTCCCACCCGTCGTTAAGCTGCTCCAGATGCTCTTCCAGCTCGTCCTGGAACGTCGGCGCGCTCTCCGCGAGCTCGATCTCCATCTGGGTGATGCGTCGGACCTCGTCCTCCGAGTAGAAGCCGGAGACCCTCCGCTCTCGCACCCGCTCCTTGATCTCCTCCATGAGCCGGGCAGCGTCGATCGTCCCCTCCATCGCGCGGTCGGTCATCAGACGGCCTTCAGCCGGTGGCAGACGGCCTTCAGCCGGTGGCAGACGGCCTTCAGTCGGTGGGGTCACGCGCCCTCGCCTCCTCCATGCTGGAGCCGCCACCGGTGGGCGAGCCGCGCCACGCCCGTATCGCGCACGCGGGAGCGCACGGCAAACGCGTAGAGGCGGCTGTGGTAGTCGTACGGGTGGCCGTCGCGCGCGTGGACGGCCACGTCGAGGAGATACTCTCCCTCGACGAGGTCGAGGCGCTCGATCTCCATCGTGACCACGCCCTCGCCGTCGACCTTGCCGAACGCGAGCCCCTCGAGGGCGGTGTTGGTCCCGTAGCAGCAGACCCCGTCCTTGCGGAACACCCCGACGCCGAAGACGGGATCCTCGACCGGCCGATGCGCGTGGAAGGCGAGGTGGACGGCGCAGGAGTCGCCCGTCTCGAAGAGGTATCGCTCGTGGCCGTCCCGGTCGGACAGCCGGACGCGGGTCAGCTCGACGTCGCGGCTCCCCCACCGCGCGCCGGTGCCCGTCCGGGCGATCGCCTCAGCCTGAGCGTGTTCGACCCCGAGCGCCCGGGCCTCCTCGCGCGCCACGTGGTCAAGGTAGCGACCCACGACCTCCCGGGTCTCCCCGTGGGCCTGGAGACGCCCCCCGTCCAGCCAGACCGCCTCGTCGCAGAGTCGCTCGATGCTGCCGAGGTCGTGGGAGACGAGCACGATCGTCTTCCCGCGCGCCTTGAACTCCTGGATCTTTCCCACGCACCGGTGCTGGAAGGCCTCGTCGCCGACGGCCAGCACCTCATCGATCAGGAGGATGTCCGGGTCCACGGTGACCGCGATGGCGAAGCCGAGCCGCATGTACATCCCGGACGAGTAGGTCTTAACCGGGCTGTCGATGAAGGTCTCGAGCCCGGCAAAGGCGACGATCTCGTCGAAGCGCGCGCGGATCTCCGCGCGGGAGAGGCCCAGCAGCACGCCGTTGATGTGGATGTTCTCCCGCCCGGTGAACTCCGGGTGGAACCCGGCGCCGAGCTCGATCAGGGCCGACACGCGCCCGCGCACGGAGGCCTGGCCGGCCGTCGGCTTGAGGATGCCCCCGAGGATCTTGAGCAGGGTGGACTTGCCCGAGCCGTTCGAGCCGATGATCCCGACCATGCGCCCGCGGTCCAGGTCGAGGGTCACGTCGCGGAGCGCCCACAGCCCCTCGCCGGAGAAGAGCCCGGGCCCGCCTTGCCCGACGAAGAGGCGGACGAAGAGGTCTTTCACGGTGGAGACCTGGCGCCCCCGGTAGAGCCGGAAACGCTTCGAGACGTCCCGGAGGGAGATCGCGATCTCCGCGGGCGCCGACGTCCCGCTCACGGCGTCAGATCTCCTCGGCCAGGCTGTCGCGCAGGCGATCGAAGATCTGCCATCCGCCGACGAGCGCGAGAACCGCGTAGACGCTCACGGTCCCCAGGTGGATCCAGTGCGGCTCGCGGCCGAAGAAGAAGATGTTCTGGTAGCTCTGGACGAGCCCGGCGATCGGGTTCAGAAAGTAGAGCGGACGGAGCGGCACGACCAGCGCATCGGTCAGGTGGAACATCGTCGGCACCGTCGACACCGGATAGAGGATCGGCGAGAGGAAGAACAGCAGCGTCAGCCCGTTCGTCAGGATCTGCTCCACGTCACGGAGATGGACGTTGAGGGCCGCCAGCGCCAACGCGAGCCCGGTGGTGAGGAGGAACTGGAGAACGATCAGCAGCGGCAAGAACAGCAGCACCGCGTGCGGGCGGATGCCGAAGATCAGGAGGAACCCGAAGAGCAGGGGGAGCGACAGCAGCATGTTGATCAGGTTCGTGAGCACGGAGACCAGCGGTAGGACCTCCGCCGGGAACAGGACCCGCTTGACCAGCGCCCCCGAGCCGACGATCACGCCGGCGGCGTGGCCGAGCGAGGACGAGAACCACAGCCACGGGAGAAGGCCGGAGAAGAGGAAGACCGCGTACGCCTCCATCGGCACCCGGAGATAGATCGAGAACACGAGGGCGTACACGAGCATCAGGAGCAATGGGTTCAGGAACGACCAGAGGAAGCCGAGGAAGGAACCTCGGTACCGCGCCCGGAGCTCCCGCAGGACGAGCGTCCCGATCAAGGCGCGGTAACGGTACAGATCAGTGAGGTGTCCCGCCATGACCCTTCATTCTACCGCCGGGCGCCGCAGCGCCCGGTCAGATGCGACGGCGCCAGTCGTCCAGCACGTCCTCGATGCTCTGCCGGAGCGGGATCGTGGGCTCCCAGCCCGTCAGCGCCCGGAGGCGGCTCGCATCCCCGACGAGCAGGGGGACATCGATGGGGCGCACGCGCTCGGCGACCTGGCGCACCTCGACCGGACACACGGCGCGCGCGCGAAACTCATCGATGACCTCGCGGATCGACATGGCCTTGCCCGAGGCGGCGTTGTAGGTCCGGCCCGGGTCAGCTCGGGCTAGCAAGAGCCAGTACGCCCGCACCATGTCACGGACGTCGGTGAAGTCCCGCCGCGTTGTCGTGGTGCCGACCTCGAGGATTCCCGGCCCTCGCCTCTTCTCGATGTCGGCGATCTGCCGGGCGACGTCGCTCCAGACGAAGCCGAGCCCCTGCCGCGGGCCGACGTGGTTGAAGGCGCGGACAATCACCAGCGGAATCCCCTCGGAGCGCGCGTAGTATCCCGCGTAGAGCTCCTGGGAGGCCTTCGATAGGGCATAGGGCGAGCCCGGGGCCCAGCGCCGACTTTCGGAGATCGGCTGCTCGGACTCGGGGACGACCCCGTAGACCTCGCCGGAGGAGACCAAGAGGCAAGGAACCGGATGGCGGCGCAGTCCCTCGCAGAGCTGGTAGGTGGCTTCGAGGTTCGTCCGGAGGACGTCCGCGCGGAGCGCCCACGAGGTGCCGACCACCGAAGCGCCGGCCAGGTGGAAGACGCGGTCCGGGCGCGTCGTCCGGATCATCGCCGCCGCGGCGCCGGGCTCCGTCAGGTCGCAGCTGACGGTGGCCACGTCCTTTTGCACGGCCGCGAGGTTGTCGGTCGGCGCGTCCGGTAGGACCGAGCCGACCACCTCCGCGCCCTCGCGCAGGGCCAGCTCCGCGAGGTGGCTCCCGGCGAAGCCGGCGATGCCGGTGATCAAAACCTTCACGGCACTCGCCGCCTAGACGCGCGTCCGCCAGTACTCGAGGAGGTCCTTGAGCGTGACCTCGAACGGGATCGTCGGCTTCCAGCCGGTGGCGCTCCGGAACTTCGAACAGTCGCCGAGGAGGAGCGTGACGTCGGACGGTCGCATCCGGGCGGGATCCTCCCGCACCTCGACCTTCACGTGGGCCAGGGCGAGGAGGATCTCCAACACCTGGTGCACCGAGTATCCCCGACCCGAGCAGATGTTGTAGACCTCCCCGGGCTCCCCGCGCTCGAGAGCCAGCCAGTAGGCCCGGACCATGTCGCGCACGTCCGTGAAGTCGCGGACCGAGTCGAGGTTGCCCACCCAGACCACCGGCTCGCGGAGACCCCGCTCGATCTCAGCCACCTGCCGGGCGAAGTTCGAGGTGACGAAGACCTCACCCCGCCGCGGCCCCGTGTGGTTGAACCCACGCGTCCGGACCACGTGGAGCCGGTAGCTCTTCCAGTATTGGTAGGCGAGCATGTCCTGGGCGACCTTGGAGACCGCGTAGGGGGAGAGCGGCCGGAGTGGGCTCTCCTCCCGGATCGGGACCTCGTGGGGCAGGACCAGGCCGTACTCCTCGCTCGATCCGGCGATGTGGACGCGCGCGGGCAGGTCGAGGTCGCGGATCGCCTCGAAGAGGTTCACCTGGCCCAGCACGTTGACGCTCAGGGTCTCGGCCGGCGTGAGCCACGACGTGGGCACGTAGCTCTGGGCGGCGAGGTGGAAGACGCGGTCCGGGCGCACATCGCGGAGAACGCGTCGGACGGTCCCGGCATCGTGCATGTCGCACTCGACTCGCCGCACCCGGTCGCCGAGGTGCTCGACGTTCTCCAGCCGGCTTCGCCAGCGCTGGACACCGAAGACCTCCACGTCGCCACGGGCGACCAGGTAGTCGGCCAGGTGGCTTCCGACGAAGCCGGTGAATCCTGTGATGAGGACGCGCATCAGGGGTCTCCTTCGAAGAAGTCCCGGACGGCGGCGATCACGGCGTCGATCTCGTCGGACCGAAGCTCGGGGAAGCACGGGAGCGAGAGCACCTCCCGGGCGGCAGCCCACGCGGCCGGGAAAGGGGTCGCATCGTAACCCAGGTCGCGGAACAGCGGCTGCGCCGGGATGGGGAGGGGGTAGTGCCAGGCGGTGCCGATCCCGGCCGCCGCCAGATGCGCCGCGAGGGCGTCGCGGCGCGGTGTGCGGAGCGTGTACTGGTGGAACACGTGCGTGGCGCCGGGTCGCTCGGCGGGCAGGACGACGGGGAGTCCCGCCAGTCCCGCGCTGTAGCGCGCGGCGATTGCCTGCCGCGCCCGAGTCCACTCGGGCAGATGGCAGAGCTTCACCCGCAGGATGGCCGCTTGGAGCTCGTCGAGCCGGGCGGTCCACCCAAGCTCGGCGTGACGGTATTTCTGCGTCTGCCCGTGGTTCCGGGCCAGGCGGAGGTGGGCGGCGAGCGTCGGGTCGGTGGTCGTCACGAGCCCGGCGTCGCCGTAGGCCCCGAGGTTCTTCGTGGGGTAGAAACTGAAGGCCGCCGCCCGGCCGTGCCCACCCACGGGCCGCCCCCCGAGGATCGCCCCGAACGCCTGGGCCGCGTCCTCCACAAGGTGGACGCCGTGGGCCTCCGCCAGGACGCGCAGTGGGCCCATGGCGGCCGGCAGCCCGTAGATGTGGACGGCCAGGATCGCGCGCGTGCGGGGCGTGATGGCGGCCACGACGCGATCGGGGTCGATCGTGAGCGTGGCGGGCTCGACGTCGACGAAGACGGGCCGGGCCCCCAGCCTGAGCGCGGCCGTGGCGGAGGCGACGAAGGAGAAGGCGGGCGTCACCACCTCGGTGTCCGGCCCGACCCCGAGTCCCTGGAGGATGAGCTCGATGGCGTCCGAGCCCGACCCCAGGCCGATCGCGTGGCTCACCCCCAGGTAGGCGGCGCACTCCGCCTCGAACGCCTCGCCTTCCGGGCCCAGGATGAACCGGCCGCTCCTGAGGACGTGCCGGAGCGCCGCCTCGACCTCCGGCTCGAGCCGCTCGTACTGGCGGGTCAGGTCGAACTGGGGGATCTTCACTGCAGGCCGGCGAACCCCCGCCCGAACCCGTATTGCCCCAGCTCGAGCAGGTTCACGGTGATCCGGAATTCGTCCTCGTTGGTCCGGTCGATGAAGGCCGCGGTGATGCTCCAGCACTGCTCGCGGAAGTCGACCTCGAGGCGATTCTCGATGACGGTGCCGGTGTCGACGTTGTAGTCACTGGAGAACCGCACGGTCCACCGGTTTCCGAGCTTCGCCTGAGCCGAGGCCTGGATGTAGATGAGCCGGCCGTCGTTGCCGTGGCGCGTGCCGAACGCGGCGCGCCAGCGCGTCGCCTCGTAAGCGAAGTCGGTCGTGGCGGAGGAGACTCGCGCCTCGTAGGGGTCGAAGGACGCGCTCCCCCGGAACCGCACGCCGAAGACGGGCTCGAAGATCAGGTCCGCGACGACGTCGGACAGCCGCTTCGGCGTGACGCTCACGGTCGTCGGGGTCGGAGTCGTGGTCGTAGTCGGGGTCGGCTGCTGGACGAGCCGCCGCGCCGCCGCCGCCGCCGTGGTGGTCGTGGTGGCGGGCGCCGGCACGGGGGCTCCGACGGTCGTCGTGATGATCGGATGCGGCTCGATCGTGTAGGTCTGGCTGAGGGTGAAGCGGATGAGCTCCCACACGCGACCCGGGCGGTCGTCCTGGCCGACCTCTCGCGCCTTGACCCGGTTCGTGAGGGAGTAGGTGACCGTGTGGGAGGGTCTGACGGTGTCGATGCCGTCCCATTGGGGGAGGTTCTTCGAGTCGTCGCCCTCCAGGAAGTTGTAGCTCACCCGCGGCTCGATCAGGTGCTGCAGCTTCTGGATGCCGAGCGCTCCGTCGAGGTCGAACACGCGGTACGCGCGCGCCTCGAAGTCGGCGCCCGCCTCGACGAGGGAGCGGACGGTCAGCTCCTTGCGGGTATCCTCGACGATGAAGCCTCGATCCACCTTGGTGCCCACGACCTCGGTGTCGTAGATGGTCTCGTGGATGCCGACTCGCGGGGTGAGCGTGAAGAGGCCACCCGGCGACCACGGGTAGGACAGGCGTGGCACCAGGTCGAGCCGCTGCCCCTCGGATCCAACGTCGCGCACGAAGTTGTTGTAGGAGCTGTCCAGTTCGAAGAGCAGCCCGGGCAGCCCCGGAAAGGGCTGCTTGAAGGCGCTGAGCCGGAGTTCGGGGAGGCGCTGGAGCTCGATCGCCTTGTCGGTCGTGAGGTCCTCGTAGAAGAAGAGCCGGCCGACGAAGTTCCACTTCTCCCAGCGCTGCGTGAGCGAGATGTTCGACTCGAGACGCTGCCGGCTCCGCTCGTCGAGCGTGTTGCCGAACTCGCCGAGGAATGTGTCGTCGCTGACACGCGCGACGTCCGCCTTGAGGACCAGCCGCGGAGTGATCATCTCCTCATGCCGGAGGCTCGCCACCCAGCGGTCCGCGTCACGGTTCGGCGCGTCCTTGTCGTCGTGAAGGTAGAACCCGTCGAGCTCACCCTTCGAGCCCTCCCGCCGGACGTAGCGGTAGGTCGCGCCGAGCCCGAACCCGCGCTTCTGGAAGTACGCCGGTGACAGCGTGAGGTCCTGGCTGTCGCCCAGCACGAAGTAGATCGGCTGCCGGGCGAAGAAGCCCTTCTCGCTGCTGCTCCCGAAGGTCGGCGTCAGCAGTCCGCTGTGGCGGTCCTTGCGCAAGCTCGTCGCGAAGAACGGGATGAACGGGATGAGCGGGGCCTTCCAGACCCAGAACGACGCGTTCGTCCCCCACATCCAGTCGTCGAGGTAGGCGGTGGCCGAGCCGAGACGGACCGACCATGGGGGGGGGGCGTCCTCGCACGTCGTGAAGACCCCGCTGGAGATGCGGTAGGCCTTATCGCCGAACCGTTCCATGCGGTCCCCACCGAAGAAGAAGTGGGGCTCGGCCGCCGCCTCGGCCTTGTAGACGATGCCCGTCCCCGACCGGAGGTTGTACTCGATTCGCTCGCCGGTGAGCCGGTCCCGGCCGTCGAACATGACCACGCGACCGGTTGCGACGGCCTCGCCGGTCTCCGTGTTGACCTCGACGCGGTCGGCCTCGAGGCGCACGTCCCCCTGCTCGATCTGGACGTTCCCCTCGGCGACGAGGAGGTGCTCGCGGTCCAGGTTCTCGATCCGGTCGCCGTACACGGTGACCGGGGTCCCGGCCTCCAGGGAGAGCCGCTGGCGTTCCTGGCCCCGGGCCGGACTCGGGAGGAGGGCGATCCACGCGACGACCACGAGCCAGACGAGACGCGTTGCGGGCACGGACCTCCCCCTCGACGAAGTGGCCCGTCGTCTGCTCCTGCAACACGAGTCCACCGTCGAAGTGACGCGGAGTTCGGGAACGCGGGCATCCTATCAGAGCGCCTGGAGGGACGCAATATTTGGAACGCCGTTCGGGCCCTGTCGTCGGCGCGCGGGCCGCCGAGAATCCGGCCGTTTGGGCCGGCTCGTAGAGGGGAGGTGAGTGAGAACGAGCGGGCGCCGGATGTCGACGCGAAAAGGGAGTCCCATCGCGACATCGACGATGGGTGGGAGCGGGCGCGACCCTGGTGCTGACCCTCGGGGTCGGGGGACCCGCGCTCTCGCAGGGCGGGCCGGCGCCAGCGCCGCGATCCGCGTCTTCCAGTTCCAGCCCGGCGCCCTCGAGGTTCGCGCCGGCACCCGCGTCATCTGGACGAATCAGGACGACATCACCCACACGGTGACCTCGGGCGCGCCGGGAAGCCCGGACGGGCGGTTCGACGTGCGCCTCGCCGGTCAGGGCGCGAGCGGCAGCGCGACCGTCTCCGATCCCGGGGTCTACCGGTACTTCTGCACGCGGCACCAATCCATGCGCGGCGAGGTGGTGGTGCGGTAGGCGCGCTCGAGGCCGGCGACGCGGACTCCGGGGCGCCGATCAGACCGGGACGCCCAGCGCCGCGCCGAGCCGCCGGATCTGCTCCCGGTGGTCCAGGAAGTGCAGTCGCTGGACCAGGGCGTACTCCTTCCAGGTGAGCTCGGCGGCGAACAGCTCCGCCCCGCTCCCGGGATCGGGCGCATCCGTGGTGAGGATCGTCGGAACGGTGGCCGTCTGGTCCTCCGGCGGCGGGCGGTGCACCGCCTCCGCCAGCACCGCGTCCAGCGCCGCGCTGGCCTCCCGGAGTCCCTCCACCAGCTCGGACCACGGGACGCGATGGGCAGCGCCAGAGAGTAGGCCTTCGTAGACCGGCGGGCCCGGCGGGCGGTGGCCCGCGAGGAGGTGGCGGAGCTCCTCGGCCGCCCGGACCGTCGACTGGGCGACGTGATCGACGACCTGCGCCACCGTCCACTCCTCCGGCCGGACCGGCCGGCGGGCCTCCGTCTGGCCGAAGCCGGCCAGCGCCGCCACCAGCTCCGCGCCGGCCGACCGTACGCGTGCCCGGATCCGCGGGGCGTCGAGGCCGGCCGCGCGCGTCCTGAGGTAGTCGATCGTCCGGTTCCGCGCGGTGGTCTCCGGAGGGTCGGCCATAGCGTCTCCTCGCCCGGGTCGGGTCGCCCCGCCGCCGTCGGGCTCACCCGCGGGTGTCCCTATATTGGTTGGTTGACCAATTTACGACCGCGCCGCATTCTGCCGGCGTCCGCCGCGGCCGTCAACCCCCGTCGTGGCCACCCCCGTCGTGGCCTATGGGGCCGCCGTCCGCCCCGGCGACGGGCGAGGCTATACTGGTCGCCGTGACGCCGCTCGCGGGGCTGACCGTGCTCGACCTCACGCAGAACGTGGCCGGGCCGTACTGCACCCAGATCCTCGGGGACCTGGGCGCCGACGTGGTCAAGGTGGAGCGGCCGGGCCGGGGCGACGAGACGCGGGCGTGGGCGCCGCCCTTGTGGGGATCCGAGGGCGCGCTCTTCCTCTCGTTCAACCGGAACAAGCGGAGTCTCGCCCTGGATGTCAAGGCGCCCGGGGCGCGCCCGGTGATCGGGCGGCTCGTCCGCCGGTCGGACGTGCTCGTGCAGAGCTTCCGGCCCGGGAACGCCGAGGCGCTCGGTTTCGGCGCGGCGCAGGCGCGCGACCTCAACCGCCGGCTCGTCTACTGCTCGGTCACCGCGTTCGGCACCCGCGGGCCCCTGCGCGAGCACCCGGGCTACGACCCCATGATGCAGGGCTACAGCGGCTTCATGCGGCTCACGGGCCACCCGGGCCAGGCGCCCGTCCGCGCGGGCACGTCGATGGTCGACATGGGGACGGGGATGTGGGCGGCGCTCGCCGTCGTGGCCGCGCTTAGGGAGCGGGACCGCACCGGTGAGGGCACAGAGGTCACCACCGCGCTCTTCGACACCGCGCTCGGGTGGATCCCCTACCAGCTCATGGGCTATCTGGCGACGGGCGAGGTGCCCCAGCCCCAGGGGTCCGGGGCGGCGATGATCGTGCCGTACCAGGCGTTCCCCACGGCCGACGGCTGGCTCATGATCACGACGCCGACCGAAGCGCTCTTCGGTCGGTTCTGTGAGGCGCTCGGGCGGCCCGAGCTCGCGACCGACCCGCGCTACCGCACCAACCCCGACCGCGTGCGGAACCGCGCGACGCTCATCCCGGTGCTGGAAGCCCTCACGCGACCGTGGCCGAGCGCGGCGCTCCTCGAGGGCCTGCGCACCGCCGGCGTCACCGCAGGGCCGGTGCAGACCATCGACCAGGTGGTGACTGATCCGCAGACGAAGGCCAGCGAGATGCTCGTGGCCACGCCCCGTCCCGACATCCCCGACCTCACGACGGTCGCGCTCCCCGTACGGTTCGGGGAAGAGCGTCCGGCTCCCCGCCGGCCCCCTCCGCGCGTGGGCGAGCATACGATCGACGTCCTCGGCGAGCTCGGCTTCGGCGCCGTCGAGATGGGCAAGCTCCGCGCGCAGGGCGTCGTCGACTGGCCGCTGCCCGAGTGAGGCCCCCCGCGTGAGGTCTCGATGAGCGAGGCGAGCTTCCGGACGCTCCGGCTCGAGCGGTCGGCGGACGGGCACGTCCTCACCGTCCTGCTCCATCGCCCCGAGGTCCTGAACGCGATGAACACGGCCATGGGCGAGGATCTCCTCGCCTGCTTCCGGGGCCCGGCCGCGGCCCCCGAGGTGCGCGCGGTGGTCTTCGCCGGGGCCGGGGACCGCGCGTTCTGCGTCGGCGGCGACCTGAAGGAGCGCGAGGGGATGTCGGACGAGGCCTGGCGCGCCCAGCACGGCATCTTCGAGCAGGCCGCGATGGCCATCCTCCGGTGCCCGGCGCCCGTCATCGCCGCCGTGGAGGGGTTCGCGTTCGGCGGCGGGTGGGAGCTTGCCCTCCTCGCGGACTTCATCGTCGCAAGCGAGACCGCGGTGTTCGCCCTGCCGGAGGTCACCCGCGGCATCTTTCCGGGCCTCGGCGGGACGCAGCTCTTGCCGCGGATCGTCGGCGCGCCGCTGGCGAAGGAGCTCATCTTCACCGGCCGCCGCGTGGAGGCCGCCGAGGCGCGAGTGGTCGGCCTCGTGAACCACCTCGTGCCGCGCGGGCAGGCGCGGGCACGGGCGGCCGAGCTCGCGGCCACGATCGCCGAGAACGGGCCGGTGGCGGTGCGCCAGGCGAAGAAGGCGATCGCCTGGGGGAGCGAGACCGATCTCGAGACGGGGATGGTGCTGGCCATCGAGGCCTACAACGCGACGGTCATCACCGAGGACCGCATCGAGGGGGTGCGCGCGTTCAACGAGGGCCGGAAGCCCCGATTCCAGGGGCGCTGAGGACCAGCCATGGTGTCCATGAACGCGACCCTGACCGACGAGCAGCGTGCGCTCAAGGCGGGCGTGGCCGAGATCTGCAAGCGCTACCCGGGCGAGTACTGGCGGCAGCTCGACCAGGAGCGTGCCTATCCCGAGGCCTTCGTCACGGAGCTCACCCGCGCGGGCTATCTGGGGGCGCTGATCCCCCCGGAGTACGGGGGGGCCGGCCTCGGCATCCTCGAGGGCGGGCTGATCCTCGAGACGATCAACGCCAGCGGCGGCAACGCCGCCGCGTGCCACGCCCAGATGTACATCATGGGGACTGTCCTCCGGCACGGCTCGGAGGCGCAGAAGCAGCGCTACCTGCCGAAGATCGCCACCGGCGAGCTCCGGCTCCAGGCCTTCGGGGTGACCGAGCCGAACTCGGGCTCCGACACGACCAAGCTCCAGACGACCGCGGTCCGGCGCGGCGACCGCTATGTCGTCAACGGGCAGAAGATCTTCATCTCGCGCGTGCTGCAGTCGGACCTGATGCTTCTGCTCGCCCGGACGACGCCTGTCGACCGGGTGAAACGGAAGACCGAGGGGCTGTCGGTCTTCCTCTTCGACCTCCGCGAGGTGAAGGGTCTCGAGGTCCGGCCGCTCCGCCTGATGATGAACTACTCGACGAACGCGCTCTTCTTCGACAACGTGGAGATCCCCACCGAGAGCCTCATCGGCGAGGAGGGGCGGGGATTCTCCTACATCCTCGACGGGATGAACGCCGAGCGAATCCTGGTCTCCTCGGACTCCCTCGGGGACGGGCGGTGGTTCGTCGAGAAGGCGGTGGCGTACTCGAACCAGCGCGTCGTCTTCGGGCGGCCCATCGGGACGAACCAGGGCGTCCAGTTCCCGATCGCGAAGGCCCACATGGCCGTCGAGGCGGCGGAGCTGATGCGGAACAAGGCGGCGGCGCTCTTCGACGCCGGCCAGCCCTGCGGGCCCGAGGCCAACATGGCGAAGTACCTCGCGGCCGAGGCCGCGTGGGAGGCCGCCAACGCTTGCATCGACTGCCACGGCGGGTACGGCTTCGCCGAGGAGTACGACGTCGAGCGGAAGTTCCGCGAGGCGCGCCTCTACAAGACGGCGCCCGTCAACCAGAACCTCGTCATGGCCTACGTAGCCGAGCACGTCCTCGGCCTCCCGCGCTCGTACTGATCCCGATGTCCCTGCCGGCGGTCGACCGCGTCAACATCACGACCGTCGTCGACAACTCGGTCGACATCCTGCGCCCCGACGAGAAGGTGGCGCGCCGCTGGAGCGTGTGGCGGGCGCGAAAGATCGCCGACCTCCGCGCGGAGCACGGCCTCGCCCACCACGTCGAGGTCGTGCGCGGCGGGGAGACAGCCCGGATCGCGTTCGACTTCGGGCTCACCGCCGGGTCGATGACCCACAACTTCCGGGAGCTCGGCCTCGACGCGGGCACGATCGACGCGCTCGCCCTGAGCCACGGCCACTCCGACCACTTCGGGGGTCTTCTCGGGTTCCTGTCCTCGTACCGGCGCGCGATGCGGCCGGCGCTCCGCTTCTACGGCCACCCGAACCACTACGTCGCCCGCTGGATGGAGCGGGACGGGCATCGCGTGTCCCTCGGCCGCCTCGACCGCGGCGACGTCGTGCGCTGGGACCTGGACGTCGTCGACGTGCCAGAGCCGATCGTGCTCGCAGAGGGCGTGTTGCTCTCGGGCGAGATGCGCGCCCCCGAGCCGTACGAGGCGATCCCGCCCTCGCTCCGCATGGAGCAGGACAGCGCGCTCGTCCAGGACACGTTCATCGGCGAGCAGACGCTCGTCGCCCACGTTCGGGACCGGGGCCTGGTGGTCGTGACGTCCTGCTCTCACCGTGGGATCGTCGGCATCTGCCGCCACGCGACGCGCGTCAGCGGCGTGGCGAAGATCCACGCCGTGATCGGGGGCTTCCACCTCTCCGGCCTCGACGCCGAGCGGATCGACCGCGTCGTCGAGGCGCTGCGGGGCTTCGAGGTCGACTACCTCGTGCCCCAGCACTGCACAGGGGCGGAGGCGCTGGTCCGGCTCGCCCAGCGGATGGGGAAGGAGCTGGTCGTGAGCTCCACCGGCTCGACGTTCACCTTCGGAGCCTAGGGCGCGGCCCTCCGGGGCCGCCGCTTTGGCGGCTCCGGCGGCTCTGGTACCCTGGAGGGCCAGCGCGCGGCGCGCCCGCCGCGCTGGGGGGAGCCGACCATGGTCCGCACGCCGGCGGCGTTCTTGACCGAGGGCGAGGTTCGCCGGGTCCACGAGGCGTCGCTCGAGATCCTGGAGCAGGTCGGGCTCCTCGTCCGGAACGCCCAGGCCCGTGAGATCTTCGCCCGCCACGGTTGCAAGGTCGAGGCGGGCGGCGAGAACGTTCTGTTTCCGCGATCCGTGGTCGAGCACCACCGCGCGGGCATTCCCGGCAAGTTCACGTTCCGGGCGCGCGACCCGGAGCTCGACCGGACGGTGCCCGACGACGCGCCGGTCGTGATCTCAGGCAGCTCGGCGCCCGACATGGTCGATCCGGTGACGGGCATCGCGCGGCGCGCGCTCGCCGCCGACATCGCGCGGATCGCCTGGCTCGTGGACCAGCTCCCGAACTACGACATCTTCTCGGTCTCGACGCTCGCCGACGACGCGCCGCCCGCCTTCTTCTCGACCACGCGGCTCTACGCGGCGCTCAAGTACTGTCGGAAGCCGATACGCATCAGCGGGCCGCCCGAGGAGCTCGACTCCATCATCAAGTTCGCCCACATCATCGCGGGGGGCGAGGGCGCCTACATGGAGCGCCCGTTCATCACGCACCACTACTGCCCGTGCGTCTCGCCGCTCACGATGGACTACGACTCCACGGCGACCCTGATCTACTACGCGGAGCGCGGGCTGCCCGGCCACCCGACCCTGGTGCCGAACGCTGGGCTGACGTCGCCCTTGACGCTCGCGGGCACGCTCGTCCAGGGGAACGCCGAGTTCCTAGCGGCGGTCGTGCTCGAGCAGATGGTCCGGCCGGGGAAGGCGACCATCTACTCGAGCCTGCCCACGGTGGCCGACATGCGGACGGGCGCCTACGCGCCGGGCGCGATCGAGACCGGGATGCTGTTCATGGGGGTTGCCCAGATGGCGCGCTTCTACGGCGTGCCGTGCGGCGGCTACATCGGGCTGTCGAACGCGAAGGTCAACGACGCCCAGTGCGGGTTCGAGACCGGCATGTCGGCGGTGGCGGCCCTCCTGTCGGGGAACCACCTCTTCAACATGGCCGGGCTCCTCGACGCGCTCATGTCGTTCGACTTTGCCAAGGCGGTCATCGACGACGAGATCGTGGCGATGCTCCGCCGCGTCCAGCGCGGGCTCGAGATGAGCGAGGAGAACTTCGCCCTCGACGTGATCAAGGAGGTCGGGCCCGGGGGGATGTTCGCCGACCACCTCCACACGCTGGAGCGCATGCGGACCACGGGCTTCCTGCCCGAGATCGCCGACCGCGACCCGCGCCAGGGGTGGATCGAGAAGGGCGGCCTCGACGCCCAGGGGCGCGCCATGCTGCGCGTGCGCGACATCCTCACCCGCGACGCGCCGAGCCTCTTTTCCCCCGACGTCGACGAGCGCCTCCGGAGCGAGTTCGCCGGCATGATCGCTGCCGACTTTGCGCCGCCCGAGGGCTGGACGCGGGCTCCCGACGAGGCGCTCTCCGACCGGGCGGAGCGGCGCCGGCGCCGCCTCGCCCAGCAGGCCCAGGCATGAGTGACCTCAGCCAGCTGCCGCTCGAGGAGCTCCTCGAGCAGATCCAGGACAACCTCTACGGCGGCCAGCCCGAGCCCGTCGTGGCTGGCGTGCACGAGCTCCTCCGTCGCGGACTCACCCCGTACGACGCCCTCACCAAGGGGCTGATCGCCGGCATGGACGTGGTCGGCGAGGACTTCCGCACGGGCAAGCTCTTCGTGCCGCAAGTGCTGATGGCCGCGAAGGCGATGAAGGCCGGCATGGAGGTGCTGCGGCCGCTCCTCGCCGAGACCGGGGCGCCCCGCATCGGCACGCTCGTCATCGGCACCGTGAAGGGCGACATCCACGACATCGGGAAGAACCTGGTCGGCATGATGATGGAGGGGGCCGGCTTCCAGGTCGTCAACCTCGGGATCAACACCGACGTCGAGAAGTTCCTCCACGCGGTCCGCGAGCACGCGGCCGACATCCTCGGCATGAGCGCACTGCTCACGACGACCATGCCCTACATGCGGGTCGTCATCCAGGCGCTCAAGGAGTCCGGGCTCCGCGAGAAGCTGATCGTCCTCGTCGGCGGCGCGCCGCTCAACGCCGACTTCGCGAAGCAGATCGGCGCCGACGCCTACTGCCGGGACGCGGCGAAGGCCGTCGAGACGGCGAAGCGCCTCATGGCCGAGAAGATGGGGGGCGCGCTTGTCTGACGGCGCGCGCTGGCGGGCGCTCCTCCGGACGCCGGGCCCGATCCTGGCCGACGGCGCCATGGGGACGATGCTCTTCGAGGCGGGCCTGACGTCCGGAGACTCGCCCGAGCGCTGGAACGTCGAGCGGCCGGACGTGATCCGGGGCGTCCACCGAGCGTACCAGGCGGCTGGCTCGCGCATCCTTCTGACCAACACGTTTGGCGGGAACCGGTTCCGCCTCGCCCTCCACGGCCTCGAGACGCGTGTCCCGGAGCTGAACGAAGCCGCGGCCCGGCTGGCCGCCGAAGTCGCGCACGCGCCCGGCGGCAACGCGGTAGTCGCCGGTGACATCGGGCCGAGCGGTGGGATCCTCGCGCCCCTCGGCGACCTCGAGCGCCACGACGCGGTGAAGGGCTTCGCCGAGCAGGCGGCCGCGCTCCACGCCGGCGGCGTCGACGTGTTCTGGATCGAGACCATGTCGGCGCTCGAGGAGGTCGAGGCGGCGCTGGAAGGCGTCCGGCAGGTCGCGCCCGGGATGCCGGTCGTCATCACGCTGAGCTTCGACACCCACGGCCACACCATGATGGGCGTGAGCCCGGAGCAGGCGGCGAAGGAGCTGACCGCGCTCGGCGCGGCGGCGGTCGGCGGCAACTGCGGGCTCGGCCCGGCGGAGCTCCTGCCGGCGATGGTCGCGATGCACGCGACCGTGCCGGACGCGGTGCTCGTCGCGAAGCCGAACGCGGGCCTGCCCGTCCTGGAGGACGGCCGCGCCGTCTACCGCGGGAGCCCCGAGGAGATGGCCGACTACGCGCGCCGCCTGACGGCGGCGGGCGTCCGGATCATCGGCGCCTGCTGCGGGAGCGCGCCCGCGCACCTCCGCGCCATGGCCGAAGCGCTGGGAGTCACAGCATGATGAAGCTGCCCAAACGCGTGACGATCTGCGAGGTCGGGCCCCGGGATGGCTTCCAGATCGAGCCCGAGTGGATCCCGACCGAGACGAAGGTCGAGGTGATCGAACGCCTCGCCGAGACAGGCCTGCCGCGGATCGAGGTGACCTCGTTCGTCCACCCGAAGGTCGTGCCCCAGATGCGGGACGCGGAAGCGGTCATGGCGCGGATCCACCGGCGTCCCGGGACGCAGTACGTCGCGCTCGTGCCGAACGAGAAGGGCGCCGTGCGCGCCGTCGACGCCGGCGTCGACGCGATCCACACGGTCGTCTCGGCGAGCGAGAGCCACAACCTCGCCAACGTCAACATGACGGTCGCCGAGTCGCTCCGGAAGCTCCGCGCCGTGCTCGAGGTCGCCGCCCGCGCGCAGGTGCCGGTGAGCTGCGCGGTCTCGACGTCGTTCGGCTGCCCGTTCGAGGGCGACGTTCCGGTCGCGCGGCTGGAGTGGGTGGTCGCGTCGCTGGTCGACATCGGGGCGCGGGCGGTCGCGCTCGCCGACACGACCGGCATGGCGAACCCGCGCCAGGTCACGGAGATCCTCGAGCGCTTCGGGCCGCGCTTCCCCGGCGTCGAGTGGACGCTCCACACCCACGACACCCGCGCCATGGCGATCCCGAACATCCTGGCGGCGATGGCGTGCGGCGTGACCCACTTCGACAGCTCGATCGGCGGCCTCGGCGGCTGCCCCTTCGCCCCCGGCGCCTCCGGCAACGTCTGCACCGAGGACCTGGTCCACTGCCTCCACGCGATGGGCGTCGAGACCGGTATCGACCTCGATCGCCTGCTCGCCGCCTCCCGGCACGTGCAGCAGGTGGTGGGCCGCGTCCTCCCCGGCCAGGTCGTGAAGGCCGGCCCCGCGACGCGCCGCTACCCCGTCCCTGACGGCGTCGCCGCCCGCCTAGCGCAGAAGCACTGATCGCAAAGGCCGGATGCGCCGCTCTCGTCCGGACCGGCGAGGGTGAGAAGGGATCGCGTCCCGATGCTGCCAGCCGCTGCCCAGTCGGGTCCTGGGCCTTTGAGCCACGGTGCTGGCTGGTCAGCTTATCCAGTGGCCGAGTTCGAGTGTGCCAGGGCCTTCCGCGGGCGCTGTGAGGACCGCGGAAAGGGCGGGTACGTCTCGGCAGAAGGGTCTGATCGTCCGCGTGGTAGAGTCGCTCCCGTGCGCATCAAGTACCGCATCGGCGTGATGCCGGGGCCGTGGCCGCCCGGGCCGGGCGGCCGCGACTTCTTCTGGCAGTTCGTCGAGCTCTGCGAGAAGAGCGAGATCGACTCCGTATGGTTCTCCGAGCGGCTGTCCTCGCCACTCCCGGTGCCCGAGCCCATGACTGCGATGGCGGCTGTCGCCGCCCGGACGACGCGACTCAAGTTCGGGCCGAGCGTGTTCGTCACGCCGTTCCGGACGCCGGTCATGGCCGCGCGCGAGATCGCGATGGTGGACTACCTCTCGAACGGGCGGATGCTGCCGGCCTTCGGCATCGGCGTCGACCAGCCGCGGGAGTTCGAGGCGGCGGGGGTGCCCTTCCGCGAGCGCGGGCGGCGCTCCGATGAGGCGATCCGCATCATGCGGCGATGCTGGAGCGAGGACGAGGTCACGTTCGCGGGTGAGTTCTGGCGCCTCGACCGCATCGCCGTGCTCCCGAAGCCCGTCCAGCAGCCGATGCCGCTCTGGATCGGCGGCAACAGCGAGGCGGCCATGCGGCGGGCGGGCCGGCTCGGCGACGGCTGGATCCCGTCCTTCATCACCCCGGACCAGTTCCGCGTCGGCGTCGAGAAGACGCGGGCGTTCGCCGCCGAGGCCGGCCGCGAGGTGCCCGTCGACCACTTCGGCGCCCTGTTCTACTACTGCCTCGACCCCGACCCGGCCGCCGCCCGCGCGCTCGCCGATCCGTTCATCCCGCGCGGCCGCGTCGACGACGCCACCCTCGCGCGCTGCACGGCGTTCGGCCCGGCCGAGCTGGTGCGGGAGCGCCTCGAGGAGTACGTCGCCGGCGGCGGATCGAAGTTCATCCTCCGGCCGATGTGTCCGCCCGAGCGGATGCTCGATCAGCTCGACCAGCTCGCCGCCGACGTCGTGCCCGCCTTCCACCGGCGAGGCGGGTGATCGCCTAGGCGCCGGCCGCCGTCACGGCCCGGCGATCGGGAGTACAGTTCCCCTGAGGGGCCGCCATCGCCATGGCGGCCCGTTCTCGGGGAGGCACACGGATGGCCCAGTACCGGTACCTCATCATCGGCGGCGGCATGACCGCCGATGCCGCGGCGCACGGCATCCGGAAGCACGACGCGAACGGCGGCATCGGGCTCATCGGCGCCGAGCCGCACCCACCGTACAATCGCCCGCCCCTCAGCAAGGGGCTGTGGAAGGGCGAGGCGGAGGAGAGCATCTGGCGCAAGGCCGAAGAGACCGGCGTCCAGCTCCACCTGGGGCGCCGCGCGGTGCAGCTCGATGCCCGGGGGCGGCGGGTCACCGACGCCCAGGGCGCCACCTACGAGTACGAGACGCTGCTCCTCGCGACCGGCGGCGCACCGAGGCGGCTCCCGGGCGCTCCCGACGGCATCATCTACTTCCGCACGCTCGACGACTACCGCACGTCACGCCAGCTGGCCGACCGGAAGGCACGCTTCGTCGTGATCGGCGGCGGTTTCGTCGGCTCGGAGGTCGCGGCGGCACTGCGGATGCAGCAGTGCGAGGTGACCATGATCGTGCCGCAGCAGGGGCTGGGCGCCCGGGTCTTCCCCGCCGACCTGTCACGCTACCTGGTGGAGTACTATCGCCGGGAAGGGGTGACCGTGCTCATCGGCGAATCGGTCGAGCGGGTCGAGGCCGCGCACGGCGGATACCGGGTAGAGACCAAGGGCTCGGGCGCCGTCACGGCGGATGCGGTCGTCGCCGGGCTCGGCATCGAGCTCAACGTGGATTTGGCCCGGCAGGCCGGCCTCACCGTTAACGATGGGGTCGTGGTCGATGAACAGCTGCGAACCAGCCAGCCCGACATCTATGCCGCTGGCGACGTCGCCAACTTCCGCAACCCCGCCCTGGGCAAGCGCACGCGTGTGGAGCACGAAGACAACGCCAACACGATGGGCGACGTCGCCGGCCAGAACATGGCAGGCGCCGGACAGCGGTACGATCACCTGCCCTTCTTCTACTCCGACCTGTTCAAGCTGGGGTACGAGGCGGTGGGCGAGGTGGACGTGCGGCACCAGACGGTCGCGGACTGGAAAGAGCCGATGAAGGAGGGGGTCGTCTACTATCTCGAGGGCGGCCGCGTCCGGGGCGTGCTCCTGTGGAACACCTGGGAGCAGGTGGAGGCGGCACGCGCGCTGATCGCCGAGCCGGGACCGTTCCGCGCTGCCGATCTCAAGGGCAGGCTGCCGGCCGCGCGTTGAGCACTCCAGCGCTGGCCGCCAGAGGTCAGAACTTGACCTGGGCCCCGAGCTCGACCACGCGGTCGGGCGGGACGCTGAAGTACTCCGTCGCCGAGCGCGCGTTCCGCGCCATGAAGCCGAACAGCAGCTTCCGCCACTTCGCCATGGGCGCAGGCCCATCCGGCAAGAGGCGCGTCCGCCCCACGTAGTAGCTGGTGTCCTCGAGGCTGCTCCCGATCCCGAGCCCGCAGCAACGGTCGATGACGTCGGGCACGTCGGGCTTCTCCATGAAACCGTAACGTACCCGGACCCGGTGGAAGCGCGGGGCGAGGGGCTCGCTCCTGATGCGCTTGGCGTCGGGGACCGCCGGCTCGTCCGCGGTCTGGATCGTGAGGATGACCACGTTCGCGTGCAGGGCCTTGTTGTGCTCGAGGTGCTGGAGCAGGACCGGCGGGACGCCTTCCGTCGTCGCGCTGAGGAAGACGGCGGTGCCGGGGACGCGCGGCGGGGGTACCCGCTCGAGCTGATCCAGAAAGGGCTCGAACGGTACCGACGCCCGGACGAGCAGCGCGCGCATGAGCTCGGCGCCCCGCTTCCACGTCGACAGGAGGACGTAGACCGCCGCGCCGATGGCGAGCGGCACCCAGCCGCCCGCGCCGATCTTCGGGAGATTGGCGGCGAGGAAGGCAAGGTCGACCGCGAGAAAGAGGGCCGTCAACCCGCCCGCTCGCCACACCGGCCAGTGCCAGCGGTGACGTGCGACCATGTAGAAGAGCGCGCTCGTGACGGCCATCGTGCCGGTCACCGCGATGCCGTAGGCCGCGGCCAGCGCGCTGGACGAGCGGAAGTCGAGGACGAGGAGCAGACACCCCACCATTAGGGCCGCGTTGATCTCCGGAAGGTAGACCTGGCCGGCTTCCGTCCACGAGGTGTGGACGATGGTGACGCGCGGAAAGTATCCGAGCCGGACCGCCTGGCGGGTAAGCGAGAACGCCCCGGAGATGAGCGCCTGGGAGGCGATGATCGTGGCGAGCGTCGCGAGGCCGAGGAGCGGATAGAGGAGCGGCCGCGGAGCCAGGAGATAGAAGGGATTCTGCACGGCCTCGGGCTGGCGGAGCACGAGGGCGGCCTGGCCGAGGTAGTTGAGGAGCAGGGCCGGGAAGACGAGGCCGAACCACCCGAGCCGGATCGGCCGCCGCCCGAAGTGGCCCATGTCGGCGTACAGGGCCTCCGCGCCCGTGACGGCGAGGACGACCGCCCCGAGCACGAGGAACGCCGCCCGGCGATGCTCGACGAGGAGCCGCACCCCGTACCACGGGTTCAGAGCGTGGAGGATGCCGGGACTCCGCGCGACCTCCATCCCCCCGAGGACGGCGATGGCGACGAACCACACGAGCATGACGGGCCCGAACATTGTCCCCACGCCGGCGGTGCCGCGCTTCTGGACGGCGAACAGGAGCAAGAGGAGGACGGCGGCGATCGGCACGACCCACGGGGCCAGGGCCGGGGCGGCCACCTCGAGACCCTCGACGGCCGCCAGCACGGAGATCGCCGGCGTGATCACCCCGTCGCCGTAGAGGAGGGCCGAGCCGAACAGGCCGAGGGCCACCACCGCGGGTCCCCGCGCCCGCGGCGGGATGAGGGCAAGGAGCGCCAGGATCCCGCCCTCCCCGCTGTTGTCGGCGCGCATCACGAAGACGATGTACTTCACGCTCACGATCAGGACCAGCGACCAGACCAGGAGCGAGAGCACCCCGAGGACCGCGCCCGGCGTCACCGGGAGGCCGTGGCCAGGGCGCAAGCACTCTCGCAACGCGTAGAGCGGGCTCGTGCCGATGTCGCCGAAGACCACCCCGAGGGCGGTGACCGCGAGGGCGGCGCGGTGCCGGCGTCCCGGAGACCGGGCGGGTGCCATGGCCCCCCACTACAGAACGAATCGCCCGGCCGGTCAAAGGGGCGTGCAGCCCGGTGGCAGCGGGTGATGCGCTGGCCGTTGGCTCCACCATCAAGGGTTGCCTGCCCCCGGGCGAGCGACCGTCCTGCGCCACGGCCGACGTTCGCCCCGTGCTAGCATCGGCCGGGTTGACGGAGCTTGCGCGAGGACCGACAGGGTAGGGCGCATGCGTGAGCAGCGGCTGGAGCGGCGGGTCGTCACCGCCCTGTTCGTCGATGTCGTGGGCTCCACGACGCTCACGCTCGCGCTCGGCCCCGAGCGCGTGAAGCGGGCCCTCGACCGGACCTTCGCGGAGCTCGCCACGCTCATCGCCGCCGAGGGTGGCACGGTCGAGAAGTACATCGGCGACGCGATCCACGCGCTGTTGGGCGTGCCCGCCACCCATCCGGACGACCCCCAGCGCGCCCTCCGGGCCGAGCACGCCTGCGTGGAATGGGCCGCGGCCGCCCGCGCCCATGCGTGCGTGCCCCTCGAGGTGCGCGCCGGCGTGGAGACGGGCGAGGCCATCATCGACCTGGCGGCCACGGAGACCGAGCGCCAGGAGATGAGCATCGGGGCCTGCGTGAACGTGGCGGCGCGTCTCCAGCAGGTCGCCGAGCCCGGACAGGTCGTTGTGGGGCCGACCTGCCGTGAGGCGAACACGGAGGTGGCCGAGTTCATCGGGCTCGGGGACGTCGATCTCAAGGGGCTGGGACGACTGCCCGCATGGCGGCTGGTCGCCTTCGTCCGGCCCCGCGCCGGGGTCGCGTGCCCTTCGTAGGGCGCGAGCCCGAGCTCGGTCTCCTTCGGCTCGCGTACGCGCGCGCCCGATCGGGTCGGGGTGTCCTCGCCTTGGTGTCCGGTCCCCCTGGTCAGGGGAAGTCGCGGCTGGTCGACGAGTTCATCGCCGGTCTCGGCCCCGAGCCGCGGGTGGTCAAGGCGAGGTGTCGACCGGCTGGGGAACCCGAAGCGGGCAGCCCGCTGCGACAGCTGCTGACCACCGAGAATACCACGATGTCCATGGAGGACCTGGCGGCGGGTTTGACCGGACCGGCCCCCGGTGGCTAGCGCGCCTCCTACGTGATCCGACTCGACGCGGGGGACATGACGCCGTCCCGCTGCAGCGTCAGTTGACCTTGGCGTCGTACACGAACACGCGCGATTTGTCGTCCTCGGGCATGAAGTAGAGGCGCAGCCCCGAGCCCGAGGTCTCGACCCAGAACGGGTTCTGGGTCATCACGATGCCGGTGTCCGTCCACAACGCCACGGGAATCTGGTGGAGCGGCCGGTCGGTCTTCAGGTCGACCAATTCGAGCCCTCCGAGCGGGAAGGGCGGGCCGTCCGGCCTCATGCGGTAGTTATTGAGTCCCGAGCACAGCATTCGGCGGTCGCCAACGTAGTGGCAATCCTGATAGTCGATGTAGAACGCCGGGTTCATCTTGCGCAGTACTTCGGGCTTCGTGGTGGCGTTCGTCACGTTGAATAACCTGTCCAGCGTCCACCTGTAGAAGCGGCGCGAGCCCCAGCTGACTCCGTGGAGCGTGTGACCCACCGTGTCGTGCACGATGCCGCCAACGTGGTCCGCGAAGGTTAGGACCTTGGTCGCCTGCATCGTCTTCGGATCGACGCGATAGATGATCGAATGGCTGTTCGGCCGGTATTCGGCAACGGGTACCCAGATGTGAGTGCCATCGAAGTCGATGCCGCCCGGATGGTAGATGTCGCCCTCGCCGAGCTTGACCTGACGAAGCAGGGCGCCCTTCAGATCCATCTCGAAGAGATGGCCAGCGCCCTTGCCGGCGCTGCGATCCAGTCCGTCCCGCAGTTCCGGATAGCGCTGCGTCGCCTCCAGGATCTCGACCGTGGAGAAGTAGATCCGCTCGCCGATCTTCACCATCCCCTGGGGATGGTACGTGGGGAACTGGACCGCTATGCTCTCCACGAGCTGCCAGTCCGTCGACCGCGCGACGCGCGTGAACCGCTCCGCGACGCCATCGGCCGCATCAGCGGGAACCGCCGTCGACCCCAACATCAGAACCGCCGCCATCGTCTGGGAGAATTTGCGGAGCATTGTTTGGAGGCTATCATACGGCCGTCGTGCCGACAATTTGGCGAACCGGCGGCGCCCCCGCCGCCCGAAAAGCCACGGGAGGGAGCTCGGGTACCGGTACGCTGGATGGAGTGAGCTGCGGACGTCGGCCGACGGCTCCGGGGCGGTTGAGCCGTCAGAACGGCCCCGTGTGGCGGACCGCTCGCCGCCGCACGATGGCCTCGACGGCCGGGAAGCTTCGCCGGGCGGCGTCGGGAACGGGCAGCCAGTCCTGGGTGCCGGGCTGCCCCGTGAAGTAGTCGACGGGGCGGGTGCCGGGCCCCGCCGGCCGGCCGACGACGATCCGCCCGACCATGCCCGCCGCCTCGTGGGGCAGGCAGAAGTAGTCGTAGACGCCCTCCACCGTGAGCGTGACTTCGAAGCGGTCGCCGACGTTCACGAGGAACCCGGAGTCCCACGGCTGGGCGCCCTCCGGGATGCGCAGCGAATGGCGAGCGTTTCGGGGATGGTACGCGGTGGTCGTGTGCGGGTTCCCCGGTGAGTCCATGATCCAGCGCACCGCCTGACCCGGCCGGATCAGGAGCCCGATCGGGTCGAACCCGACGTGCTCGCCCCGGGCGTCGCTCCGCATCCGGATCTCGACCGCGGATGCGGAGCGGGCCAGCCGGGGCGCGGCGAGGCTGGCGAGCCACGGGCCGCCAGCGCGGAGCAGCTCTCGTCGCGTCATGGGGCGGCTCTACTTCAGGCTCGCCGCTTTCTCGGGAGACACGTACCACACGACGATGTGGTAGTGCGGCTCGGCGACGCCGGGGTGACCGGCGTTGTAGTAGAGGTCCACGTGATCGACCTTCTCCTTCGCGACGCCGAGGTTGTCGAACGCCTTCTTGGCCTCGATGTCTTTCACGGGGACCATGTAGATCGAGCTGACCAGCTTCCCGTCGCGGTCGTACGCGAGGAACGGGCCGACTGGGAGGGTCTTGGGGTTCACGTAGAGCGTTCCCATGCCGGGCAGGAAGTCTGGCAGGGGCACGAGGGCGCTGACCTTCTGGAATTCCCCGCCGGGAGGCGCGCTCTGTTGCGCGATAGCGGGAGCGACGCCGACCGCGGCGAAGCCGAGGCCGAGCGCGACGACGGCGACCTGAATCGACCGGTTGATCATGTCCGAATCCTCCTGAGTGAGGGTGTCGTAGGGACCTCGGGGGGTTCCGAGGTCCGTCACCCAGTAGGTGTCGGAGGGGGGCGGGATCTTACGTGGGCGAGTCGGGCGGCGCCGTCGCCGGCGCCCCGGCATCGAGGGCGGGATCCGCCGGGGCCGACCGGACGAAGTCCCGGAGCACCTCGTATTCCTCGCGGCAGACGACGCACTGCCCGAGGTGCTGCGCGAGCCGTGCCTGAAGAGGCGTGGTGGCCGCGCCGGCCAGCTCGCGCTCGACCCCGCTCGCGAGGAAGTCGAAGCACTCCGAGCAGGTGATCTCCTCGGGCTCCGTGTCGGAGATCTGCCGCAGTAGGCGGTCGAGCGGCCGGGGTGTCATGGATGCGCCCTGCCCGTCTGGGACCGTCATCGAGTCCAATCTTACCCCGGGCCGGCAAACAGCCCGAGGATCTCGCCGGGCGGAAACCCCCGGGATTCGAGCCGGGCCTTCAAGCGTCGGCGTGCGTCGTGGACGAGCTTGTAGATGGCGTTCCGGTTCGAGTGCCAGTGCCGGGCGAGCTCGTCGAGGGGCACGTCCTCGATGAGGAGGGCGCTCAACGCCTGACGCTGTCGGTCGGTCAGCTCGTGGTCGAGCACGTCGCGGATCACGGCCCACGCCTCGGCCCGGCGGGCCATCCGATCGGGATCGGCGTCGAGGGACGCCGGCTCCCCCAGCCGGGCCAGCCCGGTGGGGTCGTCCAGGAGCGTGTCGAGCGGCACCGCCTTCCAGGCTTCGCGGCGAGCGGCCACGAGGGCCACGTGGATCGCGAAGGTGTAGGCCCACGTCGTGAAGCGGCTGTCGCCCCGAAAGTCGTCGAGGCGCCGGAGAATCGCCAGGAGCGACTCCTGCGCACAGTCTTCGGCCACCTGGTCCCGGTCGGCGGGGGCGCGGTTGCCCAGGCGGCCCCAGCGCCGATGCAGGGCGTACCGGGCGGCGCGAAGAAGGTACGCGCGCAAGTCGCCGAGCGCCGCGGCCTGGTCCTCGCCGCTGGCCCGCAATTCGCGCAACCAGTCGCTGTTCGAGCGCACCTTCACGGTGGCTTCGAGGGTACTACACGGTCTGCCGACCGGACCTCCGGAGGTGCCGGAAGGTGCAACGGGCGGCTCGTGGCCGCCCGTTGCCGAGTTCTCTATGGAATCGAGCCGGAGCCTAGTCGTCGTCGTAGTTCCGGTACTTGGCCTTCCAGTGCCGCCTGTCGTGACCGTCGCCGTAGTAGGCCGGAGGTGGCGGGTAGGCCACGTAGCGTGGAGCACGCACGATCACCGGCGCGGGTTGATACACGACCGTTGGCGGTGTGTAGTAGTAGACCGGCGGCGGGGTGACGATGACCGGCGGGGGCGTGTGGACGACCACCGGCGCGGGGTAGACGACCGGCGCGGGGTAGACGACCGGGGCCGCCACCACCGGTCGCGGTGCGATGGCGTCGAGAACGAGCGCGGCGCCGATACCCACCGCCACCCCGGTCAGGATGGCGGCCGCCCTGTCACCCGCCTTCGCGGGCCGCGCGGGTCCCAGGAGCGCTACCGGCACGATCAGAGCGGCTACCAGCCAGTTCTTCATGACCGCTCCTTTGGCTCTCGAGGGATTGGATGGTCCCCCTCGCCGGGGCTATTCAGACCCTCGCCCTGGGCGCTTGCCGGGCCACCCGGGGCCCGCCCGGCGTTCGGCGCCCGTGAGCTCCGCTCGCGACGCTCCCACGCTCGGCCCGTACGCCTGCGCCGCGACGGTTTACAATCGCCTGAGCGCCGGCCCGACCTCCGTGGTCTGCCGGCGCGGGGAGACTCGGTGACCTATCGTCTCGGCGTCGACGTGGGCGGCACGTTCACCGACCTGGTCCTGGTCGGGCCGGACGGGCGGGCGCTCACGCGGAAGGTGCTCTCCTCCAGCGGCAACTACGCCGAGGCGATCGTCCAGGGGGCGCGGGAGCTGATGGCCGCGGCCGGGATCGGCGCGGCCGACGTCGGCGAGCTCATCCACGGGACGACGGTCGCCACGAACGCGATCCTCGAGCGGCGGGGGGCACGGACGGGGCTCCTCACCACGGCAGGGTTCCGCGATCTCCTCGAGATCGGGCGGCTCCGGCTGGCGCGGCTCTACGACATCGACTTCGAGCGCCCCGCGCCCCTCGTGCCCCGGCGATGGCGCCGTGAGGTCGTCGAGCGGCTCGGGCCGCGCGGCGAGGTCCTGACGCCGCTCGATGCCGAGAGCGTGACAGAAGCGGTCGACCTCCTCACGCGCGAGGGCGTCGAGTCGATCGCGATCGCGTTCCTCCACGCCTACGCGAGCAGCGCCCACGAAGAGACCGCGGCCGCGATCGTCCGGGCGCGCGCGCCCGGCGTCCTCCTGACGCTCTCCTCCGAGATCCTCCCCGAGGTGCGGGAGTTCGAGCGGACGAGCACGGCGGTGACCAACGCCTACGTCATGCCGGTCATGAGCCGCTACCTGGGGAGCCTCGAGACGGAGCTACGCCGGCTCGGCGTCGACGCGCCGATCATGGTCATGCAGTCGAACGGCGGCGTCATGACGGCGGCGAGCGGGCAGCGGCGTCCCGTCCACGTGATCGAGTCGGGGCCGTCGGCGGGCGTGATTGCGACGGCGGAGCTGGCGCGCCGGATCGGCCGGCCGAACGCGATCAGCATCGACATGGGGGGCACCACCGCGAAGGCCTCGGTGATCGAGGGCGGGGAGCTCAAGCGCACGGGTGAGTTCGAGATCGGCGGTGCGGTGTCCCAGGGCAGCCGGCTGAACCGCGGGAGCGGGTTCCTTCTCCGCGTGCCCGCGATCGACATCGCCGAGGTCGGCGCGGGCGGGGGGAGCATCGTGCGGGTCGACGACGCGGGCCAGCTCCACGTCGGGCCGCGGAGCGCGGGCGCGATCCCCGGCCCGGCGTGCTACGGGCAAGGCGGGAAGGAGGCGACGCTCACCGACGCGAACGTCGTCCTCGGGTACCTCCACCCGGAGCGGCTGCCGAGTGGGCTGGCCCTCGACGAGGCCCGCGCGCGTGTGGCGGTCGCCGAGCAGGTGGCGGGGCCGCTCGACCTCCCCCTCGAGGTGGCAGCGCACGGCGTCTACCTCCTCGGCTGCGCGCGGATGGCGCGAGCGGTCCGCGCGGTGACCATCGAGCGCGGGCGCGACGCGCGGGACTTCGTGCTGGTCGCCTTCGGCGGGAACGGGCCGCTCTTCGCCGCGGAGATGGTGCGCTCGCTCGGGATCGCGACCGTGCTCGTCCCGTCGGCGCCGGGAGTGTTCAGCGCCGTCGGCCTCCTCGAGGCCGAGAGCGAGCATCACCTGGTCCGGAGTGTGCTTCGCCCGCTCTCGACGGACACGGCCGACGGCGTCGCCGCGGCGCTCCGGGCGCTGGAGCACGAGGCCGAGGCGCTCCTCCGCGCCGAGGGCTACCGGGAGCCGGTGGCGATGGAGCGTGCCGTCGACCTCAAGTACGCGGGCCAGTCGTTCGAGCTGACCGTCCCGCTCCCGCCGGACTGGCGAGGAGGCCCGGGCGTCGACGCGCTCGCCGC
>Ga0114129_10000297_pt1 | contig 57601 bp, 47 predicted proteins | sample RhiMetdeltSRZDD1_FD_80071 | JGI IMG/M metagenome (GOLD analysis project Ga0114129, IMG submission 80071) | Populus rhizosphere microbial communities from Tennessee, USA - Rhizosphere MetaG P. deltoides SRZDD1 (version 2) (version 2) | ecosystem: Host-associated > Plants > Roots > Rhizosphere >...
CCTCGCGGCCTGCGATCTCGCCGTCGTTCAGGGCGGGCTCACGACGACGATGGAGCTCGCGGCCGGCCGCCGGCCGTTCCTGTACTTCCCGCTGCGCAACCACTTCGAGCAGAACCGCCACGTCCGCCATCGGCTCAATCGCTACGGGGCCGGGCGGTACATGGACTACGACGCCTCACCGCCCGAGGTCATCGCCGAGGCGATCGCCGCCGAGATCGACCGCCCGATCGACTCCCGGCCCGTCGAGACGGACGGTGCCGCCCGAGCCGCAGCACTCATCGCGCCGCTCCTGTGAGCGTCAAGGGCAGCGCGATCCGAAGGGCTGGCAACCGCGCCCTAGACGAGTAGGATCATCACTCCGGGTCGGGGATCGCCCGACCCGCGCCGCTCGTGGTCGATGCTCGTTGTCGACGCGCGGTGGAGTTGAGGAGGAACAGATGCGTCCCTCGACACGGATTCTTGTCGTGCTTGCCGTCGGCATGCTGGCGGCGGCCTGCGGCCCCGGCGGCGGCGGGTCGACGGCGCCGAGTGCGTCGACCGCCTCCACGAGCGAGGCCTGCAATCCGCCGCGGCAGGAGGGCGTGACCCTCTCGTTCGTCTCGTTCGGTGGGGCGTACCAGGAGGCGCAGCGCAACGCCTGGCTCAAGCCGTACACCGAGAAGACCGGCGTCCAGTTCACCGAGGACGAGAACTCCTCGAACGCGACGATCAAGGCCCAGGTCGAGGCCGGCCAGGTCACCTGGGACGTCGTCGACGTGGGCAACGACTTCGGGCTCGAAGCGAACGCCGACCTGCTCGAAGAGCTGGACTACACGCTGATCCCGGAGGCTGAGGTCAACCAGGACCTGGGCCCCAGCAAGTGGCGCGTGCCTGACATCACGTACGGCGTTGTGCTCGCCTACAACACCGACAAGACCGCTGGCGCGGTGCCCGCGGGATGGGCCGACTACTTCGACACGGCCAAGATCCCCGGCAAGCGCGGGATGTGGGACTACTCGGAGGGCGGGATCTTCGAGGTCGCGCTCATGGCCGATGGCGTCAAGCCTGACGCCCTCTACCCGCTCGACTTCGCGCGAGCGACGGCGAAGCTCGACACGATCAAGGACGACATCGTGTTCTGGGGCTCCGGCGCCGAGTCGCAGGAGCTCGTCGGGTCCGGCGAGGTCGCGATGACCCTGATGTGGAACGGCCGTGCCTGGAGCGCGAAGAACACGGACAAGAAGCCCGTCGAGATCCAGTGGAACCAGCAGATCGTCACCGCCGACTATCTCGTCATCCCGAAGGGCTCGCCGAACAAGGACGCGGCGATGAAGTTCATCGCCTACACCCTCTGCGCGGACAACAACGCGAAGCCATCGAACTACATCCCGTACGGCCCCACGAACATCAAGGCGACGCCGGCGGAGGACAAGAAGGCCGAGCTCTCGGTCACGAACGCGGACGAGAACTCCGCGTACTTCGACGACGAGTGGCTCGTGAACAACTACGACGACGTCGAGGCGGCGTACCAGGACTGGAAGACCAAGTAACCCGCGGCTAGCCCCAGCGTCCCTCCGGGATCGCTGACGCCGTGGCGGCGGACGCCGCCGCACGAGGTTCTGAACGGCCGGGTCGCACGCGCGGCCCGGCCCTCGACCGTTGGGCCCTGCTCGTGCTGCCGGCGGTTGCGTTCCTCGCCGTGTTCTTCCTCGCGCCGCTCGTGACGATGAGCCTCCGCTCCGTCACGGACCCTCCAGGGGCGGGCCTCTCGAACTACGCGAAGTTCTTCGAGCAGGCGGCGTACCTGCGGGTCCTGACGAATACCTTCTGGATCGCGCTCATTTCGACCGTGATCTGCCTGCTCATCGGCTACCCGTACGCCTACCTCATGACGATCGTGCCGGGGCGGATCGCCGGCCTCCTCCTGATCGCCGTCCTGCTGCCGTTCTGGTCGAGCCTGCTCGTTCGGACGTTCGCGTGGCAGGTGATCCTCCGCGATACCGGCGTCATCAACAGCTTCCTCATGAACGTCGGGCTCATCTCGACGCCGCTGGAGCTCATCCGCACGACGATGGGCGTCATCCTTGGGATGTCCCACGTCCTGCTGCCGTTCATGGTCCTGCCGATCTACGCCGTCATGCGGCGCATCGATCCGGAGCTCAGCCGGGCGGCCGCCAACCTCGGGGCGGCGCCGTGGCGGGCGTTCGTTCGGGTGGTCGTGCCGCTGTCGATGCCCGGCGTGCTGGCGGGCGCGCTCCTCGTGTTCGTGCTCGCGCTCGGCTTCTACATCACGCCGGCCCTGCTCGGTGGGCTCCAGGACCAGATGATCAGCCAGCTCATCGTCCAGCAGGTCCAGCGAAACCTGGACTGGGGCTTCGCGAGCGCGATGGCGGTCCTGCTGATGGCGATCACGTTCGCGATCCTGTTCGTCGCGTCTCGGCTGGTCCGGCTGCGCGACGTGTTCGGCAGCGCGCTCGAGGAGTGAGATGAGCGAATCGTGGCGCCAGCCGCGGCGGTTGCTCATGGTGGCGCTCGGCGCCCTGACCGTCTTCTACCTGCTCGCGCCCACCCTGGTCATCGTCCCAATGAGCTTCACCCAGGCGAGCATCCTGAGCTTCCCGCCCGAAGGCTTCTCGACGCGCTGGTACGAGCTGATGCTCACGAAGCCCGCGTGGTCGACCGCGATCCGAAACAGCGCCGTCGTGGCGATCCTGACCGCCATCCTGGCGACCGGGCTCGGAACGCTGGCCGCGCTGGCGATGACCCGCGGGCGGTTCCCCGGCCGCGCGCTCCTCAACGGCCTGATCCTGTCGCCGCTCATCGTCCCGGTCGTGATCATCGCGATCGGCATGTTCTCGCTGTTCGTGCAGTGGCGGATCAGCGGCTCGATCGTGGGGCTTGTCGTCGCCCACACGGCCCTCGCCCTGCCATTCGTCATCGTCAACGTCGCGACAAGCCTTCGGACGATCGACCGGAACCTCGAGCTGGCGGCGGCCAACCTCGGCGCGACACCGACGCGGACATTCCGGCGGATCACGCTGCCGCTGATCCTCCCGGGCGTCTTTGCCGGGGCGATCTTCGCGTTCATCACCTCGTGGGACGAAGTGGTCGTCGCGATCTTCTTGACGACGGCGCGGTTCCGGACGCTCCCGGTCGAGATGTGGCAGCAGGTCCGCCAGGTGGTCGATCCGACGGTTGCCGCCGTGGCAACGACGCTGCTCGTCGTGACGACGGCCCTGCTGCTCCTTCTTCTCGTGGTTCGGCGTCAGGCACCGGCTCGATGACCGACGGCCGCGCGCTCGTCATTCGCGACCTCGTCAAGCGGTTCGGCGACGTGTCCGCGGTCGACGGCGTCAGCCTCGAGGTCCGCGACGGCGAATTCATCACCCTGCTAGGGCCATCGGGCTCGGGCAAGACGACAACTCTCCGGATGATCGCCGGGTTCACGAGCCAGACGTCCGGCACCATCGAGATCGGTGGGACCGACATGAGCCGGGTGCCGCCGTACCGACGCGACGTCGGGATGGTCTTCCAGAACTACGCGCTCTTCCCGCACATGACGGCCGGCCAGAACGTCGCCTTCCCGCTCGAGATGCGGTCGATCGAGCGGACCGAGATCAAGCGTCGAGTCGACGAGGCGCTCGCGCTCGTCCGGCTCGAGGGCTACGCGAACCGCTACCCGCGCCAGCTGTCCGGCGGCCAGCAGCAGCGGATCGCCCTTGCCCGTGCGGTCGTGTTCCGCCCCCGCCTCCTCTTGATGGACGAGCCGCTCGGGGCGCTCGACAAGAAGCTCCGCGAGGCGCTCCAGCTCGAGATCGTCCGGGTCAGCCGCGAGCTCGGAGCGGCGGTCGTGTACGTGACCCACGACCAGGAAGAGGCGCTCGTCATGAGTGACCGGATCGCGATCTTCCGGCAGGGCCAGATCGAGCAGCTGGGGACCGGCGAGGACCTGTATGACCGCCCCGTCTCGATGTTCGTGGCCGACTTCATCGGCGAGTCGAGCATCCTCCGAGGCCGCCTCGAGCGCGGCGCTGACGGCGCCCACCTCGTCCGCGACGGCTCACGCCTGCGGGTGAGCGCGGCGACGCTCGAACGAGCGGGCCTCGACGACGGTGCCGCCGGCGCGCTCGTCGTGCGGCCTGAGCGGATGCGGATCGGCGCGGTTGGGGAGGCGGCGCCCGCAGGATCCAACGCGGTGGAGGGTTCGGTCACCGCGGTCCTCTATCTCGGTTCGGATCGCAAGTACGAGCTTGCCCTGCCGGGCGGGGAGCGGGCGGTCGTTCGTCAGCAGCTCGGCGGCGGCGAGGCGGAGTGGCATCGTGGCGACGCGGTGACGCTGTGGTGGCCGGTCGAGAGCGGCGTGTTGGTGGCCGACGACGCTTCTTGAGCAGCGGCAGACAGGTTCTTGCGGCCTTCGGCCGCTAGTCTCCAGTCGTGAGCGGACAGATCACTGATGTTGCGAGCCGCGTGCGTGGGCATGCGCGGAGCGCGGCGCTGTTCGTCATTGTCGCAGCGTGCTTGTCGGTTCTCGGCGGATGCATCGGCAGTGAACGTCGGCCGTCCGAGGCCGCCGGTGCCATCCACGTCGGGATCGCTGACATGCACTTCAGCGTCTCACGGATGTCGGCAACGGCCGGCCGGCCATTCGAGATCATCGTCGACAACCGTGAGCAGGGGATCCCGCACAACTTGTCGATCTATGTCGACGACTCGGCCAAGGAGTTAATCGCGAAGAGCGAAATCTCAATCGGTCCGGCCGCGGACGTCGTTGAAGTGCCTTCGCTGGGACGTGGCACCTACTTCTTTCGATGTGACGTCCACCGGCTCGAAATGACCGGTGTCCTCGAGGTGGCACCTTAGAGATCCGAACGGTGGCGACCGCCGATCAGATCGCGACGAGGATTGACGTCAGGTACATCGCTGCAAATCCGGCGACAGCTCCGCCTACCACCGACGGAGGCACGGCGTCGCGGCGCATCAGCACCCTCGTCACGACCCAGATCACCTGCACGATTGCGCCTACACCGAGCCCGAGGAAGACGAGCCCAAGCGTGGGGCTGTAGGCGAGCGCACCGAGCCACGTCCCGAGGATCGTCGGCGCACCAGCCACGAGCCCGAGGCCTCCAAGCAGCCGGACCCCAGCTGGAACATCTCCGAGTGGGGCAACGATCGCGATACCTTCGCTCGCGTTGTGCACCGTGAACCCGACGACGAGCAATGAGGTGAGGGCCACGAGTCCCAGCGAATATGCGGCCGCGATCGCCAGGCCCTCGCCGAAGTTGTGCAGACCGATGCTGATGGCGATGAGGACACCCAGCGACTGACCGACCGACACGGTGTCGCCGCCTCGGATTCGCGATCCGACGGTGATGAGGGACCCCACAGCCAAAACGCCCGCGAGGATGAATAGCGTGAGCCCGCCGAGGGCCGATGGAACGTGGTTGAACAGCTCGGCGGCCTCGCCCGAGGCGTCGACAACGAGGAACGCGAGAACTCCACACGTGAACGCGAGGGCCACGCCAACTCTGTTGGGCGACAAACGCCGGAGCAGCGGCGCCCAGAGCAGCCCAATGAGCACCGGGATGACCCCGACGAGCAGTCCGATCAAGGCCAGATTCGTAAGTGTCGCTGCCGTCAGGCTGGGCGTGCGCACAGCCACAGCGACGGTGTGGCTGAAGGTGAGGCCCGTCGCCGTCAGGATCGTGAGCTTGAGCGGCTCGCCGCGAACCCACGGGTAGTCGATCGCCACACGAGCGCTTCCGAGCGGCTCAATCCGCGCCGCCGGCCGGACCTCATACAACCAGAACGCATCGTCGACGAGGACCTGGGCAATCGTTACCGCATCTGGCCCGCCGTTCACGATCGTCGCCACGAGGTGTCGAGGCTCCTCGGTCAGGGTCACGCGCTCGAAGGTCAGGTCCTCGACTGGCGGTAGGCCGGTTCGAATTGCGGCGAGCGGATCGATACGAATGATCGCGAAGATAAGCGCCACGAGGACCAGGGCCGGCCCGATCGCATAGGCGAGCAGGCGGGTTGTGCGGCGCGGCTCCACGCCGGCGGACACGTCCGCGTCGGTCATGTGGTCCGGCCTTCGACAACCTCGAACATGCTCATCCAGCCGAGCTCGACGAATTCGGTTTGATGCGCGTGGAACATGTAGATGCCCGGTTCGTAGCCGCGATAGGAGAACTCGAGGATGCCGCGCTGCGCCTGGATCTGGGAGACCGTGTCGATGGTCCGAAGCGTTGGCTCGAGCGTCGTGCCGTGATCGAAGTAGTTGAAGAAATTGGCGTGAAGATGGAGTGAGTTGAGCGGATCAAACTCCGTGAGGTTGATCAGATAGAGGCGAACGCGGTCGTGCGTCCCGACCTTGATCGGGTGGTTGGCGTAGTGAAACGCCACGGTGTTTGCCGCATAGACCTCGTTCTCGCCATCGAAGTTGGTGTCGAACCCGTTCATGACGATCACGAGCTCGCGAATGCCCGCGACGCGCGCGCCCTTCAACGTGCGCGTGCGCGCGAGGGCCAGCTGGTCCGGGTGCCGCGCCGGATCCGGGTCGATGATGAATCCGCCATACAGGCCCTTGTGGATGTGTCTCTTCAGCGGTGTCGTGTGGCAGTGGTACAGGTGACACCCAAACGGGAATGCATCGAACTCATAGACCGTGGATTCCCCGGGGGCGATGTTGCCCGCACCCTGGCCCGGCACCCCGTCCATCGCGGCGGAGTGGATTCCATGGAAATGGACCGTGTGTGGATGGCTGCCGCCGTTGATGAACTGCACACGGAGCCGGTCGCCCTCGACCGCCCGGAGCGTTGGGCCGGGCACCCTGCCGTTGTAGGTCCAGGCTTCGAAGAAGACTCCGGGCGCGACCTCGATCGTCCGGTCCTCGGCAATGATCAGGTACTCGCGAAGCGTCTGTCCTGATGGCAGGGTTGAGGTCGTTCCGAGCTCCCAATCCTCAAGCATGGCCGTCGGGTTGAAGCCGTTGCGATCGTGGTCGACTTCGCCCACGGTCATCGCCTGATGCCCGTCTGAGTCGTGCTGCATGTCGGGTCCAGCCCCGACACCCGAGCCATGTGCGCTGTGGCTCGGTTCTGCCAATGCCGGCCCGATTATTCGGTCGACGGCGGCTGGCACGAGCGCTCCCAGTGCGGCGGCCGAGCCGGCCACGATGACATCGCGACGAGCGAGCTTTATTACATCCGTTGGGTCCTCGGGGTCTGCACGGACGCGCAATCGATGAACCGTGAGACCAATGGCGACGGCGACCGTCGCGACGGCGAGGACGATCGACGCGATGACATCGATCCCGCCGTCATCGCCAAAGGCGAAGACCCCGATGATGAGTGCTAGCGTGCCAGTGAGGATCGGCAGAGCCGCAGCCCGTATCGCACGGTGGCGGCTACCCTGACCATGAGGTTCCAAGTTCAGCCCCTCGCCCGCAGGGCGCCCCTCGACGCGAAACGCCGGTCGCGCCGGGCCCTGCGAATCCTTGACATTTGGTAGATGATATATCGCACGAGACCTTCATCGACGCTCGACCAACCCGCGGAAGAAGGGGTTCGATGGCGCATTACCAAGGCCCAATTATCGACGTCGACACCCACCACCAACCGAAGAGCGCCGCTGAGCTCCTGAAGTACTTCCCGCCGGAGTGGGTCGAGTACGCGAATGCGAATCCTCGGGCGAAGTTCTCGTCCAGCCCGAATGGCGGAAGCTTCGGCCTCCTTGGCGCGATCAACATCAAGGCCGATTCGGTCAAGGGCGGCGGCGCCAAGGGGACCAGCTTCGAGCTGTACCGCGAGCAGCATCTCGAGCGGGACAACTACTACCGGACGATGCTCCTTCATCAGCTCGGCGATCAAGGCACGCATACCAACATCTACCTCGCGCGCGCGTTGTGCTCTGCTCTCAACGACTGGAACATCGACACGTGGCTGACCTACGACGAGCGTCTCGTCTCCGCGATTGTCGTGCCTTCGGCCGAGCCTGAAGAAGCCGCGAAGGAGATCCGTCGCGTCGGGTCCCACCCGAAGATGAAGTCCGTGCTGCTCTGCGGCAACCCCTTCGGTCGGCCGTTCGGCGATCCACTGTTCCATCCCATCTACGAAGCCGCTTCGGAGCTCGGACTGCCTGTCGCCATCCATTCGAACAACTGGTACGACCGACCGAATGCCTCGATGCTGATGGTCGGTGGCTGGATCAACCACCTGAGCGGGAGCTCGAGCGCCCAGCAGGGCATGCACTACATGTCGAGCTTCCTCGTCCACGGGGTCTTCGAGAAGTTCCCGAAGCTGCACGTCGTCGTCACGGAGTTCGGGCTCGGCTGGCTCCCGTCGGTCATCAGCGGCCTGGACGAGAACTACAAGCTGCTGCGGCTCGAATCGCCGTGGGTCAAGCGCTGGCCGAGCGAGTACATCCACGACCACATGAGCATGTCGACGCAACCGATCGAGGAGAGCCCGGACGACAAGGGGGCCCTCGCGGAGCTCCTGTCGACGATCGATGGGATCGAGGACATGCTCTGCTTCTCGACCGACTACCCGCACGGGACGATGGATGTGCCGGAGTACGTGGAACGGCTTCTTCCGCAAGCGTGGTGGCCGAAAATCTTCCTGGAGAACGCCGCTCGGATCTACAACATTGAGCTTCCCGCAGCGGTCCCGGCATGACCGAGGCGGACACCCAGCCGAGCGCGCCGAAGCAGCCGGTCATCGACGCGTGTGCGTTCCACGAGTGGCGCTCCTCGCGTGACCTGCTGCCCTTTCTGAGCCAGGGCTGGCAGGACCTGGTCCTGCCCCCAGGGAGCGGTGTCGGCGCGATGCACGTGACCCCGGGCCGCTGGTACGAGAACCCGATGGGCGAGAAGGCCGACGAGGCCTACCCGGAAGAGGGGCCGCCTGGGTCTGACTACCAGCTCCTCCGCGAGCATCTCTTCGGCCAGGGCAAGCGCGATCGCGCGGTGCTGGCATTTGATCGAGGCGCCGACGTGACCGCCTTCGGGCACGTCCGCGCCGCCATGGCCTTTGTCCAGGCGATCAACGACTGGAATCAGGAGGTGTGGCTGCAGCGCGACAGCCGGCTCTACGGCCTCGCCCTCGTGTTGTCCCAGGTTCCAGACGCGGCCGCTGCCGAGATTCGCCGCGTCGGCACCGATCCCAAGATCGTCGGGATTGCCATGGGCCTCAATGGCATGGGCCGGATGTACGGACACCCTGCGTACCACACGATCTACGAGGCGGCCTCGGACCTCGACCTGCCGGTCGTCATCCAGGTTGGTACCGAGGCCGCGACGACATCACTGATGCCGCCGGTCGCGGGCGGGATGCCGGCGACCTACGCCGAGTACCACATGATGCGGATGCACGGCGCGATGTCGCACATCGTGAGCATGATCACGGAGGGCGTCTTTGCGCGGTTCTCGAACCTCAAGCTGATGGTTGTGGGGACTGGCGCGATGTGGGTCCCGTCGTACCTCTGGCGGATCAACTACTACCACAAGCGGCATCACGAAATGCCCTGGCTCAAGGACGTCCCATCCGACACCTTTCGTGAACGGATCCGCATCGCGACCAACTCGCTCGAATCACCACGACGGCCGGATGATCTCATCAAGGTGCTATCCACCTTGCCGTGGATCCAGGAGAGCCTCACCTACGCGAGCGGCTACCCGAACCGGGACTACGAGGAGCCTGAAGAGCAAGCCGCGCGCCTACCCGCCGACTGGCACGAGGCGATCTTCCACAAGAACGCTCAGGACTTCTACCGCTGGCCCGAATCCGCGCCGGGCGGCGGCGAGGCGTCGACGGGCGCCGAGACGGCGCTGGCCGGCTAGCCCGGGTACTCGGACTCGCGGCAGAAGGCCAGGAAGTAGAGCCGGTTGCCTTGGCGATCGCTGGAGCGCAGGCGTTGGAGCTCGTCGAGCGTCTGCCCCGCCGTTCGGTCGACAAAAGCGCGCCAGCCCTCGCTGGCGGCTTTCGGCGGCGCGGTGGACCAGTCCCGCAAGAAGGTGCCCCAGCCGATGCCGTGGCGCTGATAGACCTCCAGCCCAAGGATCCCGAAGGCGTTCGAACGTAGCCAGGAGATCATCTCGACCGTGTCGTCCAACGACCAGAGCCTCTCACCGTTCTTGACCGTGAACGCGGCTTCGTCCAGCGGCCCTGGAACTACGAGGGTGGGTCGGCGCTCAAAGAACATGGGCGTAGATCGTACGGTCGAACCTCGACTCGCGAGCCGAGGTCGCTGAGGGATGACCGAGTTGGCGGAGACCCCCGAGGCGCTCGTCGAGGTCGTCGCGACGGAGCTGCTCGAGGAAGCCGTGCCGTTCAGCACGAAGGTTCGCGGCCGCGAGATCGTCGTGATCAAGTGGCGCGACGAGGTGTTCGCAATTCGGAATATCTGTGCTCATCAGTCCGCGATGCTCAGCCACGGCTGGATCCAGCGAGAGCTGGTCCAGGGCGGACCCGGCTTCTACGACATCGCCGTTCGCGATGACAGTCCGGTCGTCCGCTGCCCGTGGCATGCCTTCCGGTTCCGGCTTCGCGACGGGACCTGCGTGGGCGATCCGAACCTTCGAATTCGGAGCTACCCGGTCACCGTAAAGGACGGGAAGGTCTTCGTCGACTTCAGCCCCGCTTAGCGGGCGCTCAGATTCGGCGGAACTTCTGGATGCGCTGACCATCGAGGGTCTCCGTCACGTAGACGTCGCCGTGCCGATCGGCCCAGATCCCGTGCGGGCTCAAGAACTTGCCTGGTTCACGCGCGCGGTCCGTGGTGCTTCCCAGATGAGCCAGGACCTCGCCGTCCGTCGTGAAGATCGTGACTCGGCCTCCGAGCTCCGAGACGTAAACCAGGCCGGCGTCATCGACGCAGATGTCCGTCGGCTGGCTGAGGCCCGACCACTCGTCGATGTAGTCGCCGGCTGGCGTGAATCGCTGGATGCGTTGGTTCTCGCGATCGGCCACGTAGACCGTGCCCTCGTGCTCCCAGACGCTGTGCACGAGGTTGAACTCACCGGGTCCTGCGCCGGGTGCGCCCCACGAGTGCTCCAACTTGCCATCGGCCGAGAACTTGTGGACCCGAGCGTTGCGGTAGCCGTCCGACACGTAGAAGCCGCCATCGGCGGCCATCGCAATGTCCGTCGGCCAGTTGAACGGTTCTGCCGCGCGCAGGACCTTCCGCTCCTCGGCCGTCCAACCTGTGTCCGAAGGCACACCCCGCCGGCCGATCTCCCAAACCTTGGCGCCGGACGCCGTGTACTTCATCACGACGTGCGCGCCGCGATCAACGAAGTAGAAGCTCCCCTCGGCGTCGATCCCGAGCCCGTGCGGGTCGTCCATGTCGCCTTCGCCGAACGACTCGACGAACGCCCCATCACGATCGAAGATCATCACGGGGTGAGCGGTGCGCGTGTAGAGCCGAACCCGGTCCTCTGGGTCGACGTTGACGGCCGAGATGTGGCCCCACGTGAAGCCGAATGGAAGGCGTCCCCAGCCTTCGTCGACCTCATAGGCGAGCGCGTCGCTGCCAACGCGGACCATCGTTTGGGTCGCGCTACCGAGGGTGATGTGCCATGATGATAGATGATATATCAGGTCCCAAGAGCGCCCGCCATTCGGAGCTGAGACCGATCCCTTGAGCAGCTGCCCGAGCCGTCCCGAGCGCCCAGCGTGGGCCCATGCCGTTCGCTGAGGCCAACGGCGCGGAGCTCTGGTACGAGACCGTCGGGGATGGCCCGACCATTGTTCTCACGCCCGGCGGGCTTCAGCATGGGCACGAGGTGTTCGACCCGGTCGTCGGCGGGCTCTCGCACGGACACCAGGTCGTGACGTACGACCGGCGGTTCGCGGGTCGTTCGCGCAGCCCACTTGTCGTCCAGACATGGGATCAGATGGTGGATGACCTGATCGGCCTGATGGACGCGCTCGACATCGAACGGGCGGATCTCGGCGGCGGCGCGACAGGTGGAGCGATCTCACTGCGCGCCGCGGCCCGGTACCCGGCCCGTGTCCGGTCAGTCGCCATGGTCAACGTCAACGGCGGGCTCATCTGCACCGCCCTGCTCATGATGCCGCTGATCATGAGCATGGAGATTGCCGAGCGGCAGGGCATGGATGCCTTCATCGAGGCCTTCGATCCCGCCGGCCGATACGCTCCGTTCGTGCCACCGCAGGCCGCTGAGGATCCGGCATACCGAAGCGCGCTTGGCGCGATGCCGACGCATGACTTCGCTGAGATCATGCGAGAAACGATCCGGGAGCTCTTTGATGGGTCGTACGTGGGCATCGCACTGACCGAGGCGCTGCTCGCCCAGGTTCGGGCCCCCGTCTTGATCATGCATGGGCCGGGCGACGATGTTCATCCACGGGCCGTCGCCCTCGCTGTGCGTGAACGCCTGGCGCGTTCGCAATGGGCGGATGTGGCGTCGTTCCGCCGCCCGGCAGACCGAGACCTCTACGTTTCGACCGTACGCGGCTTCCTCGCCGATGTCGGTGCCGGCGCAGGGCAATGACCATTCCGCTCGAGTCCGAGGCTCGGAGCTCGCGCGAGCCCCTCCTCGAGGTCCACGACCTCCAGACGCATTTCTTCACTCGCCGCGGCGTCGGAAAGGCCGTCGACGGGGTCAGCTTCACGGTCAAACGAGGCGAGACTCTTGGCCTCGTCGGCGAGTCGGGCTCAGGCAAGAGCATGACGTGCCTGTCGATCGTGAGGCTGAACCCGAAGCCGTCATCGCGGATCGTCTCAGGCGAGGTGCGGTTCCGGGGGACCGACCTCCTTCATATCCCCGAGGACGAGATGCGCGCGTACCGGGGACGCCACATCGCGATGATCACGCAGGATCCCGGCGCGGCCCTCAACCCGGTGTTCACGATCGGCGACCAGGTCATGGAGTCGCTGCGACTCCGGGACGACCGCCCGCGGGGCGAGGTCCTGCGGGACAAGGCGATCGCGCTCTTGAAGCTGCTCCGGATCCCGGCTCCCGAGTCTCGCCTCAAGAGCTATCCCCACCAGTTCAGCGGCGGGATGCGCCAGCGTGTCGTCGGTGCAATCGCAATGTCCCGGGATCCCGAGCTGATCATCGCCGACGAGCCAACCACGGCCCTCGATGCCACGATCCAGGCCGCCTACTTGGAGGTCCTGAAGGACCTCCAGCGCCGCTACAACCTCGCGATCATCCTCGTCACGCACGACTTTTCGATCGTCGCATCAATGTGCGATCGCGTGGCCGTGATGTACGCCGGGCAGATCGTCGAGTCGGCCGACAAGCAGACACTGTTCGCCCGATCGGGCCATCCGTACACGACGGCGCTGCTCAGCTCCGTGCCCGATGTCCAGGTTTCCGTGAAGCGACTGCCGTCCATCGAGGGCCAGCCGCCGTCGATCTTCAGCCCGCCGAGCGGCTGCCGGTTCCACCCGCGGTGCCCCCTGCGAAAGCGACTAGGCAACCCCGCGCGCTGCGCGGACGAAGCCCCGGCAATCCGCGAGCTCCGCACCGGACAGCTCGTGCGTTGCCACTTCGCCGAGGAGAACCGCCAGACGCCACTCCCCGAAGATCTAGTCGCACCCGCGAGCGGCGTCGCAGCACCGCCGCCGTCGTAGCCGTGGACGCAGGCGCCAGCCAGGGATCCGGCGAGCCCCTCCTTCGCCTCCGCGACGTCGCGAAGCACTTCCACGTGCATGGCGGCCTCGGTGGCTCGGGCCGTGGCGGCACCATCCGCGCCGTCGACGGCGTCACCTTCGACGTGGGCGAGGGGCGCACGGTCGCTCTTGTCGGCGAGTCTGGATGCGGCAAGACGACGACGTCTCGGCTCGTCCTTCGGCTCGAGGACCCCACCTCGGGCACAATCGAGTTCCGGGGCCAGAACATCAAACGGCTGGACCGGGCGGGGTTGCGCAGGTACCGGTCGCAGGTCCAGGCCGTGTTCCAGGATCCGTGGAGCTCCTTGAACCCCCGGATGCGGGTTCGCGACATTGTGGCCGAGCCCATGCGCACCACCCTCGGGCTGTCGCGAAAGGCGATCGGCGAGCGTGTCGCCGACCTGCTCGACCGGGTGGGCCTCGAGCCCGCCGCCGCCGCCAACTTTCCGCACGAGTTCAGCGGTGGTCAGCGACAGCGGATCGCGCTGGCCCGCGCGCTGTCCGTGAACCCAAGGCTCATCATCCTCGACGAACCCGTGTCGGCCCTGGACGTGTCCTTCCGGGCCCAGATCATGAACTTACTCAAGGACCTCCAGCTCGACCTCGGGGTCAGCTACCTGCTGATCGCCCACAACCTCGCGACCGTGCGGTACCTGGCCGACGTGGTCGCGGTGATGTACCTGGGTGAGATCGTCGAGATGGCGCCGTCGGAGGAGCTGTTCACGCGGACGCGCCACCCGTACACCTCGGCCCTGATCTCCGCATCAGTGACGCCGAAGCCGGGCGTGAAGCGCGAGAAGATCATCCTGAAGGACGAGATCCCATCGCCATTCGCTCCGCCGTCCGGCTGCCGCTTCCACCCTCGATGTCCGCTGCGCCAGCGCCTGGGCAACCCGGCGCGGTGTGAGGAGGAGGCGCCAGCGCTGCGTCAGGTCGGAGAGAGCCACCTGGCCGCCTGCCACTTTGCCGAGCAGAACGAGTCCGTGGCGACGCCGCAGGCCGCGCCGCTTCCGGGCTAGGCGTCCCCGAGCTCGGCTTCGGTCGGGAACGTTGGTGGCTGTCCGGATGGCGCCGCCGGCGCGTCGCGGCGGTCGTATGCCCAGAGCGTCGGGTTGGTCACACGAGTGCTGATCGCGTTGGCGACGAGGGCGACCGCGGCCAGGACGACGGCGCTCGACGGTCCAACGAGACCGGCGAGGAATCCGCTCTGGGCTTCCGCCAGCGGGCTAGTTCCTCGCGTCACGGCGCCCACGTTGGCCATGATTCGGCCGCGCATCTTTGCCGGCGCGGCGACCTGCATGACGCTCTGGCGGGTGACGGCCACGAGCGAGTCGACGACCCCGATCGTCAAGAGGACCCCGAACGTGAGCGCGTACGTCAGCGGCAAGGCAAGGACCGCGAGGCCCGCCGCGTAGGCGACGGTGCAGAGGATCACGAACTTTCCCGGTCGTCCGCTCTGTCCGACGACGATCACGCCCACGAGACCGAGCGTCGCGCCCAGGGCGGGCGCCGAGAGCAGCGCGCCGAGGCCGGCGGCGCCGACGTCCAGGAGTTCCCGTCCGATCAGTGTGATGATCGCGGGGTTCAGCTGGAGAATGCCGAACACGAACTCGAGCTTGAGCAGGCCGCTCAAGATGGGATCGCCGAGCATGTGGCCGAAACCGGCGCGGAGGTCGCCGCGGAACGTCGACCCAGCGGCCGGCGTTCGGGGTTTGACACCGCGCATGAACGCGACCGCGGCCACGAGCACGAGGAACGACGCGGCGTTCAGGAAGAAGGGGGCAGCTTCACCCATCGTCGCGATGGAGATGCCGCCGACCGCCGGCCCAACCATCTTCGAGAACCGACCCGCGACGACTGAGAGCGCGACTGCCTCGGGGATGGCCTGCTTCGGCACGAGGCGCGGGAACAGCGCATGCCGGACCGACGCGTCGAACGCCGTGATCGTGGCTTGGATCGCGACCTGGACATAGACGTGCCACAGCTGGACCTGCCCGCTCACGACGATCAGGGCAAGCGCAAGCGAGGCAAGGAATCCGAGGGTCTGGGTGATCGATAGCAGCCGTCGCTGGTCGACGCGATCCGCGATCACACCGCCGATGGGGGAGAGGACGATTGTGGGGATCGCCCGAGCAAGACCGAGCACGCCGAGAAGGACCGGTGAGCGCGACAGCTCGTAGACGAGCCACACCGTCCCGGCGAGTTCGATCCAGCGACCGGCATTGGTGGCGATGAAGCCGCCCCAGAAGAGGGTGTAGTTCCGGTACCCGAGCGGGGCGACGTTTCTTGGGAGGACGGCGAACGGGCGCAGGTCGTCGCGGGGCCCGGTCATCCTCGGCTGGTCACGGTCGTTGGCGGAGCTCCCCGGGTCACACCGGACGGCGTGACGAGGCCCAGGCCTCGAGGACTGCCGACATCGGCACGACGTCCGTCTGGGCGCTGCGGAGGAACTCGAGCCCGAGCTCGTGCGCCCGCTCGGTTCGCGAGCTCACGGCGTCCTCGACAACGACCGCAAAGTAGCCAAGGGCGAAGGCATGGCGCGCCGTGACCTCGACGCCCTGATCCGTTGAGACGCCCGACAAGATGAGCGTCTGGATCTGACGGTCGCGAAGCATCGCTTCGGCATCCGTGCCAACGAACAACGAGCGAGTCGACTTCTGGACGACGACGTCGCCGGCGGCCGGGGCTGTCGCGGCGATGAACTCCGTCTCGGTCGTGCCCGCCTGCATGAACGGCTTGAGGTCCTCAGGCCGCTCGACTTTCTGGCGCCGCATCATGTCCCTGACCACCGACGCAGGCAGATCCGCGGTCACGGGAAGGACGTGCCGCGTCCAGAAGACGAAGACGCCAGCGGCTTGGGCACGATCCACCAGGTTCCGGATCCGCGGCAGGAGCTCGTCGAGGTTGTAGGCATGTCCGCCGAGCCCGTGCTGCATGTCCCAGACGGCGAGCGCGGTCCGCGAGGGCTCAATGACCTCGGGGAGCGACAGCGGAACCCGCTGGGTCATGGGCCTCCTCATGCTTTGTTCCGACCTGGCGAACGCGGTTCGTGATCTCGCCGATGCCCGAGATGCGGGACGTGACAACGTCGCCGTCGCGGAGGTAGACGGGCGGCTGCCGCGCGTTGCCGACCCCTTCCGGCGTGCCGGTCAAGAGGATGTCACCAGGCAGGAGCGTCATGCCGGCCGACAGTTCTTCGATCAGCCGGGGAATCGAGAATGCCATCGAAGACGTGCTGGCGTGCTGTCGCTCCTCGCCGTTGACCAGGCACTCGATCGTCAGCGCTGCCGGGTCCGGGATCTCGTCCGCAGTGACGATCCAGGGTCCGATGGGACACGTCGCGTCGAGCGACTTGCCCTTGAACCACTGACCTCCGTGGCGCTTCTGGACGTCGCGCGCTGTGACGTCATTCCCGATGACGTAGCCGAAGACATGGCGCATCGCATCGCGCGCCTTGACGTTCCGGCCGGGACGGCCGATGACCACGCCAAGCTCGGCCTCGTAGTCGAACATCTCCGAGATGGCAGCGTCAATCGAAATGTCGTCCTCGGGACCGATGATCGTGGTGACGGCCTTGAGGAAGAACGTCGGCACGGTTGGTTCGGCGACGTCCTTGCCACGAGCCGCGGCGCCCTCGGCGAAGTGATCCCGGTAGTTCCAGCCCGTCGCAAAGAGGCTGCGCGGGTGAGTGACCACGGGCGCCACCAGGCGGACATCGGAGGTCGGGATCGCGTCGCGATCGCTGAACGCGATGGTGTCCAGACCATTCCCACGGCTCAGGATGAGTTCAAGCGAGATCGCGTTGTCGAGCGCGGAGATCCGATTGTCTTGAACGATGCCCAGGCGGGCACAATTGTCGGTGGCGAACCTAGCGAGCCGCATCGGCGGGCGGTCCCTGCTGGCGAGCGCTGATCGGCAGCGGGGCCTTGGACCCCTTCTTCGAGCTCGGGGCGGACGACGGTTGACGCACTAGCTTGTGGAAGTCGTGGACGATCTTGCCGTCGTTTGATGCCGGCCCAAGTCGATCCCGGATGACCTGCTGAGTGTGCTCGAAGTGCTGCTCGAGCGCGCGACCGGCGGCTTCCGGATCGTTCGACCGACAGACCTCGAGCAGGCGTCGGTGCTCGCTGATGCGCTGGTCGGTCGTCCCGAGGCCCTGCAGCGCCATCCTGCGATAACGCTCTGCGTTGTCCCATAACTGCGGGACCATGCGGTCGATCCAGCGCGAGTTCGCAGGTCGGTAAAGCGACAGGTGGAAGGCGGCATGCGCCGCGCGCGAGGCGCCGGTGTCACCCACTGACGACGCGTCGGCGTAGGCGCGGAACGACTCCCGGGCGTAGACCTCGTCGTCCGCGTTGAAGTTCCTCGCGGCCTCCTTGATCGCCATGACCTCGAGAGCGAGGCGGACCCGGTAGGTGTCCTCCATGTCTGCGACCGACGCCTCCGCAACCCGGGCGCCGCGGTGGGCTCGCCACACGACGAGACCGGCCTGCTCGAGGCGCTGGAGGGCTTCGCGCATCGGGATCGGGCTGATCCCCAGCCGCGCGGCGTGATCCCGAAACGGCAGTGGCGTGCCAGGCGGAAGATCGCCGTTGATGATCTCGTGGCGGAGCTTGCCCACCGCGAAGTCGACGAGCGTGGGCGGCGCCAGCGGCTCGTCGCTACGCAGAGGTCTTGACATATGGTAGATGATATATCAACGCGTCAAGGGCACGCGCGACCGGCGCGAGGATGCGATTCGGCGCCGCCCAAGGGAGGTACGTGAGCGCTTCTCGATCCACGTCCACGGTCGAATACCCCCAGACGACAGTGACTCAGCGCCGCGAGCGCTTTCGCGAGCTGCTCGCCGGCGATCGACTCGTCTTTCCGGCCCAGGTGTGGAATCCGGTGTCGGCCCAGATCGCCGAGGATCTCGGCTATGACGTCGGCTTCGTGGCCGGACCGATGTCGGCACACGCCCTCCTCGGAGCACCGAATCATTATCTACTGCTGCTCACGGCCACGGAGCTCGCGCAGCACATCCGAAGGATCGCCCGTGCTTCCTCGCTCCCACTCCTGACGGTCGCCGAGGACGGCTTCGGAAACGCTCTCAACGTGATGCGCACCGTCGAGGAATTCGAGGCGGCCGGCGCCTCTGCGCTGACCCTGGATGACCCAATGCTGCCCTTCCGGTTCGGCAACGAGTCCGCCGACATCGGGCTGGAGACGTGGGAACAGCCGTGGCGCGAGTTCGTCCCCATCGACGAACAGGTCGGCAAGCTCAAGGCGGCACTGGAGGCCCGCCAGGACAAGAGCCTCGTCATCTGCGCACGAACGCGAGCCTTGGCCCAGGGTGGGAAGGCCGCCCTCGACGACGTCGTTCGACGGGTCGCGGCCTACGAGCGCGCTGGCGTGGACGCGCTGATGGTGGGCGACATCCACACGAGAGAAGAGCTCGAGGCGATCCACGCTGCGACGAGCCTTCCGATCCTTCTGAACTCGGCGAGCAGCCTGCGACTGGTCGCCGAAGGCGAATCCGACGATGAGGTGCTGCTGGCGAACGGCATCAGGTTCAGGAACACCGGGAACCACGCCTATTGGGCGTCGGTGAAGGCCACGTATGACGCGCTCAGTGCGATGCGCGACATCAAGGACGGCAAGGTGCCTGACGAGGTCCCCCGGATCTCGCCCGAGCTGAAGGCACAACTTTCGAGGCTGGATCGCTACGCGGAGTGGAGCAAACGCTTCATGTCCTGAGGTTCATTGGGTCGGAAGCCACGACCCGCGCGGAGGAGGCGTGTAGAAATGGGTCAGGAAGAAGAGGTCGGGCTCCAGCTGATGGAGACGCTGAACCGCCGATTCACGCGGCGACAGATGCTCCAGGCGAGCGCGGCGCTGGGTGTACTCACGCTGGCCGCGTGTAGCCCAGGCACCGGCACGCCTTCTCCATCCACCGGCGGGGCATCGTCCGCGCCATCAACCGAGCCAAGTACGGGGCCCGTGGTCAATCCCGGAAAGCTCACGCTCCTCGTCCCGGACCTCGGCAGCGGCCGATTCGACGTCGCGCTCGTTGGCTTCGCGGCGTCCGAGCAGCAATACGGCAAGCTCGTCCACGGAGCCCTCGTGTCGACGACCGGCAGCCTCGACAAGAAGCCGGGCATCCTGACGGATTGGGTTCTTTCGGACGACGGCCTTGAGTGGACCTTCACATTCCGCGAAGGGCTCACATTCCATGACGGCAACGTGATCTCGATGGACGACATCCTGTGGTCGTTCGAGCACTCATTCGGTCCGGACGCCAAGGAATATGTCATCGCCGAGGAGTTCGCTCGGATCTCCGAGCTCGTTGAGAGCATCGAGCCTGACGGCGAGAACATCCTCAAGGTCAAGACGACGGAGCCGGTCCCCGGTCTCCTGTCCCAGCTTTTCGAGGGCGAGAGCACGTGGTTCGGGTTGATGCCGGCTCGCCAGTCGCTCAACGACGAGAACGAGGCCGCCGCATACGACCAGAACCCGATCGGCACCGGCGCCGTGAAGCTCAAGGAGTACCAGAGCGGCACCAAGATGGTTCTCGAGCGTTTCGAGGACTTCTACTACCAGCCGAAGAATGGGTTCGATGAAGACCACCGTCTCGGATTCCAGACCCTGGAGCTCGTCGTCGTTCCTGAGAGCAGCACGCGGGTTGCGGCCATCGTTGCCGGCGAAGCCGACATCGCAGCCGTCAACCTCTCGGACAAGGAGCAGGTCGAATCCGGAGGCGGCCGGCTGGTGTTCGGCAAAGAGGGGAGCTACTTGAATGCCTACGTCTACGGCATCCAGTTCCCCAAGCACCCATGGCATGACAAGCGCGTCCGCGACGCCCTGAACCACGCGATCAACAAAGAAGAGATGCGCGACAACCTCCTCGGCGGGGCGGACGCGTTCTCGATCAAGGGATTCATGGCCTTCACGCCGTCGACCATCGGCTACAGCGAGGGCCTGGATCCGCTTCCGTTCGATCCTGACAAGGCACGGAGCCTGCTGTCCGACGCGGGCTTTGCAGGTGGGGCCGGATTCCCGACCGTCCAGATGATCATCCAGGACGACGGGTCGGGGCCCGGCCTCGTTGACGCCGGACAGCTGGCCGCCGCCGGTTGGCGAACAGAGCTGGGACTCACCGTCGAGGTCTCGATCGGCGACGCCACAGTCATCAAAGAACAGCGAAACGCAGGTGAGCTCAGCGACAAGGGTGTCGTGCTCTGGCGGACCAATTCGCCGCGGCATGACCCGACGCTGAAAATCCTCGAATGGCTGAACAGCGAGAAGCCATACATCCTGATCGACAACCCTGACCTCTTGGCGCAGGCAAAATCGGACACCGGCCTCTTCAACGACGAGGCGCGAGCGGCGGCTTACAAGGAGCTGCTCAAGACCATCTATAACGAGGTGTCCGGCGTTTCGATCGGGTTCTACAACCCGGTCTGGGCCGTTGGCCCTCGAGTGACGGCGTGGGATCCATACCCGCTCGTGGAAATCGCATCCGCGCTGCACACGATCAAGCTCGAAGGCTGAACGAACAACCTTATGGCGAGGGCGTCGCAGCCCCCAGGCACGCCCTCCTCCAGACCCCACCGCGCCCGGTGACCACCGGGCGCGGTGGCTCTTCTCATTAACCTTCCCGAGTGGCGCGCTACATCGGTCGGCGACTATTCCAGGCCCTTATCACGCTCCTGGTGCTGAGTGTTGCCGTCTTCCTGAGCGTCAGGCTGACAGGGGATCCGGCTCTCTTTCTCCTCGGGCCATTCGGCACGGAAGAGGACTATCAACGGCTGGTCCACAACCTCGGACTGGATAAGCCGCTGATCGAGCAGTATTGGCTGTTCATCAGCGGCATCGCGCGAGGCGACTTCGGGCGGTCCTATATCTCGGGCCAGCCGGTTGCTGCGGTCTTCCTCTCGAGGCTACCGGCGACACTTCAGCTCGCGGCTGCGGCGTTCGCTTTCGAGGTCGTTGTCGGCGTTTCCCTTGGCGTCCTCGCGGCCGTCAAGCGCGGGTCCTGGATCGACCGGTTCGGAAAGACGTTCGCGCTGCTCGGGATGGCGGTCCCGAACTTCTGGGTCGCGATCGTGCTCATCCTCATCTTTGGCGCCACGCTGCACCTGTTGCCAACGTTCGGGAATACCGCCGGGCTGCGCTCGCTGATCCTGCCGGCACTCGTAGTTGGCTGGTCAGGCTCCGCCGGCATGCTCCGCCTCGTCAGATCGGGGATGCTCGACGTGCTGGACAGCGAGTACGTGCGATTCGCGCGGATGAAAGGGTTGTCCGAGCGCGTCGTCATCTACAAGCACGCCCTCAGAAACGCGCTGATCGCACCACTGACGTTCGGCGGGCTCCAGCTCGCGGGCCTGCTGAACGGAACAGTGGTCGCAGAGGTCGTCTTTGGCTGGCCCGGCGTGGGAAAGCTCATGCTCGACGGTGTCAAGCAGCGCGACTTCGCGATCGTCCAGTCGACGGTGCTTGTCACCGGGTTCCTGTTCATCGTGACCGCGCTCGTTGTCGACATTCTCTACGCCTACGTCAATCCAAGGGTCCGGGTCCGGTAGCGGTGGAAGGGACAGAAGGGCCGATCCCGGCCACGCCTCGCCAGCGCTGGAAGGCGGCGCGGACGGCTCTGGATACCGCGCGGAACGTTCGATGGCCATGGATCTCGATCGGCGTCGTGCTCGGCGTCGTCATCTGCGCAGTCGCTGCCCCGCTCCTTGCACCCCACGACCCAACGCTCATTGATGTCAGCGAGTCGAAATTCCCGCCGGGGAAGACCTGGACGTTCCCGCTTGGCACAGATCTGCTCGGCCGCGACATCCTGTCACGCCTCATCTACGGGGCACGGACGGCCGTCTCCGTGATCGTCGTCGCCCTCGGCTCCGGCGCGGTCGTCGGCAGCGCACTCGGACTGCTCGCGGGCTATGCGGGAGGGTTTGTCGACAGCGCGATCATGCGCGTTACGGACGCGGTCCTCGGATTCCCCACGGTCCTGGTCGCGATGGTCCTTGTGGTCATCATCGGTCCCGGGACGGCGAACATCATGCTGGCCGTGGCCCTCACGGTCTGGCCGACCTTCGCCCGGATGGTTCGGGGTGAGACGCTCTCGCTGGCCCAAATGGATTACGTAACCCTCGCGAGGGTCGCCGGCGTGCCCGCAGCGCTCATCATCTGGCGACACATCCTGCCGAACCTCGTGAGCACGCTCGCGGTGCTGGTCAGCCTCCGCATTGGCCAGGTGGTGCTGCTCGAGGCCTCGCTGAGCTTCCTGGGGCTCGGCTTGCCGCCGGGATCTCCGGCGTGGGGGATCATGGTCGCCGAGGGCCGCCAGTACGTCGTCTCAATGTGGTGGCTGGCCGTGCTTCCCGGTCTCCTGATCACCGCCGTTGTCCTGGCCTGCAACCTCCTGGGCGACTGGATGCGGGACGCGCTGGATCCGAAGCTGCGAACGATCTGACGTTACCGGTACCCGTGATATATCATTTATCAAACGAGGTAAAGCCCATCAGCGGGAGGGTCTGATCACCATGGAGCCACGCCGGAATCTCCTCCGCCAGCGCCTCAAGGAGGGCCAGACGGCCTTCGGTGTGGCGTTCCACCTGCGCGACCCAGCCATCGTGGAAATGGTCGGGCTCGGTGGCTTCGATTGCGTCTTCATCGACCAGGAAAACTATGGCCTCGACCTGAGCGCCGTCGAAGACCTCATCCGCGCGGCCGAAGTCGTTGGTCTTTGCCCGATGGTCCGCGTTCCGAACCTCGACAGTGCCGCGATACGGCACGCCCTCGACTTCGGCGCCCAGGCGGTCGTGGTTCCGAACATTCACACCCGCAAGGACGCCGAAGAGGCGGTGAAGTTCGCCCGCTACCGGCCGATGGGGGAGCGCGGCGCCTCACCCGTGAGCCGGGCGGCTCGCTACGGCGCCATCGACTGGGAAACTCAGATGCGGATCGCGAGTGAGGAAGTTGTCCTCTCCGTCGGCGTGGAGTCTCGCGGCGGCCTCGAGAACATCGAGGAGATCGCGGCCGTCCCGGGCGTCGACATCGTCGCGATCGGGCCGAGTGACCTTGCCGGCACAATCGGCGTCAGCGAGCCCAACGATCCCAAGCTGCGCGCGACCGTGATCGACATCGCGGCGAAGATCAAGAAGGTCGGGAAGGCGAGGCTCGGGTTCCCGTACAAGCACCGGATGATCGACGTCACGTACCAGGATCTCCAGGACTGGGGCGTCGGGTATTGCAACGTCGGGCCCCTGATCGAGCGCGTCATTCTCAACCACTTCAAGGCACGGATGGAGGAGCTCCGAGGCGCGGCCGGATAGGAGCGCCTGCCCCGGACGCTAGTTGCTCACGCGCGCGCCGCGCGTCGCAGACCGGCCCGGGGATGGCCGCGGGCCGATCGGCGACGATCGGCCTAGACTCGGCGCTTACCGCCGGGCGAGTTGGGGAGGTGAGCCATGGCTGAGCTCCGAAGCAGCACCCTCGGTCGAGCCGGGCGCGTCGCGCTCGTCGCCACCCTCCTCGTGACTTTGATGCCTCGCGCCGCCGCGGCCGAGCGGCACACGGCCCAAGGCCTCACGCCTATCGTCCTCTTCCCGGCCTGGCACTTCACGCGGCTCACCGTCACCGTCAAGAACCAGCACACGGCCGCCAGCTGCCCCGCCTCAGGAACCTTCGAAGATCTCGTCTTCGGTGACCCGGGCACCACCTTCAGCCAGGTCTGCCGCGACGAGCTCACGACCCTGCGCTACGACAACAAGCCGGGCAAGCCGATGCGCCTGCGCTTCACCGAGCAGCCCGGCGTGACCGTCACGATCGCCGACTTCGGCAAGACCGAGAGCGCGCCCGCCTACGAGCCGATGTTCGAAGCGCTGGAAGCCGCCGGCTACACCCGAAACGAGGACATCCGCGTCGCCGGCTACGACGCTCGGCTCACGCCCGACATGGGCGGCTTCCTCCAGCGCTCGAAGCACCTCATCGAGCAGACCTACCGCGCGAACGGCAACCGGCCGGTCCACCTCGTCGGTCATTCGAACGGGCCTATCTACGTCCAGTACCTGCTCACCCACACGAGCCAGGCCTGGAAGAACACGTACATCCACGGGTTCACGCCGCTCGCCGGCAACTTCCCGGGCCAGGGCCTCGGCTATGCGCTGATGTTCGTCGGAGTCAACCTGCCCGACCTGCTGTTCCCGGCGACGCCCGAGAACGCCGTCAGCAGCGCGAACATGTTCCTGTCACACCCGTCGACGTTCATCACCGCGAGTGACCCGCGGATCTTCGGCGACGACGAGGTGATCATCCACGACCAGTCGACGGATGTGACGTACACGCCGCAGGACTACCCGGCGCTGTTCGGCGACGCCGGGCTCGGCTGGGCGAACGACGTCGGTGACTTCTACATCGGCTTCGTGGACTTCGCGGACGAAGCCCACTTCCCGAACGTCGACGTCTACGCGGAGAAGGGCTCAGGGCTCGACACGCTCGTCGGACTGGGCCTCGCCGACCTCACCGTCGGCCAGCTCGTCACCGACACGACCGAGTTCTTCACGCTGCCCGGCGACATCAACCAGGAAGCCATCACGAACGACGCGGTCGCGGTCTGGGCCGGCATGGAGTGCTGGCACTTCAGCCTGACCGACAACCCGGGTGTGAACCACTTCGAATTGCCGGCCGATGCTGACGTCCTCGCGCGCCTCATTGCGAACGCGAACGCGCCGAGGTCGGACTGCGGCTGAGGACGCCGGAGTCCGTGAAGTTGGCTCGCTGAGTCAAAGCTCCCGCTCGCCCTTCGCCGTCCGGCGCTTCGGCGACGGGTGACCTCGGCTCCCATCCTCGTCGGGGACCAAGAACGATCGAATCCCTCGTCGAGCACGCTCGAGGTAGACCCCTCGCCGGCCTGTCGTGAAGTCGTATTCGGGAGCAATGTCCGGGTCAGCCGCCCGGCCCTTCTTCGTAGGCACGTCGTTCGACCGGTGTCGCCGGCCATGCGTTGATGAGCCGGATGTGTCGACCTCGGGTCGTGTGAACGACGACGAGAAGTCGCCCGCGGTCCGTCGTGCCGATCGTCGCATATCGCACCGCGGATTGACACGCAAGGTGTCGCGAGGTGGCCGCAGATTTGCCTCGTGATCGACGACTACCGGCTCTACATCAACCGCGATCTGCCGCTCATCGAGCGCGGCTGCACGTCGAAGGCCGCCTTCGATAGCCGGCGTGAGGCGCGCTCCACGGCGAACCACAGCCGAACACGCAACGGCAGCCTGCGGGCGTACCACTGCTCGAACTGCGATCTCTGGCACCTCGGCCACCGGCGGCATGCGCATGGCTGACCAGGGGCACCCACAGGGCGAGTCGAGGCATCCCACGAAGGGCACGCCGATCGGCTTCTGGCGCATCCCGCCCCTCGAGGGCCGAACCGACGAGGAGATCGCGCAGATCAGCGCCCAGCTCGCCGATGAGATCGCCGAGGCGCTCCGGCGCCAGCCTCGAGACCAAGCGCGTCGGCGTGTAGCCTGGCGGTCGTGACCGAGCCTCCCATTGAGCCCTCGCCGATCCCGGCTGGTGCGTATTCCGCGTCGTACGACTGCTCGATCTGCGGCGCCTGGGCGATGCGTCTCGTCCTTCCGACGACGCCGGCGCCGCAGCGCGACGAGCGCGACGTCCTCCAGCGCGGGCCCGACTTTCTCGAGCTGGAGTCGGGGCTGGGCCGGGTGTCTTTCCGGGTTACGGGCGAGGAAGGCCCGCCGAGTGGCGAACTCCTCGCGGCGTTCGAAGACGGGCGTCCCGCTGCGTTCTACGCCCTCGACAGGGAGTTCGTCCCGAACTGGTGCCCTATGTGTGTGGCCATGTACTGCAAGGACCACTGGCGCGTCTGGGAGGTCTTCGATCCCGACTTCCCGGCCTGGCACGAGGAGACCCGCGGCGCCTGCCCGAACGGCCACGAGCGGATGCTCTCGGACTAGCTACTTGACAGTGGCACGTCACACTGTCACGATGCACCCGATGGACATCAAGCCCCGCCACGCGATCGCCGACCTTGCCCGCCTGACGGGCGTCACGCCGAGGACCGTGCGCTACTACATCGCCCAGGGCCTGCTCCCGGGCGCGAACGACGCCGGTCAGGGCGCCTGGTACGACGAGCGGCATCTCTCGCGGCTTCGGCTCATCCGCCGGCTCCAGGCGCAGCACCTGCCGCTCGCCGAGATCCGGACGCGGCTGGACGAGCTGTCGAACGACGAGGTGACCGAGCTGCTGGCCGCCGAGCCTGACCAGATGACGCCATCACAGACCTCAGCGCTCGAGTACGTCCGGGGCGTCCTCAGAACGTCGCGCCGCGACGAGCCAGCGTTCGCAATCCCGATGCCGCTGACACGTCCGCCTGCTCCAGCCTCTGCCCCACGAGCGAAGAGTCTCCTGCCGCGCTTCGCCGGACCCGTCCGCTTGATGCGAGAGGACGGATCGGGGGCGAACGACGACGTCGTCATCGCGGCCGCACAGGCGTCCGAGCCGCCGGCTGCGTTCGTGCTACCGGTCAAAACGCCACCAGCCAATAGCGCGAGCCGCTCGCAATGGGACCGGATCGGCCTCACGCCAGACATCGAGCTCCACGTACGCCGGCCACTCAGCCGGCTCGACAACCGACGGGTCGAACGCCTCATCACGATCGCCCGCCAGCTCCTCAAGGAGGACCAGCCATGACTCGGGCGAACGACCCCAAGAAGCCGACGACCCACAACCCCGCCAGCCTGACCGCGCGCACGGACCGCGAGCTCATTCGCTCGACCCACCGCAGCGAACGCTTCGTTCTCGTCGAGCTCATGGCCCCGCCCCGCACCTCGGATGCTCGCCGCGAGCCCGTGAACGTCTGCTTCGTGCTCGACCGGTCGGGCTCGATGAGCGGTCGAAAGATCGAGCTCGCCCGAAAGGCGGTCGAGGTTGCCATCGACCGACTGCTGCCCGAGGACCGCTTCGCCGTCGTGGCCTACGACGACCGGATCGATGTCGTCGTCGAGTCGACGCCCGCCTCGCGCGAGGCAAAGGACGGCGCGCTGGCGCGGATCCGCTCGATCGACGCCCGCGGCTCCACGGACCTCGGTGGCGGCTGGCTGACCGGCGCCGAGCAGGTCGCCCGGCACCTCGAGGCGGCGAAGGGCGGGGGCGTCCACCGCGTCCTCCTCCTCACCGACGGCCTCGCCAACCAGGGCATCACCGAGCCGACCGAGCTCACCCGCCACGCGGCCGAGCTGCGGGCGCGCGGCGTGTCGACCACGACCTTCGGGGTGGGGGAGGACTTCGACGAGCGCCTCCTCGCCGGGATGGCCGACGCCGGCGGCGGCCACTTTTACTTCATCGAGCGGCCCGAGCAGATCCCGGACCTCATCGCGAGCGAGGTCGGCGAGCTCCTCGAGATTGTCGCCCGCGACGTGGCGCTGGAGATCACCGCGCCGGATGGGCTCGAGATCGAGCCGCTCTCGCCGTTCCCGATGGAGCGGCGCGGCAACCGAACGGCGATCCTCCTCGGCGACCTCGTGGCCGAGCAACGCCTCGAGGCGGTCCTCCGGCTTCGGTTCGGCTACGGGACGCTCGGGTCCGAGGTCGGCGTCCTCGTCGGGGTCACCGACCGCGACGGCGCCCTCGCCGCGGCCGGCCTCACGCCGGTCGCCCTCGGCTGGCGCTACGCCGACGACGCCACGAACGACGCCCAGCCGCGCGACCGCTCGGTCGACCGCCGGGTCGCCGCGCTCTTCGCCGCCCGCGCCCGCCAGAACGTGATCCGCCTCAACCGCGCCGGCTCGTACGCCGCGGCGGTGGCCCAGCTCCGCGCCGTCGCCCGCCGGATCGAGGCCTACGCCGGCTCAGATGCCGAGCTGCGAGAGGTCGCTCTCGGCCTTCGCGAGAACGAGGAGCGTTGGGCGGCACCGGCGCCGGAGGCCGCGCGGAAGGTCGCCTTCGCCGCCTCGAGCTACGCGATGCGAAGCCGCGGGCCGCAGGGACGGGCCGGGCGATGAGTCGCGCTTTCCAGCTCGTCTACCCGCCGCATAGTCAGGGGCCGATACCAAGCCGTGTATCGCTTCTGCCGAGATGGCCCAAACTTGCAGGTCGGCGCCGGGGCTACAGCTCAACGTTCGAGACAGGGTTGCTCAGGTAGTCCCTGGGAATCGCGCCACAAGCGTGGTGCGAGTCAGTCCGCAAGCTGGCAGTAGACGGCGATTCGAATCCGTTTGTCTCCAGGAGAAGTCGAGGATGGACCACGCGCAGCAGCTCCTGGAGACGATGCTCGGAGAAGGGGCCACGTTCCGGCTGGGACAGCGCGAGGCAATCGAGGCCGTAGTGCGCCAGCGTTCGAGAGCGCTCGTCGTCCAGAGGACCGGCTGGGGTAAGAGTCTCGTCTACTGGATCGCGACCCGCATGCTGCGGAGCGCTGGGGCGGGCCCGACTCTGCTCGTGAGCCCTCTGCTCTCCTTGATGCGCAACCAGATCCAGATGGCCGGTCGGATCGGCGTGACGGCGCTCACGATCAACTCTGGCAACAGAGATGAATGGGAATCCGTTCGCGCGTCACTCGAAGGTGGTCAATGCGACGTTCTGCTTGTATCCCCGGAGCGCTTCGCCAATGAGGAGTTCATGCTCGGCGTTCTGCCCACGCTAGGAGCGATCGGACTCCTCGTCGTCGACGAGGCTCATTGCATCTCGGACTGGGGCCACGACTTCCGTCCCGACTACCGACGAATTCGGCGGATCATTCAGGCGTTGCCTCAGACGGTGCCCGTGCTGGCGACGACGGCTACGGCCAACGATCGCGTTGTCGAGGACGTATCGGCGCAGCTCGGTGAGGATGTCCAGCTGTACCGCGGTCCGCTCGCTCGCGACTCGCTGAGCCTCCATGTCATCCAGCTGGCGGACCAGGCGGAACGGCTCGCTTGGTTGGCCGGACACGTCCCGGACTTGCCAGGGAGCGGGATCGTCTATTGCCTGACGGTCGCGGACACCCATCGTGTTGCGAATTGGCTCCGCGGCCGTGGTGTCGACGCGACGGCCTATAACGCGGACCTCCCAAATGAGGAACGCGAGCGCCTCGAAGGCCTGCTCATCAACAATCAAGTGAAGGCCCTTGTGGCGACGGTCGCTCTGGGAATGGGCTTCGACAAGCCCGATCTCGGTTTCGTGATCCACTACCAGCGGCCTGGGTCCGTCATCGCCTACTACCAGCAGGTTGGGCGCGCTGGTCGGGCCGTGGAGCACGCGCTCGCTGTCTTGTTGTGCGGCCTCGAAGACGATGAGATTGGCGAGTACTTCATCGAGACGGCGTTTCCGCCCGTCGCCGACATGGAGGCGGTTCTCGCGGAACTCGCGACGTCGCAGGAAATGACGGTTCCGAGGCTGGAGTCTCGACTGAACCTGCGGCGCGGCCAAGTGCAGAAGGCGCTAAAGATGCTCGAGCTCGACGGCGCGGTTGCTCGCGAGCGCGGCCGCTATTTCCGGACGCCAAACCGGTGGACGCCAGACGTTGAGCGGATCGAGCGTGTCACGGCGGCCCGTTACCGCGAGCTCGAAGAGATGCGCACCTACACTCGCTATCGCGGGTGCCTGATGGAATTCCTCGTCCAGGCTCTCGACGACCCGGATGCGCGACCGTGCGGCCATTGTGCAAACGACGGTGGTCCTGAGCTATCTCGATCTGCCGATCTTGATATGGTTCACGACGCGACCACGTTCCTTCGCAGGGATGCGCGGACAATTCAACCGCGGAAGATGTGGCCCTCCGAAGCTGCCTCAGACCTCCGCGGGCGCATTCAGCCTCAGAACATGCCGGCCATGGCACTTTGCATCTACGGCGACGCAGGGTGGGGACGCCTTGTCGCGGATGGCAAGTACAAGCATGGGCGTTTCGACCGTAGCCTAATCGAGGCCTCGATCGAGCTGATCAAGTCTCGGTGGTGCCCCACGCCCCCTCCCACCTGGGTCACATCCGTTCCGTCCGCCCGCCATCCAGGCCTTGTGGGGACGCTCGCGCGCAAGGTCGCCGAGGGCCTCGGGCTACCTTTCGTGGAGGTTCTCGCCTCGTCGGGGAGCGCGATGCCCCAGAAGTCCATGCAGAACAGCGCGCAGCAGGTGCGGAACGTTCGCTCCAACCTTCAGGTCATCGCTGACGTGCCAACCGGACCTGCCCTCCTGATCGACGACATTGTCGATTCAGGCTGGACCATGACGTATGCCGGCTGGCTCCTTTCCACGCATGGTGCCACCGCTGTGCACCCGTTCGCGCTCGCCGTGGCTGCCAATCGAGGCGATAGTGATTGAGGGGTCGTCGGTGCTCGCAGACCGACTTGCGACGATTCTGTTGTGCTCGCCCCTAGGCCTCCCTCGAGGTCAGGGACCTGACTTGTCGGTGCTGGGCCAATCCGGTTGGAGTCGGCTGGCCGCTCGACTCGAAGCTGCCCAACTCACACCGGGCGTGCTACTCGGGATGAGTGGTGACTCGATCGGAGCAGCGCTCGATCTCGAGCCCCACGTCGCGGGTCGGTTCGCAGGTCTCCTGCAGCGCGTCGCACCAGTCACGATCGAGTTGGAGCGGCTGATCGATCGCGGGATCTGGGTTCTGACGTCCTTCGACTCCGGGTACCCAGAGGATCTCCGGTCACGGCTGGCTGACGAGTCTCCGCCAATCCTCTTTGGCTCGGGCGAGCCTCAGCTGCTGTCGAACGGCGGCCTCGCGATAGTCGGGTCACGGGACGTCGACGAGGATGGAGGACGCTTTGCCGCCGCCGTCGCATCCGCCGCCGGGCGAGGCGGGACACAGGTAGTTTCGGGGGCCGCGCGCGGAGTCGACGTGATCGCGATGCGAGCGGCGTTCGAAGCCGGTGGAACCGTGGTGGGAGTCCCTGGTGACGCCTTGGACGTACGCATTCGCGAACCAGAGACCCGTGCCGCGTTGAGCGACGGCTCCTTCGCGCTCACGACGCCGTATCTGCCGAGCAAGGGGTTCACCGTCGGGACCGCCATGGGACGAAACAAGGTGATCTATGGCTTGGCGCATTTCGCGCTGGTCGTCTCAGCCGCGGAGGGGGAGGGTGGAACCTGGGCTGGTGCTGTCGAGGCCCTCGATCGCCGCACAACGCCCGTGTTTGTCCGCGACGACGCGACCGCCCCAGGCGGCAACCGAAGGCTCATCGAGCGGGGTGCCGTTCCCTTCCACTTCTCGTCTTCGCAACTGCACATCGCCGACTTTGAAGCTGCCTTGACGGCCAGCCCAGTTCGCGCCGACGAGTCCTCCGCAGCCGAGGAGCAGCAGACGCTCTTCGGGGAAGAGAAGTCGAGTTCGAAGCGGGGGTCGAGGCCGAGGAAGCAACGCGCGACTGAGTAGCGCTGGGTTTCTCGGTCGCCGCGCCGACAGTGCCGTGGAGTCCCTCCGCGGTGACGGCTTCGACCTCGGGAGCAGCGGATGAAGGGCGAACGTCACCGGCGAGCGTCCGCGGTCCTCGCGCGCGATGCAAATGAACTTCTCATAGGGCCGACCCAATCGGCTGGATCCCAGACGAGGTCACTTCGGCCACCGAGACGGAGCCGGGATGCGTGTCGCGAGCAGGAATCGCCGCCGCGTCCACGGCATGCGCACCGATCGGAGTGGCTCGAGCCGCGCGTCTGGATCAATGGCAACAACGGCCGAGCCCCAATTCCGATGGCCTGCGATCTCACCGTACGCGACTCGATCGCGCGGCAGGTCGATTGGCGGCACAGCCTCCCGTAGCAGGGCGACCCCGGCGCCGATGGTCTCGAGGCTGCGCCAAGCCTGGCAACGGGTGTCCGTGGGCAGCGCCGGCTGCCGCCAATGGTTCAGGTTCCACGTGACCACGCGCAGCTTTCGCGCCGGTGCGGCCTCCGCAGAGGCATGCACTTCGATCATCGATCGGATTGTTGGTCACGCTGGTGCCACCTGGGCTGTCAGCGATCGAGGGCGCTCCGCGTTAGCGAGGTCGACGACTGCGCGCCGCTGCTAGTTTCCCGCGCTCGGCCTTGATGCGGCGCACATCCTCACGCGCGGCAGCACGGGTGGGGAACGGGCCATGAACGGAGACGAGGCACTGTGATGCCCGATCGACGACGAGCCAGCCCTCACCGCCGCCGCGGTAGGTCCCGTAGGCGGACGGATGCTCGAGGGTGTGGTGGACGATGGCCGGGCTGCCCACTCGGAGCCACTTGGTGTCGCTGATCCTGCCCTTCATGCGTACGCCGCGACTTCCGAGGCACGCCTCACGGCGTCGCGTACGGTCAGGTCGAACGCGATCCCGTCGACCCGGGACACCATCGGTCGCAGCCGCCTCATCGCCTGGGTCGTGTCCTCGAGGACGACAAGAAGGACGCAATACCGCGTGGCGGCATCGGCGATGAGTCCAGGTGGGTTCGCCGTTGCGCGCCGCAAGGGCTTAGGCGCGACCGCCGCGGCGCGCGGCGGCGAACCTTCGACCAGCGGCGGGATATTCTGCATCCCCAGCAGCGCCGCGATCACGTCGCGGTCCCGAAGGTCCGATCGTCTGGGCATTCGCCTCCACCTCCGTCGTCTGCGCGGGTCGCTGTCATTGACCCCGAAGAGACCTGCCTGCGCGCGCAGATCTGCGCGCGCCACGCGCGCGGGGGACGCGGGGAGAACGCGCGCGATCCCCGTGCGCGCCGGGACGAGCGCGCGCGAGGTGATGCAAAAAGGGGCAAGAGTCCCGAACCGCCGGGACTGCGCCCGATCGGCAGTGCTCGTGGCTGAGTGGGCGGGCTGAGTCTCCGGATACCCCGTACTCCCGTACCGGTGCTGCGCCTTGGTCGTGGACGGACACTGACGGCACGATGACTGAGCGGGCCCACCCACCGAAACGACTTTCGGCCAGCGAGGCAATGCGCGCGCTATACATCGACTTCGAAGGCGAGAAGCTAAAGCCGCCAACCTTGCTCGGCTGTGCGAATCGACCTGGCCGAGGTCCCGAGCCTTGGGTTTGGCAGGCCGTTACGGACCCGCTGTTCCTGCCTCTGGCGAAGGCCGACAAGATCGAACTGTTGGACCTGTGCGGCGCGGTCGAGCGGGTCCTCCAGCGTGCGGAACGACGGGACCGGTTGATCGTCGCTTGGAGCGAGCATGAGCTCAACGTAGTCAGTCGGTACTGCCCGGACAAACTTGACCGCTTCGAGGCCAGATTCGTCAACGCCCGTGCCTTCGCCGTCCGGTGGCGGAACAGGTGCTACGGCGGCGAGAAGCCGGACTCAAACTCCCTCGCAGACTACCTCGCTCTCATCGAGCACAAGGTTCCACAGGAGGCTGGGCCTGGTCGTGCTGCCGAAACGATCCGAATCCTTCGCAAAGCGCTTGAGAAGGGGCGGGCGATCGATGAGATCACGGCGATCCAGCGACGTCGTTGGGCGAGCCTGCGGCTCCATAACGACCATGACTGTGCTGGGATGCGGCGCGTTTGTATCCGCGCCGCCAGCGAGATCGAGACGGCCTCCAGTCGGATGTCAGAAACGACCAGCGACGGTCGCCGACCGGCTCGGCGGGGGAGGAGGCATCGAACCGCGAGCCTGTCCCTTGTTGGGGTGCGTTAGCCCTAAGCACTTCGCAGCGCGACACGCTAGGTCTCACGAGGCAGCCGGAGAGTTGCCTCGTGATCGACGACTACCGGCTCTACATCAACCGCGATCTGCCGTATGTCGAGCGCGGCTGCACGTCCAAGGCTGCATCACGTCCGGTCTCAGAGGGTCGCCGTCGTTGCAGACGAGAAGGGCCGGCTCGTCCGTGAGTCGGACGCGGACGACTCCCCCTCGTGTCTCTGGGTCGGTCTCAAGCAGTGCGTCTCGCGCGTTCTGGAGCAACTCGATTAGGAACCGGCCGTGGTATTCCCCGGTCACGATCCGCTCGGTGCTCCAGTTCGAGAGCGTGTCGGTGACCTGGTCGAGGTCGGTGTGCGTCGCGCGTTTGGTGACGGTAGCGACGACCAGGTCGCGCGGGCTCGTTTTGGGTCATACGCCCAGACTAGTCGGAGAACTCATCCAGCCGTGCAGGTGGGTTCCGCCAGTCGATCGATGTGACGCGGCGCCGGCAGCGCCACCAGCCGTGCCCCGACGGAGGGCTGTGCCCGACCGGACGGTCCCCACACCCGATAGCAACGTCGCGACATGCAAGTTGGCGGGCCCGTCGACGATACTCGTGGGGATGCGCCCGGGCGAATCCTGAGTCTTGGGCGGGGGAGGCACGAGATTCGAGACCGCAGACCTGTCGCCGCTGCCATTCCATGGATGCCCATTCGATGACCAACCCCCTCGGGAATGGCCTGACGAGGCTAGAGCACCTGACGCCAGGGGCCGCCGTGCGCGGCATCCTGCCGGACGCTCTCGTGACAGTAGTGAACGCCCAGTGGTTCGGTTCTGAGGCGCTTGAACTCACGTACAAGGATCCGAGCGGCAAGGTCGCGAACGAACTCCTCTACCGCCACGACGAGCCGCGCATCGAAGTCGTCGAACGCGGCCGCCCGTGGAGCTTCGACGGTGATGGCGCCCTTTTCCGCCTCGTCTCAGAAGCACACCGCATTCGCCTGGCTCACCTATTCGACCCTGTCCTTGCGGTCCACACCTCTCTCGTTGATCCGCTGCCGCACCAGATCACCGCGGTCTACCAGGAGATGCTGCCCCGCCAGCCACTGCGCTTCCTCTTGGCGGACGACCCTGGGGCTGGCAAGACAATCATGGCCGGCCTTCTGATGAAGGAGCTCATCGCCAGAGGCGATCTTCAACGCTGCCTCGTTGTGTGCCCAGGCAGCCTCGCGGAGCAATGGCAGGACGAGCTCTACCGACGCTTCGATTTGCCATTTGAGATCCTCACCAACGACAAGTTGGAAGCAGCTCGAACGGGCAATTGGTTCCTCGAGACAAACCTCGTCATCGCCCGGCTGGACAAGCTGTCACGCAACGAGGACATCCAGGCCAAGCTCGCGGTCCCTGAGAGTCGGTGGGACCTGATCGTCTGTGACGAGGCCCACAAGATGTCCGCCACCTATTTCGGTGGCGAGGTCAAGTACACGAAGCGCTATCGGCTCGGACAACTACTGTCGGGGCTGACTCGCCACTTCCTCCTGCTGACTGCGACCCCACACAACGGCAAGGAGGAGGACTTCCAGCTGTTCATGGCCCTGCTCGACGGCGATCGATTCGAGGGCCGTTTCCGCGATGGAGCTCACGTCGCCGACGTGTCGGACCTGATGCGGCGGATGGTCAAGGAAAACCTCCTCAAGTTCGACGCTACGCCGCTCTTTCCCGAGCGCATTGCCTACACCGTCCCATTCAAGTTGTCGGATCCGGAGGCGCGGCTGTACAGGGCAGTCACGGACTACGTCCGCGAAGAGTTCAACCGCGTCGAGGCGCTCGCAAACGACAAGCGCGCGGGTACGGTCGGATTCGCTCTGACAATCCTCCAACGTCGTCTTGCCTCGTCCCCGGAGGCGATCTATCAGTCTCTGCGCCGCCGCCGTGAGCGACTCGAGAGCCGCCTGCGCGAGCTTGAGCTCCTGCACCGCGCGGGCGACATTCGGAGCACCTTGGGTGCAAGGGCCCCGGCACTCGACGACGAGGACGTAGATGACCTCGAGGACGCGCCCGATGACGAGCTTGCGGCCGCCGAGGAGGAGATCCTCGACCAGGCCACTGCCGCGCGCAGCATCGTCGAACTCAAGGCAGAGATCGAGACGCTCACGAGCCTCGAGCGGCAGGCCCTCGTGGTTCGCAACAGCGATACCGACACGAAGTGGCGGGAGCTCGCAACGCTTCTCGGCGAGATCTTCACTCCGGCCTCGATCGGCCACCGATCATCCGACGAGCCCGCGCCCTACGGGTCAGGACTGATCCCGCCGCCCGTGCCATCGCCACGTCAGAAGCTCGTCCTGTTCACCGAGCATCGCGACACGCTCGCCTACCTCGAGCGCCGGATCACGACGCTGCTCGGTCGGCCGGAGGCAGTCGTCGTCATCCACGGCGGCATGGGCCGAGAAGACCGGATGAAGGCCCAAGAGCTCTTTCGCCACGACCCCGAGGTCCAGGTGCTCCTCGCGACCGACGCGGCCGGCGAGGGCATCAATCTCCAGCGCGCCCATCTGATGGTCAACTACGACCTGCCCTGGAACCCAAACCGGATCGAGCAGCGCTTCGGTCGCATTCACCGGATCGGCCAGACAGAGGTCTGTCACCTCTGGAACCTCGTCGCGGACGAGACTCGCGAGGGTGACGTCTACCTGACGCTCCTTGCCAAGCTTGAAGAGGCCAGGACCGCACTTGGGGGTCAGGTCTTCGATGTCCTCGGCAAGCTCCAGTTCAATGGCCGAGCGCTCCGTGATCTGCTCATCGAGGCAGTCCGCTATGGCGATCAGCCCGCCGTTCGAGCCCGCCTCACCCAGGTCGTCGCCGACGCTTTCGACCCGGACGAGATCCGCAACCTTCTCGATGAGAAGGCGCTCGCGCATGACGCGATGGACGCCAGCAGCGTTCACCGAATTCGAGAAGACATGGAGCGCGCGGACGCGCGTCGGCTCCAGCCTCATTACATCGAGTCGTTCTTTCTCGAGGGATTCAGTCGGCTTGGCGGAACGCTCAAACAACGCGAGCCTCGGCGATACGAGGTCACGCACGTCCCGGCTCCTGTCCGCAATCGCGATCGGCTGATCGGCCTGGGCGAACCAATCCTTCCGCGTTACGAGCGCATTGCATTCGAGAAGCCCTTGATCGCGGCGCCAGGCCAGCCGCTTGCGGCTTTTGTTTGCCCCGGCCATCCGCTGCTCGATGCCGTGATCGACCTGACCCTGGAGCGTCATCGCGACCTACTGCGCCGCGGTGCCGTCCTCGTCGACGACCAAGACGAGGGAACCAGCCCGCGCGTCCTCTTCTATCTCGAGCACGCCATCCAGGATGGGAGCGTCACCCGCTCGGGCGAGCGCCGAGTGATCTCGCGTCGGATGTTGTATGTCGAACTCGGCGCCGATGGCGTGGCTCGCCACCTCCAGTACGCACCGTACCTTGACTATCGACCACTCACCCTCGACGAGCCCGGCGTCGAGGCGATCTTGGAACGCCCGGAATCCGGTTGGATTGGTCACGAGCTCGAGCGGGCTGCCCTGCAGCACGCAGTGACCGAAGTCGTGCCAGAGCATCTCTCTGAGGTCAGTGATCGAAAGCTCGGGCTCATCGACAAGACAGAGGCTGCGGTCAAGGAGCGGCTCACCAAGGAGATCAGCTACTGGGACCACCGGGCCGAGGAGCTCAAGCTTGCTGAACAGGCCGGCAAGGTCAACGCGCGTCTCAACTCGGACGAGGCACGCAAGCGGGCCGACTCACTCCAGGGGCGCCTTGAGAAGCGCATGGAGGAATTGGCCCTCGAACGCCAGATCTCGCCACTGCCACCTGTCGTCCTCGGCGGATTGCTCGTCGTGCCGGTCGGGCTGCTTACCGCAATGACCGGGCGTGCTCCCATGAAGCCGTCAACCACCGTCGACACCCAAGCGGCTGGTGCGCGGGCGCGCGCGGCAGTGATGGCGGTAGAGCGGTCACTCGGATTCGAGCCGACGGATCGCGAGACCGAGAAGCTCGGCTACGACATCGAGAGTCGTATCGCAGGGACCGGTCGACTTCGCTTCATCGAGGTCAAGGGGCGGGTTGCCGGGGCGGAGACGGTCACGGTGACGAAAAACGAGATCCTCTATTCGCTAAACAAGCCGGACGACTTCATCCTCGCCATCGTCGCCTTCGAAGACGATGGCAGTGAAAACGTTCACTACCTCCGTAGGCCATTTCAACGCGAGCCAGACTTCGGTGCGGCGAGCGTCAACTACGAGCTGGCCGACCTCCTTGAACGTGCCGAGATGCCTCAATGACGTCCCGCAAGCTGATCGAAGTCGCGCTGCCCCTCCCAGAGATCAACGACGCCTCGGCCTACGACAAGATGCCTGGGATTGGTCCCCACCCGAAGGGGATCCATCATTGGTGGGCGAGGCTGCCTCTGCCGACGGCTCGCGCGGTCCTCTTCGCGTCTGTGGTCGACGACCCTAGCGAGCATCCAGAGACATGGCCGACAGAGGAAGCTCAGGACACGGAGCGTGAGCGGCTGTTCGACATCATCCGCAGGATGATGGGCAAGAAGTTGCATCAGCGGCCCGAGGTGTACGCCGAGGCGCACGCCGAGATGGTGAAGTACTCCGACGGCGGCTTGCCAATGGTCTTCGACCCATTCGCCGGTGGCGGGTCGATCCCATTGGAGGCGAACCGCTTGATGTTCGCCACGCAGGCGGGCGACTTGAACCCTGTGGCCGTCCTCCTCAACAAGTGCAATCTCGAACTTGCGCCGCGATGGGTAGGACATGCGCCTGTGAACCCTGAGGATCGTCAACGCATCGGCGGCACGGAATCGTGGCGGGGCACCTCTGGCCTTTCCGCAGACGTCCGCTACTACGCCGGAGTTGTTGGGGAAGCTGTTCAGGCCGGCATTGGTAGCCTCTACCCAAAGGTGCGGCTACCAAAGGAGCATGGCCTCGGCGAAGCGAAGGTGGTCGCCTGGATCTGGGCGCGAACCGTCGCGAGCCCAAATCCTGCTGCCCGCAGACGTCATGTGCCGCTCGTCAGCACCTATTGGCTTTCGAACAAGAAGGGTGGGGAGGCGTGGCTCGAGCCGGTGGTGGACACCAGCCTGGGCACCTATCGATTCGAAGTGCGGACTGGGAAACCCGGAAATCGAGCGGCAATCGGGGCCGGGACCAAAGTTGGGAGGGGTGGATTCCTTTGTCTGCTAACCGGTGCGCCAATTCCGTTTGACTACCTGCGAACAGAGGCCTCGGCGGGGCGGATCGGCACCACGCTGCTTGCAGTGGTGGCAGAGCGCCCGCGATCTCGTGTGTACGTACCTGCAGACGCAAGCCAAATCGAAGCCTCCGGCAACGCCGCTCCCCATGACTTTCCAGATACCGAGTTGCCGGAGGAAGCGCTTGGGTTTCGCATTCAGAACTATGGGATTCGCAAGCACTGGCAGATGTTCACCCCCCGCCAGCTCGCAGCAATGGTTTCGCTGAGCGATCAGGTCAAGGCCATATTCAGCGTCGTGGAGCGTGACGGTGTCGCTGCTGGCTTGTCTGATTCCGAGGCACACGAATATGCCCGGGATGTGACGACACTCCTGGGACTCGCAATCGACCGCACGTCGGACTTCAACAACGCTCTCTGCCGTTGGAGTTCCGGCAACGAGAAGGTTATGAACCTGTTTGGCCGTCCCTCGATCCCGATGGTCTGGGACTTCGCGGAGGCCAACGTCCTCGGAGAATCGGTTGGAGCTTGGCGCACCTGTAGCGAATACGTTGCTGACTGCCTTGAGGTCATCACGGCTGGGACGTCCGCGGCCGGCACAGCAACGCAGATCGACGCTGCCGCTGGAGCCGACGGTCTGCGAAATCTGCTCGTCAGCACCGATCCGCCCTACTACGACAACATCGGCTACGCGGCCCTCTCCGACTTCTTCTACGTTTGGCTTCGTCGCACCATTGGTGATCTCTATCCGGAGCTGTTCAGCACAGTTCTGGTCCCGAAGGTGACGGAGCTTACTGCTGCTCCCGAACGCTTCGACGGTGACAGATCAAAGGCAAAGGAGCACTTCGAAAGCGGCTTCCGCAAAGCATTCACAGCTCTTCGCGACAAGATGGACTCTCGCTTTCCGCTCACGGTCTATTACGCGTTCAAGCAGGACGATGAGGCGAGCGGCATCGAGGACGACGATGACGCCTCGTCGCGGGTCGACCAGACAACGGGCTGGGAAACGCTTCTCTCCGCGCTGATTGCGAGTGGCTTCCAAGTCACTGCCACGTGGCCCGTTCGTGCGTCGCAGGCATGGCGCATGCGTGCTATGGGTTCAAACGCACTCGCCTCGTACATCGTGCTGGCATGTCGCCCCTCCGATGCCATTGCGCGCGAGACCGACAGGCGATCGTTCGTCGCTGAACTTAAGCGTGAGCTGCCGGTGGCGCTGCGGCACCTTCAGCAAGGCAACATCGCTCCGGTGGACTTTGCGCAGGCGGCGATCGGACCAGGCATGGCGATTTTCACGCGATACGGCCGAGTCTTGGAGAGCAAGGGCAACGCAATGTCGGTACGGACGGCCCTGTCGTTGATCAATCAGACTCTGTCCGAGGTGCTCACGGAGCACGAGGACGACTTTGACCGAGACACCCGCTGGGCGATCGCCTGGTTTGACCAGCACGGTTTCGACGAGGGCGATTATGGTTCTGCGGAACTGCTGAGCAAGGCTAAGGTGACCTCCGTCGCGGGCCTTCAGCAGGCGGGGTTTCTCGCTTCAAAGGGTGGGAGGGTTCGTCTCCTCAGGCCGGAAGATCTGGCAACAGACTGGGACCCGGCAACGGATAAGCGCCCCACGGTGTGGGAGGGCACGCACCATCTCTTACGTCTGTACTTGCACGAGAAGGCCGGTGACGAGGTAACGGCGACGCTCCTTCGCAAGCTAGGTAGAGAGGGCGAACTGGCACGCGATTTGGCTTACCGCCTCTTCGACATATGTGGGCGGAGAAACCGAACTCACGAGGCCCAGATGTACAACGCCCTGGTTCTCGGATGGCCTGAGGTTGCTCGTATTGCTCGCGATGTTGCCCCGGCCGGGACCGAACAGACGCAACTCTTCGCCGCGGACTGACGATGGCCACCACCAATCACGAGCGCGTCGGTAAGGCACTGGAGCTCCTTCGGGATGGCTTGGCTCCCTTCGTCGAGCGCGAATTTCGGAACCTGCATCAGGACAACGCGCTTGCCGAGGCCCAGCGTTATGTCGCGGGCGACCGGCTCGACGCGAACCGGCCGTTCGAGCGGTGGGATGCCGCGATCCTCCTCAAGCTCATGTGGGACGCTTGGAATGAGGTCTTTCGGCGAACCCTCGGGCAAGCGGAGCGGACGCTCGTCAGTGAGCTACGGGGTGTTCGCAATGGCTGGGCTCACCAGGAACCGTTCTCGACCGACGACGCTTACCGCGGGTTGGATTCGGCAGCTCGCCTGCTAACGGCCGTATCGGCGTCCCAGGCCGAAGAGGTCGAGAAGATGAAGATGGATCTGCTCCGCGTCCGATTCGAGGAGCAGCTCCGCACCGAGAAGCGGCGGACAGCCGGTACGGCCATCGAGAGCCAGGTGACTGGGGGTCTTACGCCGTGGCGTGAAGTCGTCAGTCCGCACAAGGACGTGGCCAGCGGCCGTTACCAGCAAGCGGAGTTCGCGGCCGATCTTTGGCAGGTCCATCTCGGCGAGGGCAGCGACGAGTACCTCGATCCCGCCGAGTTCTTCCGACGCACCTTCCTAACTGACAGCCTGAAGCAGCTCCTTGCCGGCGCCATCGAGCGAATGGCGGGGACCGGCGGCGATCCTGTCGTCCAGCTGCAGACGAACTTCGGTGGCGGCAAAACCCACTCGATGCTTGCGCTGTATCACCTCTTTTCCGGCACCCCGATCGCTGAGCTGGCCGGGATTGATGCGGTCGCCAAGGAGGCAAACGTCGCCAGCGTGCCCGCTGTGAATCGGGTCGTCCTTGTCGGCAATCGGATCTCGCCTGGCAACCCGGTCACGAAGGCTGATGGAACGGTGGTCTCCACCCTGTGGGGTGAGCTCGCGTGGCAACTGGGCCTGGGCCGAGGGGGCCTGGCCGAAGCTCGGGCAGCGTTCGAGCGGGTCCGCGCCGATGACGAACGCGCAACAAGCCCAGGAGACGTACTCCGCGAGTTGCTGAACGAGTACGGGCCTAGCCTCATTCTCATCGACGAGTGGGTGGCCTATGCCCGCCAGCTACACGACCAGGGCGACTTGCCGGGCGGCAGCTTCGAGACACATTTCACATTCGCTCAGGCGCTGACGGAATCGGCCAAACTCGCGAAGCAATGCCTTCTCGTGGTGAGCCTACCGGCGTCCGACACAGTCGGCTCGCCGCACGCGGTCGCCGACGATGTAGAGGTCGGCGGGGAGCGCGGACGGGCAGCTCTTGACCGTCTTCGCAACGCGGTTGGGCGGCTCGAGTCCTCGTGGCGCCCGGCGACGGCGGAGGAGGGCTTCGAAATCGTCCGTCGTCGGCTCTTTGAGCCGATTGCGTCGCGGGAACAGTTCGTTGCCCGCGATGCTGTCGCAAGGGCATTCTTCGACATGTACCGAACCCAGCAGCAGGAGTTTCCACCCGAGGCTCATGACGCTGAGTACGAGAAGCGTCTCAAGGCCGCATACCCGATCCATCCCGAGGTTTTTGATCGCCTGTACGGCGATTGGTCCACGCTCGTCAAGTTCCAGCGAACGCGCGGCGTGCTGCGGCTCATGGCGGCCGTCATCCATAGCCTCTGGGAGAAGGGCGACCGCAACCCCCTCATCATGCCGGCGAACATCTCCATCGACGACCAGCGCGTCCAGTTCGAACTGACTCGCTATCTCTCGGACAACTGGGTTCCGGTCATCGAGAAGGACGTCGACGGACCGAACGCGCTGCCTTCTCGAATCGACGGAGATGTCCCGAACCTGGGCAAATACGCGGCGACCCGCCGCGTGGCTCGGACGATCTATCTCGGATCCGCGCCGACGACGACGGCGGCCAACCGGGGGCTCGAGGACCGGCGAATCAAGCTCGGCTGTGTCATGCCGGGCGAGCCGCCCGCAATCTTCGGCGACGCACTCCGCCGACTGGCAACATCCGCGACCTACCTCTATCAAGACGGGCCTCGCTACTGGTACTCAACGCAACCGACGGTCACGAAGCTCGCGGAGGATCTCGCAGAGCAGCTGCGCCGCGAGCCGGACGCTGTAGCCAAGGAGCTGGACGAGCGGTTGCGCGCCGACCTGAAGGCGACCGGAGACTTCGCCCGAGTGCATCCGCTACCTGCTTCCGGTCAGGACGTCGCCGACGACCTTGATGCTCGCCTTGTTGTCCTTGGTCCGGAGTTCGGATACTCGAAAGAGGATGGAAGCCCCGCGGAGGCTGAGGCTAACAAGATCCTTACGCTTCGTGGGAACACGCCGCGCCTCTTCCAGAACACCCTGGTGTTTCTGGCTGTCGACCAGGCTCGCCTACAGGATCTCGACGAGGCGCTCCGGCGATACCTGGCGTGGGCGTCCATCGTCGGCCAGAAAGAGACGTTGGACCTGTCGCCGCACCAGCTTCGCCAGGCGGAGACCCAGCGGGCCTCGGCGAACGCCACCGTCACGTCACGCCTGCCGGAGGCGTATCAGTGGCTCTTGGTTCCAGTGCAGGACAAGCCGTCGGACCCGGTCAAGATCGACGCCTTTCGGTTGTCGGGCCAGGAGCCGCTCGCGGTTCGCGCCAGCAAGAAGCTCCGAGGAGACGAGTTGCTCGTGCCGGGTATGGCAGGCACGCGACTGCGAATGGAACTCGACCGGGTACCTCTTTGGCGCGGCGATCATGTCTCGGTTCAGCAGCTCGTGGAGGATTTCGCCCGCTACCACTACCTGCCCCGATTGACGCGGCCGGCGGTCCTCATTGAAGCGATCCGGCAGGGTCTCGGCCTGCTCCTTTGGAATCACGAAACGTTCGCGTATGCCGATAGCTACGACGAGGCTGAGGGGCGATACCGGGGCCTACGAGCGGGCCAGCACGTAGACCTGAGTGAAAGCGACCTCTCGGGCCTACTCGTCAAGCCGGACGTGGCATTGCGTCAACTGGAGCAGGAGACGCCCGGTGAAGGTGCAACCGTCGGCGGCGGTGCCATAGCCGGCGACGACCAGGCGACTCAACCACCTCCAGGTGGTGTCGGTCCAGGGGTTGGAGTCGCAAATCGGCCGTCATCTCCGAAGCGGTATCACGGGAGCGTGGCTTTGGACCCGACTCGTGCCGGTCGCGACGCCAGCCGGATCGCCGACGAGGTACTAGCTCACCTGGCGGGCCTCGTCGGCGCCGATGTCGCCGTCACTCTGGAGATTGAGGCGAGCCTGCCGTCCGGGGCACCTGACCATGTTGTTCGGACGGTGACCGAGAACAGTCGCACGCTCAAGTTCCGGGACTCGGGCTTCGAGCAGGAGTAGCCGCGCTACCTACGCAAGCAAGGCGCGACAGCTTCAGTGAGCAACGAGCTCGCGAGGCCACGGCCGCCTGTCCTCGCCCGCGACAGGCCCACTCGCAGGAGCTGGCATTGGCAGATCGATACGGCCCCTCATGACGTCGACTATGGATGCCGCCGGCCCGGTCTTCATCAGCCATCGCTCGGATGATGGCACCGCTGCGGCACTCGACGTCGCACGACGGTTTCGCTCAAGCGGCCTGCCGGTGTGGCTCGACGTCGATGACCTGCCACCGGGTGACATCGCCGGGCGGCTCGACGAGGCGCTCGCGGCCGGCCTTGCCGGCGGCGTCGTGGTCGTCACCCCGAACGTCGTCAAGTCGACGGTCGTCCGTGAGCAGGAGGTTCCGCAGCTGCTGGCCCTTGCCCGCGATCCCACCTTCACGCTCGCGATCGTGAACGAAATCGCTAGCCCGAGCGACCCCGCAGCGGTCGATCGGGCCAAGGCCAAGGAGCTGCTCGACCCGGACGATCACCATCCGGAGCTCGCTGGCATCAAGCAATACAGCTCCATCGACGGCAGCCTGGACAAGCTGGGGCCGTGGATCGCGCGCCGCCGCCTCGACCTCCTGCGTTCCTCTCGTCCGAACGACCCGCTCACCATCGACGTCCAGACACGAATCTCTGCCGCCGCCTACCGCTCGCAAGCCGATCTCGTCTTCCGCTCCGCTCCGCCACCCGACGGCCAGCGGGTTCTGGCTCCCGTCGTGTGGGCCGACCTGCAGCGCTTCTTGGGCTGGCTGCCCAGCATCGTCGCGAACGTCGCCCCGCCTGGGCTTGTGGTCAGCGGCGGGAGTCACCTCTCTGCGGCCGTCGCTCTCGGGGCTGCCTTGCCCGAGACCGTCGGCATCCCCGTCGCCGTCGCGACCAAGGATCAAACCTGGCGACTCGCTGGCCGCGGCCTGAATTGGCGTGAGCGTCTCCCTGTCGTCGGCATCGCGCCTCGAGCTCGGAGGGTGGGTGGCGGATCTGGCCCGGCTGTGGCTGTTTTCGTCGACGTCGCCCACAGCGACGGGCCCGTCGACACCTTCGGCGCATGGGCACGGGACAACAAGGGGCTCCACGCCCGCGCGATCGTCATCTCGCAGCGCCGACGCCTGAAACCTGAAACCGGCCCGCTCATCACGCAAGCGATCGTTCGGCAGATCCGTCGCGAGGCTCGCGCGGTCGACACCCGCGACGTCCTGCTTTTCGTCCGAGCACCGTGGCAGTTGGCCGTGCTGCTCGGGATGAGCCTCAACACGCTCACGCTCCATCTGTACGAGTGGGAGGACGGAACGGCCCCGCCCTCCTACGTCCCCGCCGCGGTGGTTCGCTCGGGCGCAGGCGGCAGCCCAGTCATTGAAGTCGCCGGTGCTCCGGCTGTTCCATAAGGAGGTACACGTGGAAACCCTCGCGGACGAGTTCAACACAGCGCTTTCCGTCATCGGGCTGGGCGACAAGCGACAGCGGGCGATGGATGCTCACGCAGAGGTCCGGGCGGTGCTCGAGGCCGACGACAAGCTGGTGGCGAACGGCGTCGACACCATCCTGATCGGCTCGTACGGCCGCGAGACGGCCATCTACCCCGGGCGCGACGTCGACGTCTTCGTCAAGCTGCCCGACTGCGAGGAGGGACCGAACGAGACCTACGAGATGGTGCGGACGGCGCTGGAGACGGAGTATGGCGACCGTCTCGATGACAGCGGCAGCCGGTCCATGAAGGTCGAGTTCCCCGATGATTTCTGGGTCGACGCCGTGCCAGCGGTGCCGTCCGAGAGCGGACACTGGCAGATCCCACAGGCGGATGAGAACGGCGATCGAACGGGCTGGGAGGAGACCGACCCCGAAGAGCTGGGGCGCCTGACGATCGAGCGGAACAGGGACCCGAAGGTCGACGGTCAGGGATCGTACGTACCAACGGTCAAGCTTGTCCGCCAGACTCGCCGACACCATCTCGGCGACCGCAAACCGCGTGGCCTGTACCTCGAGCTCGAGACGTACTGGGCGTTCGACGCGGGCGTGACCGGAACCTCCTTCGCCGAGATCTTCGCTGACACCCTCGATCGGATCGCCAGCCAGCTCGAATCGGGTGTCGTCATCAACGACCCGGCACTCGGCCGCGAATTCAGCCCGGCACCAGAGGCGACCGATCTCGAGCACGCCGCCACGGTCTTCCGCGACCTCGCGACGAAGGCCGCGCTCGCCCTTGCCGCCGACCGCTGCGAGGCCGCGCGTCTCTGGCGCGAGATCCTGGGCAAGAACGAGCGGAACTCGGTATTCCCGATCCCTTCGGGTTGCGACGAGTTCGGGAAGAAGGCGGCCACGATCGCGCCGATCGTCGACCGCGGCTCCCGCGAGGCTCGGCCCTTTGCCTGAAATTCAGACCGTCGACCGCGCCTCGCTCGACCTCTTCATTGCTGATCTGGTCACAGCTGGATTCGAGCCCGTTGGTGCAGACGGTCGGACGTTCGAAGGTCCGCTCCACCCTGCCCTTGCTGGCGAGACACGGTCGACGACCATGCGGATCGGGATCCGCGACGGCTGGCCGTTCGTCCATCCGAACGTCCGAGTCGAGGGACTCAAGCCGAGCGTGCACCTGACCGACCGATTCCTATGTCTGTGGCGCCTCGGCGACGACAGTTACGGCTGGCTGCGCCTGGAAACCCTGAACGAGCGAATCAGCCAGTGGGCGGAGCGATACCGAGGACGCGCAACCGAAGAGGATCCCGTCCTCGACCCGCAGCTCTACTGGAGCCCGTTCAACGGTCAAGTCATTGCGACCGTCGACCTTCGTGATGTTCCGTACGGCAACGGCGGCTCTGGCGACCTGCGCGCCGAGAGGGACGAGTTGCTGCTCAAGATCGGCAGGGATGGGCCATTGCGCGTTCGCTGGTACGGCCGCGACGAAATGCGTCATCCGCCGGCGAATTTGCAGATGATCGAAGCCGGTCTGAAGCCGGACCAGGCAGCGAACTTCCGCGCCGAACTCGAACGCGTCGGCCACGCGGACGGTCCGAACCTGATCATGGTCGTCTGGGACACGCCCGCCGGGGAACCAAACGCGCTTGTCCTCGGCGTGTCCCGCGAATCCCGCCGTGCGCCGGTTCGGGCGGAGGCCTATGAGGTGGCGCGCGTGGACCACGACGTCCTGACTCTCCGAGCAGGTCCAGACGCACCGAGCCTCCTCGAAAAGTCGGTGGTGATCTTCGGTCAGGGCGCTGTCGGCTCACACTTGTCAGAGCTGCTCGCCAGCAGCGGAGTCGGACGACTGCATCTTGTCGATGGCGAGAGACTGCGGCCCGGGGACGTCGTAAGGCACGCTGGCCCTCGCGCCGCGGCCGGCGTTCCAAAGGCTGCCGCGATGGACTTCGTGATCCGCCAGCGCGCTCCTTGGGTCGCGGTCGACTGGTCTCCCGCAACGTGGTCGCCCGCCGAGATCCGGCCGCTCTTGGAGGGCCGATCGCTAGTCGTTGATGCGGTGGGCGAGGAGCCCTTTACCGCCCAGCTCAGTCGCCTCGCCCAGTCGGCCGGCCTGGCCCTGCTCTCGATCGCCCTCTACCGAGGGGGTCTTGTCGCCCGGGCGCGGCTGTTCGCGCCTGGTGGCGTGGCGATTCATGAGCGGACCGATGGGGAACGATTCCCGCTCATTCCTGCCGGGCCAAGGGAACCCGTCACGACCTGGGAGACGGGCTGCGCGGCGCCAGTGAACAACGCCGCACCGACCTCGGTTGTGTCAGCAGCGGCGCTCGCTGCCCGCCTGGGAGTCGAGTTCCTCGCCGGGCGCGAGACCGGCAGTGCAGACATCGTCGAGATCTATCGCGCGCTCGATGAGCCCGGGTTCGACGTCGTTGGTACGCAGCGCTTCGAGTGATGCTGAGGGCTTGGATAACGGAGGCGGCTCGTGGCGCGCTAATTGAGGCGGCCGGGCAGTCCGCGCCATACGAGACCGGCGGGATCCTGATCGGCGTTCTACGTGAAGGTGACGCCTGGATCGTTATGGCGGTCGAGGTCGAGGATCCGTCCCGTGGACGGAGTCGCTTCGTCATACCAGAAGGCGTCACCCCTGCTGTCGTGGAGATCGCCCGACAGATGGATTCTCGCCTCGGGTACATCGGCGATTGGCATACCCACCCCGCAGACCTACCCGCGAGCCCCACCGACAAGGGCACTCTCGCAAAGTCGGCGCGTCGACGCCGAACGGACATCCAACCGCTCGTGCTCATTGTTGTCCGAGCCACGCCGAGCGGCTGGAGCGTCGAGGCCCTGTGCGACGCGGGAGCCGGTCCCGAGGCAATCGAGTTGCGCCTCACCGGTGCTTTGCCAGCGGCGGAGCCGGGCGCGGCCGCGGAGCTGCCCGAGGAATCACCCAAAGCCGCGGGTGAGTCTGCCGCCGTACCCTGAGGCGTGCCCAATCCTGACGCTGCGGCGCTCCTCGCCGACCTCGACCCCGAGCAGCGCGAGGCCGTCCTCGCCACGAGCGGGCTCGTCGCCATCCACGCGGGAGCTGGGAGCGGCAAGACCCGCGTCATCAGCCGACGGACGGCGTACGCGATCGCCACCGGCGTCGTGCCGGCCGACCAGGTGCTCGTCGTCACGTTCACCGACAAGGCCGCGACCGAGATGGTCGAGCGCCTCAAGACCCTCGGCCTGCCGGGCGTCACGGCCCGGACGTTCCACGCCCACGCCCTCAGCCAGCTTCGCCACTTCTGGCCGGCCCACCACGACGGCGCACCGATGCCCGAGCTCCTCGACTCGAAGCTGCCGATCCTCTCGCGGCTCGCGCGCCAGCTGCCCGGCCACTACCGGTTCACGCCGTCGAAGGATCTCGCCGACGAGATCGAATGGGCGAAGGCTCGGCGGGTGTCGCCGCAGACCTACGAACTCGAGGCGGCCGCCGCGGGTCGCGAGGCGCCGATCCCGGTCGACCTCTTCGTCCGCGTCTTCGGCGACTACGAGCGAGCGAAGGCGAGGGCCGGGCGGCTCGACTTCGACGACCTCCTCGTCGAGACGGTCGGCATCCTCGAGTCCGATCCTGACGCCGCCGCGACCGTCCGGGCCCGGAAGCGCTGGTTCAGCGTCGACGAGTACCAGGACACGAACCCCCTTCAGCAGCGCCTCCTCGAGCTCTGGCTCGGCGATCGCGACGACCTCTGCGTCGTCGGCGACGAGGACCAGACGATCTACACGTTCACCGGCGCGACGTCCGACTACCTGACGACGTTCACGGCGCGCCACCCGGGTGCGAGGGAGTTCACGCTCTCGCGGAACTACCGCTCGTCGCCGGAGATCCTCGAGCTCGCCAATCGGCTGCTGGCGTCAGAGGGTCGACGGAAGCGTCTCGTGCCGACGATGCCGTCCGGGCCGGCGCCTTCGATCCGGCGGGTGGCGGACGCATCGGCCGAGCTCGACCAGCTCGTCATCGGCATCCGCCGGCTTCTCGCGGACCCGGAGCCGGTCGCCGCCTCCGAGGTCGCGGTCCTCGTCCGGATCAACGCCCAGATCCCGCCGATCGAAGCCGCCCTGACGAAGGCTCGGATGCCGTTCCGGGTGCGCGGCCAGCGCTTCTTCGAGCGCGAGGAGGTCCGCGGCGCGCTGCGGATCCTGCGACGCCTGCCCGAGGAGGTGCGGGGGTCCCAGCTGCTCGCGGCGTTCGATGCTCGGCTCCGCGCCGACCTCGGGTTCGAGGCCGAGGACGCCGAAGCCGGAAGCCGGCGTGGCGGCGGCGAGGCCCGCGAGCGGACGGCGAACCTCGCGCTCATTCTCGAGATCGCCAGCGAGGCCGTCGCCGTGCAGAACGACCTCGACTGCGCCGGGCTCATCGCCGAGTTCGACGCCCGGGCCGCCGCGGAGGCGGATGGTTCGGCCGACGGCGTGAACCTCCTGACTTACCACCGGGCGAAGGGTCTCGAGTGGGAGGCGGTCTTCCTGCCCCAGCTCGAGGAGGGCACGCTGCCGATCCGCCAGGCCGAGACCGACCAGGAGATCGCCGAGGAGCGGCGCCTCCTCTACGTGGGCCTCACGCGCGCTCGGCGGCACCTCGCGCTCTCGTACGCCGACCGGCGCGAGGGCCGTCGGACCCGGAGCCGGTTCCTCTACGCGCTCGAGGACCGGTCTGGGCGGCGCCCCGCTGGCGTGCGCGGCCAGGTCACGACCATTCCCGGCGCTCCCATGAACGCCGGCCGTCGTGCCCACGATGGGGACAGCCCGCTCATGGTGTCGCTCCGGGAGTGGCGCCTGACGGTCGCCCGCTCCGACGGCGTGCCGGCCTACGTCGTCGCCCCCGACACGCTTCTCCTCGAGATCGCCGACCGGCGCCCGATCACCCTGCCGGCCCTGGCTCGCCTCAAGGGCATGGGCCCATCGCGCCTGGCGCGCTACGGCGACGAGATCCTGGAGCTCATTCGCCGCCCGGCGTAGCGAACTCAGCCGAAGATCGAGGTCGGGCAGTAGGCGGTCACGATCCAGTTCGGCTGGTCCACGATCTCGCTGATCCGCAGGTCACCGGCAACGCTGAGGAGCAGGTAGGCGTCGATCGCGGCCAGGCCGTGCAGCTGGCCAAGCCGGTCGATCATCCGCCGCACGGCATCGCGGGCGGCAGTCATCAGGTCCGGGCCGACACCATCGGCCGCTAGCCACGGCGCTGTGTTCGTGGAGGTGGCGAGCGGGCCGGCAGTTCGGAACTCCGGGGCGGTCACCCGAACGTCCCGCCGCACCGACAGCCGGATCCGCGCCCGCATCGGCGTTTCGATCGCGGTCCCGCAGACCTCGCCGTCGCCCTGGGCGGCGTGCCCGTCGCCGAGCGAGAAGAGCGCGCCTGGAACGGCGACCGGGAGCCACAGCACCGATCCCGCGGTGAGGTGGCGCGTGTCCATGTTCCCGCCCTGCTCGGTGGGCGGGATCGTGGATCTGGGCTCACCGGGAGACGCGAGCCCGAGCACGCCGCAGAACGGCGCGAGCGGGATTCGAACGCCCGGCAGGAACTCGGCCATGCCGTCCGCTAGCCGCGTGATCCGGAGCGCGGGATCGGGAAACTCGTCGGCGAGGAGGCCGAAGCCCGGAATTGCGGCCGTCCAGCCCCAGTCGCCCGGCTGGAAGTCGAGGAGCTCCACCTGGAGCGTGTCGCCCGGCTCGGCGCCCTCGACGAAGACGGGGCCGCAGACCTGGTCCACCCGGCCGAAGTCGAGGTTGGCGAGGTCCGCAACGGTCGATTCGGCCGTGATCTGGCCGCACGAGGCATCGAGCGCATCGATGTCGATCTCGGAGCCGGACGCGACAGTGAGGATCGGCGGGATGGTCGCGTCCCACGCCAAGTGGAATTCGTCGCGACCGATGTGGAACGGGCCTGAGCTCATGCCGGCACCTCGCGTGCGATCAGGCTGGCTTCTCGTGATCGAGCAGGTAGTCGATGACCAACCCGCCGAAGCCGTCCGTCCAATCTGGGCTGTGATCCGCCCCATCGATCGACCAGAGCTCGAGGCTGATCCCCGCCGGACAGCCTTCGAACCCTGAGACCGAGGTTTCGTTCGGCCCGTTCGCGCCCTGGAGGGTTCGATCGAGATCGAGCGTCTCCGGCGTCAGGACGAGCTCGCCCGTGCAGCCGTCGTACCCGGCCCAGTCATCAAGCGACTCCAACGCCGACGGGTAGGCCTTCGGGGGGTTGTCGCCAAGGGTCCCGCCGTCGACGTGAACCTGTTCATCCTGGGTGCCGTGGATCTGGAGGACCGCGACCGGCTTCGACGGTATGCAGTCGTCCGGGTCCTTATACATGGCGCCGGCGACGCTGACGATCGCGGCGATCAGGTCGGCGTGATCGCAGGCCATCCGGTAGCTCATGAACCCGCCGTTCGAGTAGCCGACGATGTAGATCCGCTTCGCATCCACGGCCACGTGGGCCTTGACGTCGTTGATGAGCCCGGCCAGGTACGCGGAGTCATCGACTTCGAAATCAAACCGGTTGCAGCAGGCGTCCGTCGCGTTCCAGAAGCGCGCGGTGGACGTGTCCGTCGTGCCGTCTGGGTGGAGATAGATCAGCCCACGACCATCCGCGATCGGGCCGAGCTGCATCCACGACTCCTGCCGTTCGCCATCGCCGCTGTAGCCGTGGAGGAGGATGAGGAGCCCGGGCGCGGTGCCAGGCTCGCCGCCGGTTGGCATGCGGACCGTTACGGGTCGGTCGCCGCCAATCTCGAAGTCAGCGACGGCGCTGGGTGATGGCGTCGCCTCGATCGGGCGCGTACAGGCGACGAGCAGCAGGGACGCGGCCAGCAAGACGGTGCGCATCGTCGTCACGGTAGGGCAGGTCGAACGGCCCTCGTGGCTCGATCGTTCCCGCGGTTGCTCGCCAGCACCAAGCCCTCGAAATCGGCGCAAATTTGACCTTGAACGCGAAACGCGGCGGAGCAACCATGTACGCCATGGCACCGGAGCGGCCCGCCGTACTCGTTTTGGTCGTGATCCTCATGGTCGGCTGCGCGAACGCGCCCAACGCGAGCCAGGCGCCGAACGCTTCCGCGGGCGCGAGCGCGACGGCCTCAGGCGACCCGTTCCCCGCAGATGTCCTGAACGGCCTCACTCAGCCCGAGACCCCGACCTACGACGACGCCACGCTGACCTTCGGTGCGGAGGCGGAGCTCGAGCAGATCGCCGCCGCTCGCGCGGCCGCCGGCTTTGAGGCGCTCCTTGGTTCGAACGGGAAGGCCGCCCTCGAAGCGCTGGACCTCGCTGAAACCAGCCTCGGCGAGGCGATCCTGCCGAAGGCTGCAGCCGAGCTCGGGATCGACGTCACGTCCTCCGGGAGTGCCGCTGTCGCCGCCCTGGGCGGCGCTCCCGGCGCCGACCGGCCGCCGCCGCCGGCGACCGAATGGACCGGCAGCCTGATCAGCCACGCGACCTTCACGGTCTCGATGCTGACCGGCCTCCTCACGACGGCCATCGAAAGGGCCGCCGAACGCGACCAGAACGCGTCGGACGGCACCGAGAAGTTCACCGAGACGAAGGACGGGGTCACCGAGACGGCCACCGCGAACACCAAGATGATGATCACGCGCGGCGACGGCATGGTGACCGGCGACGTCGAGATCACGACGACGGCCGACGCGACCAACGTGGCCGACGGTTCGAAGATCGGGAGGCTCGCCGGCAGGGGCCTGGGGCACTTCGACATCAATTCCTGCCCTGACGCCGCCGGGCACGTCACCGGGCGGCTGTCCCTTGCCAGGCAGGAGGAGATGACGCCCGAGGGTTCGACCGGCGGCGGCTACGCAAAGCAGTTCGACGGTCAGTTCACGATCGTCGTGGGCGACGACGCGAGCCTCGCCCATATCGACGTCCAGATGAACATGCTCGGCAGCCAGCACGGTGGCGGCGCGACCGGCGACGCAGGATCGAACTACTTCGCGACCGTCGGCATGAAGGCGACGATCGATCGGGGCGGCGGCGTCTCGATCGACCGCTCGACGATCACCGGCAACGGCGAGGCGACCGACGAGCAGGTCCAGGCGACGATGAACGGCTACATGTCGGCCTACCCGATCATCGTCGAGCTCGCGAAACAGGCGGAGCAGTTCTGGCGGAGCGGCAAATGCGTCGAGCTCACGTCCAGTGAGGACTCGCAGGATGTCCCGCCGGAGGAGGACATCGAATTCGACGTCGACGCAAAGGGCAAGTACGACAAGGCCAAGATCGACGCGCCGATCATGGTGACCTTCGACGGCAAGGACAAGCTCGAACCCACCACGCCGCAGAACCCGACGGCCCACTACACCTTCACCGCGGGCGAGAAGGAGAAGGACGTCGGGACGGTCAACCTCAAGCAAACGAGCCGCCGCGGCATCGGCTACAAGACGATCGTCTTCACGGTCAAGAACAAGAATCTGCTGCTCGACGTGAGCGGCACCCTGAACGATGCCAGCCTCGGGGCCAGTCTCACGTTCAGCGCTGCCCAGGTGACGCTCAAGAACCAGGACGGCGAGTACAAGGGCACGGCCAACTTCCGCGTCACCGGTTCCGTCTATATCCCGGGCGTCGGCTGTTCGAAGAGCGTCAGCCTCTCGGGCCCTGCGGAGGTTACGGCGACCCCGGACGAAGCGGACCCCGACCAGGTCAGGTTGCAGATCACGCCAGGAGGCTGGGCGACCGCCCCCATCGAGCAGGTGACCTGCGAGGACACGACCGTCCCGGTGCCCGTCGCGACCCTGCTCTGGTTCATCAACTTCTCCATCGCCGGGCCGCCGCTCGTGAAGGTCGACGGGACGACGACGGTCTCGGCGGGGTCGCCGGCCGCCGGCTCGGCAACAGTGACGCTGACCCGCCCGAAGACGCAGTAGGCGCGCCTCCACCCTGACTTCGATCGGCGGGTTGCGGTGGGACGTAAATCCGGCCGCTGCGTTCTGACGAATTCAGCAACGCCGGGGAACGACCAGCATGGAGTGGGAGGTCTCCGATGAAACGCTTAGCCCTCGCTGCGACACTGGCGGCCACGACCCTGATGGCGTTCGCCGTGCCTGCAACGGCCACGGTCCACGAGATCACCGGCATGTGGTGTTCCGGTGACAACGCGATCTTTGCCCCTCCCGGGCTCACGGGCGGCTCGAATGCCAACAATTTTGCGAGACCGCTCATTGCTACCGGCTTCATCGAGTCGGTGACGCCGTACGCGGGCGATGGCGTGAACGGTCCCGGCATCCTGATCACGTTCGACTTTGACAACCCGGCGTCGAAGCTTGCGCCGCACCCGACGCTCGACACGTTCTTCATCGGGGACGGCACCTACATCTCGGCCTTCATCCTCGACCCGAACGCGGGCTTCTCGAACTGCATCGCGCTCCGCTAGGAGCGGCGTCGACCACAGACTCTCGCCGGCCGCCCGAACCTCGGGCGGCCGGTCCATCGGAACGGCAGCTGACGGATCCGCCAGGCTTGTCAAGTCCCTTGTCAAGCCCCCCGCTTCGGCATAGAATCAGGGCGTACCGGCCTGTCAATACTTGACAGGCCTGCAGTCATGTTCGGCGCCACTCTGAACCCCGGCACCGTCGGCGGGTGTTAGGCGTAGTAGAGAGCAGCGCGGCCGCCACTCGCGACCACGATTCAGGCACAGCGGAGGTCCATTGGCAGGCGGAGTCGCAGCGGAAGTCAAGAGTCGACTGAACATCGTCGACGTTGTCGGCGAGACGGTCGCGCTCAAGAAGGCGGGGTCCACCTACAAGGGCCTCTGCCCATTCCATGGCGAGAAGACGCCCTCGTTCACGGTCACCCCGAGCCGCGACTCCTGGAAGTGCTTCGGCTGCGGCCTCGGCGGCGACGTCTTCAGCTTCGTCATGCAGCGCGACAGCGTCCCATTCCCGGAGGCGCTGAAGCTCCTTGCCGGCAAGGCCGGCGTCGAGATCGACGAGCGCACGAAGCGCGCCGACGCCCATCGAGCCCGCCTCCGCGACGTCATGGAGACGGCGATCGCCTTCTACCACGCGGTCCTCACGGGTTCGAAGGCCGGCCAGGCCGCGCTCGACTACCTTCGAAGCCGCGGCTTCACGGACGCCACGATCGAAAGCGCTCAGCTCGGCTTCTCGCCCGACAGCTGGGACGTCATGAGCCGCAAGCTCGTCGAGAAGCGCGACATCCGCGCCGAGGAGCTCGTCGAGGTGGGTCTGGCGTCGCCCGGCCGTTCGGCCAGCCGCGGCGCCGGTGTCATCGACCGTTTCCGGAACCGCGTCCTGTTCCCGATCCGTGACCAGAATGGGGGAGCGGTCGGGATCGGCGGCCGGATCCTCGGCAAGGAGGGCGAAGGCCCCGACGGGCGCCCGCGCGACACCGGCCCGAAGTACCTCAACTCGCCCGCGACGCCGCTCTTCGACAAGTCGCGAACCCTCTACCTGATCGACAAGGCGAAGGGTCCGATCCGCAAGTCCGGCCAGGCCGTCATCGTCGAGGGCTACACGGACGCGCTGATGGCCCACCAGGCCGGCTTTGACAACGTGGTTGCGTCGCTCGGCACGGCCCTCACGCCCGGTCAGGTCGCGCTCCTCGTCCGCTATGCGAAGAAGATCGCTTTGGCATACGACGTGGACGCGGCGGGAGAGAAGGCGGGCACGGTCGGTGTGCAGGCGCTCGAAGGCCTGATCGGCCAGCTCGCGGCCACGGAAACGGGCGTTGAGCTCGACGAGGTTCGCGTCGTCCGGCTGCCCGAGGGCAAAGACCCGGACGAGGTCGTGCGCTCGTCGCCGGACCGGTGGCGCGAGGAGGTTCGGACGGCCCAGCCGATCGTCGACTACCTGATCGACATGCACGCGCGCGCGTTCGACCTGAAGACCCCCGGCGGCAAGGCGCGCTTCGTGGACGCCCTGATGCCCACCGTCCGGGCGGTTCCGAACCCGGTCATGCGCGATGCCTACCTGCAGCGCATTCGAACGGTTTCGGGGGTGGAGGAGCGGGTGCTGCTGGAGGTGCTGCGGTCCGGTCGTTCGGCCACCGGTCTGTCCCGCCCGCAGGCGGTCGGGCCCGGATCGTCGGCCGCCCAGGATTCGCGCATCACCGCGGATGCGGTCATCGGGGCGCGTGACTCGCTGCCCGTGACCGAGATCCTTCGATCGGTCCTCCCGCAGGAGGCTGAGCTGCTTCGATTGCTCCTGCTGGTGCCGGAGCTGCAGCCTCGGATCGTGGATGCGGTTGGCCCTGACCAGCTGCCGAACACCGTGGCCCGCGAACTGTTCCGCGCGGTCGTCCTTGCCCGGGAGCCTAACGACGAGGGTGTTCGGCCGTTGTTCTCACTCTCGGCCCTGATGCAGGGCCTCGACGACGAGACGGCCTCCCTGGCCCAGGCGCTCCTCGCGAAACGCGAGCCGGACCCGCGGCGTCTCTCGGATGCAGATCTGGCATACGAAGTCGAGCGGCTCGTCATC
>Ga0114129_10000298_pt1 | contig 57595 bp, 58 predicted proteins | sample RhiMetdeltSRZDD1_FD_80071 | JGI IMG/M metagenome (GOLD analysis project Ga0114129, IMG submission 80071) | Populus rhizosphere microbial communities from Tennessee, USA - Rhizosphere MetaG P. deltoides SRZDD1 (version 2) (version 2) | ecosystem: Host-associated > Plants > Roots > Rhizosphere >...
CTCTCCGGAGGGGGACCGAGCCCGCCTCTCTTTCTTCGGCAACCCGGCTACCTGAGACTCATTCCCAGGCCCGTGGCTTTGCGTCCCAGCCTCACGACTGGTTTGCCCTTATCGGAAAGAGCGCTGACTCGTGTAGGGGCAACGACGATGCCAGATCCTGCGCTTTGCAAGCGTGCGAAAACACGAGAGGCCGCGGAACACCACCCGCAGTGCGCTGGCGTGGACGGTCACACCCGTGGTGAAGAATCAGCCAGCGCGAGAAACCAGCACGCTCAAGGCGCGCACGAGCGGATGGCCGCCATCGCAATGTCCAGGGCCTCGGGGCCGGATGCGCGCGGGCTGATGATGGGAAGTGCAAGTCCCGCGCGGCGATACTCCTGGATGCGTTCTCGGCACGTTTCCGGCGTGCCCGCGAGCGCGACGGCGTCGATCAGGTCATCCGGCACCTTCGTGGCCGCAGCGTCGCGACCGCCTCGGTCGAACGCCTCCTTGATCGCGCGCACGGCGTCGGCAAAGCCGGCCTCGGCGAGCAGCCGGTTGTAGCGCGGAAAGAAGCCGGCGTACAGGCCGACCGCGGGACGCAAAGCGTCGCGCGCGGCGGCCGCGGTCTTGGCGACGGCGCATGGTATGAGCGACGCCACGTCGACGTCCGTGGCGGCGCGGCCCGCACGACGCGCGCCGATGGCGACGTGCTGCACGGCACGGGCGATCGTGCGCGGCGTGGGCCACGTCAGCAGCACGCCGTCGGCCAGCTCGCCCGCGATCTCGAGCATCGTCGGGAACAGCGCGGCGACGTAGATCGGGATCTGCGGGCGCAACGGTTGAAACCACAGGTCGAACCGCTCGATCGTGATGGTCTCGCCGCGATGCGCGACGACACCGTCTCGCACGAGCGCGCGCACGATGGCGATCGTGTCACGCAACCGTGCCGTCGGCCGGACGAACGGAATCCCGTGCTCGGGCTCGACCTGCACGCGATGACTGCCGCCCAGCCCGAGAACGAAGCGCCCATCCGAGAGGTGATCGACCGTGGCCGCGGCCATGCCGATCGTCGGCGCGCTCCGCACGAACACGCTGGAGATGCTCGTGCCGAGGCGGATGGTCCGCGTGGCCACGGCGCAGGCGGCCAGGATCGCGAATTGATCGCCGCCGTGGCCCTCGGCCACCCATGCCGATTCGTAGCCGAGCGTCTCGGCAAGCTTGACGCACTCGACGATGTCGGCGGACGCCAGGCCGCCGCTGAATGCGACTCCGATCCGCATGCCGCGTTAGCTCTGCACCACGCGCCGGATTTCGGTCTCGGCCCAGAGGATCGCGTCCTTAGCGGCGGCCGGGACAACGACAGCGACGAGGACGAACACGATCGTGACGATGCGATGTCCGGCCATGGGCCAAGTCCTCCATGGGGAAAAGCGTCGGAACAGAGCCGAGAGTCTAGTGGCTTCGACGCGACTGCGCCAGCGGGATGTCCGGCGGAGCGGTGTACAATCCGCGCCGGGGTCGGGACATGACCGAGTTCAAGCCGCTGACGTACGACGCGCTCACGATCGGCGAGGAGTTCGTCTCGGACACCATGCTCGTCACGCCGGAAGACATCGACACGTACGCGTTCGCGACCGGCGACGATCACCCCTGGTTTTCCGGGTCCTCGCCGTTCGGCGGGCCGGTGGCGCACCCGACGTTCGCCGCCAACCAGGCGCTGCGCCTGCGCCACAGCCGCTACGTCGTCCACGCCGGCCTGCACGCCAAAATGCAGTTCGAGTTCCTCGAGCCGATCCGCGTCGGGATGCGCGTGCGCTCGCGCGGCCGCGTCATCGACAAGTACGAGCGGCGCGGCAAGCAATACATGGTGACGGAGTTCGTCACGGAGGACGAGGCCGGCATTCCGCTCGTCCGTGGGCAGTTCACGCAGATGCTCATCCCGGCCTGACGGCGATGGCGCTGGCGTCGACCCTGGCCGTCGGTCACGAGCTGCCACCGCTCGAAAAGGAGCTCACGCAGCGCCACATCGATGCGTACTCCGGCGTGCGGGCGCGGTCGATTCACAGCGACGAGGCGTGGGCGCGTCGCAAGGGGTTCCGCACGACGCTCGCGCAGGGAATGATGTCGACGGCGTACGTCTCGGAGATGATGACGCGCCTGCTCGGCGCCGGTTTCGTCAAGGGCGGCACGATGTCGGTGACCTTCGTGCAGCCGGTCTACGCCGGTGATCGCCTCACGGTCCGCGGCGTCGTGAAGGAGTTGCGCCCGGAGGGTGCTGCGATCCGGGTCGTCGTCGACGTGTGGTGCGAGAACCAGCACGGCCAGAAGACGGCGGTCGGCACGGCCAGCGGGGTGATCAGCTCCTAACCACGCCGTGCCAGAGGCTTCGGCCAGTCGCTGTCCAAGCCTGGCGTCGAGTTTCTGCCCCAATCTCCAATCTTTTCGAGCGCATGTCCGCTTCCCTCGGCTTGGGTCCGGTCCTTGCTCTGTGCTGGGTGGGTCGCGCCGACGCCGCAATGTGCGGCAGCTTGCTCCAGGGGGAGCGCAGTCATGTTCAGAGCGATCGTCGACAAGGCCGCCTGGTCGGTAGTGCTGGGCTGGTGCGTGTTGATGGTGAGCACCGTTCCGGCGATGGCCCAAGGCAGACCCGCGCCTGGTCCCAATCAGGCGTATCTGTACGAGATGGACGAGCAGGCGGTGTTGCTGAACGCCGCGGGCAACGTGCTGGTGCCCGATCCGAGCGGTGCAAGCCCGACGGGTCTCGTCGACTCGACGACGGGGCAGCCCGACATGCCGGTCATCCGCCACGCAACCTCACAGCTGCAAGGCGTGGCGATGCTGGGCTCCCTGCTGTGCCCGATTCCGCTGGAAGTGACCGTCTCGAACAACGAGTGCACGGTGATCGCGACGGGGACCGACGACGTCAAGCTGGTGCTCGATCCGGCCAGCGGACAGCTGGTTCCCACGAGCGGCGCTGTGTGGGGCACCTATGCGGTGCTCGTCCAGCTCGACAACGGCGTGGATAGCCCGGAGTTTCCGGTTCAGACGGGAACATTCCACGGTGTGATCAACTTCCAGCCTCCGCTCCCGTTGGGATTCGTGAGCGACGGTGTGTTCACGATCGATGGCGTGGCGGGCAGCTGGTCCTTCGATGCGACCTTCCGTCAGCCGTTCAAAGACCCCAACCAGAATGACACCGTCACGCGACGGGGCAACGCCGTGAGCTCGTCCCGCACCGCAGCGTCCGCTCGCTGGGACGCGGCGTATTACCTCATGGACGACGGCACGTGGCAGGAAGTTCGTCCGGACGAGCGCGCTGTCGGCTGGCCGACGGTGCGATTCGAGATCAGCTTCTGACAATCGACAACACCGGGAGGGCATGAGCCCTCCCGGTGTTGATGTTCGCTTCCCACTCGCCCCGGCGCTCCGCCGGGGCGTCCGCTTGACGCCAGCCTCGCACGCCCATAGGCTGCCGCCGTGACCAACCAGCTGCCGCGCGTCCACGAGATCGAGCATCACGCTTCCGACCGGGCGACCACGCGGCCCGTCGTCTCCGGAATGCAGGGGATCGTTGTCGGTGGTCATCCGCTGGTTTCGATGGCGGGCATGCGGATGCTGCTCACCGGGGGCAACGCCTTCGACGCCGCCGCCGCGGCGGGTTTCGCGGCCGCCGTGGTGGAGCCCACCGCGTCGTACACGCTCTGCGGCGAGTGCGTGGCGATGGTGTACGACGCGCGCCGGCGCGAGCGCGTTGCGCTCAGCGGGCAGGGCACGGCGCCCGCCGGGGCGACCATCGACGTGTTTCGCCGCCGCGGCCTCGACCGGATTCCAACAGGGCCGGGACCCAACGCGCATCTGTCGTTCACGGTGCCCGGCGCCGTCGACGCGTATCTCACGCTGCTGGAGACGTACGGCACGAAGTCGGTGACGGAGGTGTTGATTCCCGCGCTGCAGTACGCCGAGCACGGCTTTCCGATGTACGAGTACATGCACCTCATGCTCGCGATCCCCGAGAGCCGGACGCAGTTCGCGCTCTATCCTCCCGGCGGCGATGCGGTGTTCTATCCGGGCGGACGGGCGCCGCGGGTGGGCGAGCCGTTCGCGCAGCCGGCGCTATCGGGCACGCTGCGCCGTCTCGTCGAAGTGGACGCACAGCGCGGCGGCGATCGCCGCGCCGGCATCGCCGCTGCGCGCGAACGCTTCTACCGCGGCGACATCGCGGCGCTGATCGGCGCGTTCTCGGAGGCGTGCGGCGGTCTGCTCCGCGCCAGCGATCTGGCCGCCTATCGCGCCCGCGTCGAGCCGCCGCTGTCCACGACCTTCGCCGGCCGCGAGATCATCGGTCAGGGGGCGTGGACGCAGGGCCCGATCCTGATGCAGGCGCTGGGGATGCTGTCCACGCTTGATCTGAAAGTGCTCGGACACAACTCCGCGCGCTACATCCACGTGGTCTCCGAGAGCCTCAAGCTCGCGTTCGCCGATCGCGAGCGTTACTACGGCGACGTGCCGACGGTTCCGCTCGCCGCGCTGTTGTCGCCGGGCTACCTCGCCGAGCGCGCGGCGTTGATCCGCCCCGATCGTGCGATCCCGGCGGCGCCGCCGGCCGGAGCCCCGCGCATCGCCGACGCGCCGTCGGCCGCGGCGGCCGCCGTCGACGGCACGACGCACATCGCGGCGATCGACGGGCAGGGTAACATGATCGCGCTCACGCCGAGCGGCGGCGTCTTTCGCAAGTCGGCGTTCTCGCCGGCGCTCGGCTGCACGCTCAGCACGCGCAGCGAGATGTTCGTGCTCGAGGACGGCCATCCGAACGCGCTCGCTCCGGGCAAGCGGCCGCGCACGACGCTGGTCAGCTATTTCATCTGCGACGACGGCGTGCCCCTGATGACGGTCGGCTGCCCCGGCGGCGACGACCAGGCGCAGGCGAATCTCCAGATCATCCTCAACCTCCTGCTGTTCGGCATGAACCCACAGCAGGCGGTCGAGGCGCCGCGCTTCGCGACCCAGACTCTCGTGAACTCGTTCTATCCGCGCGTCTACAAGCCAGGCCAGCTCAACGTCGAGGCGGGAATTCCGGAGAGCACGCGCGCCGAGCTCGCGGCACTCGGCCACAACGTGACGGAGATCGGCGCGTGCGGGATCGGCGCCGTCGTCACGCAACGCGATCCCGACACCGGCGTGCTGTCCGCCGGCGCCGACCCGCGCCGCCCGACGTACGCGCTCGCCTGGTAGATCGCGCGTTCCAGGAGACCACGATGCCCATGAGTCAGACCGACAAAGCCACCACGTTCCGCACGCTTCATCGCGGCCCGCGCGCGTTCGTCATCGCCAACGCATGGGACGCCGGATCCGCGCGCGCGCTCGGCGCGCTCGGCTTTCCCGCGCTCGCCACGTCGAGCGGCGCGCAGGCCGGCGTGCTCGGCCGACGCGACGGCGCCGTCACGCGCGACGAGGCGCTCGAGCACTGTCGCGCGATCGCGGCGGCCACCGAGCTTCCGGTCTCTGCCGACCTCGAAAAGGGCTTCGGTGACGCGCCGGAGGTGGCGGCGGAGACGATCCACCTCGCCGCGGGCGTCGGTCTCGTCGGCGGCTCGATCGAGGACGCCACCGGTGACAAGCAAAAGCCGCTCTACGACATCGGCCACGCGACCGAGCGCGTGGCGGCCGCGGTGCAAGCGGCCCGCGCGCTGTCGTTTCCGTTCACCCTGACGGCGCGCGCCGAGGGCTTCATCCGCGGCAACCCGAACCTCGACGACGTGATCAAGCGCCTGCAAGCGTTCGAGCGCGCCGGCGCGGACGTGCTCATGGCGCCCGGCCTGCCCGACCTCGCCTCGGTGCGGGCGGTCTGCGGCGCGCTGGGCAAGCCGTTCAACTTCATGGTCGGCATCAAGGGCAAGTCGTTCACCGTCGCCGATCTGGAGGCGGCGGGCGTGCGCCGCATCAGCCTGGCCACCTCGCTCTATCGCGCGGCGATGTCGGGCATGCTCGAGGCCGCCCGCGAAGTGCGTGACAAGGGCACGTTCGGGTATCTCGAGCGCACCATCGCGACGCCTGAGTGGAACGCGTTCATGCAGAGCTGAGTCGGTGAGCTCCGAGCGTCCGTTCGACGGCGTCACCGTCATCGAGTTCGGCCACTTCATCGCCGTGCCGTGGGCCGGACAGGTGCTCGCCGACGGTGGCGCGCGCGTGATCAAGATCGAGCCACTCGAGGGTGAGCCGAGCCGCCACATCGCCCCGCTCGGCGGCGGCGAGAGTCGGCACTTCCTGATCCGCAATCGGGGCAAGCATGCGCTGCCGCTGGACCTGCGCCATGCCGACGCGCGCGAGATCCTTGATGCGCTGCTCGCACGCGCCGACGCCGTGCTGACCAATATGCGGCCGGGCCTCGCGGCCGAGCTCGGGCTGCAATACGAGCAGCTCGCCGCGCGCCATCCGCGCGTGATCGTCGGCAACGTCACCGCGTTCGGCGCGCGCGGGCCCGACGCGACGCTCGCGGGCATGGATCTGGTCGTGCAGGCGCGCAGCGGGCTGATGGTGACGGGCGGCCGGGTGAAGGATGGCTTGCCGACCACGGGCGAGTCGCCGATCGCCGACTACATGGCGGCCACGCTGCTCGCGTTCGGCATCGCGTCCGCCCTCTATCGGCGCGAGCGTACCGGCCGAGGCGGCCGCGTGGACACCTCGCTGCTGCTCGCGTCACTCGCGCTGCAGAACAATCTCATGGTGCGCGTGGACGCGCTGGACGCCGCACGCCACGCCGACTTCGGCGCATGGCTCGCGCAGGCGCGCGCGGGCGGCGTTCCGTTCGCCGAGCAGGTCGAGCGCATGCCGCGCAACCGCGTGGTGGCCTCGCAGGCCGTATACATCCGCACGTTCGCCACGAAGGACGCCGCGCTGGCGGTCGCGTGCGGCAGCCCGTCGCTGCGTCGCAAGTTCATCGCGGCGATCGGGCACGACGATCCCGGGCTGACCGAGGCGGTTGCCGACGTCGATGCGCACTACGCGGCGCTGAAGACGGCGGTGGAGGCGACCATGGCGTCGCGAACGACGCAGGAGTGGAAAACAATCCTCGATGCCGCCGGCGTGCCCGCCAGCGGCGTGGCGCTGCCGCTCGAGATCCTCGATGATCCCCAGCCGGCCGCGAACGCGATGTTCCAGCGGTTCGAGCATCCGAACCTGGGGCCGGTCACCGTGCTCGGGCCCCCCGTGCAGGTCGACGCCGGCGGTTTCGTGCCCGGCCCGCCGACCGCCGCGTTCGGCAGCGAGGCGCGCGCGATTCTCGCATGGGCGGGCTTCGGCGAACGCGACGTTGATCGGCTCATCGCCGGCGGGGCGGTGACGCCGAAGTGATCGGTCGCGTCGGAGGCGGCCTGGCGCTCACGATTTTGCTAGGATCCTCGGCCATGGCCCAACCAACATCCACCGCACGCGCCGATCTCGCACCAACCGGGACGCTTCGAGCCGGGATTAACTATGGCAATTTCATTCTCGCCACGAAGGACCCGACCACCGGCGAGTCTCGCGGCGTCGCCATCGATCTCACGCGCGAGCTGGCGCAGCGGCTCGGCGTGCCGGTGGAGCTCGTCGCGTATACCAGCGTCGCGGCGATGGTCGATGCCGCAAAGACGGGCGCCTGGAACATCGCGTTCCTCGGCATCGATCCGGCGCGCGAGGGCGAGATCGGCTTCAGCGCCGCTTATCTGGAGATCGAAGCGACCTATCTGGTGCCCGCCGGCTCGCCGCTGCGCGCGGTGGCCGACGTCGATCGCGCAGGCGTGCGGGTGGCGGCGCCGGCGCGCGCGAACTACGAATTGTTCTTGAGCCGAAATCTCAAGGCAGCTCAGCTCGTGCGGGCGCCGAACGCCGACGCGGCGTTCGATCTGCTCGCGACGGGTAAGGTCGACGCGCTGGCGGGACTGGCGCAGGCGCTGATGGGCCTCGTCGACAAGCTGCCGAGCTCGCGCATGCTCGACGGGCACTTCATGAAAGTGCCGCAGGCCGTCGGCGTGCCGCGCGGCCGCGACGCGGGGCTCGCCTATCTTCGCGGCTTCGTCGAGGAGGCCAAGGCTTCCGGGCTCGTCGCGCGCGCGATCGAGCGGATCGGTGCGCGCGGCGTCTCGGTCGCCCCGCGCGCGTCCCTGCCGTAGTGGCCGAGCCCGCCGTCCCGGACCTTCTGTACGGCACGGCCTGGAAGGAAGAGCGCACGGCGGCGCTGACGGAGCTCGCGTTGCGGCGCGGCTTTCGCGGTATCGACACCGCGAATCAGCGTCGCCACTACGTCGAAGCGGGCGTCGGTGAAGCGCTGGCCGCGGCGTATCGCGCGGGACTCGTGACGCGCGCCGATGTCTTCTTGCAGACGAAATTCACCTACGTGCGCGGACAGGATCACCGGCTGCCGTATGACCCAGCGGCGGCGATTCCGACGCAGGTCGCCCAGTCGATGGCCAGCTCGCTGGAGCATCTCGGGACGGACCGTGTGGACAGCTATGTGCTGCATGGTCCGGCCTCCGGCCGCGACTGGACCGACGACGATGTCGATGCGTGGGCGGCGATGGTGCGCGAGCGTGACCTCGGCCACACGCGATGGCTCGGCGTGAGCAACGTGTCGCTCCGGCATCTCGTTCAGATGGAAGCGACCGGCGCCGAGCGACCGGCGTTCGTGCAGAACCGCTGCTACGCGCGGTTCGGCTGGGATCGCGCGGTGCGCGGCTTCTGCGTCGAGCGCGGCATCGTCTACCAGGGCTTTTCGCTGCTCACCGCCAATCCGGAGGTTTTGCAACATCCGCTGGTGACGCGACTGGCCGCGCGGGAGAAGGCGACGGCGGCGCAGATCGTGTTCGCCTTCGCGCGCGCGGTCGGCATGCTGCCGCTCACCGGCACCTCGGATCCCGAGCACATGGCGCTGGATCTTGCCAGCCGGGCGCTATCGCTCTCCCCCGACGAGGCACGGGCGATCGAGGCGCTGGTATCGTAAGAGACGTCATGAGGCGTCGACGCGCGAACGCCTCGCCGTCTGCGGCAGCAGCCGACGCCGCGAGCGCGGGGGCCCGCCTTGCGGCCATCCTCGACGCCTCACCCGACGCAATCTTCAGCGTCACGCTCGATGGGATCATCACATCCTGGAACCGCGCAGCCGAATCGATGTTCGGCTGGTCGGCCGCGGAGGCGATCGGCCAGCCAGTCTCGCTGATCGGTCCGGACGACGTCCTCCTCGGCCGCGTCCGGAACTGCGAAACCGTCGAGCAGCTCGAGACCATGCGTCGCTCGCGGTCCGGCCGACTGGTCGATGTTTCGCTGACGGTGTCGCCGGTTCGGACGGTGCGCGGCCGGATCACCGGCGTTTCGATGATCGCACGCGACATCACCGACCGCCGCCGCCTCGCGGAGGCCCAGGCGCGGCTCGCTGCCATCGTCGAGTCGTCGGACGACGTGATCGTCAGCAAGAACCTCGACGGCATCATCACCTCCTGGAACGCCGCCGCCGAACGCATGTTCGGCTGGACGGCCGCGGAAGCCGTCGGCCGGCACATCGCGCTCATCATCCCGGAGGATCGGTTCGCCGAGGAAGACACGGTCATCGCGCGAATCCGTCGCGGAGAGCGGGTCGAGCACTTCGACACGATCCGACGAACGAAGGACGGCCGGCTGATCGACATGTCCATCACGGTCTCGCCGGTGCGGGACTCGACGGGCCGCATCGTGGGCGCCTCGAAGATCGGCCGCGACATCACGGAGCGTCGCCGTATGGACGAGGAGCGCCGCGAGCTGCTGGTGCGCGAGCGGACGGCGCGCGAGACGGCAGAAGCGGCCAATCGGGCCAAGGACGAGTTCCTCGCCGTCGTGTCGCACGAATTGCGCACCCCGCTCAACGCAGTCTTCGGCTGGGCGCGCATGCTGCAGTCCGCCGAGATGAACGACGCGACTCGAGAGCGCGCCCTGGCCGCCATCGTGCGCGGCGCCGCCGCGCAGGTCCATCTCATCGAGGATCTGCTGGACGTTTCTCGGATCGTGACCGGCAAGCTTCGGGTCGAGCTGCAGCGGGTCGACGTGTGCGACGTGGCGGCGGGTGCGCTGGAGACCGTCCGGCCTGCGGCGGCCGCGAAGAGTCTGGCGATCGAGACGCAGATGTCGCCGACGCCCGTCATCGTCCTCGGGGCCGACGATCGTCTGCAGCAAGTGCTCTGGAATCTCTTGATGAACGCCGTGAAATTCACGCCGCGCCACGGACGCGTACTCTTGCGCGTGCAAGAGCGCGACGGCGACGCCGAGATCACGGTGAGCGACACGGGCGAAGGCATCGCCGCCGACATGTTGCCGCACGTCTTCGAGCAGTTTACTCAGGAGGACAGCTCGACGACGCGCGCGCACGAGGGGCTGGGGCTGGGTCTTGCGCTCGTCCGCCACATCGTCGACCTGCACGGCGGATCAGTGACGGCAGAAAGCGCGGGTAAGAACGAAGGCGCGACGTTCCGGGTCCTGCTGCCGCTGGCGCCGCCGGCGCCGAGCGGCGAGGCTTAACGCCCGGCGACCTTCCCGACGAGCTGGCAGAGGTGCTCGGGATCGACTGGCTTCTGCAGGAGCTCGACGAAGCCGGCGGCCAGCACACGGGAGCGTGGATGCTCGCGTCCGTAGGCGGTGGCGGCGACGACGGGGACGGCGTCGAGGATTTCCCTCGGCAGCCGCTTCAGCTCGCGGACGAGCCAGTAGCCGTCCTCGCCGACCATCGCGATGTCACTCACGATGACGTGAGGCCGCATGCGCGTCGCGAGCGCGATCGCGTCCCGCGCGTTGTCGGTGGTCGTGACCTCGGCCCCGCATGCGGTGAGCGCGACGCTGAAGAGCTCGAGGACGTCGATGTCATCGTCGACGACCAGGACGCGCAAGCCGACGAGAATTCGCTGCAGCGGTCCCGGTCGTTGCCCCGGGCGCTCCTCGCGTCCGAGCGGTCGACGACGATCACCCGGCGAGGGGCCCGCACCCGACCGCACGTGATGAGGATGCTGCCGCCGATGCGGAAGCGCATCGGCGCGCGCGGCGGCATGAGAACGCATTGCGCCGACTATAAGCCGCCGCGTTCGACTGTCAAGCGGTACAGTCGGTACCGATGAAGGGCATCGATCTGACCATTGTCGGTCTCGGGATCGTCGGCGCGTCGGCCGCTTACGCGGCGACGCGAGCGGGCGCGCGCGTCGTCGGCTTCGATGCCGGAGTTCCTGGCGAGGGGACGAGCGGCACGTCGTTCGCCTGGCTCAACTCGGTGCGAAAGGAGCCCGAGGCCTACCATCGACTGAACGCCGATGGCATGGCGGCGCACGTGGAGCTCGCGCGCGAGCTCGGCGTCGCGGCCGGTCATCATCCGGGTGGCTCGCTCGAGTGGGCGGACAGCGACGCGTCGCGCGCCGAGCTGCGCGAACGCGTCGCGCGACTCTCCCGGCGCGGCTATCCGGCGGAGTGGATCACGCCCGACCGCGCCCGCGCGATGGAGCCGGCGCTCGCCATTCCCGACGACGTGGAGGAGGTCGCGTTCTATGCCGCGGACGCGTGGCTCGACGCGCCGCGCTTGATTCGAGCGCTCTTGACTGAGGCGTGCCGTCGCGGCGCTGAGATCCGCGAGCACGCGCCGGTGCGGTCGCTGCGCGTGCGTGGCCGGCGCCTCGAAGCGCTCGAGGTCGACGATGGCCGGGTCATCACGGATGCGGTGCTGGTCTGCGTCGGTCCGGCGACACAAGCATTCCTCAATCCACTCGGCGTGCACATCCCGGTTGGCCGCGTGCCCGGGCTGCTCGCCGTCACGTCGCCGCCAGCGGCGCCGCTACGCCGCGTCGTTCATGCGCCCGGCGTCCATTTGCGGCCCGACGCAGGTAGAGGCCTGCTGCTTGGCGCTGAGGACGTCGACGCGCCGGCCGCACAAGCGTCGTCGCCGACGCAGCTGGACGAGCTTGCGGCGCTGCTGCTCGAGCGCGCCACGCGCGTGATGCCGTCGGCGGGCGCGATGAAGATCGTCGATCGCCGCGTCGGCGTGCGTCCGATGCCGGCCGATCGTCACACGATCGCGGGGCGGATCCCGGGTCTCGACAACGCGTGGCTCATTGCCACGCACAGCGGCGTGACGCTCGGCCCGTTGCTCGGCCGGCTGATCGCGCAAGAAATCGTCGACGGGACGTCCGACGCGACGCTGGCTCCGTTTCGTCCGGAGCGCTTCGCTACCGACGCCCGCTAGCACGCGTCCGGGGTCCCGTTCACGGTATCACGCCCCAGGCGGCGAACAGCCCGCGCACGACGCCGATGTGGTAGACGAGGACCAGACCGAAGCCCAGGCTCAGCAGCCCGGACGCGAGCCGGAGATGGCGCTCGGCGTGACGCAGCCGCGTGGAGACGTATGTCAGCGGCGCCGCGAGCAGCACCGTCACGAGCATCATGCCGACGATGGTGCCGAGACCGAAGAGCAGCAAATACGCGAGCGCCCACCGCGGCTCGCCGATCGTCGTCAGCACCAGCAGCGCGACGGCCGCCGAGCCGGCCAGCCCGTGCACGACACCGACGATGAGGGGACGCACGATCTGATAGACGCCGAGGCGGCCCAGCCGTCGATCGAGCCACGCTTGCGGCGTCTGGTCGTCGCGATGCCCGTGCTCGTCGGGGCCGTGTCCGTGGCCGTGGTGATGGACATAATCGCCGTGCTGGTGCACGTGCGCGTGCCGCTCGCCGCTGCCGATGTGCGCGCGCACGCTGTGCACGATGCCCGCAAGATTCCAGAGTCCGAGCGCGACGAGCATCAGGGCGACGGTCATCTCCATCGTCAGCCCGACTGCGGGCGGAATCACGACGCTGAACAGAATAATGGCGCCGCCGATGACGAGAATCGTCAGGGTGTGCCCGAGGCCCCACGCCATGCCGATGAAGAGCCCGCCGCGTAGCGTCCGCTGTCTCGCCACGATCGTGCTCACGGCGATCACGTGGTCCGCGTCGGTGGCGTGGCGCATGCCGAGAAAGAATCCGAGCGCGGTGAGCGCGAGCACGGTCGTCACGCGGGGCATGCTACGCAGACGACTCCGCCTTGACAAGTCGCTGCGTCGGCGTGATCGTCGCGCTCGATCAGGCGACGTCCGCCGACAGAGGAGCCAGGCCATGAAGCACGGGTTCAAGGTGATGGACAGCGATCTGCACACAATGGAGCCCGACGACCTCTGGGAGCGATATCTCGACGCGCCGTTCAAGCGGTTCGCCCCGAAGTTCGTGCGCCGGGCCGACAACGCGTCGAACCAGCCGACGATTCGCATCGGCGACCTCGAAATCGGCGAGATGTCCAAGAGCCCGCGCACGGCCGTGGTAGGCAAGGATCTGCAGCGGCGCGCGTTCGAGCGCTCGCCCCACTACGACGTCGCGCACGCCCGTGGCTACGACGCGGAGTCGCACGTGCAGGCGATGGACATCGAGGGCATCGACGTCGCGGTGCTCTACGGCACGCGCGGCCGTCAGGTGCAGATGCACGACGAACTGCCTGGCGAGGTGGCCGACGCGCTGGCGCGCGCACACAACGACTGGACGGCAGACTATTGCCGCTACGCCCCGACGCGGCTCAAGTTCGCGGCCCAGGTCGCGTTCCACGATCCGCGACTGGCCGCCCGCGAGGCGCGTCGCGCGGTGCGGGAGCTCGGCGCGGTGGCCGTGATCGGCAACCCCAATCCGATCCACGGCCGGCACGTGCACGATGCCGAGTTCGAGCCGCTGTGGGACGCCATCGAGGAGCTGGGCGTGCCGATCGGCTTTCATCCCACGGGCCAGTCCTCGTTGACCGACGACATCGCGCGCCGCTACCTGGATCATCCCAACGGCCGCGTCATCGGCGTGGCGGGGCGCAATCCCGTCGAGCTGATGTTCGCCTTCGCGAGCCTCGCCGCCGGCGGTGTGCTCGAGCGCCATCCGCGCCTGCGCTGCGCGTTTCTCGAAGGCACGTGCGGCTGGCTGCCGTGGTGGCTGTGGCGCCTGGACGAGGCGTGGGAGAAGTTCGGTCCCGGCTCCGAGGTGCAGATCTCGCAGCTGCCGAGCCAGTACTTCTTCCGGCAGTGTTACGTCGCGACCGACGCCGACGAGAAGGTGCTGCGGCAGGTGGTCGAGGCCGTGGGCGACGACAACATCGTGGTCTCCACCGATTATCCGCACTCCGATGGCCTCTTTCCCAGGGCCATCGAGGAGTTCGTCGCGGTGGAAGGCGTGAGCGACAAGACGAAGGCGAAGATCCTCTGGGACAACTGCGCGCGCCTGTACGGGTTGGCTTAGCGCTCGACGGGCGACATGGCGGCACGTCGAAGTCGCGCTGCCAGATACCAGACGATCGCGAGGTTCACGACGAGCAGGGCCACGCGGAGCGGACGCGGATGCCGGAAGATCTCGTAGACTTCGAGCGGCACGAGCGACGCCGTGGCGACGACCGTCAGCCACTCCGCCCAGCGCTTTTTCAGCATCAGGCCGACGCCTTCGACCAGGAACAGGCTCGCGTAGGCGAGCAGGCCGGCGCTCAGCGCGTGCAGCCGACTCTGGTCGAGCATCAGGACTTTTTGCACAAAGGGGCCGAGGTGCTCGCCGTCGGGATCGATGTGCAGCTGGATCGCCCACCGGTCGAGCGTGGCCGCCGCGTCGCCGTGAGCGAGCTGCAGCAGACCGAGCGCCAGGCCCAGAAGCAACGCGGACTTGAGGAGCTTGAACGCGCCGATGAGTGGGAGCATCATCCCGGGCAACCGTAGCCCGAGGTAGTCCCTTTCACCAGAGGGAGGCAGCGATGGCCAGACAATGGACGCGCCGACAGGTGTTGGCTCAGGCAGGCATCGCCGCTGCGGCGATCCACACACTCGACCCGCACGAGCTCTGCTGCGCTCCGGGCGCCGAGGCCGCGACGCACGAAAAGGACCTCTTCGAGCTGAAGAAGGTCGGCGACGGCATCTACGCCGCGATCGCCGCGCCCGCCTACAAGGTCAACTGCAACGCCGCGGTGATCGTGACGAACGACGGCGTGGTCGTCGTCGATTCGCACTCCAAGCCGTCCGCCGCGCGCGCGGTCTACAAGCAGATCCAGGCGGTGACCAAGCAGCCCATCCGCAAGATCATCAACACGCACTTCCACTGGGATCACTGGCAGGGCAATGAGGTCTACGCGGGCTCGGGTCAGGCGGTGGAGGTCGTTGCCACCGAGCGGACGAAAGAGAATCTGACCCGGGACGGCGGCAACGGCGGCGTGCCGTTCATCGCCAAGCAGATGGCCGCGCTGCCTGCCGAGATCCAGAAGCTGAAGGACGAGGCGGCGCGTGCGAGCGACGCCCAGGCCAAGGCGCGTATCGAGTCGAACCTGCGCCAGGCCGAGGCATATCTCGAGGAGCTCAAGAAGATGAAGCCGGCGCTGCCCACCCGCACGGTGTCGGCGACGCAGACGCTGACCGAGGGCGGCCGCGAGATCCAGCTGCACGTGCTCGGCCGCGCGCACACCGACGGCGACCTCTTCACTTACCTGCCGAAGGAAAAAGTCATCGCCACCGGCGACGCGCTCATCGACTGGATGCCGTTCCTGAACGACGGCTATCCGGAGGACTGGGTGACCACGCTCGACTCGCTCGAGCGGCTCGATTTTGCGCAGATCATCCCCGGCCACGGCGAGGTGGCGCCGAAGGTCCACCTGGCGTTCTTCCGCGGCTATCTGAGCGATCTCATCACCGGCGTGAAGAAGGGGGCGAGCGACGGCGCGACGCTCGACGAGATCAAAGCGAAGCTGCCGGATCAACTCGCGCCGAAATACGAGCGGGGCATGACCAAATATCCGGTCGGCCAGTTCCGCGATCGCATCGGGCTCAACATCGAGATGGTCTATCAAAAAGTGGTGAAGAAGGCCTGAGATGAGACGGCGTCGCGCGATCTCCGTGACGATCGTGATCGCGGCGGCGCTGCTGGCCGCCGCGGGCGGGGCGTCGCTCGACGCGCAGCAAGCCGCCGATCCGGCGATCCGGATCGGCGGCGCGGATCTCGGCGGCGTCGTCACCAGCGCCAACGGCCCAGAGGCCGGCGTCTGGGTGATCGCCGAGACCACGGATCTGCCGACGAAGTACGCCAAGATCGTCGTCACCGACGAGCGTGGCCGTTACGTGCTGCCTGAGCTGCCGGCGGCAACATACAACGTCTGGGTGCGCGGCTACGGGCTCGTCGATTCGCCGAAGGTCCGCACGTCGCCCGGAAAGATGCTGAACCTCACGGCGGTCGTGGCGCCGAGCGCCGCTGCGGCGGCGGAGTACTACCCGGCGATCTACTGGTACTCGATGCTCCGCGTGCCGGACAAGAGCGAGTTCCCCGGGACGGGCCCGGACGGCAACGGCATCAATCCTGCGCTCAAAACGCAGGAGCAGTGGCTCGACATCGTCAAGACCAACGGGTGCTACACGTGTCACGCGCTCGGCAACAAGGCCACGCGCACGATCTCGCCGATGCTGCGCGAATCGGCCAGGTCGTCGGAGGACGTGTGGCAGCGCCGCATTCAGTCCGGGCAGGCGTTGACCCAGATGACGACCAATCTGGGTCGGATGGGTAACGCACGCGCGCTGAAGCTGTTCGCCGACTGGACCGATCGCATCGCCGCGGGTGAGCTGCCGACGTCCAAGCCGACGCGGCCTCAGGGTGCCGAGCGCAACGTCGTGCTGACGCTCTGGGACTGGTCCGGTCCCAAGGACTATATGCACGACGAGGTCTCGACGGACAAACGCAATCCCCGACTGAACCCCAACGGCCTCATCTATGGCGCCACGGAGGAGAGCACCGATCTCTTCCCCGTGCTCGATCCCGTGCACCACAAGGCAACGCAGGTGAAGATGCTCGTGAGGGATCCGGCGACGCCGTCGTCGAAGCAGAATCCGATGCTGCCCTCGCCATTCTGGGGCGACGAGCGCATCTGGGACAGCCAGACGAGCATGCACAACCCGATGTACGACGAGAAGGGGCGCGTCTGGTTCACCTCGCGCGTGCGTCCGCCAGCGAATCCGGATTTCTGCAAGAAGGGCTCGGACCATCCGTCCGCGAAGCTCACCCCTGTCGACGCGTCGAACCGTCATCTGTCGATGTACGACCCGAAGACCGGGAAGATCACGCTGATCAGCACGTGCTTCCCGACGCATCATCTGGTCTTCGCCGAGGACGCGAACAACACGCTCTGGGCGAGCGCCGGCGGCCCGCAGGGCGGCGTCATCGGCTGGCTCAATCGCAAGATGTTCGACGAGACCGGCGACGAGGTGCGCTCGCAGGGCTGGACGGCGATGATCCTCGATACGAACGGCAACGGTCGACGCGACGACTACGTCGAGCCAAACGAGCCGGTCGATCCGACAAAAGACAAGCGCGTGAACGCGGCGTTCTATGGCATCGCTGTGAACCCGAACGACGGCACGATCTGGGGCTCGGTGCTGGGCTTTCCGGGCTACGTCATTCGCCTGAATCCGGGCTCGAATCCGCCGGCGACCGCGCTCGCCGAAATCTTCGAGCCGCCGCTGCCAGGTTACGGACCGCGCGGGATGGACATCGATCGCCAGGGCGTCGCGTGGACGCCGCTGGCGAGCGGACATCTGGCGAGCTTTGACCGAAGGAAGTGCAAGGGCCCGCTCAATGGCCCGACGGCCACCGGCAAGCATTGTCCCGAGGGCTGGACGCTCTATCCGTTCCCGGGCCCGCAGCTCGCGAACGTGAAGGAGACCGGCAGCGCCGAGGCCAGCTACTACGCGTGGGTCGATCAGTTCGATACGTTCGGGCTCGGCCGCGACGTTCCGATCGCCACCGGCAACGCGAACGAGTCGCTGCTCGCGCTCGTCAACGGCGGATTCGTCAACCTGCGCGTCCCGTATCCGCTCGGCTTTTACACCAAGTGGATGGACGGCCGCATCGACGACCCCAGCGCCGGCTGGAAGGGCAGAGGCTTGTTCGCGACCGTCAGCACGCGTGCGCCGTTCCATATGGAAGGCGGCAAGGGCACGACCAGCAAAGTCGTGAAGTTCCAGCTACGTCCGGATCCGCTCGCGCGGTAAAGAGCCCACCACCATGGACGTCGAGGCGTTGCTGAAGCGACAGGCGGCGCGATTCGTCGACCGGCGGCCGGATTGGGACGCCTTCGCCGACGCGCGCGTGGAGGGGTTCCGGCGCGCGCAGCACCGGTTCATCGGCACGGGCGCGTCCGGCAAGAAGGATCCGAGCGCGATCCCCGCGGAGCATTTCACGCTGAGCATCATGTTCGTCCCGCCCGGCCAGGGCAATGCCGCCCATACCCACGAGGTCGAAGAAGTGTTCTTCGTGCTGCGCGGCAAGATGCTCGTGTTCTTCGAGGACGCCGACGGCCGCCGGGCGGAGAGCGTGCTCGGCGAGTGGGACTGCGTGTCCGCGCCCGCGGGCGTGATCCACGGCTTCCAGAACGTCGGCCTCGAGCCGGCGTACATGCAGGTGATGCTGGGGCGTGCGACGCCCGACCTGATGCAGTACGCCGACGCCGCGCTGCAGTCGCGTCGCGACGAGCACCTCAAGGCGCCTACCGTCTGAAGACGCTCGGGATCGTCGGAGGCATCGCGCCAGAGTCGACGGTCGAGTACTACCGCGTCATCATCGAGTCGTGTCGCGCGGCGCGCTCGGACGGAAGCTACCCGCACATCGTCATCGACAGTATCAACCTCCAGCGTCTGATCGAGCTGGTGACAGGCTCGCGACTCGACGAGCTCGTCACGTATCTCGCCGAGGCCCTGGCCCGACTCGCGGCGGCTGGCGCCGAGGTCGCGCTGCTCGCGTCCAACACGCCGCATCTCGTCTTCGACGAGCTGCGCCGCCGCTCGCCGATGCCGCTGATCAGCATCGTCGAGGCCGCGTGCGCGGCGACGCGGGCCATGGGATTCACACGCGTGGCGCTCTTCGGTACGCGGTTCACGATGGAGGCGCGTTTCTATCCCGACGTCTTCGCGGCCGCCGGCATCGCGCTGATGGTGCCCAGCGCCGATGAGCGCGAGTACATCCACGGCTGCTACATGGACGAGCTCATCCACGGCCGCTTCCTGCCCCAGACGCGTGAGGCCATGGCGGCGATCGCGGAGCGGATGGTCGCGCACGATGCCGTGCAGGCCGTGGTGCTCGGCGGAACCGAGCTGCCCCTGCTGTTTCGCGACGGTCCGCCGCTGCGCGTGCCGCTGCTCGATACCATGCGGATCCACGCCGAGCGCGCGGTGGCGGCGATGCTCGCCGATGTGCCCGAGCGCTTCGCGGCAGAAACGACTTTGACAGATGCGACGGCGCCGCGTATAGGTAACGGGCGATGATCTCTCGCCTCAAGCGCGCGACCGCGAAGAGCCGGCTGGGGTCCTGCTCGGGACGCCCAGCGACGGCGGTGGCGCGCGCCTTCGGAGACCCATAGCGACGAGATCGTAACGGCGGCTGGAGCCTATGAGGCCCGCGACCACAAGGTCGCGGGCCTTTTTTGTTCACGACCGCAAAGGAGGATTTGATGATCACGATCCAGGGAGTGTGGCTGCCGGTGATCACGCCGTTCGTCGACGGCGCCGTCGACTTCGCCAGCTACGAGCGGCTGCTCGAGCACTATCTGGCCAGCGGCGTGCGCGGCATCTTCCCGCTCGGCACCACGGGTGAGAGCCCGACACTGGACGACGACGAGATGGACGCGCTCGTCGAGCGGACCGTCGGTGTCGTCGCGGGGCGCGCGCCGATCTTCGTCGGCATCGGCGGCAACGCCACCAGCAAGGTGCTCAAGACGCTGAAGCGCCTGGAGCGTCACCGCTTCGACGGCATCGTGTCCGTGTGCCCGTACTACAACCGGCCGAGCCAGGAGGGGATGCTCGCGCACTTCACGCGCATCGCCGAGGCGACGGAGCGTCCGATCCTCATCTACAACATCCCGTACCGCACGAGCGTGAACCTCGACAACGACACGCTCCTGCGCCTGGCCGAGCTGCCCAACATCGTCGGCGTCAAGGATTCATCCGGCAGCCTTGCGCAGTCACTGGACCTGTTGCGCCGGCGTCCCAGCGGCTTCGCGGTCATGACGGGCGACGATGCCGTCTACTACACGATGCTGGCCCACGGCGCCGACGGCGGCGTTCTGGCCTCCGCCCACGTGGCCACCGAGCGGTTCGTCGCGATCCACGAGCGCATGACGGCGAACGACCATCACGCGGCGCGCGCCATGTGGACGGCTCTCGAGCCGGTCGTGCCGTTGTTGTTCAAGGAAGCCAACCCGATGCCGATCAAGCACTGCTTGTGGCGCGCCGGTGTCATCGCGTCGCCCGAATGCCGCTTGCCGCTCACGCGCGTGTCGCCCGCGCTCGCGGATCTCCTGGATCGCGCGTTGAAGGATGCGATAGGCTGAGCTCATGGACACGAAGAGCGAGTGTAAGCATGGCCTGAAGGTCGGATGCGTGTACTGTCACGCCCGACCCACGACGACGACAGCCCGGCCGGCATCCAAGCGCCCGTCGCGATCGACCCGGCTCGCCGAGCAGATGAACGACCGCATGACGAATCTGAAGAAGCGCCTCAAAGAGATCCGCGGGGAGTGACGCGCCTCAGCTGTTGACGAACGCCGCGATGCGCTCGCGCGTGGCCGCGTCGGGCAAGCGTCCGACGCCGGCCCGCATGTTGTCCTCGAGATGAGGCAGCCGGCTGGTTGCGGGGATCACGCACGTCACGGCCGGGTGAGCCAGGATCCACTTGAGGAACAGCTGCGCCCACGAGGCGCAGTCCACCTCCGCGGCCCACGGAGGCAGGCGGCGGCCGCGCACGCGTGAGAGCAGGCCGCCCTGGGCGAGCGGCCGATTCACCAGCACCGCGATGCCACGCTCGCGAGCCAGTGGCAGCAGGCGTCGCTCCGCCTCGCGCTCGGCCAGCGAGTAATTGAGCTGCACGAAGTCCAGCGTCTCCGCGCGCATCACGCGCTCGAGCGCGTCGTGGCCGGAGGCGCTGTAGTGCGTCACACCGAGGTAGCGAATCCGCCCATCCTGTTTCCAGTCGCGAAGCGTCGGCAGGTGGGTTTGCCAGTCCACGAGATTGTGGATCTGCATCAGATCGAGCCGGGGGCCGCGCAGTAGCCGGAGCGAGCGCTCCATCTGCGCAATGCCCGCCGCGCGCCCGGTGGTCCACACCTTGGTCGCGACCCACAGCCCGTCGCGAACGCCGAGCTCGGTGGCGAGGTCGCCGACCGCCGCTTCCGCGGCGCCGTACATCGGCGAAGAGTCGACCACGCGTCCGCCGAGCTCCACGAAGCGCCGCAGCACGGCGCGCTGCGGACCGCGCTGGCCGGGATCATCCACGTCGAACGCCTGCCAGGTGCCGAGGCCGACCGCCGGAATCGTCTCGCCGCTGGAGGGAATCGCGCGGGTCAGCGTCACTGCGCCCGGATTCGTATGTCCTCGTACGCGGGAAACGAGTACATCGGGATCGCGTTCATCGTGTGCTCGCTCACACGGGGCCCGATGCCGATGAGGCCGCGCAGGTCCATGATCGGCGCATACATCACGCGATCGATCGTGAGCTGCTGGATCCGGTGCAAGATCGCCTCGCGCTTGGCCGGGTCCCGCTCGCGCGACTGCTGCACGAACATCTCGTCGATGTCCGGGTAGCCGCCGTACGCATACGGCCCCTTGCTGTACATGAACGACTCGACGCGACTGGCCGCGTTGCCCGAGTTACCGACGGCGGTCATGAACAGGCCCCGCAGCTTCTTCTCCTGCCAGGCTGCATAGAACGCCGCGCGCTCGGTCAGCCGGAGCCGCACGCGGATGCCGACGGCGTTGAGGTTGTTCAGCGCGCCCTCGCCGACGGTGGCGAACCCGGGGATCGGCGTGAACTCGCCCGCGTCGAAGCCGTTGGGGTAGCCGGCTTCCGCGAGGAGCTGACGGGCCTTCTGCGGATCGTAGGGATGCGGCGGCACCTGCAGCGCAAAGTCCATCACGCGCGGCACGATGACGCCGGCCGGCGGGCAGAAGCCCAGACACGCGGCTTCGTTGATGGCCTTACGATCGAGCGCATAGTTCACGGCCTGACGCAGTCGTTTGTCCGCCCACGGCGACTTCGGGTCCCACTGGTCGGGGAACTCGATCCAGAAGATCGACGCGTGACGCGTATCGACGAGCTTGTAGCGCGCGTCGCCCTTGAGCGTCTGCGCCTCCGGCCCGTCTAGAAACAGCGCGTAATCGGTCTCGCCGCTTCGGAGCATGGCCAGTCGCGTCGTGCTGTCGGGCACGCTCTTGAGCGTCAGCTTCCGGACGTAAGGCACGTGCCGCCAGTACGTCGGATTGGCCTCGAGGACGATTTCGATGCCCGCCCGCTGGCTCACGAACCGGTAGGGACCGGCGCCGACGGGTTTGGCCTTGAAGCCGTCGGGCCCGACGGATTCGAAGTATTTCTTCGGCAGCACGATGCCGGCCGCCGTCGCCGTCGTTCCGTAGAACGTCATGAAGTCGGGCCAGGGCTCCTTGAGCGTGAAGCGCACGGTGAGCGGATCGACGATGTCGAGCTGGCGTACGCGCGCGCGCAGCTCGCGCGCGCCGGCGCCGTTGTAGCGATCGAAGGAAAATTTCACGTCCTCGGCGGTGATCGGGTCGCCATTGTGAAAACGCAGGCCGCGCCTGAGCTTGAACTCGTAGACGAGCCCGTCGCGGCTTTCTGTCCACGACTCGGCCAGGCTCGGCCCCATCTTCTGACCCGGCAGCGGCCGCACGAGCGCGTCGTGGATCGCGTACATGAGACCGAAGGGCGTGATCTGCGGGGGCGCGGTCGACGGATCGAACCAGCTCGGCGCGAGCGTGACGTGGAACGAGACGGCGAGGTCGCCGGCGGGCTCGGCCGCGACGCTGACGGCGGTGGCGAGCGCGAGAACGACCACGCTGATGACGACGACGCGAACGATTGTCGCGCGGATATTCATGCCGACCTCCTGAACGCGGCGTACCCTATCACGCCTCGCGCAGCAGTGCGACGACGGCACGCGCGGCGCCGCTCAAGAACGCGCGTCGACGATCCACGAGCACGACGGGCACGGCCAGACGCACCGTCGAGAACGTCAACGCGCGATCGCCCACGAACGCTTCGACGTGGTCGAGCTGCATGCCCATAACGATGACTGATGAGCGACCGCAGTAATATGCATTGGACTCATGCCGGAGCCCGCGCCTATCGTGCATGCACACAGGAGGTGAGCGATGACGACGCCGGGCAATGAGTTTCTGGATCGGACACGGCAAGGGTTCGGCGCGTATCTCTGTGCGCGATCGACGGGGACACGGCCGGATGGGGCGGCGCTCACGGCGCTCTCTGAGCGGCTTGGCCTGGTGAACGAATTCGCCGGCAAGCCGAGCGCAGGTGAGTCCGTGGCGTTCCTGCGGCGCCATGGCGCCGGTGCCGCCGGCGCGATCGCCGACGACGACGTGCTCCATGCGGACTGGGTGATTCACGTCGCGTCGCGCAGGGACGGGGTCGTGGACTCGTTCTGTCAGGAGGCCAGCAAGCTCCTGGTACCGGCGCCGGTGCGCGTGCTCGGCGGCGTCCTCGGAACGAAGAACTATACGGGCGCGGCGATGAACAACTGGGCGTACGCGCGCCAGGTCGTGCAGCAGCCGGGCTCGGTGATGCCCAATGCGTTCCTCGTGCCGATGAGCAAGACCCCCGAGTGGTGGCGCAAGGGCTGGATGGAGCGGCACACGTATTTCCTGCCGCGCTACGACGAGCACGGGCGCATGGTCAGCGAGGGCCACGCGCTGGCCGCGGCGGCCGGCATCCCGTGCATGCTGCGACGCACCTACCGCCACCCCGTCGAGCCGGCGCCCGAGGGGACCTACGACTTCATCACCTACTTCGAGTGCGCCGACGCCGACGTGCCGACCTTTCACGAGGTCTGCGCGGCGCTGCGCGACGTCAGCCGCAATCCGGAGTGGCGGTTCGTGCGCGAAGGCCCGACCTGGCACGGCCGGCGCGTCGCCTCCGCGCAGGCGTTGTTTGCGTGAGCCGCTAGCCTTCGTAGATCCGCTTGAGCTCGCCCTCGGCCCAGCGGACCGCGTCCTCCGGCGCCATGCCCTGCGCGGCCTTGGCGTACATGTCCGTGATGACGTACTTCGAGTAGACTTCGCCGGCCTTGGCGCTCGCGGGGCCGGCGAAACCCATCATGCGTGAGCCGCGACCCGTGTAGCGATACGGCTTCATCGCGTCGTCGATCGTGTTCCACAGCGCGTGGTTTTCCCAGAACGGCGTCGCGCCGACGTCGAAGCCGTAGCTGATCTCGAACCATTTGGCGAACTGTTCTTTGCTGTGGATGTGCTTCAGGAACTCCTTCGCGGCCTGCAGGTTCTTCGAATACTTCATCACCGCGTGAGACGTGACGAGGTGATAGGTCGGCGTCTTGCCCGCCGGCCCGTCGGGGTAATTGAAGTGGCTGATGTCCCGCCACATCGGCTCGCCGTTGGTGTCCTTGATCTTGTCGGGGTTGCGCTTGGCGAAGATGTAGATCGACGCGCCGTTCAGCGTGATGCCGATCTCGCCCGCGTGGAAGGCGCGGTTGTTGTTCGTGTCGTCCCACGCCAGCCCGGCCTCGTCGCACGCCTCTTTCCAAAACGCCGTCATCCACTTGACCGAATCCACGGCGTTCTTGCTGTTGATCACGACCTTCTTGCCGGTGGGATCGGTCTCGGCAGCGCCGAACGTCCACAGCAGCGGGTACGTCCACGTCGGCGCATCGCCATAGGTGTGGCCGAGCGTCTGGCCGACCGGATGGCCCTTCTTCTTCAGTGCAGCGCCGACGCGGCGGTAGTCGTCGAGGGTCTTCGGTGGCTGCGCGCCGATCTCGGCCAGCCACGACTTGCGATACGCGATCTGGTTGCCGACGATTCCGTACGGCAGCGCCAGCCAGCGCCGGCCGTCCTTGGCCGCGGACTCCGACTGGAAGTAGTAGCCGCCCTGCTCCTTCGCCTTCCACTCGCAGAGGTCGGAGACGTCGGCGAGCGCGTTGGCGTAGAGATGCGGCCAGTTGTGCAGCATGAAGAAGATGTCGGGGCCGGTACCCGACTGCACGGCGGCGGTGATCCGCGCCTGGATGTCGTTGCCGTTGATGTTCTCCATGAAGACGTCGGTCTTCATCTGCCGGTTGTACTCGGTGATCTGCCGACGCAGCTCGACGTCGGCCTCCGGGATGAAATTCGGCCAGTGCAGGAGATGGATGCGCACGGCCTGAGCCCAGGCCGGTGCGCGCCGGGACGCGAGGATGCCCGCGAGCCCGCCGCCGATGGTGGTTACGAACGCTCGTCGTCGCATCGAACCCCCCTTGGTTGGAGGCCGCATTGTACTGTACGTTCCGCTCGTGATCGGCTACCTGTCGCGGCGGCTCGCGTGGGCGATCGTGCTCCTGTTCGGCATCACGCTCGCGGTGTTTCTCGTCGTGCACCTCTCCGGCGATCCGACCGCGCTCTACGTCGGCCCCGAGGGCACGCAGAAGGACTACGAGATCGTGCGAGCGGCGCTCGGCTTCGACCGTCCGCTGGCGGAGCAGTATGGCCTCTTCCTCCTGCGCGCAGTCCACGGCGACTTCGGACGCTCGCTGCGCCACCAGCAACCGACACTGCCGCTCGTGCTCGCGCGCTTTCCGGCGACGGTGAAGCTCGCCGTGGCGGCGATGGTTCTGGCCGTGGCGCTGGCGCTGCCGCTCGGCATCGTGTCCGCGCTGCGGCGCAATTCGGTGCTCGACAGCCTCGCGATGACGTTCGCGCTGTCGGGGCAGTGCATGCCGACGTTCTGGCTGGGCATCCTGTTGATCCTCGTCTTCGCGGTGCAGCTGCGATGGGTGCCCGTGTACGGCGGCGAGGGGCTTGTGGCGCTCGCGCTGCCGGCCCTGACGCTCGGCGTGTGGGCGATGGCGCGCACCGCGCGGATCACGCGCTCGAGCATGCTCGAGGTGCTCCATCAGGATTTTCTCCGCACGGCGCGCGCCAAGGGCATCAGCGAGTGGGGTGTCGTCCTGCGCCACGCGCTTCGCAACGGGGCAATCCCGATCGTGACCGCCATCGGCCTCGAGCTCGGCAATCTGCTGGGAGGTGCCGTCATCACCGAAGCCGTGTTCGCGTATCCCGGCGTCGGCCGTCTGGCGGTCGAAGCGGTGGTCAACAAGGACGTGCCGCTGCTGCAGGCGGTGGTGTTCACGGTGGCGGCGAGTCTGCTTCTTCTGAATGCGGCGATCGACGTCCTTTATATGGCCCTCGACCCGCGGGTGCGTCTTGCCTAGCGGCCGCCGCACGCGCGCGCTCTTCGGGTCGCCGGGGGCGGGCTTGGGCCTCGCCGCAGTGGCCGTGGTCGCGCTTTCGGCGTTGCTTCCGGGCGCGCTGTCGCCCGCCGATCCCAACGAGCAGCGGCTGCTCGCGCGCTTCACCCCGCCGACGGCGCGCACGCCCGACGGTGACCTGGCGGTGCTCGGCACGGACCAGCTCGGCCGCGACATCCTGAGCCGGGTCATTCACGGCGCGCGGACGTCGGTGTTGATCGGACTCTCTGCCGTGTTGTTGGCGGGTAGCGTCGGCACGACGCTCGGTCTGACAGCAGGAATCCGAGGCGGCGCCGCCGACCAGCTGATCATGCGGCTGGCCGACATGCAGTTCGCGTTTCCGTTCATCCTGCTCGCGATCACCGTGATCGGTGTGCTCGGACCGAGCATTCGCAACATCATCCTCGTGGTCGGGCTCAGCAGCTGGGCTACGTACGCGCGCGTGGTGCGCGCGGAGACGCTGGCCGTGCGCGAGCGCGCCTACGTCGACGCGGCGCGCTCGCTCGGCATGTCGGTGCCCCGCATTGTGATGCGCCACATCCTGCCGAACGTCAGCGCCTCCCTGATCGTCGTCACGACGTTCGGCGTCGCCGGCGCGATCCTCACCGAGGCGGGCCTGAGCTTTCTGGGCCTCGGCGTGCCGCTGTCGATCCCGTCGTGGGGCGGCATGCTGGCCGAGGGACGTCAGTTCGTCGACACGCGCTATTGGCTGGCTCTTTCGCCCGGTGTCGCCCTGTTCGCGACGGTGATGGCGATCAACCTGATCGGCGACGCATTGCGCGACGCGCTCGACCCGTATCTGCAGACGCGGGCGACCGTGGACCGCTTCTGAGGAGGAGCAATTCATGAGACGGATCGTGTTGGCAGCGGTCATGGCGCTGGGGCTGCTCGCCGCGGGCGCGCAGGCGCAGCCCAAGCCGGTCGTCGTCGTGCAGTCGGGCGAGGCCGCCACGCTCGACTGGCACATGCACTGCGACAAGAACGCGCACGAGCCGGACCGGCAGCTATTCGACACGCTGCTGCGACGGGATCTCAAGACGCTGAAGCTCGAGGGCAATCTCGCCGAATCATGGCGGCTCGTGAACGACACGACGTGGCAGTTCAAGCTCCGGCGCGGTCTCAAATTCCACAACGGTGAGCCGCTCGACGCGGCGGCCGTCAAGTTCAGCATCGAGCGGATGCTGAATCCCAAGCAGGGCGCGCCGGGCCGCACCAGCATCGCGACCATCGATCACGTCGACGTCGTGGATCCGCTGACCGTGAACGTGGTGACGAGCAAGCCCTTCCCGCTGCTGCCCGTGCGGATGAGCCCCGGACACTGCGGCACCGTCGGCATCGTGCCGCCGAAGTACATCGAGCAGGTGGGCGACGCCGGCTTCGCGGTCAAGCCGGTCGGCAGCGGACCGTACAAGTTCGTCGAATGGGTGAAGGACGACCGGCTCGTGCTCGAGGCCAATCGCGACTATCACCGCGGCGCGCCGGCGATCGAGCGGCTCGTCTTCCGGCCGGTGCCCGAGCTGACGACGCGGGTCGCCGCGCTGCTGTCGGGGCAGGCGGATCTCGTCAGCGACGTGCCGCCCGACCAGGTAGCCAGGATCAAGACGAGCGGTGTCGCCCGCACCGAGATCAGCACGCTCGGCGGCTTCGTGATCATGGTGAAGATGACGAACTACCTGATGCCGGGCCCCTGGCAGGACGTGCGCGTGCGCCGCGCGATCAACTACGCCATCGACATGGACACGATCATCAAGACCGTGCTCGAAGGCTACGGCCAGGTGCTCGGCGTGCCGCTCGAGCGCGAGGCGTTCGGGTTCAATCCCAACATGAAGTGGTGGGGCTACGATCCCGAGCGCGCCAAGGCGCTGCTGCGAGAAGCGGGCTACGCCAACGGCTTCGAGATGACGCTGCACGCGCCCAACCGCCGCTACATGAACGACATCGAGGTGATGCAGGCGATGGCGGCCATGCTCGCCAAGGTGGGCATCAAGGCCGGCGTGCAGGTGTGGGAGCAGAGCGTGTACACGACGAAGTGGCGCAAGCGCGAGCTGCTGCCGGCGTACATGGTGGCGTGGGGCGGAGCCGGCGTGTTCGACGGCGACCTGCTGGTGAGCTCGCTGCACAGCAAATCCTCGCTGGCGATCTACAAGAACGAGACGCTCGACAAGATCCTCGAGGAGGCGCAGGGGACGAACGATCCGGACAAGCGCCGCGCGCTCTACTTCAAGGCGCAGGAGATCATCTTCGAGGACGCGCCGATCGTCAAGGCGTACCAGCAGGCGCACATCTTCGGCATCAGCAACCGGCTGGACTGGAAGCCGTGGATCGACAACATGCTGTTCCTCTATGACGCGCGGCTGAAGTCATGAGCGCCTTCACCCGACTCTTCAGCTCTATTCGCATCGGCCACGCCGAGGCGAAGAACCGCATCGTGTCCACGCCGCACGGCGCCGCCTTCGGCGAGAAGGGCAACATCACCGAGCGGTATATCCGCTACCACGAGGAAAAGGCGCGGGGCGGCTGCGGCGTGGTGATGATGTTCGGCTCCTCGAGCATCCATCCGAGCTCCATCAATGACTGGGGCGAGGTGAACAACTGGGACGACAGCGTCATCCCGCAGTTCCGGCAGATGAGCGAGGCAGTCCATCGTCACGGCGCGCTGTGCCTGTCGCAGATCTCTCACCGGGGGCGCCGCGGCCACTCCTGGTATTCGGGCACGGCGCTCTGGGCGCCGTCGGACACACGCGAGGAGCGCCACCGCGAGTGGCCGCACGTGATGACGAAGGCGGAGATCCGTGAGGTCATCGACGCGTGGGCGGCGGCGGCGGTGCGGCTCAAGAAAGGCGGCTACGACGGCGCCGACATCCCGCTCTACGGCGGCCATCTGCTGGAGAACTTCATCTCGCCGCTGGCCAACACCCGCACCGACGAATACGGCGGCAGCCTCGAGAATCGCCTGCGACTGCCCACCGAGGTGCTGCGCGCGCTCCGCGAGACGGTGGGACGCGACTTCATCATCGGGCTGCGCCACAGCGGCGACCATTTCGTCGAAGGCGGTCTCACGCGGGAGGAGCTGCTGGAGATCGCGCGGCGGCTCGACGCGCTCGGCATCGCGGACTACTGGATGGTGAGCGGCTCCAACACCGAGACGCTGCGCTACGAAGCAGCCGTCACGCCGTCGCACTATCATCCACGCGGCGTCTTCAACGATCTGGCCGCGCTCACGAAGAGCGTCGTGCGCGTGCCGGTGATCGTGGCCGGCCGCATGGTGACGGCCGAGCAGGCGGAAGCGGCGCTCGCGAGCGGCGTCTGCGACCTCGTCGGTATGACGCGCGCGCTGATCGCCGACCCCGAGATGCCGAAGAAGGTCGCCGACGGACGGCTCGACGATGTGCGCGTGTGCGTCGGCGCCTCCGAGGGTTGCATCGGCCGCCTGCGTCAGGGCAAGGCGATCACGTGTGTTCAGAACCCCGCCATCGGGCGCGAGGCCGAGCTGCTCCAGATCCATCCGGCCTCGACACGGCGCCGCGTCGTCGTCGTGGGCGGCGGCGTGGCGGGACTCGAGGCGGCGCGCGTCGCCGCGCTGCGCGGCCATCACACGATCTTGTTCGAGGCGACGGCCACTGTCGGCGGCCAGGTGCTGGCCGTCGCGCGCGCGCCGAAGCGCGAGGACTACGCCAACATCCCCGCGTGGCTCGCCAACCAGGCGAAGAAAGCCGGCGTGGAGATCCGCCTCAATACGCGGGCGTCCGGCGCCGACGTTCTTGCGCTGCGGCCCGACGCGGTCATCGTCGCGACTGGCGCGACGCAGCGGCTGCCGGACATTCCGGGCGTGAAGTTGCCACACGTGTCGACGACGGTCGACGTGCTGATGGGACGCACGGCACCGGGCCGCCGAGTGGTCATCGTCGACGAGGAGGGCTACTTCGCGGCGCCGAGCACGGCGGACTTTCTCGCCGAGCGGGGCGCCCAGGTGACGATCATGTGCCGCTACTTCATGGTGGGCGAAGACATCGACGAGGGCACGCGGTCGGATCTCTACGCGCGGCTGTTCGCGCGCGGGGTGACGCTGCAGCCGATGACGCGTGCGATCGAGGTCCTGCCGCAGGGCGTGCGGACACGTCACACGTTCTCGAATGCCGAAGCGATCGTCGAGGCGGATTCCGTGGTCATCGCGTTCGGTGGCAAGGCCCATGATCCGCTCTCGCGCGAGCTCGAAGGCAAGGTCGCGGAGCTCAAGGTCATCGGCGACGCGTACTCGCCGCGCAGGGTTCACGACGCCATCCTCGACGGCACGCGCGTGGCGCGAGCGCTCTGAACGAGAGAAGGAGACGAAGCCATGAGATTCGTGGGCGGGCTGTTGCTTCTGGCGTTGCTGCTGCCGGCCGCCGGGACCGAGGCCGCCGATCTGCCCGAGATCACGAAGCGCGGTCATATGGTGGCCGCGACCAGCGGCAATCTTCCGCCGGTGACGTTTCTCAACGACAAGAACGAGCTCGTCGGCTACGACATCGAGGTGGGCAAGTTCATCGCCAAGCACATCGGCGTCAAGCTCGATCTCGTGCGTCTGGACTGGAAAGGTATCCTGCCCGGCCTGCAGACGGGGCGCTTCGATGCCGTCTTCTCCAACGTCAATGTGACGCCGGAGCGCAAGGAGATGTTCGACTACTCGATCCCGTACTCGCGCTCCGCCGTGGTGGTGGTCGCCAAGGTTGGTGTGCCCGACATCCATGGACCGACGGATCTCAAAGGCCGCACGGTCGGCGCGATTTCCGGCGGCATGGACGGCGAGATTCCAGCCAAAGCGATCGAGAAGGAGCACGGCGCGTTCAAGAGCTTCAAAGGCTATGCGGGCTACGCCGAGATGTTCACCGACATGGAAATCGGCCGCATCGAGGCCGCGGTGGCGCCCGACACGGCAGCCGCCAACTTCATCAAGGACAAGCCCGGCGTCGCGAAGATCGTCGGCCAGCCATATGTCGTCCGCTACGTCGGCGTCCCGATGCAAAAGGGCTCGGCGCAGCTCAAGGCCAAGATGGACGAGGCGATCCGAGCCATGCGCAAAGAGGGCCTGCTCGATCGGTGGGCCAAGCAGTACTTCGGCATCGACAACTTCAGCGCGCAGCTGATCGATCAGGTGCCCTGACATGCACCTGGACTTCGGCGTGGCCTGGAAATACCTGCCTATCTTGTTGACGGCCTCGCTGATGACGATCGCGCTGTTCGTGCTGAGCCAGGTGCTCGGCACGGTCGCCGCGTTCTTCGTCGCCCTGGCGCGCATGTCGCCTCGCGGATGGCTGCGGCGCCCGGCGATCGCCTACATCTGGGTGGTGCGCGGCACGCCGCTGCTGCTCCATCTGTTCTTCGTGTATTACGCCGCGCCTGCGTTCGGGCTCACGCTGGACGCGTTTCCCGCCGCTATCATCGCTATGTCGGCGAGCGCGGCCGCCTACAACGCCGAGATCATCCGCGCCGGGCTTCAGGCGGTGCATCGCGGCCAGCTCGAAGCGGCGTATGCGGTCGGCATGCGTTACGACCAGGTGCTTCGCCGCATCGTCGTGCCGCAGGCCGTACGCATCATCATTCCGCCGTACATGGGCAATGCGATCTCGCACTGCAAGAACTCGTCGCTCGCCTCCGTCATCACGGTGCCCGAGCTGATGCTGACGGCGCAGATGATCTACAGCAGCACGTATCGGGCGATCGAGATTCTCACCGTCACCGGCGCGATCTATCTCGTGCTCACCAGCGGACTGAGCGCGCTGCAGATGTACCTGGAGCGCACGACCGCGTATGAGCAGCGTGGGCTGGGGGGTGCGCGCCGCCGGCGGCTGCGACTCGACACGCCGCTGCCGAGCACGCCCGCATCGTGATCGAGATCGAAAATCTCACCAAGCACTTCGGCGCGGTGCGCGCGCTCGACGGCGTAAGCGTGTCGGTGGCGGCCGGAGAGGTCGTGTGCCTGATCGGGCCGAGTGGCTCGGGCAAGAGCACGCTGCTCCGCTGCATCAACTATCTCGAGGAGCCGACGTCGGGTGTCGTGCGTGTCGGCGGCCGACGCATGGGTTGGGAAGGCGAGCGCCGGGCGAACGCGTTCGAGCTGGCCCGAGCACGCGCCGAGATCGGCATGGTCTTTCAGCACTTCAATCTGTGGCCGCACATGGTCACGCTCGAGAACGTGATCGAGGGGCTGGTGACGGTGAAGCGCATTCCTGTGACGGAGGCGGCCGCGAAGGGCCGCGCGTTGCTGGCGAAAGTCGGGCTCGCCGACAAGCTGGAGGTCTATCCCGAGCATCTGTCCGGCGGGCAGCGCCAGCGCGTGGCGATCGCGCGCGCGCTCGCCATGGAGCCGCGCGTCATGTTGTTCGACGAGCCGACGTCGTCACTGGATCCCGAGCTGGTGGGCGAGGTGCTCCGCGTGATGGAGCAGGTTGCGCGCGAAGGCATGACGATGCTGGTGGCCACACACGAAATGGGGTTCGCACGAAAGGTTGCCGACCGCGTGATGTTCCTGGATCAGGGCAGGATCATCGAGACGGGGACGCCGGCCGAAATTTTTTCTCGCCCGCGCCACGAGCGGCTGCGGCGGTTCCTCGACACCGTGCTCGTCTGAACGCCACGGCCCTGTCCGTCAACGGTGCGCGACTCTGGGACACGATCATGGCCTCGGCGCATATCGGCCCGGGCCGCACGCCGAATGGGCTACGCCGCCTGGCGCTGACCGACGCCGATCGCGAGATGCGCGATCTTTTCGCAGGCTGGTGTCGCGACGCCGGGCTTTCCATCACCGTCGATCGGATGGGCAACATGTTCGCCCGCCGCGCCGGCGCCGACGACGCGCTGCCGGCGGTGCTCATCGGCAGTCATCTGGATACGCAGATCGCGGGCGGCCGCTACGACGGGATCCTCGGCGTGCTCGCGGCGCTCGAGGTCGTTCGCACGCTGAACGACGCCGGCGTGCGCACGCGGCGGCCGATCGAGATCGTCAACTGGACCAACGAGGAGGGAGCGCGCTTTTCGCCGCCGATGCTCGGCTCCGCCGTCTGGGCCGGCGTCCGCACGCTCGACTGGGCGCACGCGCGCGTGGACGACGCCGGCCGCACCGTCGGCGCGGAGCTCGAGCGCATCGGCTATGCGGGCACCGCACCGGTCGGCGGCCGCACCGTCGACGCGTACTTCGAGCTGCACATCGAGCAGGGCCCGTTGCTCGACGACAAAGGCATTCCCGTCGGCGTCGTTTCTGGCACGTACGGGGTCCGCGGGATGGCGATCGAGATCCGCGGCGAGACGGCGCACTCCGGGCCGACACCGATGGCCGCGAGACGCAACGCGCTCGTCGGCGCCGCCATGCTGATCGTCGCCGTCAACGAGATCGGCTTCGCTGCGGCGCCCGAGGGTAAAGCCACGACCTCGCGCATCGAGGTATGGCCGAATCTCACGGGCATCCTGCCGGACTGGGCCAGGGTGATGGTCGATGTTCGCCACCCCGACGTGACGACGGTCGAGCGCATGGTGGCCGATGTGCGCCGCGCCATGCGCGAATGCGCGCAGCGGGCGCAGGTCGAGATGGACGTCGTCGAGACGTGGCAGTTCGGCTCCGAGCGGTTCGATCCGGAGCTGGTGAGCTTGATCCGACGCACGGCCGAGCGGCTCAGGGCGCCGTCGCTCGACCTGCCGAGCCAGGCCGGCCACGACGCGTACTACGTGTCGCGCGTGGCCCCCACGGCCATGATCTTCACCCCGTGCGAGCGCGGCATCTCGCACAACGAGAACGAGCACACACGGCTGGAGGACTCGCTGCCCGGCGTGAACGTGCTGCTGCACGCGGTACTCGAGCGCGCGAACCGGTAGCGCGGCGTAGCGTGACCGACGTCACGCCTCCGAGCGTGCCGCGTCCGACGCGGCGACGCCGGCGGCGTCGCGGCCGTAAATCCACGCGAACAGCGGCGAGGTCATCAGCGTGGTGACGACGGCCATCAGGACGAGCACGGAGAACAGCGGCGGGCGGATGATGCCGTGCTGCAGGCCGATGTTGACGACGATCAGCTCCATCATTCCGCGCGTGTTCATCAGCGTGCCGATGGCGAACGCCGTGCGCTGGCTCTCGCCCTGCCAGCGCGCGACGCCCCAACACGCCACACCCTTGCCCAGGCACGCCGCGGCGAGCACGACGATGGCGATGGCAAGCAGCGTGGGCTCGGTGACGAGATCGAGCCGCGTGTTGAGCCCGGAGTACGTGAAGAACATCGGCAGGAGGAATACGACCGCGAAGGGCTCGAGCTGGCGCGTGAGCTCGCGCGAAAGCACTCCGCGCGGCATGGCCACGCCAAGCAGGAAGCCGCCGAACACCGTGTGCAGACCGATCGTGTCGGTGAGCCAACCCGCGAGCGTGAAGAGAATGAGGATAACAGCGAGCGCCGTCGGTGTGACACCGCCCGCCTGCCGCGCCTGCGTCTCGAGCCCGCGGAGCGCGCGGCGGCCGAGCGTGAGCATCAGGAGCGCATAGCCAGCTCCTGCCAGAATCGTGGCCGCAGGCGACACGGCGCCGGCGCCGAAGCTCGCCAACACCACCGCCAGCACGCACCACGCCGCCGCGTCATCGATGCAGCCCGCGGCCAGCGCCAGCGTGCCGAGCCGGGTACCCGTGAGGCCGCGCTCCTGGATGATGCGCGCAAGCACCGGGAACGCGGTGATCGACATCGCCGCGCTGAGGAACAGCATCGCCTCGGCCGTCGTCGTTCGTTCGGCGAAGAGGCCAGGCATGCGCACGAAGACGACCGCGAGCCCCGAGCCGAGCGCGCACGGCACGAGCATGCCCGACACCGACACTCCGAGCGCGCTGGCGAGACGGCTGCGCAAGAGCTCGGTCTTGAACTCCACGCCGACCAGGAACATGTAGAGGCCGACGCCGAGCTGCGCCCCGACGTAGAGAATCTGAAGCGATTGGGGGGGAAACAGTTGCGCATGAAGGTCCGGCAGAAGCCAACCGAACAAGGACGGACCCAACAGCACGCCAGCGACCATCTCACCGACGACCTGCGGCTGCCCGAGCCGGCGGCCGACGAAACCGACGAGCCGGCACGCTGCGAGGACGATCGCCATCTGAAGGAAGAACGCGACGGACAGCTGCGCGGCGGTCATTGGCCCAGTCCTGTCATCGGGTCATTCTAAGGCGCGCGGTGGCGTTTGCAGCTAAACCGGGCTACGATCACGCCACCTTCAACGCCAGGAGCGATGCCATGGCCGTGACGCAGGATCGTCTGATCTCCGGCGACAACCACATCGATCTCACGTACTGCCCACCCGACCTCTGGTCGTCCCAGGCGCCGGCCAAGTGGAAGCTGATGGCGCCACGCGTGGAAGAGCTGGAGGACGGCCTGCACTGGTTCGTCGACGCGCAGGACCGCGGGATGTGGAACGGCGTCGGTCCCGGCTTCCTGAAGTACACGAAGGGGATGTTCGGCCACATCGACGAGATGAAAGACCTGGGCTTCGAGTGGGGCAACGCCGCTGGCGTGCGCCCGCGCCCGACCACGGCGGAGTTGCGGCTGGCCGACCTCGACCGCGACGGCGTCGAGGCGGAAGTCGTGTATGGCTGCCTGATGATCAATGACCTGATCGACGCGGCCGATCGCCGCTCGTGGGCCAACAAGATCTACAACGACTGGGCAGCGGATTTCGCGAAGCGCTCGGATCCCGCGCGCGTGTTCCCGCTGGCCATCATCCCGAACACGGATCCCGTCGACGCCGCCGCCGAGGTGCGGCGCTGCGCGAAGATGGGCCTGCGCGGCGGCGACCTCGCGTTCAAGCGGATGAGCCCGCCGCTCTACCACAGCGCGTGGTACGCGCTGTGGGAGGCGTCGGCGGAGTGCCGGTTCCCGATCTCGTTCCACTCCACCGGCTTCAAGGGGCTCCGTGCGCCGGACAACCCCGAGATGGAAAAGGAATTCAATCTGCAGTGGCGCCTGGTGCGCTCGGCGCTGTTCCAGCTCGACACGATGGAGGTGCTCGTGTCGCTGCTCGCCTCGGGCGCGTGTGAGAAGTATCCCGACTTCAACTTCGTGCTCGGCGAGTCGGGCGTGACGTGGCTGCCGTACGTGTTCGACCGGCTCGACACCGAATATCACGACCGGGCGCGCGGCCTGGGCTTTTCGATGAAGCCGAGCGACTACTTCAAACGGCAGGGCTTCGTGACGTACCAGCAAGACCAGTATCTCGAGCCGATCATTCCGCTGATCGGCGAGGACAACATCATCTGGGGCGCCGACTATCCGCACCCCGACTGCATCTGGCCGGAGTCGCATGCCACGATCGAAAAGAACCTGGCGGGCATCTCGCCGCGCGTGCGGCGCAAGATCGTGTTCGACAACGTGTGCCGGCTGTACGACCTACCGCAGGGAAAGACGGCGCGTTAGGAAACCACGGCGCGCCGGCGAACGCCGGCGCGCAACCGCGATCCGGTCAGCGAGCGCTGCGCAGGTGTGACGTCGAGCGCCACGCGCGCACGGGAGCCGAGCGATCCGCGCGCAGGCGGCTCATGTACTCGGTGCCGCGGGCCACGGCGGCGGCGATGGTCGGAAACGACTCGCGCGATTCCTGGAGGGTCTCGCCGGCGTAGTTGACGATACGCCAGCGCCAGTCGGGTTTCTTCGGTGTCGAGAACGCCGTGACCTGCATAGGGGACCTCCTCGCCTCGAGGCCACCGGTCATCGGCGACCAAGCCGGGCGGCGGAGAGACTATCACAACTGGGTGCCACGTCGTCCGCTAACGTCAGACCAAATGACGCCCCCACGCCGCTGGCTGTTCATAAGTCTCTGAATTTTTTGGCGACAAACAGCCTGGCGCGGTCCTTGCCAGAGCGGGGTCAGAGGGGGGACATAGCATGAACTCGCCTGCCGACAGCCATGCGCGTCATGTCCTCACGATGTACACCAAGAGCATCGCCGGCTCGACGGGCGACTGGGACGTTTTGCTCAGGCTCATCGCCGAGCAGATCCACAAAGCGGTCAGCGAAGACCGAGAAACTCTGCGCGAAAAGCTGCCCTGCGACACGGGCGAGCCCTGCGCCTTCGATGTCGTGTGCGCGCACCACAAAGCGCTCGCTGACGCGATTCTGGCCAGCCAAGCCGCCGCGCACTGACAGCCTCCGTTTGACCCAGAAGCCACTGTGACGCTAGTCTGCCGCTCTGCATGCCTGCGCCTTCCACGCGCTTCACGCTGATCACGGCTGCTCGCCTGCTCGATGGTAGCGGCACCGCCGCGCTGCAGCCGGCCGCGATGCTCATCGACGGCGATCGCATTCTTGCGCTCGGCCGCGCCGCCGAGGTGCAGGCACCGGCAGGCGCCGACGTCGATCGACGCGATTACGGCGACGCCACGATCCTGCCCGGCCTCGTGGATGCGCACACGCATCTGGTCGCGCCGGGCGACGGCACGCTCGGTGACGACATCGCGAAAGAAGACGACGACATCCTGCTGCTGCAGGCGGCGAAGAACGCGCGCACGCTGCTGCATTCGGGCGTGACGACGCTGCGCGAGAACGGCGCCAAGGGCAAGGTGGCGTTCTCTCTGCGCGAGGGCATCCGGCGCCGGCTGGCGCCGGGGCCGCGCATGGTGATCTGCGGCCGGCCGATCACGATCACCGGCGGCCACATGGGGTACTTCGGTTCGGAAGCGGACGGCGAAGCGGCGGTGCGCGCCGAGGTGCGCAAGCTGCTGAAGGAAGGCGCCGACTACATCAAGATCGTGGCCAGCGGCGGCTCGACGCGAACCTCGGATCCCAACCGCGCCTCGTACACCGTGTCCGAGCTGGCGGCCATGAGTGACGAGGCGCACCGCCACGGCAAGCTGACGGCCGCGCATTGCACCTCGGCGCAGTCCGTTCAGAACTGTCTGGACGCGGACGTCGACATGATCATCCACTGCATCTTCAACGAGCCCGACGGCACATATCGCTATCGTCCCGACCTCGTCGATCGACTGGCGAAGGCGAAGGCGTGGGTCAATCCGACGCTGTACGTGCAGCGCGCGGGCATCGAGCGGCGTCGCGAGGCGTGCGCGCGCCAGGGGCTGTTGACGCCCGCGCTCGTCGGCGAGCTGGACGCGGCTCGGCGAGCGCTCGACGTGAAGATCGACGCCGTGCGACGCATGACCGAGGCCGGCGTGCGGATGACGGCCGGCTCGGATTCGCCGTGGGGCTGGTACGCGCCCGGCGAGTTCGTGCACGAGATCCACATGCTCGCTCAGGCCGGGCTCACGTATGGGGACGCGATCGTCGCGGGCACCGCAGGCGCCGCCGACTCCATCGGCGTCGGAACGGCGGCCGGACGCCTGGCGCCTGGGCGTGCCGCCGACGCGCTCATCGTGCGCGGCGATCCCACGAAGGAGATCACGGCGCTGTGGGCGGTGCTCGATGTCTATCAGGCCGGTCGTCGCGTCGAGCGGGAGGCGAGCTGAGCGTGAAACGTCGTCCCTTGTTTGTCGCCGGTATCGCGGCTGCTGTCATCGCGGCGCTGTTCTTCGGGCCGCCGCCGAACGCTCAGGCGCAGAGAGAGCCCGGCGCACCGAAGAAGGCGGTACGCATCGGCGTGCTCTATCCCGGCGCCGACAACGCCGTGTTCCGCGGCAACTTCCAGGGGTTCCGCGAAACGCTTGCCGCCAGCGGCTACGTGGAGGGGCGCAACCTCACGCTCGATGTCCGAACCGGCGACGGCCGCGAGCTGGCACGCCTCGCCGGCGAGCTGGCGAAGACCCAGCCGGATCTCCTCTTCGCCGTGGCCCGGCCGGCGACGATCACGATCCACGCCACCACCTCGACGATTCCGGTCGTCGCTCTCGACCTCGAAAGCGATCCGGTGGCATCGGGATTCGTCAAGACGTTGCCGCGTCCTGGCGGCAACGTCACCGGTGTGTTCATGGACTTTCCCGAGCTCGCGGGCAAGTGGCTCGAGATTCTCAAGGGAACCGTCCCGGCGCTCACGCGCGTTGCGGTGCTGTGGGATCCCGCCACCGGCCCGGCGCAGCTCGATGCGGCGCGCCGGGCCGCGCAGATTCTGAACCTCACGCTGCATGCCGTCGAAGCGCGGACGACGGCGGAGATCGACGGTGCATTTCGCGACGCCATGCGTGAGCGGCCGAACGGGATGATCGTTCTGACCTCACCGATTCTCAACTCGGGACGCCGAAGCATCATCGAGCTCGCCGCGCGTCAGCGACTGCCGACGCTCATGCCGTTTCCGGGTTACGCGCACGACGGCGGGCTCGTCGCCTACGGGCCCGACGTCAAGAACATGTACGCGCAGGCCGCGACCCTCGCCACGAAGATCGTCGGTGGTCAGCCGCCGGCCTTGACTCCGGTCGAGCGGCCGACGCGGTTCATGCTGTCGTTCAACCTCAAAACGGCCAGAGCGCTCGGTATCACGATTCCGCCAACACTCCTGGCGCGCGCCGAGGACGTGATCGATCAGTAGAGGTGGCAGGCGGCCTGGCGGCCGTCGTCCACCGCGCGCAGCGCCGGCCGCTCGACGCGACACCGCTCGAACGCGAACGGACAGCGCGGATGGAAGCGGCACCCGCTCGGGACGGCGAGCGGGCTCGCCACCTCGCCTTTAGGGACGATACGCTCGCGCCGCAGCGTCGGATCCGCGACGGGCACGGCCGAGAGCAACACCTGCGTGTACGGATGCTTGGGCGTGCGGTGCAGGGCATCGCGCGGGCCGATCTCGACGATCTCGCCGAGGTACATCACGGCCACCCGATCGGACATATGCAGGACGACGTGCAGGTCGTGTGAGATGAAGAGATAGGTCAAGCCGAAGCGCCGGCGCAGATCCATCAAGAGATTCAGCACCTGCGCCTGCACGGACACGTCGAGCGCGGAGACGGGCTCATCGGCGACGATCAGGCTCGGGCGCAGCGCGAGCGCCGCCGCGATGCCGATACGCTGGCGCTGGCCGCCTGAGAGCTCGTGCGGATAGCGCTCGGCGAACCGCGGGTCGAGCCCGACCACGTCCAGAAGCTCGGCGACCTGGCGGCGTTGCTCCGCGGCGTCGGCGCGCCCATAGATCGCGAGCGGCTCGGCGATGATGCGGCCGACGCGCATGCGCGGATTGAGCGACGCGAACGGATCCTGAAACACGATCTGCATTCGCTGACGCGTCGCCCAGAGTCTCGGCGGCGAGAGCGCGACGAGATCGTGCCCCTCGAAGCGGATGTGTCCGGCCGTGGGCTCGACCAGTCTCAGCAGCAGGCGGCCGGTGGTGGACTTGCCGCAGCCGGACTCGCCGACGAGCCCCAACACCTCGCCGCGCTCGATGGCGAAGCTGACGCCGTCGACGGCGCGAATGACACGGCGGCGGCCGCGCAGCCACGCGCCGCCCACGGTGAACTGTTTCTCGAGTCGCTCGACCTCGATCAGCGCCGCCACGCGCTCACCACGGACAGGCCACGAGGTGCCCGGGGCTGCGCTCCATGAGCGCAGGCTCGTCCACCCGGCAGCTGTCTCTCACGGATGGACAGCGTGGCGCGAAGCGGCACCCGCCGCCGACCCGACGGAGATCGGGTGGCGCGCCGTCGATGGACGACAACGGCTGACCGAATCGGCTCGGATGCGGCAGGCAGCGCAGCAGGCCTCGCGTGTACGGATGCATCGGCGAGCTGAAGATGCTGCCGACCGGCGCCATCTCCACGATGCGGCCGGCGTAGATGATCGCGACACGGTGACAGACTTCGGCGACGACGCCCAGGTCGTGCGTGATGAGCAGCACCGCCATGCCCCGCTCGGCCTGCAGGCGCCGCAACAGCTCCAGAATCTGCGCCTGGATGGTCACGTCGAGCGCCGTCGTCGGCTCATCCGCGATCAGGAGCTGGGGCCCGGGCGCCAGCGCGAGCGCGAGCATCGCGCGCTGGCGCAGTCCGCCGGAAAGCTGATGGGGATACTCTCGCGCGCGCTCGCGGGCCGCGGGCATCTGCACGTGGTCCAGCATCTCGATGGCGCGCTCCCAGGCCGCGTGGCGGCCGACACCCGCGTGCGCGCGCACCGCCGCCGCGATCTGGTCGCCGATCGTGAAGACGGGATTGAGCGACGTCATCGGCTCCTGGAACACCATGGCCATGCGCGCGCCCCGCACACGCCGCATGGCCTCGTCGTCCTTGTCCAGCAGATCTTCGCCGTCGAGGCGCACGCGGCCGGCGGTGATGCGGCCTGGCGGCGGCACCAGTCGCATGATCGACAACGAGGTCACGCTCTTGCCGCAGCCGGACTCGCCTACCAGGCCCAGCATTTCTCCGCGCTCGATCGCGAAGCTGATGCCGTCGACCGCGTGCACACTCCCGGCGCTGGTGTCGAACTGCGTGCGCAAGCCTTCGACCGAGAGCAACGCCATCGCTAGACCTTCAACCGCGGATCGAGGGTGTCGCGCAGCCAGTCACCGAGCAGGTTCACAGCCAGCACCGTGAGCATGATCGCGAGGCCGGGCAAGGTCGCCAGCCACCAGGCGGTGGCCACATAGTTGCGGCCGTCGGCGAGCATCCAGCCCCACGTCGGCGTGGGCGGCTGGACGCCGAGCCCCAGAAACGAGAGCGCCGACTCGTAGATGATCATGAAGGCGAGCTCGAGCGTCGCCACGACGATGATCGGCGTGAGCGCGTTCGGCAGCACGTGACGCAGCAGCAGTCGCAGCGAGCGGTTGCCTCGCGCGCGCGCGCCGGCCACGAACTCGCGCTCGCGCAGGGACAGGACGTCGGCACGCACGATGCGAGCGAACTGGACCCAGCGCGTGGCGCCCATGACGAGGATGACGTTCAGCAGACTGGGGCCGAGGGCGAAGACGACGCCCATCGCGAGCAGGATGTAGGGGATGGCGAGGAAGACGTCGACGATGCGCATGATCAGCGCGTCGGCGCGCCCGCCGAAGAAGCCGGCGACGAGACCGAAGCTGACGCCGATCAGCGCCGAGAGCGTCACTGCGGTGAGCCCGACGCCGAGCGAGATGCGACCGCCGTAGAGAATGCGGCTGAGGATATCCCGGCCGAGATGATCCGTGCCCAGCGGATGCTCGCGCAGGCCGCGCTCCTGCCACATCGGCGGCCGCAGACGCTTGAGCAGCATCTGCTTGCCAGGATCCCATGGCGCCAGCTGCGGTGCCAAGACAGCCGAGCCACCGATCAGAAGCAGCGCGCTGAGGCCGAAGACGGCGCGAAAGCTGACGCGCCGTCGCCGAGCCGCGGTGACGGCCGGCGCGGCGTCGACCATCACACTCACCGCGCGCTCCGGACGTAGGCGATCCGCGGGTCGAGATACGTGTAGACGAGGTCGACGGCGAGATTGATGACGATGAAGACCGTCGCCAGCACGGCGACGATCGCCTGCACGAGAGGATAGTCGCGGCTGAAGATCGCGTCGACGGCCAGTCGGCCCACGCCCGGCCACGCGAAGATGGTCTCCGTGATCACCGCGCCGCCGAGCAGGATCCCGAACTCCAGGCCGATGATCGTGACGAGCGGAATCGCCGCGTTCTTGAGCGCGTACTTGTACGTCACCACGAACGCGCGGATGCCCGCCGCGCGCGCGGTCCGCACGTAGTCCTGCGCGAGCACCTCGAGCATGCCCGAGCGCGCCATGCGCGCGATGCGCGCCATCGAGAAGGCGCCGAGCGCCGTCGCCGGCAGCACGAGCGAGGCCAGGCCGTCGCGACCCGCTGCGGGAAACCAGCCAAGGCCGACCGCGAACACCATGATCAACAGCAGCCCGAGCCAGTAAACAGGCATCGCCTGACCGAGCAGCACGCCCACAGAGCAGACGGCGTCGAGCAGCGAATTGCGCCGGAGCGCGGCGAGGATGCCGGCGGGCACGGCCACGACGAGCGCCAGGCCGAGCCCGGCGGCGGTCAGCTGCAGCGTCGCCGGCAGCGTCTGGAAGATCAGCGTGAGGGCGGGAACCTGGTGCTTGAACGACAGGCCGAAGTCGCCGCGGACGGCGCGTCCGAGAAAACGCACGTACTGAAGCCAGAGCGGATCGTCGAGTCCGAGGAGCGCGCGCAGCTGTCGCACGTCTTCCTCGCGCGCCTCGAGCGGCAGGAGCAGGCGCGTGGGATCGCCGGTGAGATGCAGCAGCCCGAAGACGATGACGGAGACGCCGAGCAGGACGCCGAGGCTCTGCAGCAGCCGTCGCGCGACGTAGCCCAGCATTACGTCATCGATGGACGTGGGGGGCCCCGACATGGCCCCCCACACCCCCCCGCGCTCGTCGCGCCCCGGCGTAGCCGTGGCGCTCCTCGATCATCAGAACGAGATTTCCGTCAGCCGGATCGACTCATCGCCGCGCGGCGTCCACTTCAGCCGGTTGTTGACGCCGTAAATGTCCATCTGCTGGTAGCCGAAGATGTAGGGCGCCTCGTCGTGGATGAGCCGCAGCAGCTGACTGTAGAGCTGCTTGCGCTTGTCTACGTTCATCTCGGCACGCGCCTGATCCATCAGCTTGTCGACCTCGGGATTGCCGTACTGCGACACCGGCTCGCCGGTCTTGAGATTGGGCGTGACCCAGTGATCGGGCTCCAGGCTCGGCAGGCACCAGCCGTTCATGGCGACGTCCTCGGTCTTGTGATCGAGGATCGTACGCACGTAGGCGCCCCACTCGCCGATGATCTTGATGTTCGTCTTGATGCCGTTCTCGGTGAGCTGCCCCGCCACGGCCTGCGCAACGTCCTTGTCCATCGCCCAACGACCGTTGGGCGCCTGCAGCACCAGCGTCAGGTTCGTCTGACCGGCGGCGGCCAGCAACTCCTTGGCCTTCTTCGGGTTGTACTCGTAGAGCGGAATCGCGGAGTCGTAGCCCCAAACATTCGTCGGCATGAACGAGTTGATGCGCTTGCCGTTGCCCATCAGGACGGCATCGAGGATGCCCTGCATGTCGACGGCGTAGTTGAGCGCCTGACGCACGCGCTTGTCCGCAAGCGGCCCGCCCTTGATCTGTGCGATGGCGAAATTGATGATGCGACAGCTTGGGATCTTCTCCACGCGCACGCTCTTCGTGGCGGCGAGCGTTTGCAGCTGATCGGGCGGCACGTTGACGATCAGGTCGGCCTGGCCGGTCTGCAGGGCCGCGATGCGCGCGCCAAGCTCGGGAATCGGTCGCCACGTGGCCTTCCGCACCGCCGGTTTGCCGCTCCAGTGCGCGTCGTTGGCCTCGACGACGATGCGCTCGTTCTTCTGCCACTCGACGAACTTGAACGGTCCGGTGCCGACGGGCTTGAGGTTCGCCTGCTGATCGCCGACCTGCGTCACGTATTTCGGCGCGAGCTGGTACATCAGCGTCATGCGCGCCGGCATCGCGGGGTCCGGCTGCTTGGTGTGGAAGCGCACGGTGAGCGGATCGACGACCTCGACGCGCTCGATCGTGCTGAACCAGCCCTTCTGCGGGGACTTGAAGTCCGCCCGGTTGATCCGCTCGAACGAGAACTTGACGGCGTTGGCGTCGAACGGCTCACCGTTGTGGAACTTCACGTTCGGCCGCAGCTTCACCTCCCACACCTTCTCGCTGACGTTCTTGTACGACGTGGCGAGATTCGGCACGAGCTGCAGCTGCTTGTCACGGGTGAGCAGCGTGTCGTAGATCGACGTGTTGATGATCAGCGTCACGATGTTGTTGGTCATCTGCACGTCGAGGAACTCGGCGTCGATGCCCTGCGCGATGGTGATCTCGCGCTCGCCGGCGGCCCACGCCGGCGCTGTGACGAGCAGGGCGAAGAGCAGCGCGAGCGGACGGAGCATGGCGGACATGATGGCCTCCTTGACTGAGGTCGGCGCGAGATCCTATGTCCCCCGCGGACAACGTGTCAACGCTGTTATACTGCGCCGCCATGAGCGGCGCGCGACGGCTGAATATCTACGAGCCCTTCCGGTCCATCTTCTATGCGCCGCAGTTCGTCGCGCTCTACGGTCGGCATTTTGCCGCCGAAGGCCTCGACGTCGAGGTGATGACCGCCGGCGCGGGCGCGACGACGACGGGCGCGCTCATGGATGGCCATGCGGAGATCGCGCTCGGGGGCATCATGCGCAGCCTCGATGTGGCCGACCGCGGCGGACCATTTTTGGTTCACTTCGCCGAGGTGAACTCGCGCAACGGGTTCTTCTTGCTCTCACGCGAGCGCCGCGCCGATTTTCGCTGGAGCGATCTCGTCGGCAAGACCCTCGTCGACTTCGCCGAGGCGCCGACGCCGTGGCAATGTCTGCTCACCGTGTTGCGCAAGCACGGCGTCGATCCGGGCGCTGTTCGGATCGAGCGCACGCTGCCGCTGCCGGAGGCCATCGCCGCATTCCGGCGCGGCCACGGCGATTTCCTCCAGACCGGCCAGCCCTTCACCGAAGAGCTGATCGGGGACGGAACGGCGTACCTGGCCGTCTCGATGGGAGAGGCCACCGGCCCCGTGCCGTTTTCGTCGTACATGACGACCGGCGCGTTCCTGCGTGACGGCCGCGACGTGCTCGTGCGGTTCACGCGCGCTCTCCATTCGGCCCAGCGTTGGATGGCGCGTGCGGACCCGAAGGACATTGCGGCCACGATCGCTCCGGCGTTCGCCGAGGTCCAGGCGGACATTCGACAGCGCGCCGTCGCCAGGTATCTGACTCAGCAGACGTGGGCGCGCGACCCGATCATCCGCCGGCCCGGCTACGAGTACTTGCAGCGGATCCTGCTCGACGGCGGATTCATCAAGCGCGCGCATCGGTACGAAGACCTGATCGACACGAGCGTCGCCGAGCAGATCGTCGGCGCCGCCTGATCGGGCGCCGCAGGAGGACATGATGGCCAACGTGCTGGTCGCTCGCGTCGCGCTGCCGTCGGGGCCGGCGTGGGGCGTCGTCGCCGACGACCGCATCGAGATCGTGGCGAGCGACGCCGGAACCAACGGCGGCTTTCTCGCGTCGCTGCTGCAGCTGCCGCGTCCCGCGCGCGTGCTGGCCGAGCGCCGCCGCGGCGCGCCAAGTCTGAAAATCGCCGACGTGTTCGCCGCGCCGTCCAGCGCCGCGGCGCCCCATCTGCTGCCGCCGCTCGACCTGCAGGAAGTCTGGGCCGCCGGCGTCACGTACGAGCGCAGCCGCGTGGCTCGCATGGAGGAGACGGCGGGCGCCGAGGATTTCTACGACAAGGTGTACACGGCCGAGCGCCCCGAGCTGTTCTTCAAGGGCGCCGCCTCGCGCGTGAGCGGCCACAACGGGCCGATCCGTATCCGCCGCGACGCGTCGTGGAACGTTCCAGAGCCCGAGATCGCCGTGCTCGTTTCCGCGCACGGCGAGATCGCCGGCTACACGATCGGCAACGACGTGTCGTCGCGCGACATCGAAGGCGAAAACCCGCTCTATCTGCCGCAGGCGAAGATCTATCGCGAATCCTGCGCGCTCGGGCCGGTGGTGTGGCTGACCGACGAAGACAAGGCACCGGTCTTCGACCTCTCGATCGCGATCCAGCGGCGTGGCGCGGTGGTCTACGAGGGCAAGATCTCGACGTCCGCGATGCGGCGCTCGTTCGCCGATCTCGCGGACTGGCTCGTGCGCGACAACGTGTTTCCGTCCGGCGCCTATTTGCTCACGGGCACCGGGCTCGTGCCCGAGGCCGGCTTCTCCTTGATGCCCGACGATCGGGTCACGATCGCGGCTCCGCGGATTGGAACGCTGTCGAACGTCGTGGTGCAGGGAGGCTAGACGCGTTCATCCTGGCGCGGATCGTCCGGGCGCGGCCGCGGCTGTTCATTTCGCTGGCTCTCGGCGTGCTCGTGGCCATCGTGCTCACCACACTGACCGACTGGCGACTCGTAACCCGCCTGCTCGTCGGCTGGGACATCTATGTCGGCCTCTATCTGGTGTTGGTGGCGCATGTCGTGTCGGTGTGCGATGTGCATCGCATTCGTGTCCGCGCCGCGCGTGAGGACGAGGGGCAGCTGACGCTCCTGGTGCTCACGGTGACGGCCGCCGTGGCGAGCCTGGGCGCGATCGTCGCCGAGCTCGGCTCGTCCGCCGGTGTCACGCGCCGGCCCTCGCACATCGCCCTCGCGGCGCTCACCATCTTGTTGTCGTGGGCGTTCATCCACGCGATCTTCGCGTTGCACTATGCGCACGAGTTCTATGACGATGACAACGGCGGCGGCCTGGCGTTCCCCGGCGGCAGTCCCGAGCCGGACTACTGGGACTTCGTCTACTTCTCGTTCGTGATCGGCATGACGTCTCAGGTGTCCGACGTCGGCGTCACCAGCACGCGCATCCGCCGCACCGTCACCGCGCACGGCGTCGTGGCGTTCGCGTTCAATGCCGCGCTGCTGGCCTTGAGCGTCAACATCGCGGCCAGCGTGATCTAGCCGCGCCGCTTGACACCCCACCGAGGCGTCTCATAATCGCCTTTCACGATGGGCAAGCCGCGCGTGGTGATGGATCCGCAGAAGACGTTTCGCCGCCTCGTGCCTGTCGATCAGCTCGCGTCGCGCCTCACGCCGACCGACGACGTCTACGTCATCGCCCATATGGGCATCGCGCGGGTGGATGCCGCTCAGTGGCGACTCGACGTCGACGGCCTCGTCGAGCGCCCCTTCGAGCTCGACTATGACACCCTGACGGCGTTGCCGGCGACCGACGTGACGGCGGTGCTCGAATGCTTCGGCAATCCAGTCGAGCCCGACGTCGCGACACGCCGAGTCGGCAACGTGGTCTGGCGCGGCGTCCGGCTCGCCGAGCTCCTCCAGCGCGCCGGCGTGAGACCCCAAGCGCGCCACGTGTGCCTCGAAGGGCTGGACTCGGGGACCTTCGCCAACGTGTACAGCGAGCGGTACGTCAAGGATCTGCCGCTGGCTCGCGCGCTGGAGCCGGACGTCCTGGTGGCGTGGGCCATGAACGGCGCGCCACTCACCGCCGAACATGGATTTCCCGCGCGCGTTTTCGTCCCGGGGTACTTCGGCACGAACGCCGTGAAGTGGCTCGCGCGCATCACGCTCACGGCCGAGCGGCCCGAGAGTCTGTTCACGACGCGCCTCTACAACCGACGTGTCGACGGCGAGCTGCGTCCCGTGCGTGAGCTCGATGTCCATGCCGTCATCGTGACGCCGTCCGACGGCGCGCGCCTTCCGCGCGGCGTGCGGACCATCGGCGGCTGGGCGTGGAGCCACTGGCCCGTGACCGCGGTCGACGTGAGCACCGACGCCGGAGCCTCGTGGCAGTCGGCCCGCGTCGCTCCGCGCGGCGCCGATCATCAATGGCAGGCGTTCACTCACGTGTGGGATGTCGAGCACCCCGGCGCGTACGAGCTGCAGGCGCGGGCGGTCGACTCGCAGAAGCGGGTGCAGCCGGCAGCCGGACGCAACCGCATCCATACAATCCAGGTCGTGGTGGAGGAACGAGATGGTCAATGATCTCGGTCGGCGTGAGTTCCTCGCCGGGCTCGGCGCGGCACTCGGCGTCGGCGGCGAGTTGACCGTTGCGGGCGTCGCGACGGCGCAGGACACGGCCAAAGGCCGGGTGCCCGAGACGCCGGTGAAGTTCGGTCACATCACCATCCAGTCGGGACCGGGCGCCATTCTCGGCCTGCCATCGCTCAAGGGCCACACGCTCGCCGCGGAGGAGATCAACGCCGCGGGTGGATTGCTCGGCCGGCGCAGGATCGAGACGATCACGGCGGACGAGGCCGCGGGGCCCGAGGCGACGGTCAAGGAAGTGAAGCGGATGAAGCTGGTCGAGAAGATCGACTACTTCTCGGGTGTCATCGCGGCGCACAACCAGCTCGCCGTCGGCCCCGTCGTCGAAGAGCTGAAGCTGCTCACGATCATGACCGAGGGCTGCATCGACCGTCTCTTCGAGATCGAGGTGCCGAACCCGCACTATCTCTTCGGGATGACGAATATCCTGTCCGCCGACGGCGTCACCACGGCGCTGGCCGTCGCCAAAGCCTGGCCCGACGTCAAGCGCATCGCCGTGATCAATCCCGATTACGCGTTCGGGCGCTGGTTCCAGCTGCACTTCGACGCCGCGCGCGAAAAGCTGCTGCCCGACTCGGAGATCGTATCGGAGGTCTGGGCGCCGTTTCCCAACACCACCGACTTCACCTCGCACATCACCAAGACCATCGCGGCCAAGCCCGACGTCGTCGTGACGTCGATGTGGGGCGGCATGTACGTCGCGTTCTACAAGCAGGCGTTGGGCCAGGGACTGTTCCGCCGAGCGCGTCTGGCCGGCAACATCAACTTCGGCGTCGTGCCCCAGGCGATCGGAAAGGACCATCCGGAAGGTGCGATCGCGGGCGTGCACTCGAATTATCACTTCACCTACGCGCCGACTGCGGCCTCTGTCGCCAACAAGCGGTTCGTCGACGCGTACCGCAAGCGCTGGAACGAGTATCCGACCTACGCGGCCGAGGCAGCGTACACGGGCCTCTACCTCTTCAAGACCGCGGTGGAGAACGCCAACAAGCAGGCCGGCGGCGGCTGGCCCGACGACGACGCGATCATCCGGCAGCTCGAAGGGCTCAGCGTCGAGGCGCCGTCGGGGCTCGTCACGATCCGCAAGGACGATCATCGCGCCTACAAGGACGTCAAGGTGGGCTTCAGCAAGAACCTGGCAGATTACCCGTTCCCCGTGTGGGATCCCGAGCGGATCATGACGATCCCCGTCGCGCAGATGACCGCGCCGCCCAGCTGGCCCAAGCCCGGCAAGGGCCACAGCGATCCGTCGGCGACGGTGAACTGGATCAAGACGACGTGGAAGAAGGCGGGCGCGTGATGCCGACCGCGTATCCGGCTTACAAAGTCGCGGCCGCACACGTGGCGCCGGTGTTTCTCGACGCGGAGAAGACGGTGGCCAAGGCCTGCCGCCTCATCGAAGAGGCCGCGCGCCACGGCGCGGCGCTGATCGCGTTTCCCGAGACGTACGTGCCCGCGTTTCCGCTGTGGTCCGCAGTCGTCGCGCCGATTCACAACCACGAGTGGTTCAAGCGCCTGGCCGCCAGCAGCATCCGCTGTCCGGGCCCGGAGCTCGACCGCATCGGCGCCGCCGCGCGGCGGGCCGGCGTGGTGGTCTCGCTCGGCTTCAACGAGGGCACCGCCGACAGCGTGGGCTGCGTCTGGAACAGCAACGTGCTCATCGGCGAGGACGGCGCGATCCTGAATCATCACCGCAAGCTCGTGCCGACCTTCTGGGAAAAGCTCACGTGGGCCAACGGCGACGGCGCGGGCCTGCGCGTGTGCGACACGCGTCTGGGCCGCATCGGGATGCTGATCTGCGGCGAGAACACCAACCCGCTCGCGCGCTTCGCGTTGATGGCGCAGGGCGAGCAGGTCCACGTCTCGACCTACCCGCCGGTGTGGCCGACGCGCGACCCGCGCGGCGGCGGCAACTACGACCTCGGATCGGCCATTCGGATCCGCGCCGGCGCGCATGCCTTCGAGGCCAAAGCGTTCAACATCGTCGCCGCCGGATTCATGGACGCCGCCATGCGCGACGAGCTCGCGACGCTCGGCCGCGAGGCGGTGCGCGTGCTCGACGAGAGTCCGCGCGGCGTGTCGATGATCATCGGCCCGACCGGAGAGCCGATCGGCGACGTCGTGTCGGATCGCGAAGGCCTGCTCTACGCCGACATCGACACGCGCGCGTGCGTCGAGCCCAAGCAGTTTCACGACGTCGTCGGCTACTACAACCGTTTCGATGTGTTCAATCTGACGGTCGATCGCACCCGTCAGCGGCCTGCCTCCTTCCGGACCACGGACGCGCCGCCGGCCGCGACGACCGACCAGGACACGGGAGAGTGGATGTCATGAGCGCCATCGATCCGATCTGGGCCGGCGTGGCCGAGCTGTCGCGCGCCTTCGAGACTCGCGCGCTGTCACCCGTCGACGTGGTGGACGCGCTGCTCGCGCGGATCCGCGCGCGCGAGGCGCTCCATGCCTACATCGCCGTCTACGGAGACGAGGCGAGGCTCGCCGCCGAGGCGGCCGACCGCGCGATCAGGAGCGGCCATCGTGTCGGCCCACTGCACGGCGTCCCGATCGCGCTGAAGGACCTCATCGATCTAGAGGGTCGCGTCACCACCGGCGGCTCGAAGGTGTGGATCGATCGCGTGTCGCCCGTGACGGCTACGCTGGCGCAGCGGCTCATCGCGGCCGGCATGATCGTGCTCGGCAAGACGCACACGGTGGAATTCGCGATGGGCTCGTTCGGCACCAACACGCATCTGGGCACGCCGTGGAACCCATGGGATCTCGCCGTGCATCGCACGCCCGGCGGCTCCTCGAGCGGATCCGCGGTCGCCGTCGCGGCCGGATTGGCGCCCGTCGCGATCGGCACCGATACGGGCGGCTCGGTGCGACTGCCCGCCGCCTGGTGCGGCATCGTCGGCCTCAAAGTCACGCTCGGCCGCATCAGCACGCACGGCGTGCTGCCGTTGGCGTTCACGCTGGACACGCCGGGACCGATGGCGCGCTCCGTCGAAGACGCCGCGCTGATCTTCCGCGTGCTGAACGGTCCGGATGAGAACGACGCGGCGACGCTCTCGCTCACGCCGCTCGATCCGATGCCCACGCTGCGCCGCGGTGTGCGCGGTCTGCGGCTGGCCGTGCTGCCGGACGAGGAGCGTCTGGGCGTCGATGCGGACGTGCTCGCGGAGTACGACGCGTCGGTGAAGACGCTCGCGGGGCTCGGCGCAGAAATCGTCCGGGTGACGTTGCCCAATCGGTTCAGCGATTACGCCGCCGGCGTCGGTCGCATCATCGGCGCCGAGGGCTACCGGTTCGTCGGGCATCTCGTGGACGACATGAGCCTGCCCGTCGATCCGCACATCCGCCCGCGCATCCAGGTCGGCCGCGGCATATCAGCGCGGGACTACTTGATGGCGCTCGCGGAGCGCGAGCAGCATCGCCGCGCGTTTGTGGCCGCGCTGGCCGATGTGGACGCGCTGCTCACACCGACGGCACAGACGGCCGCGATCCCGATCGCGAAGGTGGACCAGTCGGGGACCGCCGCGTTCTTCACGCGCGCCGGAAACTACCTGGGGCTGTGCGGGATCGCGGTTCCGAACGGCTTCACCGCTGATCGTCTGCCGACGTCGCTGCAGGTTCTCTGTCATGCCGGGCGCGAGGACATGGCGCTGCGCATTGGCTGGGCTTACGAGCAGGCGACCGACGACAAGACGCGGAGGCCGCCGGAGCCGGCGCGCTCGTCATAAATTCTTCACGGAGCGAGAACGCAGGCTTCACGGAGCCGGAACGTAGGCTTCACGGAACCGGAACCGCGGCTCGGTAGTTTGTCGATGCGCGGTTTCTTGCGCATCGCAGCTCACTCCCGTCGCGCCACGTGGAGGTCATACCAATGAGACTCGCGGCTCCTACATCGAAAGTCGTTCTGATGGTCTGCATGTTGGCCACCGCCCTGGCTATGGCAGGCATGGCGACCGCGGATGAGCTGTTCAAGGCCACCATGACCGGAGATCAGGAGGTGCCCCCGGTCGCCACCGAAACCTCCGGAAAGGCGTTCTTCAGCCTCAACAAAGACGAGACGGCGATCGAGTTCCAGCTTCACGTCAGCGACGGCGTGAGAATCACGCAGTCGCACATCCACTGTGGGCCCCCGGGCGTCAACGGGCCGATCATCATCTTTCTCGGTGGCCTGCACGCGGCAGGCTTGAACATCGACGGCAAATGGGTCAGCAACGCGACCATCACGGATACCAGCATCGTGAATACAACCTGCGGCGCCACGCTCGCCGCGATCGTCCAGCAGATGCGGATCGGCAACACGTACGCCAACGTCCATTCGTTCGCGCATCCCGCCGGTGAAGCCCGCGGGCTCATCGAGCCGGCCGGCCAGTGAGTCGATCGCCGCATCGCTAGGGTTCACGTCAGGGTGCGGCGGCGCACCCCGCCGCACTCGTGACGCGCGCTCAGCGGCTCAGGAACTCGCGGACGATTTTCAGGAACTCGTCGAGACGGTCGTGGTGCAGCCAGTGGCCGGCGCCGTCGACGCCGACGACCGTCGCGTGTCCAAAGTGCGCCGCGCGGCCGTCGGCTGCCGGATCGCCGGCCCAGCTCTCCTTGCCATGCAGCAGCAGCGTCGGGCACTCGATGCGTCGCCAGAGCATCTCGATATCGCGGCGCGACATGTCGTACGGCGGAAACGCGCGCACATAGTTGTCGAACTTCCAGGAATACGTGCCGTCCTCGTTCTGGTTGGCACCGTGCACGGTGAGATGCCGCGCCTGCTCGGCGGTCAGATGCGGATTTTCCTCCTGCATCCGCCGAAACGCGTCCTCGATGCTCGGATAACGCCGCGGCAGCCGGCCCGCCAGCTTGCGCTGCTCGCCGATCCACTCGTCCATCCGGACGTCGATCGGCTTCGCGACCCGCTCGGCGAGTCGCTCGGGCGAGGGACCGAGGCCTTCGATGGCGACGAGTCGCGCGACGTGCTGCGGGTAGACACCGGCGTAGCGGAGCGCGATATTGCCTCCGAGCGAATGCGCGATGATGCTCACCGGTGCCAGACGCTGCTGATGGATGAGCTGGTCGAGATCGTAGATGTATTCGGCCATCGTGTAGCTGCCGTCGGTGGACCATTGACTGTCGCCGTGGCCGCGAAGATCGGGCGCGATGACGTGCCAGTCGTCGCGCAGCGCCTCGGCGGTCCAGTCCCAGTTGCGACAGTGATCGCGCCCACCGTGAAGGAGCAGCAGCGGCGGCTTCGTCGGGTTGCCCCAGTCGACGTAATGCAGGCGCAGACGTTGCGAGAAGAACGTGTGCGAGTCCATCGGGCGGCACGATATCATGGCGCCCACGCGGGAGGTTCCCATGCGCGCGGATCGCGTACTCTCGACGCTCGATTTCCACACGGCCGGGATCGGTATGCGTCTGTTGACCAGCGGCTTGCCGCGTCTGCCCGGCGCCACCATCGCCGATAAGCGTCGCTGGTTCCAAGAACATCTCGATGATGTGCGGACCGGGCTGTGCCTCGAGCCGCGCGGTCATCGCGGCCTGCTGATCGCCGTGAAGACGGAGCCCGTCACGCCCGGTGCGCAATTCGGGCTCTTCTTCTTCTATCCCGGCGGCTATTACGTCTCGTGCGGCGAGGGGACGATCGGCGCCGCGACGGTCGCGCTCGAAACCGGCATGGTCGCGCGCGAGGGCGATGAGACACGCATCGTGATCGACACGGAGGCCGGCCCCGTCGAGACGATCGCGCGCTCGGACGGCGGGCGTGTGCGCGAGGTCACGCTGCGCTGGACGCCGTCGTTCGTGGCGCTCGCGGATCAGACCGTCGAGGTCGAGGGCGTGGGCGAGGTGCCGCTCGATATCTCGGTGGGTGTCGGCAACGTCTTCGCCGTCGTCGAGGCGTCGCGCCTGGATGTGGCCGTGCGCCGCGAGCACACCAAGCGGATCGCCCAGCGCGGCATGGCGGTGCGTGAGGCGGTGAACGCGCAGCTGCGCGTCGACGTGCCCGGCGTCGGCAAGACCACCGTCGACAACGTTCTTGTCCACGAGCTGCCCGACGCCCAGCGCGTGTCGCCGAATGCGCTCGTATGGGGGCCGGGCCAGGTCGACGCCGCGCCGTGCGGGTCCGGCACGTGCGCGCGCATGGCGCTCTTCCATCATCGCGGGCTCATGAGCGTCGGCTCGACGTTCGTCAGCCGCGGACTACTCGGCCTCGATTTCACCGGTCGCATCGCGGGCGAGACGCAGGTGGAGGGCAAGCCGGCGATTCTTCCCGAGATCACGGGCACCGCATTTGTCACCGGCTCCAGCCAGTTCCTGTTCGATCCGGCCGATCCGGTGCGTGCCGGATTCCTGCTCGACGCGTGAGGTGCCCGGGATGAAGACGCTGGTCCTCGGCGGCGGTGTCGTCGGCGTGACGACCGCCTACTTTCTTGCGAAGGCCGGCCACGAGGTCACGCTGATCGAGGAGAAGGCCGCACTGGGTCTCGAAGCGACGGGCGGTAACGCGGGCATCATCGCGCCCGGTCATTCCTTCGCGTGGGCGTCTCCGCGGGCGCCGCGCATGCTGTGGCAGTCGCTGCGCGGAGCCGAGACGGCGATCCGCGTGCGACTCACCGCCGATCCGCAGCTCTACGCGTGGGGCCTGCGCTTCCTGCGCGAGTGCACGTCCGAGCGCGCAAAGCGCAACACGCTGATCAAGCTCCGTCTCTGCCAGTACAGCCAGGCGGTGATGAAGGAGCTGGTGAAGACGGAAGGCATCGAGTACCAGGCGATCACGAAAGGCGCGCTGTACCTGCATCGCAATCCCATGGACCTCGAGGCGGGTGTGAAGAAAATGGCGCTGCTCGCCGAGCACGGTCAGAAGCAGGAGATCCTCGACGCCGCGGCGCTCGCGCGGCTGGAGCCGGCGTTCGAGCCCGTGCGCAGCAAGATCGCGGGCGCGATCCGCGATCTCGGCGATTCCAGCGGCGACTCGCGCGTGTTTTCGGAAGAGCTCGCGCGCGTCGCGCGCGACAAGCACGGGCTCACGATTCGGCTCGGCACGCGCGTGAGCGGCCTGCGCGCCGACGGCGACCGCATCGCCAGCGTGGTGACGAGCGACGGCGTGCTGGGCGCCGACAACTACGTGCTGGCGCTCGGCGTCGGCGCGGTGAGCGTCGCGCGCACTGCGGGGGTCCGGCTCCCGATCTATCCGGCGAAGGGATATTCGTCGACGTTTCCGCTCAAGGGCGGTGGCCTGGCGCCCACGATCTCCGGCGTCGACGAGCAATGGCTCGTGGGCTGGTCGCGGCTGGGCGATCGGCTGCGGCTCACGTCGACCGCGGAGTTCGCCGGCTACGACTGGGGCTGGACACCGCGCGACTTCAACAACATCCTGCGGCTGGCGCGCGATCTGTTCCCCGACGCGGCCGACTACGATCGCGGCGAGTACCGCGCGTGTCTGCGCCCGATGACGCCGGACGGCCCGCCGATCCTCGGGCTCGGCCGGCACCGGAATCTGTTTCTGAACTGCGGTCATGGTCACATGGGCTGGACGATGGCATGCGGCACCGCGCGGATCGTGACGGATCTCATGCTCGGGCGCATGCCCGACCTCGACCTGGAGGGGCTCACCGTTCGGCGCTGATCCGGCGCGCGGGGCTCGCGCGCGAGGAGGTCCCATGCAATACGGCGTCGTGCTTCCCATCTGGCAGCTCACGGTCGCGGACGCGGAAGCTCTCACCACGCGCGCCGAGGCGCTCGGCCTCGATGCCGTCTTCGTGCCGGATCACATCCTGGCCAAACCGGCGACGACGCAGCACTACGGCGGACACTGGCCCGATCCGTTCTCGTTGCTGGCATACCTGGCGGGGCGAACGCAGCGCGTGCGTCTCGGCGCCAGCGTTATCGTGCTGCCGTACCGCAGCGCGCTCGTCACAGCGAAGGCCGCCGCGACGGTGGACCAGGCGTCGCGCGGACGTTTCATCTTCGGGGTCGGTGTGGGTTGGGACGAGGCCGAGTTCGTGGATCTGCGCCTGCCGTTCCACGAGCGCGGGCGGCTGAGCGACGACTACATCCGCGCGATCAAGGCGGCGTGGGCCGCCGACGTCCCGGAATACCGCGGCAGCTACGCCAGCTTCAGCGGCGCCACGTTCTCGCCGCGCCCCGCGCAGCGTCCGCATCCGCCGATCTGGGTCGGCGGCGCACCGGGCGCCGTGTCGTCTCCGGCGGTGCGACGCTGCGCCGAGCTGGGTGACGCGTGGCATCCGTTGGGACTGAGCCTCGACGACATCGAGAAGGGCTTCGCGACAGTGCGCGATCTGGCCGCGCGGCACGGGCGTCGCGAGCGGCCGGGACTGGCGCCGCGCAATCTGCTCGACATCACCGATTCGGCGAAGGCTAGCGGCCGCGCGGCATTCCAGGGCTCGGTGGCGGAGATCGCCTCCGACATCCGGCGGGTGCGTGGGCTCGGTGCGGAGTGGATGACGTTCGACCTGCCGCGCGCCGGAGTGCCGGCGATGATGCGCGCGATGGAGCGTCTGGCCGGCGAGGTCAAGCCCGCGGCGGCGTGACGCTTCGCATCGCCACGCTGAGCGATGCCGACGCGATCGCCGATCTCGTGCGCCTGGCATTCGGGGCGCAGTCGCGGCCGACGAATCCGCCGTCGGGCGCGCTGAAGGAGACGGCGGAGACTATCCGCGAGCACCTCGTGCACGGCGGCGGCGCCATTTCCGAGTCGGATGGCGCGCTGATCGGTGTCGTGCTTTGGGAAGACGACGACGGCGTGCTGTATCTCAGCCGGCTTGCCGTGCATCCCGCGCATCGCCGGCGTGGCATCGCGCGAGCGCTCATCAGCGAGGCCGAGCGCGAGGC
>Ga0114129_10000300_pt1 | contig 57502 bp, 43 predicted proteins | sample RhiMetdeltSRZDD1_FD_80071 | JGI IMG/M metagenome (GOLD analysis project Ga0114129, IMG submission 80071) | Populus rhizosphere microbial communities from Tennessee, USA - Rhizosphere MetaG P. deltoides SRZDD1 (version 2) (version 2) | ecosystem: Host-associated > Plants > Roots > Rhizosphere >...
CGGTCGATGTAGCGGCGCCGCACCAGCACGTCCGTCGCCGCTTCGATGTCCGCCAGCTCGCGCTTGCCGTACTCGGCGTGGATCGAATCGATGAACGCCTGCCCGAACGAAGACGAACCGTGATAGTTCACGGCGGCGACGACATACCCCTGCGCGGCGAACGCGTGATTGCACCAGCGGTAATGCCACCCGTCCGAAGAAGCGGTGTGCGGCCCGCCGTGGATCGAGTGCAGCAGCGGGTACTTCTTCCGCGGGTCGAAGCCGGGCGGGAAGACGAGCCACATCTGTACGCTGTTGCCGCCGAAGCCCTTGAACCGCACTTCTTCGGTGGGGCCGAAGCGGAACGGCTTGAGCAGCGCGTCGTTGAAGCGCTCGAGCTTGCGCCGCGCGCCGTCCTCGCCGGCATACACCGCGGGCGGCGTGTCCATCTCGCTGCGCACGTAGGCGGTCGTGCCGCCCGCGAAGTCGAACTCCATGACCACGCCGCCGCTGACAGCGATCTGCGCGCTGCGAGCCGGCAGGTCGAAGCGGTACAGGTGCGCGCGCGCCTGGTCCTGCGCGACGCAAAGTATCTCCTTGCCGTCGCCGCTCCAGCGCAGCGGCGCCTCGACCCAGCGGTCCCAGCGCCGCGAGACGATTTCGATGCGCTTCGTGCGTCGCTCGATCAGCGTGATCTGGTTCTGTGCGCGCGCGTTCCTGCGGATGTCGGCCGAGAGGCAGGCGATCCTCGCGCCGTCGGGCGAATAGCGCGGGTGGTGATAGTCGCGATGCGGCTCGCCCTGCGTCAGGTTGCGAAAGCGCCGCGTTCTCAGCTCCAGCTCGACGATGTCGAACTCGTCGTCGAGCTTCTTCTCGGGCGCCGGATCGTAGCCGAACGCGATGAACCTTCCGTCCGGCGAGACGTCGAATACGTGCTGGTCAGGATCGGCGCGCGCCAGCTCGTATGGAGTGCCTTCGAACAGGTCGCGGCAAGCACCGGTCGACACATCCGCGACGAACAGGTGCGGCACGCGCCCGTCGGCGAGCCAGTGATCCCAGAACCGGTAGGTGTATTGCTCCACCACATGCGCCTTGACCTTGTCTTCCTTGCGCTCCTTCATGCGGCGCGCCTGCGCGGCCGTGCCGCGCAACTCGGGCCAGACCCAGGAGAAGAACGCGACGCGCTTGCCGTCCGCAAACCACTTGACGCCCGCGACGCCGGTCGCGAGCTGCGTGAGGCGGCGCGCCTCGCCGCCGTCGGGGTCAATCAGGTAGACCTGCGGCTCGTCGTCCTTCTTGCCCTGCCATTCGCGCTTGGCGACGAACGCGATGCTCGAGCCGTCCGGCGACCAGGCGGGCTGGCTGTCCTTTTCGCCGCTCGTGGTGAGCAGCCGCGGCTTGCCGCCCGAGGTCGAGAGCAGCCACAGGCTTGCGCTCGCGCGGTTCTCCTTCATCGAGTACGACGTCAGCGACACGACTGCGCGCGAGCCGTCGGCAGAGAGCGAGACGCCCGCGGGGCGCTTGAGTTTCCATAGGTCTTCGACGCTGAAGCGCTTCAAGATTGATTTCTCCCCTCTGCGGAAGCCGAAAATCATACATGGTAATGTTCCGGTCCCTGAAGGCGCCCGCGGAAAAATGATGCGCACCGGAATTTTCCTTGCCGCGCTGCTCGCTGCTTCTGCGACGGCGCACGGCCAGTTCGTCACGCCCGGGCCGAATCTGCTCACCGACGGGATTCCCGCGATCCCGCGCGCGCTCGCCGAGCGCTTGCACGCGTACTCGGAGTTCATGCCGCAGCGGGCTTTGTCGTGGCATCCGGAGAAGCGTGAATTGCTGATCTCGCGCCGCGCAGGCGACGCATCGCAGGTATTTCGTCTCGAGGCGCCCGGTGCGAAGCCCGAGCAGTACACGAGCTTCGCCGATCCGGTGTCGCGCGCGAGCTATCCGCCGGCGCCCGCGGATCACTTCGTCTTCGTCAAGGACGAGGGAGGCAACGAGCGCTACCAGCTGTGGCGCTTCGACGTCGCGGGACGCAAGACCACGCGCCTCACCGACCCCGCGAAGCGCCATTCCTCTCCGGTGTGGTCGGCCGACGGGCGGCGAATTGCTTACACATCGGTCGCGGTCGGTGCGCAGCGCGACTCGCGCGAAGTGAAAGTCGAGGTTCGCACGATGGATCCGCTCGACCCGGCGAGCGACCGGCTGGTCGCCGCGCTGCCCGGGCCGGGCTGGTTTCTCTACGACTGGTCGGAGGATGGCAAGACGCTGGCGGTCGGCGAATACGTCTCCGCCGTCGAATCGTATCTGTGGCTGCTCGATGCGCAATCCGGGGACAAGCGCGCGCTTACGCCCGATCGCCGCGAGCGTGCGGCGCATTCAGGGGCCGCGTTCAGCCCCGACGGGCGCACGCTGTACACGACTACGGATCGCTCCAGCGAATTCCGGCGGCTGGTCGCGATCGACGTGGCGACGCGCGAAGTGCGGATCCTGTCGGATCGGCCGTGGGACGTCGAGCACTTCGACCTGGCGAGCGACGGAACGAAGCTCGCGTTCTCGACCAACGAGGACGGAGAAAGCCGCCTGCACATCATCGATCCCCGGTCGGGGCGCGCGTTGCCGGTGCCTGAGCTGCCGAAGGGCGTGATCTCGGGACTGGCGTGGAATCGCCAGGCGAGCGAGCTCGCGTTCAACTTCGCCTCGGCGAAGGAGCCGGCAGGCGCCTATTCGCTGGACGTCGCGCGCGCGCGCGTCGTGCGCTGGACGATTCCGGAGACCGCGGGCGCGGATCCCGCCACGTTCGTCGAGCCGGAGCTGGTGCGCTGGAAGAGCTTCGACGGGCGCAGCATCTCGGGCTACCTGTACCGGCCGCCCGCCAGGTTCGCCGGGCGCCGCCCGGTCGTGGTCGAGATCCACGGCGGCCCCGAGGGCCAGGCGCGGCCGTCCTTTTACGGCCGCTACAACTTCTTCGTCAACGAGCTCGGCATTGCGCTGCTCTTGCCGAACGTGCGCGGCTCGACCGGGTACGGCAAGACCTTTCTCGGCCTCGACGACGGCATGAAGCGCGAGGATTCGGTGCGCGACATCCACGCCGCGCTCGATTGGATCGCTACCGACCCGCGGCTCGATGCCCGGCGCGTGCTGGTGTCGGGCGGGAGCTACGGCGGCTACATGAGCCTTGCCACCGCGACGCTGTATCCCGAGCGGATCGCCTGTGCGATCGACGTGGTCGGCATCTCCAACTTCGTCTCGTTTCTGACGAACACCGAGAGCTACCGCAGGGACCTGCGGCGCGCCGAGTACGGCGACGAGCGCGACCCGGCGATGCGCGCGTTCCTCGAGTCGATCTCGCCGCTGAACCGCGCCGACCGGATCAAGAAGCCGCTGCTCGTGATCCAGGGCGCGAACGACCCGCGCGTGCCGCGCAGCGAAGCCGAGCAGATCGTGCGCACGGTGCGCGGTCATGGCACGAGCGTGTGGTACCTTCTCGCGATGGACGAAGGCCACGGTTTCGCGAAGAAATCCAACGCCGATTTCGCGTTCTACACGCGGGTGATGTTCGCCGAGCAGTGTCTCCAGTAGCCAAAAAAGGGGGACGTACCCTATTTTTTCGCATAGCGAAATATTGGGGTACGTCCCTATTTTTACTCATTAGCTCGCCGGCTTGGTCTGACGAAGTCGCGTGGCTCGCGGCCTCGAGCGACGCCCAGATCGAGAGTGCGTTCGCGCAGGCGCGCACTGAAAAGAAGCCGCTGCTGCTCTACTGGGGCGCGAAGTGGTGCCCGCCGTGCAATCACCTCAAGGCGACGCTGTTCAACCGCCAGGACTTCGTCGAGCGTTCGCGCAGCTTCGTCGCAGTGAACATCGACGGCGATTCTCCGGGCGCGCAAAAGCTCGGCGCGCGCTTCAAGGTCGTCGGCTACCCGACGATGATCCTGTTCAATCCCGAGGGCGCGGAGCTGACGCGGCTGCCGGGCGAAGCCGACGCAGCGCAGGTGATGCAGGTTCTGCAGCTCGGCCTGGCGGGCGGCCGCCCGGTGAAGACCGTGCTCGCCGAAGCGCGCTCGGGCGGCAAGCTGGCGGCGAACGAATGGTCGATGCTCGCGTTCTATTCGTGGGAAACGGACGAGGACCAGGTGGCAACTGCGGCCGAGCGCGCGCGCGTGCTCGCTACGCTGGCGAGCGCGTCTCCGCCGGGAGAGGCGAAGACGCGGCTCTCGCTGAAAGCGCTCGCGCTCCGCGGCAGCGAGACTGCGCCCGCGGGCGCTGACATGCGTCGGCAGGTCCTTGCAGTGCTTGCCGATTCGGCAGCCGCGCGCGCGCAGATGGACGTGCTCACCGGCTCCGCGGCCGAGATCGTCAAGGCGCTCGAGCCGAAACCGGGTCCTTCGCGCAGCGAGCTGCTGAAGGCGTTCGACTCCGCGCTGCAGCGCCTCGAGGCGGACAAGACGTTGTCGCGCGCGGACCAGATCGGCGCGCTGGTTGCCCGGGTCGACCTGGCGCGAATCGACCAGCCGAAGGACACGTCGCTGCCGCAGATTCCAGCGGAGCTGCGCGAGGCAGCGCGTCGCCACGCGGCGCGCGTCGATCGCGAGATCACCAACGGCTACGAGCGCCAGGCAGTCGTCACGGCGGCCGGGTACCTGCTCGGCCGGGTGGGTCTGTGGCCAGAATCGGATGATCTGCTGAAGAGCAACCTGAAGAAGAGTCATTCGCCCTATTACCTGATGTCGCAGCTGGCGGACAACGCACGCAAGCGCGGCCAGACGGCGACGGCGCTCGACTGGTACGAGCAGGCGTTCAAGGCGAGCGAGGGGCCGGCGACGCGCCTGCAGTGGGGCGCGAGCTACCTCGGCGCGCTCGTCGACCTGGCGCCGAAGGAGGAGCAGCGGATCGAGCGGACCGCGTCGCAGATCCTGACCGAGGCGGCGGCGCAGCCGCATGCGTTCCATCAGCGAGGCGCTCGCTCGTTGAAGCGTGTCGGCGACAAGCTGGCCGCCTGGAGCAAGGGCGGCGCGCACGACGACGTGATGAAACGGCTGCGCGCCCAGTTCGGCCCCGTCTGCGGGAAGCTCACCAAGGCGGACGGACAGCGCGCCGCGTGCGAGGCGGCGCTGAAGCCGGCGGCATGAAGTGTTTGCGGGCGGCGGCGGTTGCGGTTGCGGGACTCGCCGCCTGCGGCGTCGTCAACGAGCCGGTGTCGCGCGAAGAGCTCGAGAGCAACGTGCTCTTTTCCTCATATGCGGAAACCCCAAAGCATCTCGATTCGGTCGCCTCGTACGCTACTAACGAGACCGCGTGGACCTATGCGGTCTACGAGCCGCCTCTGCGCTATCACTATTTGAAGCGGCCGTACGAGCTGATTCCGCGCACGCTGGTCGAGATGCCGACCACGACGTACCTCGACAAGGACGGCAAGACGTTGCCAGCCGACGCGCCTGGCGCCGACATCGCCGAGAGCGTCATGGAATTGCGGATCAAGCCGGGAATCCTGTACGAGCCGCATCCGGCGTTTGCGAAGGACGGGCAAGGCAAGCTGCTGTACCACGCGCTCGCACCGAAGGATCTCGAAGGCAAGAGGAAGCCGTCGGACTTCGAGAAGACCGGGACGCGCGAATTGACCGCCGATGACTACGCCTACGCGATCAAGCGCATCGCAACGCCGCGGATCGAGTCGCCCTCGTTCGGGTTCCTTTCCGGCTACATCATCGGCATGGAGCAGTTCGGGCAGCAGATACGGAAGCTCAACAACGAGATGAAAGCCAGTCGGACTGCGCGCGAGGCTGGTGCTCTCGGCCATCTGCCGTGGCTCGATTTTCGCAAGTACGATCTGCCGGGCGTCCAGGTCGTCGATGCGCACACGCTGCGCATTCGCCTGAAGGGCAAGTATCCGCAGTTCAAGTACTGGCTCGCGATGACGTTCTTTGCGCCGACGCCATGGGAGGTCGACTCGTTCTACTCGCAACCTGGCATGAAGGCGCGAAACCTCACGCTCGACACGTGGCCCGTCGGCACCGGCGCCTACCGGCTGACCGACTATGTGCCTAATCACCGCATGGAGCTGCGGCGCAACCCGAACTACCGCGGCGATCCCTATCCATGCGAAGGCGAGGCGAAGGACCGCGCGCAGGGCTTGCTCGCGGACTGCGGGAAAAGAACGCCTTTCCTTGACGGCATGGTGTCGCGCTACGACAAGGAAGCCTCGCCGATGGTGACGAAGTTCATGCAGGGGTACTACGACATTCCGGAGTTCGAGCGAGGCGAGCGTGGCACGCAGTTTCTCGTATCGATCCAGGATGGCACCGGTCGCTCCCAGGACCTGCTTGATCACAAGATCCAGTTGCCCAACACGCTGCAAGTGGCGCTTTGGTACTACGGCTTCAATTGGCTCGACCCGGTCGTCGGCGCGGGCGCCAATCCGCAGGACGCCGAGCGCAACCGCAAGCTGCGCCAGGCGCTCGCGATCGCGTTCGACTTCGAGGAGTACATCCAGATCTTCGAGGACAACCGCGCGGTGCCGAACATGAGTCCTGTGGTCGGGGGGCTGTTCGGCGCCGATGCCGTGAAGTACAACCCGGTCGTCTACGACCTGGTCGACGGCAAGCCGAAGCGCAAGTCGATCGAGGTCGCGAAGAAGCTGCTCGCCGAGGCCGGCTATCCGGACGGGCGCGACGCGAAGACCGGCAAGCCGCTGGTCATCAACTACGACGCGCAGGGCGTAGGCCCGGGGTACAAGACACGCATCGACTGGACCATCAAGCAGTTCGCCAAGCTCAACATCCAGCTCGAGGTGCGCGACACCGACTACAACCGTTTCCAGGACAAGATGCGCAAGGGCACCGCGCAGTTGTTCTTCTGGGGATGGCAGGCCGACTATCCGGATCCGGAGAACTTTCTGTTCCTGCTGTACGGGCCGAACTCGAAGGTCAAGGCCGATGGCGAGAACACCGCCAACTACGCGAACCCGGAATTCGACAAGCTGTTCGAGCGGATGAAGGACCTGGACGACACCGAGGAGCGCCGCCAATTGATCAAGCGGATGACCGAGATCGTGCAGCAGGATGCGGTATGGCTCTGGGGGTGGTCGGACGAGTTTTCCGGCGCCTACCAGCAGTGGCTCTACAACGGAAAGCCGTCGAACATCATCCGCGACCAGCTCCAATACCTGCGGATCGACCCGGTGCTGCGCGTGCGTCTCGTCGAGCAGTGGAACCGGGCGAACGCGGTGCCGCTGCTCGTGGTTGTCGCGTTGCTACTCATCGCGGCCTGGCCCGCGTGGCTCGCCTGGAGACGGCGTCAGAACGCGACCGCCACCGGCGCTCCAACTCCCGGCGCCCTGCCTGCCGCGAGTCCCGGCGCGGACTAGGGAGCCCCATGTTCGCATTCCTCGTTCGTCGGATCGCGTACGGCGCGCTGATCCTCGTCGGCATCAATATCGCGACGTTCCTGCTGTTCTTCCAGGTCAATTCGCCCGACGACATGGCGCGCCTGCAGCTGGGCGGCAAGCGGGTTACGGCCCAGGCGATCCAGCAGTGGAAGGCCGAGCGCGGCTACGACCGGCCGATGTTCTTCAACGCGGGCGCCGAGGGAACCGCCAAGGCGACGGACACCGTTTTCTTCGAAAGCTCCGCGCGGATGTTCGCGTTCGACTTCGGCCGCGCCGACAACGGGCGTGACATCGCAAACGAGGTCGCCCGCCGGGCGGGACCGAGCGTTGCGCTCGCGCTTCCCGTGTTCATCGTCGGACTCGGGCTGTCGGTGACCATCGCGCTCGGACTCGCGTTCTTTCGCGGCACGTATCTCGACATCTGGGGTGTGACGGTGCTCGTCGCCATGATGTCGATCTCCTCGCTGTTCTTCATCGTCGCCGGTCAGTACGTTCTGGCGCGAGTGCTTCAACTCGTGCCGATCTCCGGCTTCGAAGGCGGTGTCGACAGCTGGCGTTTTCTCCTGCTTCCGGTCGCCGTGGGCGTGATCGCGCAACTCGGCCCAGAGGCGCGCTTCTACCGGACGATCTTCCTCGAAGAGATCGGGCGCGACTACGTGCGCACCGCGCGCTCGAAGGGACTCTCCGATCCGGCCGTGCTGTTCCGCCACGTGCTGCGCAACGCGCTCATTCCGATCCTGACGAGGTCGGTGGTGCTGATCCCGCTGCTGTTCATGGGAAGCCTGATCACCGAGTCGTTCTTCTCGATCCCCGGGCTCGGCGCGTACCTGATCGAGGCGATCGCAGCCCAGGACTTCGCGATCGTGCGCGCGATGGTGTTCATCGGCTCGGTGCTCTACATCGTCGGCCTGATTTTGACCGACGTCAGCTACAGCTGGGCCGATCCGCGGATCCGGCTGCAGTGAGAGCCGCGTGAAGCCGGTTTTCCTCCTGACCGACTTCTTCCTGTTCGCGATCGTGATTGCGGCAGCGTTCTACGTGCGTTATGTGCTGCGGTCTCCGCAGCTTCGCGCGAACTGGCGGCTCGCGCTGCAGCGCCCGGCGGCCGGCGTCTCGGCGGTGATGCTCGGGTTCTTCCTTGCCATTGCGCTTGCCGACTCGCTGCACTACAGGAGCGCCGGGCCGCCCGATCCGAAGACGGGTGCGCGCGCGTGGTCGGTCGAGACGCGTTCGGCGCTGGACGTCGTGCTGGCGCCTCTGGTCGCTGCGCAGGAGCGCACCTACTCGAGCCCGCTCGCATGGCTCGCCTTCAAGAAAGAAACCTTCGAGCGCCATGGCCAGATGGTGCGCGATTTTCCGCGGCTCAAGCATGGTGGAGCGCACCTCACCGGACCGGAGACGCAGTGGGGCGGCGATGTGGCGCGGCGCGCGGCTGCGGGGTTGGCGGGGGGTGTCGCAGCCTGGTTGCTGGCGTCGCTGCTCATCGTGGGTGCGCTCGCCAGGCAGGCGGGCGAGCCGATCGGGCAGATGCTCGCGCGCATCGGGCGGGGAGGGACGCAGTACCCGGTGAGGGCGATGCTGCTGGCCGCGGGCGGCCTTTCGCTCGCAATCGGCGTGATCGGCGGGCTCTCCACGGGATACCACGTGTTCGGCACGACCCAGGTGGGCGCGAGCGTCCTGGTGGCTGCCGTAAAGAGCATTCGCACCGCGCTCGTGATCGGGTCGATGACGACGCTCGTTGTGCTGCCGCTGGCGGTGGGCTTGGGGATTACGGCAGGCTATTTCCGCGGCTGGGTCGACGAGGCGATCCAGTACGTCTACACGCTCCTGCAGTCGATCCCCGACGTCCTGCTCATCGCGGCGGCGGTGCTGCTTCTGCAGGTGAAGATCGACACGAACCCGGAACTGTTCGAGACCGCGCTGGAGCGCGCGGACGCGCGCCTCTTCTTCCTCTGCGTCATCCTCGGGATTACGTCATTCACGGGACTGTGCCGGCTGGTGCGCGGCGAGACGATGAAGCTGCGCGAGCTCGAATACATCCAGGCTGCACAGGCGTTCGGCGTGCGCGCGTCGCGGATCCTCACGCGGCATATCCTGCCGAATGTCGCGCCGATCGTCGTGATCAGCATGGTCATGCAGTTCTCCACGTTCGTGCTCGCCGAGGCGGTGCTCTCGTACGTCGGCGTGGGAGTCGATCCGAAGACCTACAGCTTCGGCATCCTGATCAACACCGCGCGCAACGAGCTCTCGGCGACGCCGGTAATCTGGTGGTCGCTCGCCGCTGCGTTCGTGTTCATGTTCCTGATCGTTCTGCCGGCGAACCTCTTTGCCGACGCGGTCCGCGAGGCGTTCGACCCGCGCGCGCGGCTGCGCAGCATCACGGACCGCAAGAGCCCAGCCCCCGCATGAGTGCCGTCGCCGAGCCGATGCTGTCCGTGCGCGGCTTGAGCACGGTACTCGAGACCGAGAGCGGCCTGGCGCGCGCGGTCGACGCGCTGTCGATCTCGATCGACCGGCGCGAGACGTTTGCGCTGGTCGGCGAATCCGGCAGCGGCAAGTCGATGACCGCGCTTTCGCTGCTGCGGCTGCTGCCGGACAACGGCCGGATCGAGACGGGATCGGTGCGGCTCGGCGGCACCGACCTTTGCCTGCTGCGTGAATTCGACATGCAGCGCGTGCGGGGCGCGCGCATCGGCATCATCTTCCAGGAGCCGGCGACCAGCCTGAACGCGGTGATGCCGGTCGGGCGCCAGATCACCGAGGTGATCGAGCGCCACACGGAGTTGCGCGGCGCGGCGGCGCGCAATCGCGCGATCGAATGGCTCGAGCGCGTCGGCCTGCCCGAGCCGCACCGCCGTGTGGACAATTACCCGTTCCAGATGTCGGGCGGACAGAAGCAGCGCGTGATGATCGCGCTCGCGCTCGCCGCGGAGCCCGACCTGCTGATCGCCGACGAGCCGACGACGGCGCTCGACGTGACAATTCAGGCGCAGATCCTCGAGCTGCTGCAGCGCCTGCAGCAGGAGCGCGGCATGGGAATGCTGCTGATCACGCACGATCTGGGCATCGTGCAGGATATGGCGCACCGGGTCGCGCTGATGTACGCGGGCCAGATCGTCGAGCTGGCGTCGACCGCGGAGTTCTTTCGCGCGCCGCGCCATCCGTACGCACAGCTGCTGATGCAGGCGCTGCCCGGTTCCGGCAAGCGCGGCGAGCCGCTGGCGGCGATCTCCGGCGCGGTCCCGCCGCTCACGCTCGAGTTCCGTGGATGCCGGTTCACGCCGCGCTGTCCGAAGGCCTTCGGCGCGTGTCCCCACACTCCGCCGGATCTCTATCCCGTCGGCGACGCGACGCTGGTCCGCTGCCTCCTCTATACGGACCTCGCACCGCCCGGTGGCAAGCTCGTGCCGGCGGCTGCCGACGGCATCGATCGAGAACCATCGGCTGCGGAAACGGCAGCTACGGACCCGGTGCTCCACGTCGAATCGTTGCGGGTGCGTTTCCCGATGCGCGGCGGCATCCTGATGCGCAGGACCGGATTTTTCACTGCGGTGGACGGCGTGTCGTTCTCGATCGGCGCGAGTCGCACGTTTGCGCTCGTCGGCGAGTCGGGTTGCGGCAAGACGACGATCGGCAAAGCGGTGCTGCAGCTGCTGCGCGACCAGGCCGTGGTCGACGGGGTCGCGCGCATCGGCGGCAAGGACCTGTTCGCGCTGCACGGCGAGGCGCTGCGCGCCGCACGACGCGACATCCAGATCGTGTTCCAGGACCCGTTCGCTTCGCTGAATCCGCGCATGCGGATCGCCGAGATCCTGGAGGAGGGGCCGGTGACGCTGCTGCCCGAGCTGGACGCGGCCGCCCGCCGCGCGCGGATCGAAGGCCTTCTCGACCGGGTCGGCATGGGGCGCGACGCGCTCGGGCGTTATCCGCACGAGTTCTCGGGCGGCCAGCGGCAGCGGCTGGCGATCGCCCGCGCGCTCTCGGTTCGCCCGAAGCTGCTGATCTGCGACGAGCCGACCTCGGCGCTCGACGTCTCGGTGCAGGCGCAGATCCTCAACCTGCTGCGCGAGCTGCAGGCAGAGCTCGGCATGTCGTACCTGTTCATCACGCACAACATCGGCGTCGTCGAATACATCGCCGACGAAGTCGCAGTCATGCAGGCGGGGCGCTTCGTCGAGGAGGGGCCGGCGAAGCAGGTGCTCGAGCACCCGCGCCACGGGTACACGCAGACATTGCTCGCCGCCGTGCCGCGGATCGCTTCCCCTACCTGAGCGTGGCGGCGATCTTGCGGATCTCGTCCGGCTTGTGCTCGCCGGCGAGCGGCGTGCCGGGCATCAGGTGCCGGCCCATCGCCAGCGGCCCGATCAGCACCGGCTCGTAGCCGACCTCGCGCACCAGCGCGGAAACCACCTGGACGGCTTGCGCGTCGTCGCTCGCCATCGGCATCGCCATGCGCTGCGAGCTCTTGCTCGCGTCCGCCATCTGCAGCCAGCTCACCGCGTTGAAAGCGCGAACGAGACGGGCGCCGGGCAGCAGCTCCGCCGAGGCAAGGCCGGCTCCTTTCTCGCGCGCCCAGTTTGCGATTTCACCGTCGCGCGACGAGAACGGGTTGCAGGTGTCGATCACGATCTTGCCTTTCAGCAGGCTGCCGACCTCCTTGCCGACGTCGGGCAGCGCCTTGTACGGCACAGACACGAGCACGACCTCGCCGAACGTGGCGGCGGCCTGCGGCGTGCCCGCGCGCGCATTCGGGCCGATGCTTGCCGCGAGCTTCTTGTCCTGCTCGAGGTTGAGCGACGAGAACATCACCTCGTGCCCGGCCTTCGCCCAGATCCTGCCAAGCGTGCCGCCGACGTTGCCGGAGCCGATGGTGCCGATCTTGAGCCGCTTGGGCGCGGCGACGAGAGGTGCTAGAGGGCTCGCTGCCAATGCAGCGGCGGAGAGTCGAAGGAAGGTTCTACGACCGGTCATTCGGGCGGCTTGGTCATCCGGGAAAATCATAGCGGAACTTCAGCCCGGACACACAAGCCCGCGGCCAGGAGCTCCTCCGACCTTGAAGCAGGCGGGCCGCTGGTCTACAGTGGCGCGATGCGGTCGATCCTTCTTGTGCTGGCTTGCTTAGTCCTTGCCGCGTGCGCGACGCCGGGTGCGCCGCCGGCCGATCCGGCGAGCCTGTTCTTCGACAGCGCGTTCCGGTCGAAGCCGGTTCCCGCAGACCCGCAAGTGCTCACGCTGAGCGATGCGATGCGCCGCTACCTCGCGGTCGACATCGCGGGCGAGCTTCGTGGACGGGGCAAGCTGCGCGGCCTCGTCACGGCGCTCGAGAGCAACGCCCACCTGAAGCTCGAGTACGACTCGATCGTCACGCGGACGGCCGCAGAAGCGTTCGACGCGCGCGCCGGCAACTGCCTGTCGCTGACCGTGATGACGGCGGCGCTGGCGCGCGAGCTGGGCTTGACGGTCTCGTTCCACCGCGTGCTCACCGATCCGGTCTGGACCCGCAGCGGCGACACCCTGTTCTCGAACGGCCACATCAACATCATCCTCGGGGCCTACCAGTCGAACGATCACTCGGTCTACCGCGGGGTCAAGGGCGTCATCATCGACTTCATGCCCAGCGCCGAGCTGCGGCGGCAACGCTCGCACGAGATCCAGGAGCACACCGTGGTCGCGATGTACATGAACAACCGGGCGGCCGAGACGATGCGCGCCGGGTCGCTCGACGAGGCGTACTGGTGGGCGCGCGGCGCGGTGATGCAGGACCCGCGCTTCCTCGAGGGCGTCAATACGCTCGGCGTCGTCTACTCGCAGCACGGCGACCTGGCGCACGCCGAGCGCGTCTTCCGCTACCTGCTGGCGGTCGAGGCGGAAAATGTCTCGGCGATGGCGAACCTGGTGGGAGTCCTGAAACGGCAGGGCCGGGAGAGCGAATCCGTGGCGCTCCGGGAGCGGCTGAAGACGATCGAGGCGCAGCCGCCGTTCTACCACTACGACCTGGGCATGACGGCGCTGAGGGCCAAGGACTACAAGGTTGCGCGCGATTATTTCCATCGGGAGCTGCGGCGCAACGCCTACTATCACGAGGCACACTTCGGGCTTGCAGTCGCCTACCTCGGTCTCGGCGAGGCGCGCGAGGCCCGGGAGCATCTCGCGACCGCGATGGAAATGAGCACCAACCGCGAGGAGCAGAATCTCTACGCGGCGAAGCTCGCCTGGCTGCGCTCGCAGCGCAAGTGAACGAGAATTACTGCGCCGGCGCGCGCGCGGCGTAGCCGCGCGGGATCGCGGCCAGCAGCTTCCTCGTGTACGGGTGCGACGGCGCGGCGTAGATCGCCTCGGCGTCGCCCGCTTCGACGACCGCGCCGTCGTTCATCACCAGCATCTCGTCCGCCATGTACTTCACCACCGCGAGGTCGTGCGAGATGAACAGGTAGGTCAGGCCGAACTCGTCCTGCAGGTCGAGCAGCAGGTTGAGCACGGTCGCCTGCACGGAGACGTCGAGCGCCGACACCGCCTCGTCGCAGATGATGATCTCGGGCTGCATCGTCAGGCAGCGGGCGATCGCGATGCGCTGGCGCTGCCCGCCCGAAAACTCGTGCGGGTAGCGGAAGATCGACTCGCGCGGCAGCCCGACGCGCCGCAGCAACTCGACGGCCCTGGCGAACCGGTCGTCCTCGCTCGCGCCGATGCCGTGGATCTTCATCGGCTCGATCAGGATGCGCCCGACGCTGAAGCGCGGATTGAGGCTCGCGTACGGGTTCTGGAAGATCAGCTGGATGCGCTTGCGGAACGCCATCATCTCGCGCTCGGACAGCGCGAGCAGGTTGCGTCCGCTGAACTGCACGCTGCCGGCGCTGGCCTCCACCAGGCGCATCAGCAGCAGGCCGACGGTCGTCTTGCCGGAGCCGGATTCGCCGACGACGCCGAGCGTGCGCCCGCGCTCGAGGCGAAACGACACGTTGCGCACGGCGTGGACGTCCTTGCGGGCGAAGAGTCCGGTGCGCAGCCGGTACACCTTCTGCAGATCGGCCGCTTCTAGCAAGGGCTCGGCGGCGGCGGGGCGCGCAGCGCGCAGTGTGGTCGGCGGCGGCGTACCGCGCATGAAATCGTCGATCACCGGGAGGCGCCGCGGCCTCGCGTCGAGCCGCGGACGGCAGGCGAGCAGCGCCTTGGTGTAGGCATCTTGCGGGGCCATGAAGATCCGTTCTACCGGACCGCTCTCGCGCACCACGCCTTCGCGCATCACCACGACCTCGTCCGCGATCTCGCCGACCAGCGCCAGGTCGTGGCTGATGAAGAGCAGGCTCATCTGATGCGATTGCCGCAACCGCGCGAGCAGCTCGAGGATCTGGCGCTGCACGGTCACATCGAGCGCGGTCGTCGGCTCGTCGGCGATCAGCAGCTTCGGGTGGCAGGCGATCGCCGTCGCAATCATGACGCGCTGCTGCTGCCCGCCCGAGAGCTCGTGCGGATAGGCGCCAAGGCGTGCCCGCGGCTCCGGGATCCCGACCTCGTCGAGCAGCTCGACCGCGCGCGAGAGCGCCTGGCGGCGCGTCATGCCGAGGTGCCGCTGCATCACCTCGGCGATCTGGTCGCCGACGGTGAACACCGGGTTCAGGGAGCTCATCGGCTCCTGGAAGACCATCGAGAAATCACGCCCGCGCAGCGTTCTCAGGTGCGCGGGCGCCTCGTGCAGCAGGTTGCGGCCCTGGTACTCGACGCTGGATTGCGGGCCGATGATCGCGTTCTCGGCCAGCAGCCGCACGATCGACAGCGCCGAGACACTCTTTCCGGAGCCGGACTCGCCGACCAGCGCGACCGATCGATTCTCGGGCACGTCGAAGCTGACGCCCCGCACGGCTTCGGCTACCTTGTGCTTGCCGAGGCGGAACGAGACATGGAGGTCGCGCACGCGAACGAGCATTCGCTACCTCAGCTTCGGATCGAGCGCGTCGCGCAGGGCGTCGGTCAGCAGCGAGAACGCCGTGACGAACACCGCCATGAAGACGGTCGCCGCGGCGAGCTGCCACCACTTGCCGATGATCAGCTCGTTCTGCGCTTCGCCGAGCATCGTGCCCCACGACACCATCTCGATCGGCACGCCGAGGCCGAGGAACGACAGGATCACCTCGGCCTTGATGAATGCGACGACGAGCAGCGACAGCTGTATCAGCACCACGTGGCTGACGTTCGGCAGGATGTGGATGAAGAGGCGCGAGGCGTGCGATGCGCCGATCGCGTGCGCGGCGCGCACGTATTCGCGCGAGACATGCTTCAGGTACTCGGCCCGCACCAGCCGGTAGGTGCCGGTCCAGCCGGTCAGGCCGAGGATCAGGATCACCGTGCCGATGCCGCGGCCGAACACCGCGGCGAACGCGAAGATCAGCAGGATCGTCGGGATCGCGGTGAACACGTTGTAGACCCACTCCAGGCCGTCGCCGACCCACCTGCCGAAGTACCCGGACAGCGCACCGAAAAACGTGCCGATCAGCGTCGCGACGAGCGCGGCGAACACGCCGACGAAGATCGAGATCTGCGAGCCCTTGATCGCCTTGGCGAGCACGTCGCGGCCCCAGCGATCGCCGCCGGCGAACAGCGTCTCGAGGCGCTGCGGCTCGATCAGCGAGAGCTTCGCGGTGCGATCCGCCCACTCGCGGTAGCGCGGGGTCAGCGGATCGACGTCCGAGATGTCGATCGGCACCCGGTTCTTGTCGATCGACATGCCCATCATCGTCTGCGCTTCGATGTTCTCGCGCTCGCCGATGAAGTGCGGGAACGCGTACGGGATGCCTTTCTCGAGCTGCCAGTCCTTGGCGGTCAGGCCGACCGCGGAGGCGAGGATCAGCAGGAAGAACGCGAGCACGACGCCGAGCGCGCCGAGGCCCACCGGGTCCTGCTTCAAGCGGTTCCAGGCGGCGGTCCAGACGCCGGGCGAGCGCGACTCTGCGGCGACCGCGTCGTCGCGCTCGAGGACCGCGCTCATCGCAGCACCACGCGCGGATCGACCAGCCGGTAGAGCAGGTCCGCGCCGAGGTTGATCAGCATCGTCAGCACCGCGAGGTAGATCGTGACTGCCTGGATCACGGGGTAGTCGCTGCGATTCACGGCGAGGAAGACCTCGCGGCCGAGGCCGGGGATCGAGAAGAACACCTCGATCAGGAACGAGCCGACGAAGATCGACGGCAGCTGCACCGCCACGTTCGTCATGATCGGGATCATGGCGTTGCGCAGCACGTGCTTGAACATCACCACGCGCTCGTCGAGGCCCTTGGCGCGCGCGGTGCGCACGTAGTCGTGGTTGATCTCGTCGAGAAAGAACGTGCGGTAGAGGCGCGTCTGCGGCGCGAGGCTGACGAACACCGCGAGAATCACCGGCAGCGGCGCGTACTTGATCAGGTTGGTGCTGAACTGGTCGCTCCAGCCCTGCACCGGGAACCAGCCGAGCAGGAAGCCGAACACGTACTGGCCGAAGATGATGTACACGAGGAACGAGATCGACATCGCGAACACGCAGATCGCGACGATCGCACGGTCGGTGAGCGAGCCGCGCACGTAGGCGACGAACATCGCCAGCGGCACCGCGAGAAACACGTCCAGCAACAGGATCGGGATCATCACCGTCAGCGTCGCCGGCAGGCGCGAAGCGAACAGCGTCGAGACCTTCTCCTTGGTCATCCAGCTCTGGCCGAAGTCGAACGTGAAGATCTGCTTGAGGAAGATCCACAGCTGCACCCACCACGGCTGGTCGAGGCCGAGCTGCTGGCGGATCGACTCGATCTGCTGCTTGTCGGCGATCTGGCCGGCGAGGATCTCGGCCGGGTCGCCGCCGAAGAACTTGAACAGGAAGAAGATCAGCAGGATCACGCCGGCGAGCGTCGGGACCATCTGCCAGAGGCGGCGTAAGACGTAGGCGGCCATTGGTTTGCGGCGCGAAGGGTATCATGGCGACATGCTCCGCCCACCGGCCATCGCGTCCCTCGCCGCATGCCTGATCGCCACGTCCGCAGCCGCGCAAGCGCCTGCGCAGGCGCCGCAAAAAACCCTGCGCTATGCGTTCCTCGTCGCCGAAACCGGCTTCGACCCGGCGCAGATCAATGACCTGTACTCGAGCATCATCCTGGGGCAGATCTTCGACCCGCCCTACACGTACGACTTCCTGTCGCGGCCGGTGAAGGTGCGGCCGAATACAGCGGTCGGCATGCCCGCAGTCTCCGCCGACGGGCTGACCTGGACCATCAAGATCCGGCCAGGCATCTTCTTCACCGACGATCCTGCGTTCAACGGCAAGAAGCGCGAGCTCACGGCGCAGGACTACGTCTATTCGCTGAAGCGCCATGCCGATCCGAAAATCAAGTCGCAGAACCTGTATCTGATACAGAAGCTCATCGTCGGCCTGGACGGCCTGCGCCAGGCGGCGCTGAAGAACAACGGCAAGTACGAATACGACCGCGAGATCGAAGGCATCCAGGCGATCGATCGGTATACGTACCGGATCCGGCTGACCGAGCCCTCGCCGAACCTGCTGTACTACCTGACGTACTGCAACCTGATGTGCGCGGTCGCGCGCGAGGTGATCGAGGCCGCCGGCGTCGACAAGGCTATGGAGCGGCCGGTCGGAACGAACGCGTTCAGGATCACGCAGTGGAAGCGCTCTTCACGGATCGTGCTGGAAAAGAATCCCGGATATCGCGAGCACTACTACGCGGAGGAAGCGCCCGAAGGCGACGCGGTCAAGCAGGCGATCGCGGCGAAGCTGAAGGGCCGGCGCCTGCCGATGATCGACCGCGTCGAGGTCTACATCGTCGAGGAGCCGCAGCCGCGCTGGCTCGCGTTCCTGAATGGCGAGCACGACCTGATCACCGCGGTACCCGCGGAGTACATCAACCTGGCGATGCCGAACGGCAAGCTCGCGCCGAACCTCGCGAAGCAGGGTCTGCAGTTCGACCGCGTCACCGAGCTCGACCTCGCGTTCTTCTATTTCGGCATGGAGCACCCTGTAGTCGGCGGCTATACCCCGGAGAAGGTCGCGTTGCGGCGCGCGATTGCACTTGGATTCGAGATCGAGACCGCAATCCGGCAGATCTACCGCGGGCAGGCGATTGCGGCGCAGTCGACCGTGCCGCCCGGCTCGTATGGGCACGACAAGACGCTCGCCGGCCCGCTCGCCGAGTACAGCCCGGCGCGCGCGAAAGCGCTGCTCGACACGTTCGGCTACGTCGACAAGGACGGCGACGGCTACCGCGAGATGCCCGACGGCAGCCGGCTGACGCTCGAGGTGGCCTCGGTCCCGGACAGCCAGGGCAAGCTGATCGACGAAATCTGGCGCAGGAGCATGGAAAAAATCGGCATCCGGGTCGAATACAGGAAGGCGAAATGGCCCGAGCTGCTGCGCGAATCGCGCGCCGGCCGCCTGATGGTATGGAACCTCGGCTGGAGCGCGGCGTTTCCGGACGCCGAAGTCTTCTATGTGGTGCTGTACGGGCCGAACGCCGGCCAATCGAACCACTCGCGCTTCAACCATCCGGACTGGAACCGCCTGTTCGAGAAGGCCAAGGTGTTGCCGGACGGTCCGGAACGCTCCGCGCTATTCCGCGAGATGGACAAGCTCTTTTTCGCCTACGCGCCGATGCGGCCGATGGTGCATCGGATCACCACCGGCGTGATGCACCCGTGGGTCGTCGGCTACCAGCGCCACCCGGTGCTGCGCGAATTCTGGAAGTACGTCGATATCGATACCGAGGTCCTCGCGCGCGCGAAGAAGTAGCGACGTAGCGCGAGGGTTCCGCCCAATGCACTCCGGCCTGATCCGCTCCGGTCTTTCCCTCTGTCTTGCCGCACTCGGCGCCTCCGCCGAGGGTGCGCAGCCGGCGACGCGTAATCGCGCAGAGATTCCCGCGCAGTACCGCTGGGATTTCTCGGCGATCTACCCGGGCTGGGAAGCCTGGGAGGCTGGCATGAAGGACCTCGAGGCGAAGATGGACGCCTTCGCCGCGTTGAAAGGCTCGCTGTCGCAGGGGCCGGCGCAACTGCTGCGCGCCTACCGCGCGCTCGACGAGATCGGCATCCTGCAGTACCGCGTGTTTCGCTACCCGCAGCTGCAGCGCGACACCGATACGCGGGTCCAGGATGTCGCGGGGAAATTCCAGCGCGTCACTGCGCTGTTCGCGAAGTTCGGCACGATCACCGCGTGGTTCACGCCGGAGCTGCTGCGCGTTCCGCAGGCGACGGTGGAGCAGTGGATCCGCGAGACGCCGGAGCTTGCGCCTTATCGGTTCCCGATCCTCGAGGATTTCCGCAAGCAGAAGCACGTGCTCGACGAGCAGGGCGAGAAGCTGCTTTCGTTTGCAACGCGCTTCAACGCGACGCCGCGCTCCGTGTACAGCGAGCTTTCCACCTCGGACATCAAGTACCCGAAGGTCACGCTCTCCGACGGCAGCGAGGTCGTCGTTTCGCCCGCCAACTACCAGCGCGTGCTCCACACGCGCTACGACCAGGCGGATCGCGCGAAGGCGTTCGCAGCGCATCTCGGCACGTACGCGGCGACGGCGAATACCTACGCGGCGATCTACAACGGCGTGCTGCAGCGCGGCTGGTTCATGGCGCAGGCGCGCAACTTCGCCACCACGCTCGACGCCGGCCTGAAGGACAACGCCGTGCCGCCCGAAGTGGTCACGACGCTGATCGAGACGGTGCGCAACGGGGTCGCGCCGCTGCGGCGCTACGCCGAGCTGCGCCGCAAGCTGCTCGGGCTGAAGGAGTACCACCTCTACGACGCGTTCATTCCGGTCTTCCGGTCCGACAAGACCTACGATTTCGACGCGTCGAAAAACCTGATCCTAGAATCGGTGGCGCCGCTGGGCGAGGCGTACGTGAGCAAGTACCGCCAGTGGATGTCGGGCGGCAAGCTCGACGTCTACGAGAACGAAGGCAAGCGCTCCGGCGCCTACAGCGCCGATGTCTACGGTGTCGGCCCTTACGTGCTGATGAATTACAACGACACGATGAGCGCGCTGTTCACGTTCGCGCACGAGGCCGGCCACGCGATGCACTCCGTGCTCTCGAGCGGGGCGCAACCGTTCGCGACTTCGCAATACACCATCTTCGTGGCCGAGGTGGCTTCGACGACCAACGAGCGCTTCCTGCTCGAGCGATTGCTCGCGCGCACCACGGATCCGCGGGAGCGATTCCTGCTGCTGCAGCATGCGGTCGACGCGATCGTCGGCACGTTCTATACGCAGGTGCTGTTCGCCGATTTCGAGCTGCGTGCGCATCGCCTGGCGGAGCAGGGCAGACCCATCACCGCCGAGGTGCTGAACAACCTCTACCTCGGGCTGCTGAAGGACTACTACGGCGAAGCCGTCACGATCGATGACGCGTACAAGCACACTTGGGCGCGCATCTCGCACTTCTACAACAGCCCGTACTACGTGTACCAGTACGCCACCTGCTTCGCGTCCTCCGCGAAGCTGTTCAAGGACATGACGAGCGGGCCGGCCGCAGACCGGCGCGCTGCGACGGCGCGCTACCTGGAGCTGCTGCAGAGCGGCGGCAACGACCAGCCGATGAAGCAGCTGCAGAAGGCGGGGGTCGACCTCACCCAGCGGGCGACCGTGCAGGCCGTGATCGACCAGATGGCCGAGCTGGTGGCGCGGATGGAGAGCGAAGCGGCGAAGATCCGCTAGCGGCCTACTTCTTCGCGTCCTGGAACTCGGGATGGCCTGCCTGCCAGAGCAGGAACGCGTAGATGTCCGAGATCTGGCGCTGGCGCTGTGCCTTGGTCTCGCCGATGCCGTGCCCGCCCTCGTAGTCCAGGTCGAGCAGAACCGGTTTTCCGGAGGTGCTCGCCGCGAGCAGGCGCGCCGCCATCTTGCTCGAGTGCCATACGTCGACGCGCGAATCGTTCACGCCGTGCACCAGCAGCACGGCAGGGTAGGGCGTGCCGGGCTTGACGTGGTGGTAGCTGCTCATCGCGAGCAGTGCACGGAACTCGTCCTCCTTCTTGACGGTGCCGAACTCGGGAATGTTCGGGATGCCGTTGGCCGTGGTTTCCGCGCGGATCGTATCGAGCGCACCGACTGCGGGGACTACCGCGGCGAACAGGTCCGGGCGCTCGGTCATCGCCCGCCCGACGAGAATGCCGCCGGCGCTGCCGCCGAGGATGCCGAGCTTCGCGCTCAAGGTGTACTTCTGCGCGATCAGGTATTCGGCGCAGGCGATCAGGTCCTTCCAGGTGTTCGGCTTGGTCGCCTTGTAACCGGCCTTGTACCAATCCTGCCCATAGACGCCGCTACCGCGTACGTTCGCCACTGCGTACACGCCACCGCGCTCGAACCAGGCTGTCCGCGTGGCGCGGAACGACGGTTCTTCGGTAATGCCGTACGCGCCGTAGCCGTAGAGCAGCGTCGGATTGGAGCCGTCCAGTTTCACGTCGCTGCGATGGATGATCGACAAAGGCACCAGCGTGCCGTCATGGCTCTTCACCTTGACCTCGGTAGCGACGAGCCCTTCGGGTGCGTCGTATTTGCCCAGCGGCTGAAGCTTGGTGTTGATGGCCTTGCCTGCCGCGTCCACCGAAAAAATCTCTTGCGCACGGGTCCACGCAGCAAGGCTCACAATAGCCCCGTTCGCGGCGGGCGAAGCCGACATCAGCGACGCAGCACCCTCGAGCGGAAGCTTTACCTCGGTCGGGGCCTTTGCATTCCAGGCGAGGCGCTTGATGCGCTTCACCGCTCCGTCGCGCGCTTCGAAGTACAACGCGTCGCGAGCGGTGGCGATGCTGAAGAGAACCTGATCCGATGCAGGAACGACGGTCGCCGCGCTCCGGAGGTCCGGCTTGGCGAGGGCTGTGCGCACGATCGCATACCGAGGGCTCGGTGCGTAGGTGAGAAGATAGATGTCATCGCCTTTCACTGCGAAGTCGGTCACCTTGTCGGCGCGATCGCAGATCTTCACCCACGGAGTCCCGGGCTTGCCGACGCTCGCGAGCGGCGCGGCGTAGAGCGTGATCTCCCGCTGCACGCCCGCAAAGACCCCGGCCACGGCGTAACGTGAGCCCGGCGTGACGATCACATAGGGGAAATCGGTGCGCGGTACGTCAACTCTGGGAGAAACGCCCGGACCCAGCACGAGCGTGTCACGATCGGCATCCTCTCCGAGCCGATGCAGCCATAGACGAGAATTCTGGTAGCGCTCGGTAGCCGGCATTCCCGGCTCGAGCTTCTGTTCACGCCAGAAGAAAAAGGATCTTCCATCGGGACGCCAGCTGATTCCCGGGTACTGAGCGCGGTCGATTGGCTTGCCGATGCGCTTGCGCGTCGCGGTTTCGAGCGTGTAGATCGACGCGTCTTCGGATCCCGCGGCGGAGACACCGAACGCAACGTATTTCGCGTCGGTGGACGGATAGAAGTAGTTGATTGCGTGCGGCTTGCCCGAGTCTTTCTGCCAGTCGTCGGGATCGGCAAGCAGCGTCTCGGTGCCGGAAGGCTGGCGCACGTAGAGCTTGTAGGTGTTTTCCTTCGCACCCCGGCGCGTGAAGAAAAGGGTGCCGTTCGGGGTGCGACGCACTTCGCCGACGCGCGCTTCGGCCGCCTCGTCGAGCGCGGTGATGCGGGCGCGCAGCGCAGCGTAGCCGGCGAGCCCTTCGAGCGTCGAGCGGGCATGCCCGGCGTGCGCTTTCATCCATGCGCTTACGTCGGCGTTTTTCGTGTCTTCGAGCGCGCGATACGGGTCGTCGACGACCGTGCCGTGGAATGTCTCGGCGACGTTCTTCGCCGGGAAGACGGGCAGCGACTGAGCGGTGGCGACCGCGGAGGCAAGCGTCAGCGCGGCAGCAGCAAAGAGTCTGGCAATCATCGGGATCCTCAAAAGGGAATGGACTATGCCTTGTCGGCGGGCTGGCGTTCAAGCGCCGGCGCGCCGCGCGTACCGCCCCTCAGGCGCCGGTCGAGCGCGTCGAGGTACGAATAAATCACCGGCACGACCACGAGCGTAAGCAGGGTCGAGGTGATCACGCCGCCGATGATCGCGCGGCCCATCGGCGCCTGCTGCTCGGCGCCTTCGCCGAGTCCGAGCGCCAGCGGCAGCATGCCGAACGTCATCGCCGCGGTGGTCATCAGGATCGGGCGCAGGCGCACCTGGCCGGCCGCGAGCAGAGCGTCGTTGCGGCTCATGCCGTTGCGCTGGCCCTGGTTCGCGAAGTCGACCAGCAGGATCGCGTTCTTCGTCACCAGTCCCATCAGGAACACCAGGCCGATCATCGAGAAGATGTTCAGCGTCGTCCCGGTCAGCACGAGGGCGAGCATGACGCCGACGATCGACAGCGGCAGCGACACCATGATCGCGATCGGCTGCAGGAAGCTGCCGAACTGCGAAGCGAGCACGATGTAGATGAAGATCACCGCGAGCGCGAGCGCGCCGATGATCGCCGTGTTGACCTCCTGCTGGTCCTGGATCTGACCGCCGATCTCGAGGCGCATCCCCGGCGGAAGGGTGTACGACTTGACGAGGTCCTGGACCTCCTTGCCGGCGTCGCCGCTCGGGCGTCCCTGCACGTTCGCCCACAGCGCAATGCGGCGCTGCAGGTCCTGGCGCCGGATGTTTTCCGGATTGACGGTGCGCACGATCGTGGCGACCGCGTGCAGCGGCACGACCTCGGCCGTGCCGTCCGCGAGCTGGCGGCCCGTAGCGATGTTCAGGTTGGCGACGTCGTCGATCGCGGTGCGATTCGCGCGTGGCACCTGCGTGATGACTTCATAGTTCTGCCCGTCGGGAGCGAGCCAGTAGCCCGAGTTTTCGCCGCCGATCAGAGCGCGCAGCGTCGTGCCGAGCTGCGCGTGGGTGAGTCCCGCTTCCGACGCCAGCTCCGGCTTGAGCCGCACCGACAACGCCGGCGTGCCTTCCTTCAGCGACACCTCGATGTCGGTGATGCCGCGGATCGCGGCGACCTTGCGCTTGAAGTCCTCGATGACCCGCTGCATCGCCGCGTCGTCGTTGCCGAGCAGCGCGACATAGATCGGCCCGCCCCAGCCGACGCGCAGCTCGATGCCGGGCACGGCGGCGAGGCGCTTGCGGATCGCCTGCTCGAGCTGCTTCTGCGAGCGCTGGCGATCGCTCCGCGGCACGAGCTTGAGATTGATGCGCGCCGTGTTCTTGCCCTGGTCGGTGCCGACGGTGGTATCGATGACGTCGATTTCCTTGAACTCGCGCAGCACCTGTTCGACGCGCCGCACGCGCTCGTCGGCGTACTCGATGCTCGAGCCGACCGGGAGCGTCAGGCGCAGGCTGGTGAAGCTCTCGTCCGCCTCCGGCATCATCTCCGTTCCGACGATGTTGGCGACCGGCACGCTCGCGGCGAACGTCGCGACCGCGATGGCAACGGTGGTCTTGCGGTACTCGAGCGCCTTGCGCAGCAGCTGGTCGTACACGTCGTGCGCGAAATCGAGCAGGCGGCCGAACGCGCGCAGCACCGGCCCGATGAACGGGGTGCGGCGCGCGCCCTCGGGCGGGTCGCGCCAGACGGCGGACAGCATCGGGTCCAGCGTGAAGCTGACGAACAGCGACACGAGCACCGCCGCCGTCACGGTAATGCCGAACGAGAAGAAGAACTTGCCGATGATGCCGCTCATGAACGCGATCGGCACGAAGACCGCGACGATCGAGAACGTCGTCGCGAGCACGGCGAGCCCGATCTCGTCGGTGCCCTGGCGCGCCGCGGTGTAGTGGTCCTTGCCCATGTGGATGTGGCGCACGATGTTCTCGCGCACCACGATCGCGTCGTCGATCAAGAGGCCGATGCACAGGGAGAGCGCCATCAGCGTCATGTAGTTGAGCGTGAAGCCGAACGCGTAGAGCGCGACGAACGTGGCGATCACCGAGATCGGCAGCGCGAGCCCGGTGATCACCGTGCTGCGCCACGAGCCGAGGAACAGGAACACGATCAGCACGGTCAGCAGGCCGCCTTCGATGATGGTGAACTTGACGTTGTCGGCCGAGCGCTCGACGAATTCCGAGGTCGAGCGCAGCAGGCGCAGCTCGATGCCCGGCGGCAGCTGCTTGCGCACGGTGTCGGACGCTTTTTTCAGGTTGTTGCCGACTTCGACGATATTGGCGTCCTGCGCCTTGAACGCCATGATGCTGATCGCCGGCTTGCCGTTGATGCGCGCAAAGGAAGTGCGCTCGCGCTCGCCGTCCACCACCTCGGCGATTTGCGAGAGCAGGATCGGCGCGCCCATCCTGCGCGCCACCACGATCTTGCCGAAGTCCTGCGGGACGGAGATCCGCCCGTCGACCCGCACGATCGATTCGTGCGTGCGGCTCGATACGGTGCCGACCGGAACCGCCACGTTCGCGTTGCGCAGCGCGGTGACCACCTGGTCCACCGTCAGCCCGAGCGCGGTCAGCTTGACCGGATCGACGCGCACCTGGATCTGGCGCGGCACGGTGCCGCCGAGCGTAACCCGGCCGACGCCGTTTACCCGCTCGAGGCCTTTCTGGACGATCTGCTCGGCCACCAGGGTAAGGTCTTTCTGTGAAAGGCCGGCTCCCAGCAGACCGTAGAACGCTACCGGCTCGTCGTTCTCGTCGCCCCCGCGCTGCACGACCGGATCCTTGACCTCGCGCGGGAAGCCGGCGCGGACCTGCGCCACCTTGTCGCGCACCTCCTGGAGAACCCGGGTCTGGTCGACGTCGAGTCGGAACTCGATCCAGGTGAAGCCCAGGCCCTCATAGGAGGCCGACAGCAGGCGCTTGATCCCCGCCACCGTGTTGACGGCGTTCTCGATCGGCTTGGCGACATCGTTCTCGACCTGCTCGGGCGAGGCGCCGGGGTAGTCGACCCGGATCTGCACCCACGGCGGGCGGACGTCAGGCATCGCCTCGACCCGCAGCCGCTGATACGAAAAGAGGCCGAGCACCGCGATCGCCACCATCACCATGGTGGCGAACACCGGGTGGTTGATCGCGACGCGGGTCATCCACATGGTGCGCGTCCTAGCCTGGAGGGGGCGCGGGCTTCGGCGCAGGCGGCCCGGCTGTCTTCGACGCGCCGCTGCCGAGAATCTTTACCGCCAGCCCGTCCTCGAGATTGTCGAACTTGGTCGCCAGCACCGCTTCGGCCGGCTGCAACCCGGAGAGGATTTCCATCAGCTGTGCGCGCTCGTCGCGCAGCCCGGTCGTCACGCTGCGCCGCACCAACCGATCGCCCGAAATGACCCACACATAGGCAGTCGTACCCTCTCCACGGACTGCGGAGAGCGGCAGGGCGGCCGCGGCCCGCTCCGCGCCGGTCGTCAGGCTGACGCGGGCGAACATGCCCGACTTGAGCAGCGAGCCTTCGTTCTTCAGCGAGACGTAGACGTGGATCATCCGCGTGCCGGTTTCGGCGCTTGGGTTGATGCGCTCGAGGCGGCCGGCGAAACTGCGGCCCGCAATCCCTTCGATTTCGACCTTTGCCGGCATGCCGGTGCGCATCGATGCCACAGCGGTCAGCGGCGTTTGCACCTGCACCTCCAGTTGTGACAGGTCGACGATCGACAGCATCGGGGCATCGAAAGCGACTTTCTCGCCAGGCTGCACATGGCGCTTGCCGACCATCCCGGCAATCGGCGCGCGCACGACCGCATCGTCGAGGAGGATCTGGGTCTGGTCGAGCTGGGCCTTCGAGGCCGCGACCGAAGCGAGCTGCGCCTGGTACGCCCCATCGGCGGTGTCGAACGCGTTCTGCGAGATGAAGTTCTGCTTTACGAGTTGCGCATTGGCGTGCCGGGTCCGCTCGGTAGTCGCGAGCTGGGCACGCGCCTGTTCGAGGGTCGCCTTGCGCTCCGCCATCTGGGCGCGCAATTGCGCGGTATCGAACTCGGCGATCGTCTGCCCGGCGCTCACCGTGTCGCCCTCTCGCACCAGCACGCGCTTGACCTCCGCGTTGAGCTTGGCCCGGACGGTTGCCTGCGACACGGCCTGCAGCGTCCCCGGCAGCTCGGTTTCTACCGAGAGACGTCGCTCCTGCAGGCGGACGATGTCCGCCTGGACGAATTCCAGCGGCGGCTTCGGCCCTTTCTTCTGGGCCTCTTCCTGCGCGTTGCGCCGCTGAACCGTCATTGCGCCCGCGGCGACGATGCCCGTCAACGCGACGACGCCCGCGAGAATCCACCAAGTTGCCCGCCTGCTCATCGACCTGCCTGCTCTCCCCTGGGAAGGGCGCGATTATCCACTCTCGCGCGGTCGCGTGTGCCCGATGCGACGAACATTCGGATTGACCGGACAGACCGCTCCAAGGGGCGACGGATAGAAGCCAAATTGATGCTGCATCGCATCAAAAACGCCGTCGCGAATTCGCAACAAAGGCGCGCGCATTAGAGGGGAGCAGCCGGCGTTTGTTCCGTCGCGCGAAAAGAAGAAGACATAATGCAGGCGTTTCTAAATCCAACAGGGGAACAACCGTGAGCAAAAGAATCAGCGGGAGGAGCTCGGCGTTTTCCAGAAAGCCAGTCGTCATCGCCACCGAAATCGCGATCGCGATGCTGGCAGCGCAGGTGGCCTACGGGCAGCAGGTCTCGCAGGCGCCGGTTGAGCGCGTAGAAATTACCGGTTCGCGGTTGCCGCAGCTGACGACCGAGGGCGTGACCCCGGTCAGCACGCTGACGGCGCAGGACATCAAGCTGGACGGCTTGACCAAGGCCGAGGACTTGCTGAGAAATCTGCCGCAGGCGTATCAGAACCAGGGTACTTACCAGTCGAACGGCTCGACCGGTACGGCCACGATCGACCTGCGGGGCCTCGGGCCGACGCGCAATCTCGTGCTGATCAACGGCCGCCGTATGGTTCCTGGATCCCCCACTCAGGGTGGGTACGCACCTGACTTGAACCAGATTCCGACGCCGCTGATCCAGCGCGTGGAACTGCTTACCGGCGGCAACTCCGCGATCTACGGCTCGGACGCGATCAGCGGCGTCATCAACTTCATCATGAACGACAAGTTCGAGGGGCTGCGGATCGACGTCAACCACAGCTTCTACAACCATCAGCAGAACAACCCGCACGGTATTGCCGACATCGTAGCCGCTCGCGCGTTGACGAACCCGCGGCAATTCGTCGTGCCGGGGGACGTCACCTCGGACGGCGACATCCACGACATCAGCATGACCCTCGGTGGCAACTTTGCAAACGGCAAAGGCAATGCAACGCTGTTCCTCGGGTACAAGCGCGAAGACCCCGTGCTGCAGGCAAGCCGCGACTTTAGCGCTTGCGCGCTCAATCCGGGCGCGTCGTTCACCTGCGGCGGTTCGTCGACCAGCGTTCCGGGTCGTTTCTTCACGCTGGGTGGCGCCGGGCCGTCGCGGACGGTGGCGGACGCTTTCGGCAACACGCGGGCGTTCAGTGCGGCGACCGACCAGTTCAACTTTGCGCCGTACAACTTCTACCAGCGCAATTCCGAGCGGTACATGATCAACGGCTTTGCGCACTTGGATGTGGATCCGCATGCACGCGTGTACGCGGAGATTGGGTTCCACCAGGACCACACCCTTTCTCAGATCGCGCCGAGCGGCTTGTTCACTCAGTTCGTTACTGTCAGCTCTGAGAACCCGCTGATTCCGAACGTGCTGGGTCCGAACACTTGGAGGACCGACCTCGGGTTGGGTCTCATCGGAAGCAACACTACCGCTGATCTGCTGATCGCGCGCCGCAACCAGGAGGGTGGCGGGCGGCAGGACGACATCAAGCACACGTCGTTCCGGATGGTGTTCGGCATGAAAGGGGACATCTTCAAGCACTGGAACTACGACCTGTTCGCCCAAACGAGCCGAGTCGCGTTGTCGCGGACCTACCGGAATGATTTTTCGATCACGCGGAGCTTGCGCGCTCTGGATGTGGTCTCCGTTGGCGGTGTCCCTACCTGCGCGTCTGTGGTAAACGGGACCGACCCGAACTGCGTGCCCTATGATGTCTGGCGTCTGAACGCAATCACTGGCGCCTCACTGGCCTATCTGCAGATCCCGCTCCTCGCGAACGGCTCAACGCAACAGCAGGTACAAGGGGGGACGCTGACGGCTGATCTCGGCAACTACGGGGTGAAGACCCCGTGGGCGAAAGACGGGGTCGGCTTCGTGTTTGGTCTCGAGCGCCGCAAGGAAAAGCTCGAGCTCGAAACCGATACCAACTTCTCGAGCGGGGATGGCGCAGGCCAGGGCGGCGCGACGATCGGCCGCAGCGGCAAGGTCACCGTGAACGAGTGGTTCACCGAGGTACGCGTTCCGCTGATCGAAGGCCGGCGGTTCGTAGACCTGCTGAGCGTCAACGGCAGCTATCGGCATTCCGGCTACAACACGGGGATCAAGACCAACACCTACGGTTTCGGGGCGGAGTGGGCGCCGATCAAGCAATACCGGCTGCGCGCGTCCTACCAGCATGCCATCCGTGCGGCGAACATCAATGAGCTGTTCCTCGCACAAGGAAACAACCTGTTTGACCTAAGCCGGGATCCATGCGGGGCGGCTGCTCTCGCCGCATCGAGCGTGGCGGCGTTGACTCCGGGCTGCGCAAACACCGGCTTGCCCGCAGCACTTATTGGCAGCCCGATCCTCGATAACCCAGCCGGGCAATACAACTTCCTGCAGGGCGGCAACCCAGCGCTGCGGCCGGAAGAGGCTGACACGTACACTGTCGGCCTCGTATTCAACCCGATCCGGAATCTGACGGGTAGCCTCGACTGGTGGAGCATCACGATCGACGGCGCAATTGGAAATGCGCCGCCCACCACCATCTTGGACCAATGTTTCAGGACCGGCGCGTTCTGCGGTTCGGTGCAGCGCGATTTTCTGGGCACCCTGTGGGTGCAGCCGACCGGCCGGGTCATCGCGCTGAACGACAACCTCGGCGGGTACAAGGTAAACGGGTTGGACCTCGCCCTGAATTATCTGCAGCGCGTCGGGCGGTTCGGCAGCCTGAACTTCAACTACAACGGCAGCTGGCTCAACAAGTGGGAGTTCGAGCCGATCCGGGGCCTTGGCAAGTTCGACTGCGCCGGATTCGTCGGCCCGCAGTGCGGCTTCCCCCTGCCGCAATATCGCCACAAGGCTCGCGTGACCTGGACGACGCCCTGGAACGTGGACGTGGCGCTGACCTGGCGCCACATCTCCAAGGTCAAGAATGAGTTTTCGAGCGGAGATCCTGACCTCGCCAATCCTCCCGTCGATGCGACGGATCGCGAACTGGCCTCCCGAAACTATGTCGACCTCGCCGCATCATGGCAAGTTGACAAATCCCTCACGATTCGGGCCGGGGTCAACAATATCGCTGACAAGGATCCGCCAATTGTTGGGCAGGGTCTTGCGGGCCCGTCCAGCCTTGGCAACGGCAATACCTTCCCGTCGACGTACGACACACTGGGTCGCACCATCTTCATCGGCCTGACGGCGAAGTGGTAATCGGGTAAGGGAGGAAACGACGGCGGGCTTCGGCCCGCCGTTTTTTTTGGGCGGGCGTTGCGCTAACCGCCCTGCCGGAACGGCGACTCGCCTTCGCTGTACTCGTGCACGCCGCTGGTGACCGCGCCGACGAGGTCGCGCTCGGCTGGCGTCAGGAACGTATTCCAGACGTCGAAGATGAGAACGACGCGCGGCTCGTTGCTGCCGTTCCAGGCCTCGTGCTCGAATGTGTCGTCGAACACCCAGGCGCTGCCTTCGCGCCATTCGCGCGTCTCTGCGCCGACTCGGAACGTGCACCCCTGAGGCACGATCAATGGCAGGTGCACGATGAAGCGGGTGTTGGTGACGCCCGTGTGCGCCGGGATGCGGGTTTTCGGCGCGAGAACGGAGAAGAACGCGCTCGGCGCGTGTCCCGGGATACTGCACAGCGGCGCGGCTTCGAGCAGCGCAGCCGTCTCCGGACAGCGCGCCAGATGGTCCTCGATGCGAGCACCGTTCTTCAGCAGGTAGAACGTGCTCCAGCGCTTCGAATCGTTGAGCTCCTGCCACTGGTCTACCGGCGAACCGGCGGGCTTGGACACGTAGGGAACGAAGTCCTCGGCAGCCTGGGACAGGGCTGCGAGGGCCTCGGCGCGGATTTCACCCGCGGCTGCATCGAAGGCTTGCAGCCAAGGGAAGTGCTCGCGGTCGATGAACTCGATGGCCGGCAGCCGTGGGAAGAGCAAGAAGGTCGGCTGCGGCGCGAAAAGTGGCCGTCTTCCCACGAGCGTGTCGAAGCACGCGTCGAAGCGCTCGAGCTTTGCCCCCGCATGGCGCGCCCGCGCTTCGTCGACGCGCGGCCGCAGGAACGCTTCCAGCGCAGCGTCGTTCTCCCGCAAGACCTTGTGCGCGTGCTCTATGGCCGTCTGTATGGCCGGCGGCTGCGCCACACCCGGCGGAATGCAGCAGAGAAAGGCGTGATACATCTGCGCGGCCGCCTTGCGCTTTCCCTGCCGCTCGAACAGCCGCGCCTTGTGCAGCAGCGCCGGAAAGAAGCGCGGGTCGGCGATTAGGGCCTTCTCCAGCGCGTCGCGCTCCGCCGATTCATCTCGCAACTCGCGAAGCGCCAGCGCGAGGTTCACCCACAGCATCGGGCTTGCCGGGTCCAGTCCCGCGGCCCGCTCGAGGAGCGGCCGGGCGGCTCCCGGGTCACCGCCGAGCAGCGCGCGCATGCCGGCGACATTGAGCAGCCCGGGGTGATCGGGCGCCACGGTACGCGCCTGGGCCAGTATTCGCTCGGCTTCCCGCCGGTTGCCTGCCTGATCGGCGCGATCGACGGCTTCCATCAGAGCGCGAATCTGCGGTTCGGTGGCGGCGGAAGGGGTCATGGTTGCCAAGCGCGCGCCGATTGTACGCTGTGCTGCAGCAACGGTTACGTGCGGTAACAAAGACGTCGCATCCTGCCGGATCGGAAGCGTACGATTGCCATAGGAAACCGGAAGGAGGCGCATATGTATTTTCGGTCTCTCATTGCCGTTGCCCTTGCTTCGATCGCAGGGATTAGCGTCGCCGGCTCATCGCAGGCGGCGACCGCCGAGGGTCTCGTAGCAGTGCATTCCCGGCACCTCGACGAGCTGTATGTTCGCCCGGACGCAAATCTGGCGGCCTACCGGAAGGTGTTGATCGATCCGGTCCGGGTCGGATTTCACAGAGATTGGCTGCGGTATGGCTACACGGCCAATCCTGCTCGCCCGGTAGGGGAAGACAACGTTCGACGCATCGTGGGCGGCATCGCCGGCGACGCGCAAGCCAGCATCGCCGAAGCGTTCAAGGCGCGCGGCTACGAGATCGTGACGGTACCTGGGCCCGGCGTGCTGCGGCTGTCCCCGGCGATTGCCGATCTCTACGTCAACGCGCCGGACCGGCACTCGCCGTGGAGAGAGAAAGCGTTCACGAGGGAAGCGGGCCAGGCGGTGCTGCTACTCGATGCGACCGACTCCGTGAGTGGGACGTTGCTCGGCCGGGTGGCACACCGCGGCGTCGCGGAGCAGATGGGGCGCTTCGCGCGCGCCAATGACGTTTCGAACCGCTTCTGGTTCGACGCGCTCATCCGCAGGTGGGCCGTGAGCTGCGCAGCCGAGCTCGGTCCGCACTGACCGGGGCAGGCTAGGGACCCCGGGCGGGCGCCGCGCCGCTGTAGGCGTCGATCGCTTCGAACATCGCGCTGACCAGGCCGCGTTCCTGTTCGTCGAGCTCCGGCCGCCAGATCTCGAACAGCAGGATCACGCGAGTCTGGTCACTCGGATTCCGGGCCTCATGCTCCATCGTGTCGTCGAACACCCACGCCTTGCCTTCGACGAGCGCGCGGGTATCGTTGCCGACACGCAGACTGCATCCCGCAGGGACGATCAGCGGCAGGTGGCAGATGAGACGCGTATTCACCTCGCCGGTGTGCGGCGGAATGTGCGCCCCGGGGCGAAGCAGCGAGAACATCACCGACGGCGAGCGCCCGCGGACGAGCGCGAAAGGGGCGTCCGCGAGAGCGCTCACCGTCCTCGGGCAGCGCTTGGCGTTCTCGGGCACGATTTCGCCGTGCTTCCAGAGATAGAACGCGCTCCAGGCCGGGTTGTTCAGTAGTCCCAGGTAGCCGATCTGGGGCTGCCCCGGAGTACCTTCGATGTACGGCTTGAAGGCGGAATCCTCTTTCAGGAGATTGATCAGCTCGGCGCGAATCGCCGGCGTCGCCGCCTCGAGCGTTTCGAGCCAGGGGAACGCGCTGCGCTCGTAGAACTGGATCTGCGGCAGCTCGGGAAAAAAGAACTGGCGCGGCTCCTGGAGGAAAATCCTCTTCTTGCCGGTCAGCAGGTCGAGCGAATCGCGAAAGCGCCGGGTGGCACGCGCGTCGCCGAGCCGCGGCTTCAGCCGGTTGCGTAAGTACGCATCGAAATCGGCCGCGTACCGGTCGCACATCGCCTGGGCATGGCCCAGCTCGTCGCGCAGATCGGCCGGACATTGCTCGGGCGGTGGCGCTACTGCGAGCGCGGCCCGGTAGAACGACGACGCAGCGCGGTCGTCGCCGCGGGCGGCAAGGTGATCGGCCTTGAGGACAAGCGCGCGTACGTTGCGGGGCTCAAGCGTCAACGCCTGCTCGAGCGCGGCAAGAGCGGCTGCCGGGTCCTCGAGGTTCCGGCACGCAAGCGCGAGGGCGATGCAGATGGACGCATCCGCCTTGCCGGCCGCTGCGATCCGCTCGAACGATTCGCGCGCTTGACGCGCGTCGCCCCGGCGCAGCGCCTCGATTCCTGCCTGAGCGAGCGCGCGTGCGTCCACGGGCGGCTACTTCAGCCGGCGCACCTTGATCAACGCGTTGCGGCCCTCGATGAGCAGGTTGTAGCTCTCCATGAAGCCGATCTCGATCGTCACCTTCATCGGCCTTCCGGGATCCGGCTCCAGCACTCGCGTGTCGTCGGCGTCGAGCTGCCGCCACACCTGGCCGTTCTCGAGGACGAACAGAGCCTTGCCGCGCGGCGTCAGCGCAAATTCGATCACGGTCGACGTGATCCGATTGATTTCGCCGCCCGGCACCGGGATCGGCGGCTGCGGCTTGCCGAACTGTTCCGGCGTCGTCACCGGCTTGCGCGGCCGGGAGAAACCGAACCAGTCGAGAATCCCGCGCTTCTCCTTCGCCTCGTGCTCCGCGAGCGCGCCCTTGGCGCGCGAAGCGGCTGCGTCGAAGCATTTGAGCCGCTCGCCCGAGTCGGCGATGCCGGAGCAGCGCACGATCTCGGACAGCGTCTCCTTCGTCGTGTCCGCGTGGACGACCAGGGGGATACACACCAGCAGGCCCAGCGTTACCAAGCGCATCGGAGGCTCATATTCGTTTTTCGCCGGGCGGAATTACACCACAAGTCGTCAGGCGACGTTGATTTCACGGACCCGGATGCACGCGGCGTCATGTCCGGCGCGAAACGCTTCGAGCGGTGGAACGATCCTGCTGCAATCCGGGATTGCGTAGCTGCAGCGCGGGTGAAAAGAGCAACCGCTCGGCGGGTTGACCGGCGAAGGCGGATCGCCCGCAAGCAGGATGCGCTTGCCGTGCGCTTCGCCGAGCCGCGCGGCGCTGACGAGGGCCCGGGTATACGGATGCAGCGGACGCTCGAGGACGTCATCCGCGGGTCCGAGCTCGACGATCTTGCCCAGGTACATCACCGCGATCCGGTGCGACAGGTGGCGCACGACGGCAAGGTCGTGCGAGATGAAGATCATCGTCAGGCCGAGGTCGCGCGTGAGCCGCGCGAGCAGGTTGATGATCTGCGCCTGGATCGAGACGTCGAGCGCGGAGACGGGCTCGTCGGCGACGATCAATCCGGGGCGGACGGCAAGTGCCCGCGCGATCGCGATGCGCTGGCGCTGGCCGCCGGAGAATTCGTGCGGATACTTGCGGCTGAAGCGCGGGGCGAGACCGACCCGCTGCAGCAGCGACGCGACTTCCTCCGCGAGCGCCGCGGCAGGCACGGATCGATGCGCCTGGATCGCCTCCGCGATCGTGTCGTGCACCGTCATGCGCGGGTTGAGCGACGCAAACGGATCCTGAAAGATCATCTGCAACCCGGCTCGAGACGCGCGCAACTCTTCCGCAGAGAGGGCCGCGAGGTTGCGGCCCGCCAGAATGACGGCGCCTTCGGTCAGCGGCACGAGGCTCAGGATCGTGCGCGCGAGCGTCGACTTGCCACATCCCGATTCGCCGACCAGGCCGAGCACTTCGCCTTTCGCGATCGAGAGCGAGACGCCGTCGACCGCGCGCACGGTCCCCGCGCTCTGGCGGCGCAGAAAGCCGCGCTCGAGCGGGAAATGCGTCTTCACCTGTCGCAGTTCGAGGTGCGGTTCGCTCATTTCAGCAAAGCTGGATTTCGCCGCGCTGAACGCGCAGGCAGGCGGATGCATGGCGATCGCCTACGCCCAGCAGCTCGACGTCTTCGATCGAGCAGTCCTCAATGGCAAATTCGCAGCGCGGCGCGAAGGGACAGCCGCGGATCGGCCGCGACGGATCGGGCGGAACACCGGGCACCGTGTACAGCTCTGCGCCCTTTGCCTGCAACGCAGGTCGCGAAAGCTGCAAGGCGCGCGTGTACGGGTGCCGGGGGGCATCGAACACGCTTGCCGCGGGCGCGCTTTCCACGACCCTGCCTGCGTACATGACCATGACCCGGTCGCACACTTCGGCGACGACGCCGAGGTCGTGCGAGATCAGGATCACCGCCACGCCTCGCTGGCGCTGTTCCTGCTCGATCAGGTCCAGGATCTGCGCCTGCACGGTGACATCGAGCGCGGTGGTCGGTTCGTCTGCGATCAGCAAGTCCGGTTCTGCGATGAGCGCCATCGCGATCATCACGCGTTGACGCATGCCGCCGGAAAACTGGTGCGGGTAGCTGCGAATTCGCCGCTCTGCGTCGGGGACGCCGACCTCCTGCAGCGCGGCGAGCGCCATGCGTTGCGCTGCGGCGCCTTGCGCAAGCCCGTGGATCAGCAGCGGCTCGGTCAGTTGCTCCTCGACCGTAAGGTACGGATTCAGCGACGTCATCGGATCCTGGAAGATCATGCCGATGCGGCGCCCGCGGATGCGCCGCAGCGCGGATTCGTCGCCGTGGATCAGATCGATGCCATCGAAGCGTGCGTCCTCTGCCTCGACGTGGCCAGGAGGGCGGGGGATCAGGCCGAGCAGCGAAAGGCACGCGACCGATTTCCCCGATCCGGACTCGCCGACGATGCCGAGCGCCTCGCCGCGCTCGAGCTGGAACGAGACGTCGTTGACTGCGCGGACCACGCCGTGCCGGGTGTGAAACGCGGTGCGCAGGCCGTTGACTTCGAGGAGCGCCACGCCGCTAGTCTTTGGAGGCGCGCACGTCGAGTGCATCGCGCAGGCCGTCGCCCAGGAAGTTGAGCGAAAAGAGGGTCAGCGTGAAGAGCGCCGCGGGATAGAGCAGCAGCCATGGTGCTTCCTCCATCATCTCTGCGCCCTCCTTGATGAGCAGGCCCCAGGAGGCCATCGGCGGCTGCACGCCGAGGCCGAGGAAGCTGAGGAACGCCTCGAGCAGCATCACCGCCGGAATCGTCAGGGTCGTATAGACGGCGACCGGGCCGAGCACGTTCGGGATCAGATGGCGCAGGATGATTCTGTGCTTGCGCAGACCGAGCGCGATGGCGGCCTCGATGAATTCCTGCCGCTTCAGCGCGAGCACCTGGCCGCGCACGATGCGCGCCATCGTCAGCCACTCGACCGCGCCGATCGCGACGAACAACAGCACGAAGTTGCGGCCGAATACCGTCATCAGCAGGATCACGAAGATCGTGAACGGCAGCGCATACAGGATGTCGACGATGCGCATCATCACCGCGTCGACCTTGCCGCCGAGGTACGCAGCGACCGATCCCCACAGCACGCCGATCGTCAGGGAGACCGCGGTCGCGGCGATCCCGACGAGCAGCGACACGCGTCCGCCGTAGAGGATGCGAGCAAGCTGGTCGCGGCCGAGCTTGTCGGTACCGAGCGGGTGGGCAGCGCTCGGCGGCGCCGCACCGAGGAGCAGATTCTGCTCCTCGTATCCGTAGGCGAGCACGAGCGGGCCCAGCAGCGAAGCGGCGGCGATGACGACGAGCGCGACAGCGCCGAACACCGCCATGCGATTGCGGCGCATTCTTGCCCAGGCATCCTGCCACAGCGAGCGCCCCGGCTCGGGCGCAGCCATCAGCACTGTGGCGGACGACACGGGAGCTTCCTGCAGCATCGCTATTCGACGCGCTGCTTCGGGTTGAGCCAGCTCTGCACGACGTCGGCGACGAGGTTGAGCAGCACGATCAGCGTCGCGTAAAAGAGCGCCGTACCGATCGTCAGCGTCGCGTCGCGATTGAACACGCTGGTCACGAAATGCTTGCCAAGGCCGGGGATGTTGAAGATCGTTTCGATCACGAAGGACCCGGTGAGAATGCCCGCCACCGCGGGCCCGAGGAACGAGACGACCGGCAGCAGACCGCCGCGCACGGCGTGGCGGAAGACCACGCGCGCTTCGGACGCGCCCTTGGCGCGCGCGGTGCGGATAAAGTCCTGGTTGAGCACTTCCAGCATGCCGCCGCGCGTCAGGCGCGCGATATACCCCGCGTACACGAGACCGAGCGTCAGCGCCGGCAGCACGCGATCGCGCGCGAAGTCCCACCCGGAGGCGTTGAACTGCTCCAGCCGCAGCGCGAAGACGAGCACCAGCAGCGGCCCGAGCACGAACGTCGGCATGCAGATGCCGACCATCGCCGAGGACGACGCGAGGTAGTCGAGCCACGTGTTCTGGCGCACCGCAGCCAGGATTCCCAAGGTCACGCCGACTGCCAGCGCGAACGCGAGCGCGAGCCCTCCGAGCTCGAGCGAAACCGGCAGCGCCGCCGCGATCAGCTCGTTCACCGAGCGGTTCGCATGCTTGAACGACGGGCCGAGGTCGCCCTGCAGCAGGTTCGCCATGTAGTTCGTGTATTGCTTCCACACCGGCAGGTCGAGCCCGTAGAACGCCTCGATCTGCCGCTTGATTTCGACCGGGAGGCTCTTCTCGGTGTCGAGCGGGCCGCCCGGCACCGCCTTCATCATGAAGAACGTGATCGTAGCGACGAGGAACAGGACCGGGATCGTCTCGAGCACCCGGCGGGCGATGAATCGCAGCATGCGCGGCTCAGGGCTTCGCCGCGGCGATCCGCTCGGGCGGCGCCGCCAGCCAGACGTGCTGCCACGGATGGTGATCGAGGATCGTCGGATGCCAGCCGCGCACGCTCGGCTGGATCAGGTACACGCGCGTGTAGTGGTAGATCGGGATGATCGGCAGCTCGTCGAGGAAGATCGCCTCGGCTTTCTGGAACAGCTCGTAGCGCGTCTTCTGGTCGCCGAGCCGCGCTGCCTCCTTCAGCAGGCGGTCGTACTCGGCGTTCTTCCAGCCGGTGCGGTTGTTGCCGCTATCGGAAAGGAACGTCTCGAGGAACGTCGACGGATCCGGATAGTCGCCGATCCAGCCGGCGCGCGAGACCTGGTAGTCGAGGCGCTTCTCGGTGTCGAGGTAGACCTTCCACTCCTGGTTCAGCAGCTGCACGTCGATGCCGAGCTCGCGCTTCCACATCTGCTGGATCGCCTCGGCGATCGACTTGTGCGCCTCGGACGTGTTGTAGAGGATGTCGAACGCCGGGAACCCCTTGCCGCCCGGATAGCCGGCGGCCGCGAGCAGCGCGCGCGCGGCTTCGGGGTCGTAGCGAAGCGACGTGCGCGAGGTGTACCCGACCGTATCCGGCGGCGTAAAGTAGAACGCCGGCAGCTGGCCGCCGCGCGTGATGCGCTCGACGATCGCCTTGCGGTCGACCGCCATCGCGAGCGCCTGGCGTACGCGCTTGTCCTTGAACTGCGGGCGCGTCGTATTGATCCGGTAGAAGTACGCGCCGAGGTACGGATCGATCCGCAACAGGTGCGCCTTTTCCTTGCGGTAGATCGGGATCTTCGACAGCGGCACGTCGCCGGTGACGTGCAGCTGTCCGGAGCGGAACGAGCGCTCCTCGGTGTCGCTGCTTTCGATCGGGTGGAAATGGATCGCGCTCAATTTGACGCTCGCCGCGTTCCAGTACAGCGGGTTCTTCTTCACCGCGATCACCTGTCCGACGATCCATTTCGTCAGCACGAACGGGCCGTTGCCGACGAAATTGCCCGGCCGCGTCCAGCGGTTGTTGCGCTGGTACGGATCCCCGTGCTTCGCCAGCGTCGGCAGGTGCACCGGCCACCAGGAATAGTGGTTCAGCAGCGAGAGGAAGTATGGCGTCGGGCCGTTGAGCGTGATCTGCAGCGTCCGCTCGTCGAGCGCCTTCGCCCCGACCGTCGAGAAGTCGCGCGACTTGCCCTTGAAGTAATCCTCCGCGCCCTTCATCACGAAATACATGTACGCGTACTCGGAACCGAGCGAAGGCGTCAGCGCACGCTGGTAGGAGCGCACGAAATCCTGCGCAGTCACCGCATCGCCGTTGGACCAGCGAATTCCCGGGCGCAGGTGGAATGTGTAGACCGTCCCGTCGGGCGAGATGTCCCAGCGCTCGGCCTGGCCGGGGATCGGCCGCAGGTCCTTCGGGTCCTCGGTGACGAGGTTCTCGATCAGCGCCTGCAGGATGCGGTGCTCCGGGACGCCTTGGACGATGTGCGGGTCGAGCTCCTGCGGATCGGAAGCGTTCCCCCGGTGCAGCACCTGCTCGACATCGCCGACGCTGACGCGCGTCGGTGGCTTGCCGCAACCGGCAGCGGCCAGCGCCACGCCAAGCACTGCGGCGAGCGCGAACCTCGAGATGCACACGTGGTGCGGGCGGCGGGACACGGGCAGGGATTCTATGTCGGCACCAGGGAGCCCGCTGATGGTGCAATGCAATACCCGTCTTGTAGGTGCAACCCCTACTCCAGCCCTTGGCGTCACCTCATGAGTTAAAGTACACTTCGCGACTTTTTCAAAAGGGACGGGCAACTCGCAGTCCGTCCCACGCCTAACACAAGAGTCATCATGACCTTGCACGCGCACCCGGTGGAACCGCGGCGGATCGAGGTTTCCCGATGAACTATGCGGAGCGCAGCGAATCCGGCCGGCGCATGAGCGGCCTGATGATCGTCCTGTTGCTTCACGTCGTGGTGATCTATGCGCTGGTGCACGGCCTCGCGAGGAAAATCGTCGACGTGGTGCGCAACCCGCTCGAGACGAAGATCGTCGAGGAGGTGAAGCCGCCGCCGGACAAGCCGCCTCCGCCGCCACCGCCGAAGCTGGCACAGCCGCCGCCGCCGTACATTCCGCCGCCCGAGGTGAACATCCAGGTGCCGCAGTCGGCGCCGACGATCACTGCAGTGACTCCCGTGAAGCCGCTGGAGCCGGTGCCGCCGCCTGCCGCACCGCCCGCGCCGGCACCGCCGGCGCCCGTGGCGCCGCCGCGCGTACCAGTGCGGGTCGGTGCCGTCGTCGACGCGAGGCAATGCGAAAAGCCTGCGTACCCGCCTGCATCGCTGCGTGGCAACGAGACCGGCACGGTGCTGCTGAACTTCCTCATCGACCTGAACGGCCAGGTGCTGGAGAGCAAGGTCGAGCGCTCATCCGGTCACCGGCGCCTCGACGAAGCGGCGCGCGCAGGGCTCTCGCTGTGCAAGTTCAAGCCGGCGACCGTGGATGGAAAGCCCGAGAAGACTTGGTCGCGGATCGAATACGAATGGAGGATCGAGTGAGGCGGCGCGCCACAAGCGCTCCCGCGCACTTGATTTAATTTCAACCCGGAAAGGGATCGGACACCATGAGTTTCCAGCCTCTGCGTTTGACGCGCGTATTCGCAGCGCTCTCGTTCTCGTTGGCAGCAGCGATGCCGTTCGCCGCTCAAGGGCAGGCACCTGCGCCTGCGCCGGCGGCGACCCCCGCACCGGCGGCGGCGCCCGCACCCGCGGCGACGCCCGCACCCGCGGCCACCCCTGCGCCCGAGCCTGCGGACAAACCGGCGGCGGTGAAGGCAGCGCCCAAGCCGCCCCCGCCCTCGATGGGCAAGGAGGTCGTGGAGAACCCGTACGGTCTCGAGGCGCTCTGGGCGCAAGGCGATTTCGTCGCCAAGGGGACGCTGATCACGCTGCTGATCATGTCGATCGGCACCTGGTACATCGGGATCGTAAAACTCATCGAGCAGGGGAAGCTCTATCGGCAGGCGAAGGAATCCGCCAAGTTCTGGGCCGCGCATTCGGTGCCGGAAGGAATTCAGTCGCTGCATGAGGAGAGTGCCTTCCGCTACATCGCCGAGGAAGGAACCAAGGCGGCCGAGCATCACTCGGGCACGCTGATGGAGCAGGTCGATCTCAACGCGTGGATCGCGATGTCGGTACAGCGCGCCGTCGATGTCATCGGCAATCGACTGCAGGGCGGCCTCGCGTTTCTCGCAACGGTCGGTTCGACCGCCCCGTTCGTCGGCCTGTTCGGCACGGTCTGGGGGATCTACCACGCTCTCACCGCGATCGGCATTGCCGGCCAGGCGTCGATCGACAAGGTAGCGGGGCCGGTGGGCGAGGCGCTGATCATGACCGCGTTCGGCCTCGCCGTCGCGGTGCCCGCAGTGCTCGGCTACAACTGGCTCGTCCGCCGCAACAAGGTCGCGATGGAGCTGGTACGCCACTTTGGCGGCGAGCTTCATATGGTGCTGCTCGGCGGCGCTCGCCAGGTCAAGACGGCCTGAACATGGCGATGACCGTCGGACCGGCGGAAGACGAGGACGAACTCGTCTCGACGATCAACACCACGCCGCTCGTCGACGTGATGCTGGTGCTGCTGATCATCTTTCTGATCACGATCCCCGTGGTCACCGCGACGATACCGGTCGCGCTCCCCAAGGAGACCAACCAGCCGACGCAGACGAAGCCGGAGAACGTCGTCATCGCGGTCAACAAGGACGGCGACGTGTTCTGGAACGAGCAGCTGGTCGCCGACGACCAGACATTGGTGGACAAGCTGAAGGCGGTGGCGGTGCTCAAGCCGCAGCCCGAAGTGCATATCCGCGGCGATCACGCCGGGCGGTACGAGTTCGTCGGGCGAGTGGTGTTCGCCTGCCAGCGCGCCGGGATCCTGAAAGTCGGATTCATCACGGAACCTCCGGTGAGGGGCGGCTAGAGCATGAGGAGGCGCAGACCATGGCAATGAACGTCGGCAACGTCGGGGCTCGAGATCCGGAAGTGATGATCGACATCAACACCACGCCGCTGATCGACGTGATGCTGGTGCTGATCATCATGCTGATCATCACGATCCCCATCCAGACGCACGCGGTGAAGCTCAACATGCCGATCGGCAACCCGCCGCCCCCGACGGTTCCGCCGGAGGTCGTCACGATCGAGGTCGATTTCGACGGCACGCTGATCTGGAACGGCCAGATCCTGCAGAATCGCGACGAGCTGGAAGCGCGGCTGCGGGGCGCCGCCGACACGCCGGTCCAGCCGGAGGTTCACCTGCGGCCGAACAAGCTGGCGAAATACGAATACGTGGCGATGGTAATGGCCTCGGCGCAGCGCTTGGGCGTCACGAAGATCGGACTGATCGGGAACGAGCAGTTCATACGCTGATCTAACGATCATGAGACCCCTCCTTTATCTGGCTACCGTCCTTGCCACCGGCCTGATCGCCGCCGCGGCCAACGGCCAGGGACCTGCGGTTCGTCCCGAGATCGGCAAGCCCATCCAGGCGGCTTCGGATCTGATCAAGGCCAAGCGCGGCCGGGAAGCGCTCGCCAAGGTGCGCGAGGCGCAGGCGGTGGGCAACAAGACCGCGTACGAGTCCTACTTGATCGACCGCGTGCTGGGCCTCGCCTCCGCCTCCGCAGGCGACCATTCAGCCGCGGCGCGAGCGTTCGAGAGCGTCCTTGCGTCACCCGCCATTCCGGACGGCGAGAAGCGTCAATTTCTCGCCGCCGCCGCGGGCCAGCACTACGCCGCGAAGGAATACGGCAGGGCCGCCGAGCTGGCGGGCCGATACCTGCGCGATGGTGGCGGGGACGGCTCCGTGCGGACGATCTACGTGCAGGCGCTTTATCTCAGCAACAATTTTGCCGGTGCTGCGAAGGCGCTGTCGGCGGATGTGGAGGCGGCGGAGCAGGCAGGACGGGCGCCCAGCGAAGACCAGTTGCAGATGCTGTCCAACGCGTACCTGCAGATGAAAGATTCGGCCGGCTACAGCAGGGCGCTGGACAAGCTGATTGCGCACTATCCGAAAAAGGACTACTGGCTCTCGGCGCTGCACGGCGTGCTGACGTTGCCCGGATTTTCGGATCGCCTGCAGCTCGACGTGACGCGCCTGAAGATCGCGACCGGGACGATGCGCACCGCCGGGGAATATTTCGAGGCGGTCCAGCTCTCGCTGCACGACGGATTTCCGCTGGAAGCGCAGAAGATCATGGAGAAGGGCCTCGCGGCAGGCCTGCTGGGCACCGGACCCGAAGCCGAGCGGCACAAGCGCCTGAAAGCGCTCGTCGACAAGGACCTGGCGGAAGACAAGAAGACGATTGCACAGGAAGAAGCGCAGGGCATCGCGGGCAAGGACGGCAAGACGCTGCTCAATGACGGCTTCAATTACGTGCTGCATGGCAAGACGGCCAAGGGCCTGGAGATGATGGAGCAGGGCGTCAAGCTGGGCAGCGGCCTGAAGCGGCCCGATCACGCCAAGATGCAGCTGGCCTACGGCTATCACCTGGCCGGCCAGAATCAGAAAGCGATCCAGACCTACCGGACGGTGCAGGGAACCGACGGCGCGGCGGCTCTGGCGCGGCTCTGGATCAGCTACCTGCGCCGGCCTTCGTCGACGTGAGGAAGCGCACGGCCGGGAAACCGGCCGGCTCGCGTTTCCGCTTTCTGCCGGCGACCGCTGCGCGCTGGAAAGACCTGCAAACCCTGTTTGGCCCGAACGGTGCGTGCGCCGGTTGCTGGTGCATGTGGTTCCGGCTGCCACGCCGCGGGTGGGTGGCTGGCAAAGGCGACGGTAACAAGCGCGCGCTTGCGAAGCTCTTGCGCGCGGGCGCTGAGCCGGGACTGATCGCCTATGCGGGCCGCGAGCCTGCCGGATGGGTCGCTCTTGCACCGCGCGAGCAGTACGTCCGGCTCGCTGCATCGCGCACGCTCAAAGCCATCGACGAGCGGCCGGTCTGGTCGGTGAGCTGCTTTTTCATCGCGCGAGCGTATCGCGGGCAGGGGCTGATGACTGAGCTCGTCGAAGCGGCGGCCGCATTTGCCGGTAAGCGTGGCGCGACGCTGCTCGAAGGCTATCCGGCGAACCCGAAGAACAGGACCTCGGACACCTTTCTCTACACCGGCACGCGTAGTGCGTTCGTGCGTGCCGGGTTCGCGGTGGCGGCGCGCCCGTCGAAGGCTGCCGTGATCATGCGGCGCGCGCTGTAGCCGGAACGACTGCGGACCGCTAGCCCGGCTGCTTGCCGTAGCGCTTCTCGTACTCCGCAGCCAGTTCCTTGTTGGTCTTGTAGTGCGGCACTTTCGCGATCCACACCCGCTTCCACGACTGCAGACGCCAATTGGAGTCCTTCACTTCGCTTTCCCAGTACTGATCGGCGAGCTTCAGGTTCTTCTCCTGGTCCATCTCGAAGTACAGCTTCGAGCGCAGGCCGCCGAACAGGTACAGCTTGCCGTCGATGATCTTGAAGTTCGTCGGCTCGCCGCCGAGCGGGATCGCGTACACCATGCCGTTCGAGCACCAGCCGCCGTACTGCGGCACGAACTTCGCCGCGTTGGCGAGGAACAGCCTGCGGTTGCCTTCGCTGGCGAAGCGATAGGTGACGCCTTGATGGTCGACCTTGATCTCCGGCTTCCCGGGCACCGCCTTGCCGACGGTGAAATACGCGACCGGATCGTGTCCCTTCAGCATCAGGCGCGAGTCGCCGCCGTCGGAGACGACGTTCATCGAGCCGCAACCCGCGAGCAGGAAAACGCCGAGCGCGAACGTCAGAGTGCGGATCATTGAATCTTCCTTTCGGGCATCTGGCAGAACCCCTGCGAGGGAATGTCGAGCGCGGCGTTGAACTTGGCGGACATGTTCTGGAATGCGGCTAGACCGGTCAACTCGATCATTGCGTCCTCGCCGAATTCCGCTTTGACACGGCTCGACAGCTCGTCGTTCACGCGGCTCTGCGTAACGGCCTCCGCATACTCCAGCGCCAGGCGCTCGCGCGCACTGTAGAGCGCATTCTGCCGCCATTCCGCGACGGCGAGTGCCTTGTCCATCGAGTGCGCGCGCTCCGCGGCGAGCATGGAATTGATGTCGATGCAGAAAGCGCAATCATTCAACTGCGAGATGCGCGCCTGGACAAGCGAACGCACTCCGGGTTCAAGCAGCGAGCCCTTGCGCTCGATGGCTGCGTAGAAGCCGGCGATCGCGAGATAGAACGGCGGGATGCGCGCCCAGCTGAGCGCTGGCAGGAGGTGCTGCCCCCAGCGTCGCTTCTGCAGCCAGAAGAACGGCCTCAGATACCAGGCTAGCCGCAGATCCCGACGTACCCGCATGCCGTGCAGTAGTCGCAGCCGTCCCTGCGGATCATGGTGTGGTTGCCGCACTCCGGGCAGCGACCGCCCGGCAGCACCGGGGCCGCGCCGCCGGCAGGCGTTTCGAGAATCCCCATCTGCCGGCGCGGGACGCCCTTCTCGTCGAGAATCCCGAGCAGCGCGTAGCGGTGCAGGATGAGCCGCGCGACGTAGGACACCGTCGACGGATACGTCTGCTGCTTCTGCTCGCCGGGCACGAACGCCATGAAATCGCCGAGCGGCTCGGGGAAGTCGAGCAATTTCCTCAGCTTCATGGCGATCCAGGCGGGATCGAGCACCCGCATGTCGAGCGAAAGGATCTTGCACAGCCCGTCGAGCGCCTTCGGGTATTCGCCCGAGAGCCACATCGAGTACGGTCGCGTGACGCCGTCGGGGAGGGCGATTTCCTTCAGTCCGAGCACGAAATCGTCCCCGGTACGCGGGTTGAGCACATCGACCGTCCACGACATCGTTCCGCCCGTGCCGGTCTTCGGCTCCTTGAGGCTGAACATCGCATCGAGCACCGCGGTCGGCCCGTCGTGGAACACGCCGAGCTGCTCGACGCGCCAGCGCACGACCTGGGCAAACGCCGACACCACCGATGGCATGCGCTTGCGTTCCCCGTGCGGCGGCATCGCAAGGTCGAACGGCTCGTCGCCGCCGGCCTTGGCAAGCGTGTCGAGCTTGAGCCGCAGCCACCCCGGATCGTTGGCGCGCATGTCCATCGACAGCGTCTTGGCGAGCGCCCCGAGACCGCGCGGCTGCTCGGCGCCGTTCACCCAGACCTCGAACGCGTGCTTGCGGCCGTTTTCCACGTGCCCGACGAACACGGCGAAGGCGCCGTGCGGATGCTCGATCATGTAGGTCCACGCGGGATTGCCGTCGGCAAGCGACGGGCGCCCGGGCCAGCGCAGGCTCGCGAGCACCGGCTCCGGCACCGAGCGGATGCGGATCCGCCGGTTGAAATCGTCCTGCCTGAAATCCTGTGCGTCCTTTTTCTCCGGCGTCTTCTCCACCGACAGCACGGAGCCGAGGATCTTGTTGGGGCGGTAGGTGGCGAGCCCCTTCAAGTCGGATTTCCACGCTGCGAGGTAGAGATCCTCGAAGTCCTCGTAGGGATAGTCCTCGGGCACGTTGACGGTCTTCGAGATGCTGGTGTCGACGAACGGCGCAACCGCGGCGACCATCTGCTCGTGCGAGCGCGCGCTGATTTGGAGCGCGGTGACGAAATACGGCGGCAACGCGCTGGTGTCGCCGCCCATCGCGCGGTACAGCCGCCACGCGTGGTCTTCGACCGGGAACTCCTTCAGCGTGCCGTCGGGCATGCGCTTCTTGCGCGTGTACACCCACGCGAACGCAGGCTCGATGCCGTTGGATGCGTTGTCGGCGAACGCGAGCGAAATCGTGCCGGTGGGCGCAATCGACAGCAGGTGCGAATTGCGAATGCCGTGCTTGCGGATGAGCTCCTTGATCTCCTCCGGGAGGCGCGCCGCGAAGCTCGTGCCGGAGAGATACAGGTCGGCGTTGAACAGCGGGAACTGCCCGCGCTCGCGGGCGAGCTCGACCGATGCGCGGTAGGCGCTGTCGCGCATCGCTTCGGCAATCCGGGCGCCGGTCGTGCGCGCCTCGTCGCTGTCGTAGCGCTGGCGCAGCATGACCAGCGCGTCGCCCAGGCCCGTAAACCCGAGGCCGACGCGCCGTTTCGCCATGGCTTCCTTGTATTGCTGCTCGAGGGGCCAGGCCGTCACCTCGAGCACGTTGTCGAGCATGCGCACCGCCACTTCGACGACGCGCGCAAAGCGGCCGAAGTCGAACTGCGCCTCGTTCGTGAACGGGTGCTTGACGAACGATACGAGGTTGATCGATCCGAGGCAGCAGCATCCGTACGGCGGCAGCGGCTGCTCGCTGCAGGGATTCGTCGCCTCGATCGTCTCGCAATAGTTGAGGTTGTTGTCGCGATTCATGCGGTCGATGAACAGCACGCCCGGCTCGGCGTGGTCGTACGTCGAGCGCATGATCTGCGTCCACAGGGCGCGCGCAGGCAGCTTGCGGTACACCCAGATTCCGTCGGCGCGCTGGAACGCTCCCTCCTTCAGCTGATCCGCCGAGGGCTTTGCGCGGTGCACGAGCTCGACCTGCAGGTCCTGCTCGACCGCGCGCATGAATTCGTCGGTAACCCCGACCGAGAGGTTGAAATTGCTGAGGTCCCCGTGGTCCTTGGCGTGGACGAACTCCTCGACGTCCGGATGGTCGCAGCGCAGGATTCCCATCTGCGCGCCGCGGCGGGCGCCGGCGGATTCCACCGTCTCGCACGAGCGGTCGAACACGCGCATGTAGGACACCGGCCCGGACGCGCGCGAGTGGGTGCCCTTGACCTCGGCGCCTTTCGGGCGGATCGAGGAAAAGTCGTAGCCGACGCCGCCGCCCCGGCGCATCGTTTCCGCGGCCTCGAGCAGCGCGGTGTAGATGCCCGGCTTTCCGTCGACGATTTCCGAGATCGAGTCGCCGACCGGCTGCACGAAACAATTGATCAGCGTCGCCTGGATCTGGATCCCGGCTGCGGAGTTGATCCGGCCCGCCGGGATGAAGCCGTCGTTCAGCGCGCCGAGGAAACGCTTTTCCCAGTACGCGCGGCGATCCTCGGTTTCGGCCTGCGCGAGCGCTCGCGCCACGCGCAGCCGCACTTCGCCGACGCTGCTTTCCTTGCCTTTGGCGTATTTCTCGATCAGCGAATCGGCGCAGATTTCCTGCGCGGCGAGTTCAGCGATCGGTGCAAGAACGCCGGAGGGTGAGTTCGTCATCTCTTCTTCGTCCGGTCTGTTTTTGGAAAACTGCGAAATTCCCGTCTCACATCAAGTATTGCACATAGCCGCTTGAATACACAATATTTTGTTATCGTGGTTATTCCCGACCACTAGATCTAGTACCTGCACGCAAAACGCGCGCCGCTCCCGCAGGGCACGGATTCGTCTTGTGCAGCAAGGAGTTTGTGCGCCGCAACGCAACACCCTTTCAGCCTAGCCGTGGGGTGTATAAGTATACAGTATAGGCGCGCCCAGTGCGAGCGCGCCGTGAGCTCAACCGGCCTGGGGCTGGACCTGCGCAGCGTGCCGCTCGGTCTCCTGGCGCGCCACGCGCAGGCGCTCTGCGACTTCATTGTGTCCCATGCGCAGCGCGAGCTCCACCGGCGTGTCGCCATCCTTGGTGCGCGCGGTCGGATCGGCCTGGTTCCTGAGAAACAGCTCGACCATCTGCACGCTGCCCTTGGTGGCTGCGTACGCGAGCGGCGTATAGCCGTTGTCGTGCATCAGGTTCGGGTCGAAATTCATCGACAGCAGCTTTTGCGCATAGATCAGATTGTTGCGGTCGATCGCGTAGAACATCGCGCGCACGCCTTCGGGGCTGACTTCCTTCGGCCGCGGCTCGAGCCCGGTCGGGACGAGCTTGATCACGTAATTGATCAGCGACACGCCGACCATCGCCACCAGTGCGAGCACCAGCGGGAGCTTGGAGATGCCGAATCCGTCCGCGATCTGCTCCGGCAGATTGGCGCCCGCGATCAGCAGCACCACCGCAAGAAAGAAGAAGAACTTCAGATAGAGAAACAGCGCGATCACGACCAGCGAGCCGAGCACCCCGAACAGCAGCTGGCGGTCGACGCCGAGCCGCTCGACATAATCGGGCGGCAGGTTCGCCACTATCGCGATCAGCACGATCAGGCTGAACACGAGGACCTCCTTGACGCGGATCCGCGACAGGAGGTCGTCTTTTTCGACGTTCTTTAGGATGCCCATGGACTCCCCTCTTGCGTGCAGGGGCGATTCTCGACCGGAGGGCGGTCGCTGGCAAGTGCGCGGGGTAAAATGCGCGCCGTGTCGAAAGCGTTCGTTCGCGAAAGCGAGGCGGAGGAGCCCGAGGCGCCCGAGGTGCAGCCGCGCCTGCCTTCCGGCCGGAACTACATGTCGCCGGCGGGGTATGCGCGCCTGAAGGCGGAGCTGAAGGCGCTCGTCGAGGTCGAGCGGCCCAAGGTGGTACAGGTGGTCTCGTGGGCGGCGTCGAACGGCGACCGTTCCGAGAACGGCGATTACATCTACGGCAAGAAGCGCCTGCGTGAGATCGACCGCCGCGTGCGCTTTCTGATCCAGCGGTTGAAGAACTCGGACGTCGTCGATTCTGCCGGGCGCGAGTCCGATCAAGTCTTCTTCGGCGCGACAGTAACCGTAGGTTCGCCCGCGGGCGGCGAACGTTCGTACACCATCGTCGGGATCGACGAGGCCGACCCTGCCAGGGGACGCGTCTCGTGGGTCTCGCCGATCGCGCGAGCGCTGTTCAAGGCGCGGGCCGGCGATCGCGTGCACCTGCGCAGCCCCGGAGGCGCAGAGACGCTCGAGATCCTGGATGTTCGTTACGACCCGATCGACTAGCGAAGGGAGCGCCGCATGAGCATCGTCAAGGAATTCCGCGAGTTCGCGGTGAAGGGAAACGTCGTCGATCTCGCGGTCGGCGTGATCATCGGCGTCGCGTTCGGCAAGATCGTGGCTTCGCTCGTCGAGGACGTGGTAATGCCCGTGGTGGGATCGCTGCTCGGCGGGCTCAACTTTTCCGGTCTGGCGGTGCAATTCGGCGCGGCCACGCTGAAGTACGGCAAGTTCATCCAGACCTGCGTCGATTTCCTGATCGTCGCGGTGGTCATCTTCCTTGTCGTGAAGCTGATCAACCGGATGAAGCGCGAAGAGGAAAAACCGGCCGCGCCCGCCGCGCCGCCGCGCCAGGAAGTTCTGCTCGAGGAAATTCGCGACCTGCTCAAGGCGCGCTGAGCGCGTGGTGTCGGTTCGCGAGGCTGCCGCTCGGGATGCGCCGGCTGCGGTCGAAGTCGTGCGACGGTCGATCGTCGAGCTTTGCGTGGCGGACCATCGCAACGACGCCGGGACGCTTTCCGAGTGGCTCGAGAACAAGACCGTCGACCGGTTCCTCGCCTGGTTCGCATCGGAGCGGCACTGTTGCGTCGTCGCCGAGGACGACGCTGGTATCTGCGCAGTCGGCATGATCGAAAACGATGGCGAGATCCAGCTGTGCTACGTTCTTCCGGGCCGCCAGAACAACGGCCACGGACGCGCCATCCTGGAGCGTCTGGAAGCCCAGGCGAAACGCTGGGGATTGACGCGACTCCGCGTGAAGAGCACCGGCCCGGCGCGCACGTTCTACGAACGGCATGGATTTCGGAGGACCGGCGAGCCCGAGCGTGGCTTCGGGATTACCCGGCCTCTGCCGTATGCAAAGGACCTCGCACGCTGAGACCGCTCGATGGCTCGGCTGGGTGCTGGCCTTGCTGATCGGGCTCGCTGCCGGCGCGGCGGAAAGCGCAATGGAAATCGACACCTACTGGGAATACTCCGATCCTGCGGGCAGCGCGTCGAGGTTTCGCGACGCACTCGCAAGCGCGCGCGGCGACGAGCGCCTGGAAATCCTCACGCAGATCGCCCGCACCTACTCGCTGCGCAAGCGTTTCGACGAGGCCCATCGGCAACTCGACGAGATCGAGCCGCACCTGGGTGCGGCAGGGCCGCGCGTGCGAATTCGCTACCTGCTCGAGCGCGGGCGGACGTTCAACTCGTCCGGGGACGCGGGCAAGGCGCGAGCGCTTTTCGCTGCCGCGTGGGAGCAAGGACGCGCCGCCGGAATCGACGGGCTCGCCGTCGATGCGGCGCATATGGTCGCCATCACGCATGGCGGTACTGCGGAGGCCATTCCCTGGAACGAGCGCGGCCTGGCGCTCGCGCGCGGGTCGAGCGACGCCAAGGCGCGCGCGCTGATTCCCGCCATGCTCAACAACTCGGCGTGGGACCTGCACGACCTCGGGCGCTATCCGGAGGCACTGCCGCTGTTCGAGGCGGCGCTCAAGGAATGGACCGCGCGCGGCAAGCCGCAGCAAATCCGGATCGCCAAGTGGTCCGTGGCGCGCTGCCTGCGCTCTCTTGGCCGATTCCAGGAAGCGCTCGCAGCGCAACAGGCGCTCGAGAAGGAGTATGCGGCCGCGGGCGAAGTGAACCGCGACGTGCTGGAGGAGATCGCGGCCAACCGCGCCGCTCTGGGCCAGTAGCCGTGAGTCTTAGCGGAAGTCGCCCGCTTTCAGAACCGACATCCGCGCCGGGTCGATGTGCCGATGCAACGCTTCGCGCACCTGGGACGGGGTCAGCGCCTGGATGCGCTTTTCGAAATCCACATCCCAGGCGAACGTGCGTCCCAGGTAGGCATAGTTCGACATGCGCCCGAGCAACGAGCCGTCCTGCGCCCGCGCGAGCCGGCGCGATTCGAGCACGCCGCGCTTGGCATTCGCGAATTCGGTGTCGGTGAACCCGGCGTCGAGCGCACGCTTGAGCTCCTCGCGGATCGCGGCCTCGACGCGCGTCTTGTTCTGCGGGGCGAAGATCGCCTCGACGCCGAAGCTCGCGGACGGGTCGAGCGAGCTGGCGCTGAAGAACGCATACGTGCTGTACGACAACCCTTCCTTTTCACGCACGCGCAGCGGCAATCGAGCCGCCGAGCTTCCCCCGAGCAGATAGCTGCCGAGCACCAGCGCGGGAAAATCGGGATGATCGTCGCGCAGCTCGATGTTCAATCCGGCGCGCAGCGTGGCGTTCGCCTTGTCCGGCGTGCGGACTTCTTCCTGCAGCGGCGGGCGCTCGAAGTGGCGCGAGGCGATGCGCTTGTACGGAGCCGGATTCCTCCAGTTCGCGAACAGCTCCTCGACCAGCTTGGTCACGGCTTCGGGATCGAAATCGCCGACCGCGGTGAAGATGGCGCCGGTCGCGCCGACGAGATCGCCGTAGCAGCGCTTCGCCTCGTCGAGCGTCACGGCTTTCAGGCCGGCAATGCGTTCTGCCGTGGTCTGGCGCTCGAGCCAGTGGCCGCGTGGATAGGGCGCGAGGTGGCGCTCCAGACGCTCGTTCGCGATCGCTTCGGGATCACTGAGGCGTGATTCGGCGCGCGTCAGCGCGGCGCGCCTCAGCTCCTCGAACTCCTCCGGCGGGTAGGAAGGCTCGCGCAGCACCTCTGCGGCGAGACGGATCGCGTCGGCAAGCTGTGCGCGCTTGGTGTCGATGCTCGCCGAGCTGACGCCGATCGAAACCGAGGCGTTCAACTTGTCGAACGCATCGCGCAGCTGCGCGCGCGAATGCTTCTTCGTGCCGCGCATCAGCATGCCGCCCGCCATCTCGCAGGCGGTGGCGCGGTTCATCTTCGTGGTCTCGTCGCCCCAATAGAGTGACAGCGACGCCAGCACCCGGCCGCCGCGTGTCTTCTTGGGAAGCAGCGCGAGCCGGATGCCGTTCGGCAGCTCGCGGCGAATCAGCCGCCGTTCGATGTTCTCCGGCGACGGATCGAACGCCTCTCCCTGCTCGACGTCCGCCCGTCCCTTGTACTGGGCGACCATCGCAGCGGCGTCGGGACGCGGCGGGATTTCGGCGCGCTCGGGCTGCGTGGTAGGCACGAACGTCCCGAGCACGCGGTTGTCCGCCTTCAGGTACTTCGTCGCAACCCGCTGCACTTCCTCGGTCGTGACCTTCTGCATGCGATCGCGACTGAGGTAGAACAGCCGCCAGTCGCCCATCGCGGAGAATTCCGAGAGCCAGCGCACCAGCGAGCGCGAATCCGACTGGACGTTCTCGTACTCCTTGATCTGGACGGTTCTCGCGCGCTCGACCTCGTCAGGGCGGATCGGCTCCCTCGCCAGGCCCTCGACGATCGCGATCAGCGCGTCGCGCGCCGGACCGACCGGTGCATCCTTCGACAGGCGCGCACCGAAATGCGCGTAGCCCGGGTCGTGCAGCGCGTTCTCCCCAGACCACACCGAGCTGGCCAGGCCCTTCTGCACCAGCGCGCGGTGCAACCGGCCGGACGGGGCGTTGCCGAGCACGTGCACCAGCACGTCGATCGCTGCATAGTCTTCGTGGCTGCCCGCCGGGATGCGGTACATCGTGGCCACGACCGGCGTATCACCGACGCGCCGCAGGATCACGCTGCGCTCGCCATCCTGCGTCGGCTCGGTGGTGTACAGGGCGGGCAGCGTGCGCGCGGGGCGCGGGATCGGGCCGAAGTGCTTGGCGATCATCGCCAGCGCGCGCTCCGCATCGAAGCGACCGCCGATGATCAGCACCGCGTTGTCGGGCTGGTACCAGGTGCGGTAGAACGCCTGCAGCCGATCGATCGGAACGAGCTCGATGTCCGAGCGGGCGCCGATGATCGTGTTGCCGTAGTTATGCCAGCTGAACAGCAGGCGCTGCATCCGCTGGAAGAGCACGCTGCCCGGGGAGTTCTCGCCCATCTCGAACTCGTTGCGCACGACCGTCATCTCGCTGTCGAGGTCGCGCTTCGCGACCCGCGCGCCGACCAGCCGGTCGGCTTCCAGGCTGAGCGCCCAGTCCAGATTCTCGTCGCTCGCAGGCAGGGTCTCGAAGTAGGTCGTGCGGTCGTACGCCGTCGTGCCGTTGTACCGGGCGCCGCGGCGTACCAGCTCCTGCTTGATGTCCTTGAACTTGTCCGAATCCTTGAACAGCAGGTGCTCCAGCAGGTGCGCCATGCCTTTCTCGCCGTAGCCTTCGTGGCGCGACCCGACGAGCACGGTCAGGTGCACGGTGACGGTATCGATGCTCGGATCCGGCACGGTCAGCACGCGCAAGCCGTTGGCGAGCCGATACTCCGTGACGCCTTCGACGGTGGCGACCGGCTTGAGCGCCTGCGCGTGGGCGAGCGCCACCGCGAGCGCCAGCAAGGGGAACAGCAGCAGCGAGGGGATTTTCTTCATGGCCGAAGGATAGAGACTTCCGCGCGGGCGCGGAAGTTCCGGCAGCCCTTGAAACCGCGCCGGCTCACCCCCAATGCAGAGGCTGCGACGAAGAGACGGGGAGTACCGCATGGTTCAGGCCGCCGCCCGGCAGACGCTCGGTTTCCAGGCCGAGGTGAAGCAGCTGCTTTCTCTGATGATCCACTCCTTGTACAGCAACAAGGAGATTTTCCTCAGGGAATTGATCTCCAACGGCTCGGACGCGGCGGACAAGCTGCGCTTCGAGGCGCTCGCCAGCCCGGCCCTGTACGAGGCCGATCCCGAGCTCAGGATCTCGATTCGCATCGACAAGGAAGCGCGCACGCTCAGCGTCTCGGACAACGGCATCGGCATGTCGAGGGAGGAAGTTATCGCCAACATCGGCACCATCGCCAAGTCGGGAACGAAGGAGTTCCTCGCCACGCTGAGCGGCGACCAGCAGAAGGACGCGCGGCTGATCGGGCAGTTCGGCGTCGGGTTCTACTCCTCGTTCATCGTCGCCGACCGCGTGACGCTGGTCACGCGCCGCGCCGGGCTCCCCGCGGCCGACGGAGTGCGCTGGGAATCCGACGGCTCGGGCGAATACTCGATCGAGACCGTGGAGCGCCGCGCGCGCGGAACCGAAGTCACGCTGCATCTGCGCGAGGGCGAGGACGAGCTGCTCGAAGCCTGGCGCATCCAGTCGATCGTGCGCAAGTATTCCGACCATGTCGGGCTGCCGATCGTGCTCACCGGCGAATCGAAAATCGACCCGGTCACCAAGGAATTCATGCCCGGCAAGGAGGAGACGCTCAACCAGGCGAGCGCGCTGTGGGCCCGGCCGAAGGCCGAGATCAGCGACGAGCAGTACCGCGAGTTCTACAAGCACGTGGCGCACGACTTCGAGGATCCGCTCGCATGGACGCACGCGCGCGTGGAGGGCCGGCAGTCGTATACGCAACTCCTCTACCTGCCGCAGCGCGCGCCGTTCGACCTGTGGGACCGGCAGGCGCGCCACGGCGTGCGGCTGTACGTGAAGCGGGTCTTCATCCTGGAAGACTCCGAGCACCTGATGCCCGGGTACCTGCGCTTCGTTCGCGGCGTGATCGATGCCGAGGACCTGCCGCTCAATGTCTCGCGCGAGATCCTGCAGCAGAACCGCGACGTGGAAACGATCCGTGCGGGCTGCGTCAAGCGGGTCCTCGGCCTGCTGGAAGACCTCGCCGCGAACCAGGCCGAGAAGTACGCGGTGTTCTGGCGCGAGTTCGGCCGCGCGTTCAAGGAAGGCGCCGGCGAAGACTCGGCGAACGCCGAGCGCATCGCCAAGCTGCTGCGCTTCTCCTCGACGCATGCCGAGACCGAGGCGCAGACCGTCTCGCTCGCCGACTACGTATCGCGCATGAAGCCGGGCCAGGACAGGATCTGGTACGTCACCGCCGATTCCTTTTCCGCGGCGCGCTCCAGCCCGCACCTGGAGGTATTTCGCAGCAAGGGCATCGAGGTGCTGCTGCTCGCGGAGCGGGTCGATGAATGGCTGGTTGCGCACCTGACCGAATTCGAGGGCAAGAAGCTCGCATCGGTGGCGCGCGGCGGGCTCGATCTCGGCGATCTCGCCGACGCCGAGGAGAAAAAATCGAGCGAGGAAAAGCGCAAGGAATTCCGCGATCTGGTCGCCAAGATCAAGCAGGCGCTGGGAGAGCGCGTGAAGGAAGTGCGCGTGACGCTGCGATTGACCGACTCGCCGGCCTGCCTGGTTGCGGACGAAAACGAGATGAGCGCGAACCTGGCGCGCATCCTGCGCGCGGCAGGTCAGAAGGTTCCGGAAACCAGGCCGATCCTGGAGATCAACCCCGCGCATCCGATCGTGCTGCGGCTGCGCAACGAGGACGCGCGCTTTGCCGACTGGGCGGCGCTGCTGTTCGAGCAGGCGCTGCTCGCCGAAGGGGCGGCCCTCGAGGACCCCGCCGGGTTCGTCAAGCGGATGAACTCGCTGCTGCTCGAGATCAGCTCGAAGGCTTAGGCGCCTTGCGCCGCTCGGCGCGTTGCTTGGCTCGTGCCTCGCACTGGACGGGGTCCTTCGCGTGCGCGCACAGTTCGTGGCGCATGCAATCGCGGTGCTTGTCGGGTTGCGCGCTCTTGCAGGTCTCGACCGCTTTCTGATGGGCGCTGCGAAGCGCGCTCACGCGCGCGTTGCACTTGGCGGGGTCCTTGGCTTGCGCGCACAGCTCCCGCTCCATGCAGTCGTGCCGGGCGTCGCCTCGAGTGCCTTTGCACGCCTGCGCCGCCTTCTGCCTGGCGGCGCGGATCTTCTGGCGCTGTTCGTCGCGCGTCTCGGCCTTGCCGTCCGGCGGTGGCTGCTGCGCCTGTACCGTGAAGGCGGCGAAGAGCGCCGCCATCGCAAGCGCCAAACGCGCCATCAGACCTGCGCGAGCATCGTTTCGCCGCCGGAGACTTCGAATTTTCCGGGCGCCTCGATGTTGAGCTTCTTGACGACGCCGTCGTCGACGAGCATCGAAAAACGCTGCATCCGATTCCCCATCCCTCGGGCGTTCAAGTCCAGTTCGAGCCCGAGCGCCTTGGTCCACGCGCCGCTGCCGTCGCCGAGAAAGCGGATCTTGCCGAGCGCTTTCTGATCGCGCCCCCAGTGCGCCATGACGAACGCGTCGTTCGTCGCGACGCACCAGATCTCGTTGACGCCTTTCGCCATCAGCTGGTCGCGGTTGGAAACGTAGCTCGGCACGTGCTTTGCCGAGCAGGTCGGCGTGTACGCGCCCGGCAGGCCGAAGATCGCGATCTTCTTGCCTTTGACTGCTTCGGCGACGTTGACTTCCTTCGGCGCCATCGCGCAC
>Ga0114129_10000301_pt1 | contig 57373 bp, 44 predicted proteins | sample RhiMetdeltSRZDD1_FD_80071 | JGI IMG/M metagenome (GOLD analysis project Ga0114129, IMG submission 80071) | Populus rhizosphere microbial communities from Tennessee, USA - Rhizosphere MetaG P. deltoides SRZDD1 (version 2) (version 2) | ecosystem: Host-associated > Plants > Roots > Rhizosphere >...
GCGGCGGCCGACAGCGACACCGGCACGATGTGGGCAGTCGGCTGGATCGAGAGCGGCAGCCTCAGGACGGGTCACGCGCTGTACCACCCGTGAACCGGTCCACCGTCCGTGAAACGCTGACTGTACCGTTTGGGGGGACGGCGTCCGGAGCATCATCGCTCCGGACGCCGTTGCGGTTCTCAGCTGCGCTGAACCGATCAGGTGGCGGGCACGCTGCGATAGAAGTGGATCGAGTGTTCCTGTCCGGTGTCGGCGCGGTCCCACCGGGGCGGTCCGTTCCAGCCACTCCTGCCGGTCGAATATCTCGGCGTGAGTTCGCCGGATTCATTGATCGATCTGACGTATCTCCGTCGAAGGAGTGACGGCGTCCGGCGACACAACGCGCAGTTGCAGCATCGCCGCGAACCGGGCCTGCGGATCGGCCAGGTCGATCCCGCCGACCTCGGCCAGGCGCCGCAACCGGTAGCGGAACGTATTGGGGTGCACATACATCGCGCGGGCGGCGGCGATGACATCGCCGAAGGCGTCGAGCCAGGCCCGTAACGTCGCCACGAAGTTCGTATCGTGCTCCTGGTCGTAGGCCAGCAGCCGAGCGACCGGGCCGGTCGGCCGATCGCCGCGCGCGGTGACCAGATCGCGCAGTTCCAAGACGAGCGATTCGACGTGCACATCCGACAGCCGGGCGACCCGCCGGCCGCCACCCTGGCCGGTACGCAGCACCCGCAAGGCCCGGTCGGCACTCGCCCGCGCGGCGGCCATCGCGGCGGCGTCCTGAGCGACCGGCCCGATGCCGATCATCGCCCGGGCCCGGCCGCCGACGCGGTCGAGAAAGTCGGTCGCGATGCGGACCGCACGCTGCTCGCCGTCGCCCTCGCGGGGCACCGGAACCAAGCCGTAGGCCACCCCGCCGACCAGTGCCGCCGCGCACCGCGGATGCACGGCACTCAGGTGCATGGCGAAGGCATCGCTGAGGCGCTGGAGCTCGGTGGCATGGTCGGCGACCGCGTCGAGGCCGAGATCGGCGGGCGCGTCCAATGCGAGGATCACCACCGGCTGGTCGGCCAGGCCGAGACGGCTCAGCGCCTCGCGGGCACCGGCCCCGCCTTCCAGCGCCGTCGCCAGCAGATCGGTACGCAATCGCCGCTGCACGTCGGCGCCGGCCCGGATCCGCAACATGTGCAGGGCGACGAGCTTGCTCGCGTCGCGCAGCGCACGCGTACGTTCCTCGCTGAGCGGTTCGCGTACGGCCACCCAGATGGAGCCGAGAATCTCGTCTCCGGCCCGGACGGCGACGGCGACCCGGGGAATGGAGAACCCGTCCAGCCCGGCCGGGGGCGGCGGCTCGACCCACAACGGCTGGCTGCTGCGGTAGAGGTCGCGGAAGACCCCGCGGTCGGCCAGCAGCCGGGCGTACCTCTCGGGGACCTGGCGGCCCAGGATCGTCTCGACGCGCGACGGGTCCGCCTCGTCCTGACGGCCGGAGAAGGCGAGCACGCGCGAGCCGCGGTCCTCGATCGTGATCGGCGCGTCCAAGAGCGCCGCGATGGCGTTGGCGAGCGCGAACAGATCGCCCGACGGCATGCCGCCAAGCGTTTCCGGCTCGGCGTCGCCGACGTCGCCCTCGGCCAGCAGCCCGCGCAGCAACGCGGCCAGCTGCGCCCAGGACGCGCCCGGGGTCAGCCCGAGCACCGCCACGCCGCAGTCGCGTACGGCCGCCGCCACTTCGTCGGTGATCCGGACCGGTGCGCGCAGCACCAGACCGGCGGCGTGGTGGCGGCCCAAGGCGCGCAGCAGGTCGGCGATCTCGCCCGGTTCGCGCAGGCCGATGCCGAGAACCAGCGCGTTCTGCGGCAGCACCGGCTCCTCCAGCGGATCGTGGATCGCCACACCGCCGAGGTCGCCGGGCCGCTGCGGATCGCCCAGGACCAGCTCCAGCACGGTCGCGCCGAGGTCGTCGAGGACCCGGCCGAGGCTGGCGTGTGGTCGCAGGTTCACCGCGCCGTCCCTTCCCTGGCGAGGTGCGAAGCCTACAGCGCGAGCCAGGTGGCCGCCGTCGTCACCGCGGCGAGCGCCTCCGGCCGCGGCTGCACGCCGATGCCCGTCCCGTCCGGCACCCTCAGGTGCCCGCCGTCCAGGACGAACGGCTCGGTGATGTCCGCGCGGTAGTACCGGTCCGATGCCGAGGTGTCGCCCGGCAAGGTAAACCCGGGCAGGGCCGCCAGCGCGACGTTCGCGGCCCGCCCCAGGCCCGTCTCCAGCATGCCGCCACACCATACGGGTACGCCATGAGCGGCGCACAGATCATGAATGCGCCGCGCTTCGAGGTAGCCGCCGACCCGGCCCGGTTTGATGTTGACGATCGAGCAGGCGCCGAGGCTGATGGCGTCGGCGGCGGCGCGGGCCGATGTGATCGACTCGTCCAGGCAGATGGGCGTACGCACGACCTTGGCGAGTTCGGCGTGCCCGAGCACATCGTCCTCGTCGAGTGGCTGCTCGATCAGTAACAGGTCGAAGGGGTCGAGGCGGGCCAGGTGCCGGGCATCGGCCCGGGTGTACGCCGTATTGGCGTCGACCTGAAGCAGAACGCCGTCGCCGAAGCGTTCCCGCACGGCGCGGACCGGTTCCACGTCCCACCCGGGTTCGATCTTGAGTTTGATCCGCAGATACCCGGCATCGAGGTACGCCTCGACGGCGTCGAGGAGCGCGCCGACGGAGTCCATGATGCCGACCGAGACACCGCACGGTACGCGGTCGCGTACGGCACCGAGTTCACGGGCGAGGGAGCGGCCCGCGGCTCGCAGCTCGGCATCGAGAACGGCGGTTTCCAGCGCTGCCTTGGCCATGCGGTGGCCCTTGAACGCCGCGAGCGCCGGTGCGACCGCGGTCGCGTCCAGCCGCGGCCGGGCGGCGACGGCCGGAACCAGGAACCGGGTCAGCACATCGGCGGCGGCGTCGACGTACTCCGGCGAGTACAGCGGATCGGACATCGCCACGCATTCGCCCCAGCCCTCGGCGTCCTCGGTGACCGCGCGGACCAGGAGGACATCCCGCTCGGTCGCGGTGCCGAACGACGTCCGGAAAGGCGCCACCAACGGCATCCGGATGCGGCGCAGCTCCACGGCGGTCAACTTCATCGGTTCTCCCTCCGCAGCACGTAAAGGCCGGATTTGTCGAAGCCCACGATCCGCCGGCCGTCGGCCAGCAACGGGACGAGCGCCTCACGTACCGCCGTCCGCCAGCGCCGGGCCAGCGCCGGATCGGCCGCCCGCAGCGCCTCCACGTCGGCGGGAACCGCCACGACCACGTGATCGCCGTCCAGGGATCCGGCGACCGGCCCGCCGTCGGGCGCTCGATCCAGGGCCACCGCCGCACCATCGGCCGCCACCGGAGCCGGGCCGGATGCGTCGAGATCCCAGCGCACCAGCAGGCGGTCGGTCTCGTCGCCGCCGTTGATGCCGTCGTGCATCCCGCCGTAGAAGTCCGGCAGGTACTCGCAGGCGACCGCGCCCAGCTTCACGAGATTGAAGTACGCGTTGCGGCTGACGAGCGGATCGAACGTCCAGGTGATGGTGTGCAGACCTCGGTCGAGCGCCCAGGACCGCTGGTGGAGTTTGAGGGCGTACCCGACTCCCCGGCCGGCCACGTCGGGCGCGACGCCGGCGATGTGGCTGTGCATCGTGGCCTGGCGGGGCGGCCCGAAGAACCCGACGCAGGCACCGACCATCCGCGAACCCTGATAGGCGGCGGTCAGGTAGTTGCCCGCCTTCGTCAGGGCGCGCAGCAGCTCGATGGTCACGTGCGGGCTGCCCGGGTCCGGCCGCCAGATGCCGTCGAACAGCACCCGCACGGCCGCGAACCCGGCGAGGTCGGTCACCTCGCGCAGGTCGACCCCGGCCGCCCGAGCCACCTCGGCGGCGTCCGGTACGGCCACGGCGGGACTGGTCATGGCCGAGCCTCCAGCACATCGTTGACGAGGGCGGCGACCAGCGCGGTCCGGCCGGGCAGCGCCTCGATGAGGACGTGTTCGTCGTCGGCGTGCGCCCCGCCGCCGACCGCGCCCAGCCCGTCGAGCGTCGGTACGCCCAGCGCGGCGGTGAAGTTGCCGTCCGAGCCGCCCCCGACCTCGGCGGCCGACAGCGGGCGGAGCCCGAGCCGCCCCGCGCACGCCTGCGCCCGCTCGAACAATCCGGCGGAGGCGTACGCCGGCAGCGGCGGCCGGTTCGGCCCGGCGACGACCTCGACGCGAGCACCGGACAGCACCGGTCGCAGGGCTCGCAACGCCGCGTCGACGCGTACCATTTCGTCGGCGCCGCGTACGCGCACGTCCACGGCGAACTCGCCGGCCGCGGGGACGGTGTTCGTGGCGACTCCGGCGCACGTGAGCGTCGGCGTGACCGTCGTTCCCCGGCCGGCGTCGGCCAGCCCGGCGACCGCGAGGAGCTGGTGGGCCACCTCGATGGCCGCGTTGACCCCGCGTTCGGGCTCCAGCCCGGCATGGGCGGCCCGTCCGGTGATCCGGATCCGGTAACCGGCGACGCCCTTGCGGGCGGTCTTCAGAGCGCCATCGGGCGCCGACGCCTCCAGCACCAGAGCCGCCGTGCAGCCGACGGCTTCGGCCTCGATGAGTTCCCGCGAGGACGGCGAGCCGATCTCCTCGTCGCCGGTGACCAGAAGCGTGACGCCGCTAGGTACGCCGAGCCCGGCCAGCGCGTGCAGGGCGATGGCGAGGCCGGCCTTCATGTCGAAGCAGCCCGGCCCCCGCAGGACTCCTCCGTCCACAGTGTACGGATGTGCGCCCAGCGACCCGATCGGCCACACGGTGTCGTGGTGACCGAGCAGCAGCGCCCGCGGCGGCCCGTCGCCGAACCGCCAGCGCAGGTGCGTACGCCCGTCCACGACGATGCGGTCGGGTGGCCCACCGAGCCGTCGCGTACCGATGCGGGCCACGACGTCGGCGCTGCGAGCCACCGCCGCCCGGTCCGACGACGGCGACTCGCATCCGACCATCTCCTCGATGTCGGCGAGCATGGCGCTGAGCACGGGCAGGGCGCTCATCAGCCGGCCTTCGGGGTCGCTCGCACACCGAAGTGCATGTACTTCTCGCCGGTCGGCAGCTCGTAGAAGGTGACCGGGGTCCAGTTCTGCGCCTGCGGTTCGCGTACGAGGAAAAGGTTCTCCGCCACCGCGACCATCGGATACTCGTGGACCGGCTCGCCGGTCATCTCGGCGATCTCGCCCATGAGGGTCACGCGCAGGATCGGGCCGTCGAGGACCTCCTGCCGCACGCTGGCGCGCTCGTAGGTGCCGAGGTGGGGTGCGATGTCGACGGTGACCGGCTCGGCGGGCGGCGCGAGCGGGCGCGGCATGGCGACGCCCGCGAGTTCGGCGAAGATCTCGCGGTACAGCTCGTCGTACAGGTCGCGGCTGTTGCCGCCGTTGGTGAGCAGCGTGACCGCGAGGCCCGCGTCGGGCAGCAGGCGCAGAAACGCGGCCTGGCCGATGGTGTTGCCGTCGTGGCCGATCAGCCGCCGGCCCGACCAGCCGTCGCGGATCCAGCCCAGCCCCCAAGAGTCCCCGAGGGTGTGCTTGTCCGGCAGGTCGGCTTGGTGCGCCGCCATGGCCGCAGCACTTTCCGCGCTCAGCAGCCGCTGACCGTCCGCCGCCAGACCGCCGGTCAGGTGCAGCCGAGCGAAGGTCAGGACATCGGCAGCGGTCGACGTGATGAGCCCGGCCGGCCCCAGCGACCGGGGCAGCTGCCAGATGGGTGCGCGGACGGCCTCGGCGTCGGGCGGGGTGACGTGGCCGACCGCCGTGCGGTACAGAAGCGCCTCCTCGGGCAGCGTCACGGTGTGGCCGAGACCCAGCGGCTCGAACAGCCGCGACCGCAGCGCCGCATCCCAGGTGCCGCCGGTCAGCCGCTCGATGACCCGGCCGGCCAGGCTGAAGCCGGAGTTGCAGTAGGACCACGTCACGCCGATCGGGTGGTTCTGGGCCACGGTGGCCAGCCCGGCCACATACTTCTCCAAGCAGTCGTCGCCGCGGCCGGTGTCGGTGAAGACGTCACCGTCGATGCCGCTGGTGTGGGTCAGCAGATGGCGCATGGTGACCTGCCCGGCCACGTCCTGATCGGACAGTTGCAGCTCCGGCAGGACCTTGGCCACCGGCGCGTCGAGGTCGAGCTTGCCCTCGTCGACCAGGAGCATGGCCACCGTAGTCGTCCAGACCTTGCTGATCGAGCCGATCTGGAACAGCGAATCCGTGGTCGCCTCGACGCCGGTGGCCTTGTGGAGCACGCCGTACGCCGTCTGCACCAGCTCGTCGTCGTGGCCCGGCCGCACCCGCAGGATGCCCAGCACCGCACCGGGTACGCCGTGCCGCTCGGCGAGCGCGTTCAGCCGCCGCTGCCAGTGCTCGGTGTCGATGCGTGCCGGGGCACCCGCGGCGTACTGCTCCACCCAGTCGGCGACTCGGCGGTTGTAGTCCGCCCGGTGCGACGGCGGTCCGTCCAAAATGAACAGATGGTCGTCGCCGGGGTAGAGGACCAGCTGCGACGGTACGCCGCGCTCACGCAGGCCGGCGTACCACTGCTCGGCCTGGCCGGCGGGGCAGCGGAGGTCCTCGGCGCCGTGCAGCACCAGCGTCGGGGTCGACACGTCGCCGATGCGGCTGTACGGCGACATCGCGGCGTACCGGTCCGGATCGGCCCACGGCGGGGCGCTGAACTCGTACGCGCTGAGCAGGTGGCCGTCGTCGGACGTACCGGCCATGCTCACCAGATCGCTGACGACCCCACCCGCGACGGCAGCTGCGAAGCGGCTATCGCGGCTGGTCAGGTAGCAGGTCATGTAGCCGCCGTAGCTGTAACCGGTGACGGCCAGGCGGTCGGGGTCGGCGACGCCCTCGGCGACGAGCTGGTCGATCGCCTCCAGGAAGTCCTTCGCATCGGCCACCCCCCAGCCGTTCAGCGCCGCGGTGTAGAACCGCTCGCCGTAACCATCGCTGCCACGCGGGTTGAGCAGCAGCACGGTCCAGCCCCGCGCGGTCAGCTGCTGGTGATACAGGTGAATGTCGTCGGCCGCACCGTTCCAGGCGTTGTGCGGGCCGCCGTGGACGTCCAGCAACAGCGGCTGCGGGCCGGAGGCGGCGGCGTCGCGGATCACCCAGCCGTGCACGACCGTGCCGTCGGAGATGGTGAACTCGCGTTCGGTGCGGGGGAAGGCGCCGCTCGCGTCGCCGTGTGCAGTGTGGACGGTCCGCTCGCCGGTGCCGAGATCGACGGTCGCGATCTCGCCGTAGGACGTCGGTGTGGCAACGACGATCGCCGCCGTGGCGCCGGCCACCGACAGCCCGGCCACGACCGTGCCGGCCCCGGCGACCACCGCGCGGGGCTCGCCGCCGTCCGTGGGCACGGCGTACAGGTGGGTGCAGCCGCGGTCCCGGACGCAGAACAGCACGGTACGCCCGTCGTCGGCCAGCTGCGGCACCGCTCCTGGGTACGCCGGCCCGCCCGGCATGACGTTACGATCCAGCGACGCGGCCAGATCGACCGCGGTGCCGCCGTCCAGTGGCAGCCGCAGCAGCCCGGCGTGGCCGACCGGGCCGGACGGCGAGCCGGCAACGAGCAGCGCATCGCCGCCGGCCGTCCACGTCATGACGGCGCCGACGCCCTCGGCCAGGCCGGCCAGGCGCGGGGTGGGTGCGGCCGCGGTAACGTCGACGACATGGATCGGGGCGCGCAGGGCCAGATCGCCACCGCCGCCATCGGCCCAGGCGTACGCGAGCCGGGTACCGTCCGGCGACCACGCCGGGCGGCCCGCGTGGCCGTCGCCAGTGGTGATCTGGCGTACCTGCCGGGTTTCGACGTCCAGCACATGCAGCTGCGTACGCCGGGCGCGCAGGAAGCCGGCGCCGTCGGCCTGGTAGTCCAGCCGGTCGGCGACGATCGGGGTCGTGCCGCGGCGCTGCCGAGCGGCGTCGTCCTCGCCCGCCACGGCGTGGCCGTCGACCAGCGCGCTGAAGGCGATCTTCGAGCCGTCCGGCGACCACACCGGCGCACCGGCACCCAGCGGCAGCGACGTCAGCTGCTCGGGTTCGCCGCCGTCGGCCGGCAGCAGCCATACCTGACCCGGACCGTCACCGCCGCGCACGAACGCGATCGCCGAGCCGTCGGGCGACCAGGCCGGTGCGCCGTCGGCCCGGCCGCGGGTCAGTTGCCGGGGCGCACCACCGGCGGTGTCGACCGACCACAGCCGCCGGACCGTACGGTCGGCTTCGACATCGGCCGTACGCAGCACGTAGACGCAGCGGCGTCCGTCCGGTGCTAGCGCGGGCTGTTCGGGCCCGGCCAGGGTGGGGATGTCGTCGATGCGCGGGCGTCGGGTCACCGGAGCCTCCTCGTGGGCGGTCATGTCGTCATCGGGGTACGGGCGGCGGCCAGCAGCCGGCGCGTATAGGGATGCTGCGGGTCGTGCAGGATGGCGTCGGTCGGTCCACTCTCGACGATCAGGCCGTCGTGCATCACCGCGACGGTGTCGCTGACATAGCGGACGACGGCCAGATCGTGCGAGATGAACAGGATCGTCAGGTGCATCAGCTCTTGCAGGCGGCGGACCAGGTTCAGCACGGTGCCCTGGATCGACACGTCGAGCGCCGAGGTGATCTCGTCGGCGATCAGCACCGCCGGGCGCCCGGCCAGCGCCCGGGCCACGGCGACCCGCTGGCGCTGCCCGCCGGACAGGTGTGCGGGGTAGCGATCGGCCCGATCCGCCGGCAGGTCCACCAGCTCCAGCAGCCGGGCGACCTCCGATCGCAGCGCGTCGCGCGTACCCGCCCGCCACCGCGGGAAATCGTTGCGCGGCAACGCCTCTGCGACGGATGCGCCGATCGTCATGCGAGGGTCCAAAGAGGAGTACGGATCCTGGAACACCATCTGGAGCCGGGGTTGCTTCGGCAGCGGCCGGCCGTCGAGCAGGATCCGCCCGCTCGCCGGTTTGATCAGCCCGACCGCCGCCCGGGCCAGCGTCGACTTGCCGGAGCCGGACTCGCCGACGAGACCGACCACCGTTCCCGACGGTACGGCGAGGGTCACGCCGTTCACGGCGGTGAACGCCTTGCGATGCGTGCCGAATCGGATCGTGACGTCGTCGAAGAGCAGGTCGCTCATGCCACCTCCTCATGCGTGTAGGTCCATGCGGTGGCCGGTTCTCTGCGATCGCTGTGCCAGCAGGCGACCCGGCGGCCGCCGGCCCCGGCGACGAGCGGCGGATCCTCGGCCGTGCACGTGGCATCGGCGAGCGGGCACCGGGGCGCGTACGCACACCCGGGCGGCAGGTGCGCCGGATCGGCCGGGCGGCCCGGGATCACCGGCAGCGGCCGGTCGCGGTCGGTGTCCAGATCCGGCACGGCGGCCAGCAACGCCCTCGTATAGGGGTGCTGCGCGTCCTCCAGCGCGTCGACCGGCAGGTCCTCGACGATGCGGCCGGCGTACATGACGAGCACCCGGTCACAGGTCTGCCGGACGACGCCCATATCGTGGCTGATGAGCAGCAGCGCCACGCCGTCGTTGACCCGGATCTCGCGCAGCAGACTCAGCACCCGCGCCTGGACGGTGACGTCGAGCGCCGTCGTCGGCTCGTCGGCGATGATGAGCGCCGGGGTTCCCATGAGCCCCATGCCGATCATCGCGCGCTGGCGCATGCCGCCGCTGAACTCGTGCGGATAGCGGTGGATCCGGTGCTCGGGGTCGGGGATGTGGACCGCGCTCAGCCGGTCGACCGCGCGGTCCCAGGCCCGCCGCCGCGGCAGGTTCTGGTGCTCCTCGGCGACCTCGGCCAGCTGCCGCCCGATGCGCATCGTGGGATTGAGCGAGGTCATCGGGTCCTGGAAGACCATGGCCAGCGACAGGCCCAGCAGCCGCCGGTGCGCCGCCGGATCGCGGATGTCGCGGCCCAGGAACTCCAAGCGATCCGCTTGCGTACGCCCGGGCTCCTCGATCAGCCGGGCGATCGCCAGCGCCGTCAGACTCTTGCCCGATCCCGATTCGCCGACAATGCCGACCGATTCGCCGGCGCCCATCGTGAAACCGACGTCGCGGACCGGGCTGACATCGCCGAAGCTGACCCGCAGGCCCTCGACGGAGAGGATGCCGTCACCGCGGGGCTCCGCCAGCCCGATCCGGTCCATGACGGAGCGCCAGCGTCCGGGATTCGTCCGCAGCCCGACCGCTCGGGCCGCGGCCTCGCCGACGAGGCTGAACGAGAGCCCAGCGACGACGACCGCGAATCCGGGCACGAGCGCGGCGAACGGGTGCCGGTAGATGCTGTTGAGGCCCTCGCCGAGCAGCCGGCCCCAGTCGTAATCCGGCGGCTGCACGCCGAGCCCGAGGAACGACAGCCCGGCGAACGCCAGCAGCGCACCACCCATGGCGACGGTCGCGTTGACGATCAGGGGTTCGGCCACGTTGGGCAGGCCGTGGCGCAGCAGGATGCCGACCCGGCCCGCGCCCGCGATCCGGGCGGCGTGCATGTAGTCACGTTCGGCGACGGCCGACAGCAGCGTGTGCGTCAGCCGGGCGAATGCGGGCGCGACCGCGAACCCGATCGCGAGCACCGCGCCGCGGGCACCCACGCCGAAGATGACCGCGAAGAACAGTGCGAGCAGCACCCCGGGGAAGGCCACCGCGATGTTGACGGCCGCGGTGACCAGCCGCCCCGCGCGTACGCCCGCCAGAACGGGGGCGGCACCGAGGATCAGTCCGGTCGTGACGCCGACCACGGTGGCCAGGACGGCCAGCTGAACGGAGAGCCGGGTCGCGACGAGCACCCGGAAGAAGATGTCGCGGCCGAGGCTGTCGGTGCCGGCCCAGTGCTGGGCCGAGGAGCCTTGCAGGATCTGCCCGGTGTCGATGGTGGCGGCCCGGTCGCCCCACAGGATCGGAGCGAGTACGGCCAGCGACAGCACCACCGTCAGCAATGTGGCGGCGGCGATACCGACCGGCGATCGAAGGAGTCGGCGCATCTCAGCTCTCCCGGATCGTCGAGCGCGGATCGAGTACGGCCAGCGCGGTGTCCACGCCGAGATTGACCAGCAGTACGCCGACGCCGTACACGAGTACGATGCCCTGCACGACCGGGTAATCCTTTTCCAGGATGGACGAGACGATGGTGCTGCCCAGCCCCGGCCAGGCGAACACGTTCTCGACCAGGACGGTCCCGGCGACCAGCCCGCTCAGCAGCAGCCCGCCGAGCGTGATCGTCGCCGTGAGGGCGTTGGGCAGCGCGTGCCGCAGGTAGATCACGCGTTTCGGCAGGCGCTTGGCGCGGGCGGTGCGGATGTAGTCGGCCTGCAACACCGCGAGCGTCTCGACCCGCACGATGCGGGCCAGCACCGCCGCCGGGCCCAGGGCCAGCGCCGCGACCGGAAGCAGGTAGGAGCCGGGCCCGGACCGCCCGGCCACCGGCGCCCAGCCGAGCGACACCGCGAACACGTACACCAGCCCGACCGCGACCAGGAACTCCGGCAGCGCGGCCAGCACCGCGCTGGTCGACGTGAACGCCAGCTCGGCGTGGCGGCGGCGGCCGTTGCGGGTCGCCACCGCCATCGCCAGCCCGAGCGGCACCGACACCGCGATCGCGACGACGAACGCCGCGACGGCCAGCTCGCCGGTGGCGGGCAGCCGGTCGCCGATCACCTGCGCCACCGGCAGACCCGACAGCGTGGACGTGCCGAGATCGCCGGTGACCAGATTCTTCAAGTAGTGCAGGTACTGCAGCCACAACGGCTCATCCAGGCCGAGCGCCGTACGCCGGGCGGCGACGAGTTCGGCCGGTGCGGTCGGGCCGAGCGCCGCCCGCACCGGATCACCCGGAATCAGGTGGATCATGGCGAAGGCGGCGCTGATCACGACCCACAGCGAGACGAGGAGCCGCCCAGCGCGGCGGATCGCGAACCTGGCCATCGCTCAGCCCAGCATCCGGACGGACGACGGGGCCAGGCCACCCTGCGTCAGCTCGAACGTCACGCCCTTGCCGAACGTCGACACGCTGGAGAACACGAACGGAACGATGTCCACGTGGTCGAAGAGCGCCTGCTCGGCCGCGGTCCACTTCGGACAGCCATCGGCACCCGGGATCGCCGACGCCTCCTGCACCGCGGCGGCGTACGCCGAGTTGTTGATGCTGGAGAAGTTGACGCCGGTGGGCGGCGTGGGCCCGGAGAAGAACGGCGTCAGCTCGCTGGGCAGGGTGACGCCGAGCGGCAGGAAGGTGGCGTCCCACGAGCCCTGGCCGCCGACGATGAGCTGGCCGATCTCGGCGTTGGTGACGGCCTTCAGGGTGACCTCGACGCCCGCGCTCTGCCAGGCCTTCTGCAGAAGCTCGGCACCGGCCTGCAAGCCCGGTCCGATGGTGCTGGGGTAGTAGAAGTTCAGCTTGAGGTTCTTGCCCGACAGGGCGGCCTTGGCCGCCGCCGGGTCGCTGGCCGGAAGGCGCGAGCCGACGGTGTTCTCGCTACAGGGGCTCAGGCCCGGCGCGGTCAGCCCGGTCGCCGGCTTGCCCGACCCGCTGCTGACGACTTTGCCGAGCTGGGTCAGGTCGAGCGCCTGGACCAGCGCGCGGCGGGTCGCCTCGTCCGCACCCGGCAGGCCGGCCTTCTGGTTGAACCACAGCTCGCCCAGCGGCGCGACGACGTCGCGCTTGTGCAGGTTCATCGCCGCCAGCCGCTGGCTGTCCGGCCCGACGATCTGCACCGCGTTGGCCTGATCCGACGTGAGCAGGTTCGCGGCGGTCGTCTCGTTCGCCACGACCTTCAGCACGACCGTGTCCGGCAGGCCCGGCTGGCCGGTACGCCAATCGCCCGGCCCCCACGCATAGTCCTTGCGCCGAGCCAAGGTGTAGTGGTCGTTGGCGACCACCTCGGTGACCGTGAACATGCCCGTGCCCACCGCGCTCTGCTTGAGCTGGTTGCGATCCTTCATTCCCTTGTCGCACACGATGTGCAGCCCGCCGACCGTACGGTCGAGGAAGGCCGACGGGGCCGGCGAGGTCACCGTGACCGTGCCCGCGGTGTCATCGCCGACCGCGGTCGCACCGGGCGGTACGAACACGCCGATGCGCGACGAGGCGTTCTTCGGATCGCCGACGAACGAGATATTCGCGGCCACCTGCGTGGCGGTCAGGGGAGTGCCGTCGCCACAGGTGACACCCTTGCGCAGGGTGTAGGTCGCCTTGGTGGTCGTCGCCTCCCACTTGTCGGCCAGCCCCGCGACCAGCTTGCCGCTCTCGTCGACGTTGAGCAGCGAGTCGTACAGGAACCGGTCGACCAGCTGGGTGACCGACAGCGACGTGAAATGCGGATCGAGGTTGCCGGGGTCGGCGCCGATGACCATCGTGAAGGTCTTGCCCTCGGCGTACTTGGGCCCGGCGGACGGGCTGTTCTCGGCGCCGCAGGCGGCCAGGCCGAGCGCGAGCGCGCCCGCCGTCGCGATGCGCAGGAACGATTTCATCGTGCCTCCAGTTGGGTGACGCGCTATCAGGGGGTGGCCACGCGACGGGTGGCCCGGCCGCTGTGGATGTAGAGCGCGCGGCCGTGGCCGTCGTCGCCGACGAACACGTGCGGCAGGTGGACACCGAGCTGCGTCTGCACCGGCAGGAACGTGTCGCCGTCGAGGTGCACGAGCTCCTTGCGTTCGGGCTGCCCGCCGATCTCGGCGAGCACGCCCTTGGGAACCTGGTCGAGCCACAGCCGGCCGTCGCCGTCCCGCGACACCGTCAGCTCGCCGACCTCGGACAGGTAGGTACCCAGGTAGCGGCTGACGTCCACAGTGGACGGATCGGCCGGCAGCGCGGGCAGCGGCGGCATTGCGATCCCGGCGAGTTCGCGCAGCACGTGGCCGAAGATCTCGGTGTAGAGGGCGATCGGGTTGCCGCCGTTGGTGAGCAGCGCGACCGCGACACCCCGCTCGGGCACGACCCGCAAGAAGGCCGCCTGCCCGATCGTCCCGCCGTCGTGGCCGATGACGGTGCCGTCCGGCCAGTCGTAGATCTCCCAGCCCAGCCCCCACGAGGTGCCCATCAGGCCGAGCGGCGGCAGCTTGACCTGCGGCTGGCGCATCGCCTCGGCGCTCGCGGCGCTCAGGACCGCCGTGCCGTCCGCGGCGGTCCCGCCGTCGAGGTGCATCCGTGCGAAGGCCACCAGATCGCGGGCCCGCATCGAGAGCATCGCCCCGGCCGGCGCGGTCGAGCGGGCCAAGCACCACACCGGCGCCGGCTGCGGATCGGCCTGCGGATCCGGGGAGAGGTGGCCGACCGCCGCCCGGAACAGGATCGCCTCCTCGGCGCCGTTGGCCACGTGCTTGAGGCCGAGCGGCGCGACGAGATGACGGCGTACGCACTCGTCGAACTGCAGGCCGCGCAACACCTCGACGATCCGCCCGAGTACGCAGAAGCCCGCGTTGTTATAGGAGAACATCTCGCCCGGCGAGAACAGCTGGGCGACTTCGTTCAGGGTGGCGATGTACTTCTCGACGCAGTCGTCGCCGCGGCCGGTGTCGGTGAAGATGTCGCCCTCGAACCCGGCCGTGTGCGACAGCAGCTGCCGTGCGGTGATCGTGGCCGCGGCGGCCTCGTCGACGAGCCGGAACTCCGGCAGGATCGCCCGCACCGGGGCATCGAGATCCAGCTTGCCCTCGTCGACGAGTTGCATGATCAGCGTGGTCGTCCAGACCTTGGTGATGGACCCGATCTGGAACACCGAATCGGGGGTGGCCTCGACCCCGGTGGCCTTGCTCAGTACGCCTCCGGCGAGGTCGGCCACCTCCCCGCCGGCCAGGACCGCCACGGCCGCGCCGGGCACCTTGTGCTTGGTCAGCAGGGCCGGAAGGTGGTCGTGCAGCCAGTTCGTGATCTCGTTCAGGCTCGACATGCGCCACACCATAGGGTCGGCGCCGACCCGCGGTGTTCGTTCGCTGCGACAACAGCCTCGGCGTAGCCTTGTGCGGGCGTACGAACACGGACCGGCCGAGCGCTGACGTAATGCCACGCCGATGAGTGCTGCGTTTCAGTAGTCCGCCACCCGTCCAAGCGATACGCTTCGATGCGGTTCGGCACGCGAGCAGCCCCCGGGAAGGCCCTGTCGCAAGGAGGACCCATGAGTGGCTTCGACTACGTCATCGTTGGTGCCGGTTCGGCGGGCTGTGTGCTGGCCGCCCGGCTGTCGGAGGATCCGGACGTCAAGGTGGCGCTGGTCGAGGCCGGCGGGCCGGATGCCGCCCAGGAAGTGCACATCCCGGTGGCGTTCGGCGCTCTGTTCAAGGGTCCGCTGGACTGGGACCTCGACACTGAGCCGGAGCCGGGACTCGGCGGGCGGCGGTGCTACCTGCCGCGCGGCAAGATGTTCGGCGGATCCAGCTCGATGAACGCGATGATCTACATGCGCGGCAACCGGGCCGACTACGACGGCTGGGCCGCGAACGGCGCGCCCGGCTGGGCATTCGATGACGTGCTGCCCTACTTCCTGCGCGCGGAGGACAACGAGCGCGGCGCCAGCGAGTTCCATGGTGCCGGCGGGCCGCTGGCGGTCAGCAACGGCCGGTCGAACCATCGCCTCGCCGCCGCCTTCGTCGACGCCGGGGAGGCGGCCGGGTTCAAGCGCAACGACGACTTCAACGGCCCGGCGCAGGACGGCGTCGGCTTTTACCAGCTGACCCAGCGCAACGGCATGCGGTGCAGCGCTGCGGTCGCGTACCTGCATCCGGCGCTGGAGCGGCCGAACCTGTCGGTGTTCCCGTTCAGCCTCGCACTCAAGGTGGTCGTCGAGGCGGGACGCGCGGTCGGGGTCGCCGTACGCCGTCCCGGCGAGGAGGACACGATCCTGCGCGCCGAGCGCGAAGTGATCCTCGCAGCAGGCACCTACGAGTCGCCGAAGCTGCTGATGCTGTCCGGGATCGGCCCGGCCGCGGTGCTGCCGCTGTTCGGCATCGAGGTGATCCAGGATCTGCCGGTCGGCCAAGGCTTGCAGGACCACCTGATGACGATGATCAACTATCGGACCGACGTCGAGTCGCTGATGACCGCGCTGACACCGGCCAACGTCGAGCTGCTGCAAACGCAGGGCCGCGGGCCGCTCACCTCGAACGTCGGCGAGGCCGGCGGGTTCATGCGCAGCCAGGACTCGCTGGCGGCGCCGGATGTGCAGCTGCACATGGCACCGGCTCTCTTCTACGAGCAGGGCCTCGGTGCGCTGGTCGCACACGGATTCGCGATCGGGCCGTGCGTACTGGCGCCGACCAGCCGCGGCTACGTCACGTTGCGTACGCCCGACCCGGCGTCGGCACCCCGCATCATGCACAACTACCTCGATACCGCCGAAGACCGGGCGGTCATCCTGGCCGCCGTCCGGATCGCGCTGGACATCGCCCGCCAGCAAGCCCTGACCGAGGTCACCACCGCGCCGTTCGATGTACCGGAGTCCACCAGCGACGCCGACATCATGGCCTTCGTCCAGCGGTCGTCGATGACGCTGTTCCATCCGACGTCAACCTGTGCGATCGGGTCCATCGTGGATCCCCAGCTGAAGGTGCTCGGCGTGGACGGGCTGCGCGTGGCCGACGCATCCGTCATGCCGTCGGTGCCGCGGGGAAACACCAACGCGCCGACCATCATGGTGGCGGAGCGGGCCGCCGACCTCATCAAGGGCGCGACGAAGGTCGAAGCCTGAGGACCATCCCGTCTGGCGAGCCGTGTCCCTCCGCGCTCGGCTCGCCAGTGCCACCGTCCGCCCATGCATCCAAGCCGGTCTCGGCCGAAGGTGCGTACGTCGCGCGGGACGCGATGCTCGGTATCGTGCGCCGGATCGACCTGGAGATGTATGACATCACGACGCCGGCGCTGCCCGCCGCGCTGACACTGACGCTGCGGCACAACAACCCGGCGCTGACCCTGCCGCCCGAGACGGCCGTCATCCAGCAGGGCTTCCAGCTCGGCCTGCCGGTCGCCAAGAACGGCCTCATCCCGCCGACCGCCTGAGTTCTCCTCGCCGCCGGCCGTGTCTGCGGCCGGCGGTTTGGTGTCCCAGCGGCGCTCGCTGTCACAGCTTCGGGTGGTGCCTTGTCTTCAAGGGTAAAGACCACACGAAGGGACCGATCATGCGAGTCTTCGTCGCGGGCGCGACCGGCGCTCTGGGACAGCACCTCGTACCTCGGCTGATTGCGTCGGGTCACGAGGTCACCGCCACCACGAGGACGCCCGGCAAGGTCGCACAGCTCCGCGCGGCCGGTGCGCAGCCGGTGGTCGTCGACGGGCTGGATCGCGATGCGGTGATGGCGGCGGTGCAGGCCGCCGCGCCGGAGGTGATCGTTCACCAGATGACCGCGCTCGCGAAGATCCGGGGCCTGCGCAACCCCGACCGCAGCTTCGCCACCACGAACGAGCTGAGGACCCGCGGCACCGACAACCTCCTAGCGGCCGCCGCGCGGGTGGGCACCCGCCGGGTCGTCGTGCAGGGCAACATCGCCGGCACCGAACGGTCCGGCGGCCCGGTGAAGACCGAGGACGATCCGCTGGCCGCGCTGCCGCCCACCCGGACCTCGGCGCAAGCGCTGGCGTCGATAAAGTATCTGGAGGAGACGGTCCCGCGCGCGGCACCCGAGGGAATCGTGCTGCGGTACGGCGGCTTCTACGGGCCGGGCGCCTCGGAGATCCTCCTGACGGCCGTCCGCAGGCGGCTGCTGCCGATCATCGGCGGTGGCACCGGGGTCCACTCGTTCATCGAGATCACCGACGCCGCGGCCGCTACGCAGATCGCGATCGAGCGCGGTGCGCCCGGCGTCTATAACATCGTGGACAGCGACCCCGCACCGGTCGCGGAGTGGCTGCCGTACCTGGCCGAGCTGCTGGGCGCGAAGCCGCCGCTGCGCCTGCCCGTCTGGCTGGGGCGGCTGCTCGCCGGGGAGTTCGTTGTCAGCCAGATGACCACGTGGCGCGGATCCTCCAATGACAAGGCCCGCAAGGAACTGGGCTGGGAGCCGCAGTATGCGAGCTGGCGGGAGGGGTTCCGTGCCTGGGTACGCCGATGAAACGGAAGCGGCGCGGTACCGGCCGTTGCTGTTTTCCATCGCCTACGGGATGACCGGATCCGTGGGCGACGCCGAGGACATCGTGCAGGACGCGTACCTCGGTCTGACGCGGGCGTACCAGGCGGGCACCGTGATCGCCGATCTGCGGGCGTACCTGACGACCGCGGTGACCCGGCTCGGCATCAATTACCTCAGCTCGGCGCGCGTACGCCGGGAGAAGTACGTGGGGGACTGGCTGCCCGAGCCGATCGTGGTGCCCGCCGGCGCATCGGGGCCGGCCGAGCAGGCCGAGCTGGCGGACTCGCTGTCGATGGCGTTTCTCGTCTTGATGGAGGCCCTGTCGCCGGTGGAGCGGGCGGTGTTCATGCTGCGTGAGGTGTTCGGGTACGCCTACCCGGACGTCGCGGGGATCATCGGCAAGACCGAGGTGAACTGCCGGCAGATCTTCGCGCGGGCCCGGCAGCGCATCGTCGCCGGCGGGCAGGCAGGCGACCTCGTGCCGACTCCGGCGCGGCGAGCGGAGAGCGAGGAACTGGCCCGCCGGCTCTTCGAGGCCGCCGCCGGGGGCGACCTGGACGCGTTGCTCGGAATGCTCGCGCCCGACGTGGTGCTCCACGGCGACGGTGGCGGCAAGGCCCAGGCGATCGTCAAGCCGCTGGCCGGGCGGGAGCGGGTCGGCCGGGTGATCGCTATTGGCTTCCGGCGGATGGTGATGCTCGGCGTCTCCCTCCGGCTGGCGTGGGTCAACGGCCAGCCCGGAGCCGTCCTGCACGACACCGGCGGCCGCGTGGTCGGCGTGGTCGAACTCGACGTGGCCGACGGCCTCGTTCAGACGATCCGGGGCGTGGTCAATCCCGACAAGCTCGGTCATCTCGGTCCGGTCTCGGACCTGGCGCGCCGACCCGGGTGATCTTTGGACGGTTCGAAGAGGCCCGCGAAAAGAGCCTCGCAGCCGCTCGCGGGTTGTCCAAAAATGAGGGCTGAAGTCCGATCCGATGGCTTCTGCGATTGGCGGATCTCCACAAACTTTGCTGTCGGTCGCTGGCGAGCCCAACTGTTCCTCCGCGACCGGCAGATGTAAAGGTTGTGAGCGGACGCTCCGCATGACCCGGAGCCCTCGTCCGGTCCATTGGGAGGCTTGCTCGGTGTTCAGTCGCATCGCCATCGTCAACCGGGGAGAGGCCGCGATGCGGCTGATCCACGCCGTCCGCGAGATCAACGCCGAGGCCGGCGCCCCGCCGATCGAGACCATCGCGCTCTATACCGAAGCAGAGCGTGCCGCCACCTTCGTCCGGGAGGCGGACGACCGCTACTGCATCGGGCCGGCGTCGGCGCGCCCGTACCTGGATCATGCCGTCCTGGAACGCGCTTTGATCGCGACCCGGGCGGACGCCGCCTGGGTGGGCTGGGGCTTCGTCGCCGAGGACCCGGCCTTCGCCGAGCTGTGCGAGAAGATCGGCGTCATCTTCATCGGCCCGAGCGCCGACGCCATGCGCAAGCTCGGCGACAAGATCGGCTCGAAGCTGATCGCCGAGGAGGTCGGCGTACCGGTGGCGCCATGGAGCCGGGGCGCGGTCGAGAGCCTGGACGCGGCCAAACGGGCGGCGGCCGAGATCGGCTACCCGCTGATGCTCAAGGCGACCGCGGGCGGCGGCGGCCGGGGCATCCGGGTCGTGCGCAGCGACGAGGAGCTCACCGAGGCGTACGACCGCACGAGCTTGGAAGCCGAGCGAGCCTTCGGCAGCGGCGTGGTGTTCCTGGAGCGCCTGGTCACCGGGGCCCGGCACGTCGAGGTCCAGGTGATCGCCGACGGCCAGGGAGCCGCCTGGGCGCTGGGCGTACGCGACTGCTCGGTGCAGCGGCGCAATCAGAAGGTCATCGAGGAATCCGCCTCGCCCGTACTCGCCCCCGAGCAGGCTGCGGAGCTGAGAGCGGCGGCCGAGCGGCTCGCGCTCGCGGTCGACTACCGAGGGGCCGGAACCGTCGAGTTCCTCTACCATCCGGGCGAGAAGCTGTTCGCCTTCCTTGAGGTCAACACGCGGCTGCAGGTCGAGCACCCGATCACCGAGGCCACCACCGACTTCGACCTCGTCAAGGCCCAGATCCACGTGGCTTCGGGTGGCCGCCTCGATGGCCTGATGCCGGTCGAGGCCGGCCACGCCGTCGAGGCGCGGCTCAACGCCGAGGACCCCGACCGGGACTTCGCACCGTCGCCGGGGCGCATCGTCCGGCTGGCCCTGCCCAGCGGGCCCGGCGTACGCGTCGACACCGGGGTCAGCGAAGGCGACGTGATCCCGGCCGACTTCGACTCGATGATCGCCAAGATCATTGCGTACGGGCGGACCCGCGAGGAAGCCCTCGGCCGGCTGCGCCGCGCGGTCGCCGAGACCACGGTGATCATCCAGGGCGGCGCCACCAACAAGAGCTTCCTGCTCGACCTGCTCGACCAGCCCGAGGTGACCGACGGCAGCGCCGACACCGGCTGGATCGATCGGGTCCGCGCCCACGGCCGGCTCGTCTCCACCAGACATTCCGGCATCGCGCTCGCCGCCGCCGCGATCGAGGCGTACGAGGACGAGGCGGCCGTGGAGCGGCAGCGGCTGTTGTCCACCGCCCACGGCGGCCGTCCCCAGGTGCAGCACCAGAGCGGCCGCCCCATCGATCTCAAGCTGCGGGGCGTGGGCTACCGGGTCACCGTGGCCCAGGTCGGGCCGCACCGGTTCCGCGTCATCATCGGCGACAGCGCGGCCGTGGACGTCGATCTCGACCGGTTCGACGAGCACACCGGCCGGATCATGGTCAACGGCCGGCAGTTCCGGCTCGTGACGGACACCCACGGGCCGATCCACCTGGTCGAGGTGGACGGGGTGACGCACCGGGTCAGCCGGGACGAGGGCGGCGTCCTGCGCTCGCCCGCGCCGGCCCTGGTCGTCGCGACCCCGCACCAGGCCGGTGACGAGGTCGAAGCGGGCGCGCCCGTGCTGGTCCTGGAAAGCATGAAGATGGAGACGGTGCTGCGAGCGCCGTTCAGGGCCAAGCTGCGCGAGTGCCTGGTCTCCGTCGGCAGCCAGGTCGAGACCGGCGCGCCGCTGCTGCGCCTGGAGCCGGTCGGCGACGAGACGCCGACCGAGACCGCCGAGAACGACGCCGTCGATCTGGACCTGCCGCCGGAGCCGGACGGCTGGTCCCTTGAAACCCGGGTCGCCCGTGGCATCGCCGATCTGCGCAGCCTGCTGCTCGGCTACGACGTCGACCCGGGCGACGAGCGCCGGGCCCTGGCGTCCTACCTGGCCGTGCGGGCCGGACTGGACCGTCGCCCGCTGGAGCAGGAGGTCGAGCTGCTGCAGGTGTTCGCCGACCTGTCCGAGCTCAGCCGCAACCGGCCGGCCGGCGAGGAGACGAAGGCCGACACCCAGGTCCACAGCCCCCGCGAGTACTTCCACACCTATCTGCAAAGCCTCGACGTCGATCGGGCGGCGCTGTCGGAGACCTTCCGTGGCCGCCTGGCCCGGGTGCTCGCGCATTACGGCGTGAACGATTTCGAGCGTACGGCCGCGCTGGAGGACGCCGTCTTCCGGATCTTCCTGGCGCAGCAGCGCGCATCGGCCGACGTCTCGGTGATCGTGGCCCTTCTGCAGCAGTGGCTGACCGAGCCGCTGCCCGGCGAGGGCCGCCGCGAACCGGTCGGCCAGGCGCTGGAGCACCTGATCTCGGCGACCCAGGTCCGGTTCCCGGCCGTCGGCGACCTGGCCCGCAGCATCGTGTTCCGCTGGGCCGCCCAGCCGATGCTGCGCCGCAAGCGCGCCGAGGTGTATGCGGGCGTGCGCGACCATCTGCGCTACCTCGACCAGAACCCGGACGCACCCGACCGCGCCGAGCGGATCGCGACGATGGTCGCCTCACCGGAGCCGCTGGTCCGGCTGCTCGGGCAGCGCACCGGCCGGCCCGGCGCCGACCACGGCCCGATGCTGGAGGTGCTCAGCCGCCGGTACTACGGCAACCGCGGAGCCGGCGATGCGCGCTGCGTCGAGGTATCCGGGCAGACCTTCTTCACCACCGAGTACGAGCGCGGCGACGAGCACTTCCGGCTGGTGGCCACGGCCGCCGACTTCCCTGAATTGCCGGTCACCCTGGAGCGGATCGCTGGAATGTGCGATGCGCGATCCGTCGCCGATGTCTACCTCACCTGGGCCGACCAACCCGACGTGGAGGCGATGGCGGCCACACTGCGGGAGACCCTCGACCGTACCGGGCTGCTGGACGTGCTGCAGCGGGTGACGATCTCGGTGGCCGGGCGTACCGGCTCGGCGATGCACCACCACTTCACGTTCCGGCCGGGTGCCGGCGAGGATCGGGTCCTGCGTGGCCTGCATCCGCAGATCGCCGAGCGCCTCCAGCTGCCGCGGCTGAGCAAGTTCGACCTGACCCGGCTGCCGTCCGCCGACGAGGAGGTCTACCTCTTCCGGTGCGTGGCGCCCGACAATCCGGCCGACGAGCGGCTGGCCGCGATGGCGCAGATCCGCGACCTGACCCCGCTGCGCGACGCCGAGGGCCGCATCCTCGCCCTGCCCGCGCTGGAAGGGGCGCTGGACGCCTGCCTGGACGCGATCCGTAAGGTCCAGTCGCAGCGGCCGACCCAGAAGCGGTTCGACACCAACCGGATCACCCTCTACGTCTGGCCGTCCAACGAACTGTCCATTGAGGAGCTTCACCTCGTCATCCAGCGCGTACTGCCGCTCACGGCCGGTGCCGGGCTGGAAGAGGTGCTGTTCCTCGGCCGCCAGCGCGACCCAGCCACCGGTGAGCTGGCCGACTTCGCGGTCGAGGTCTCCCTCGAAACGGGCATGCGCATGTCGATGACGGCGCCGCCGACCAAGCCGATCGAGCCGATCGACGACTACCGCCAGAAGGTGCTGTCGGCTCGCCGGCGCGGCACGACCTACCCGTACGAGCTGACCGAGCTGCTCGCCGGGGAGCACGGCACGTTCGCCGAGCACGACCTGACCGACGCCGGCGAGCTGGCCCCGGTCGAGCGGCCCAAGGGGCAGAACAAGGCCGGGATCGTCGTCGGCGTGGCGAGTACGCCCACCGAGCGCCACCCCGAAGGCGTCCGGCGAGTAGTGCTCCTCGGCGATCCCACCAAGGCATTGGGCGCGCTGTCCGAACCGGAGTGCGCCCGCGTCATCGCCGCACTCCACTTGGCCGAGCGGATGGGCGTACCCGTAGATTGGTTCGCCCTGTCGGCGGGTGCGCGGATCTCGATGAGCTCGGGCACCGAGAACATGGACTGGGTGGCCGCGGCGCTCAAGCGGATCGTGGAGTTCACGCAGGCCGGCGGCGAGATCAACATCGTGGTCGCGGGCATCACGGTCGGCGCGCAGCCGTACTGGAACGCCGAGGCGACCATGCTCATGCACACCAAGGGCATCCTGGTGATGACGCCGGATTCGGCCATGGTGCTGACCGGCAAGCAGTCGCTGGACTTCTCCGGCGGCGTGTCGGCCGAGGACAACTTCGGCATCGGCGGCTACGACCGGGTGATGGGCCCCAACGGCCAGGCCCAGTACTGGGCGCCGGACCTGCGGTCGGCCCACCGCGTGCTGATGAGCCACCACAACCACGCCTACATCGCGCCCGGCGAGACGCGGCCGCGGCGGGCGGCCACCACCGACCCGGTCGATCGCGACATCTCCGGCTACCCGCATTCGATGCCCGACAGCGACTTCACCACGGTCGGCGAGATCTTCTCCAAGGAGCGCAACCCCGACCGCAAGAAGGCCTTCGACATCCGTACGCTGATGCGTGCGCTGGCCGACCAGGACCACGCGATCCTGGAACGCTGGGCGGGCATGGCCGACGCCGAAACCGCGGTCGTGCAGGACGTTCACCTGGGCGGCATGCCGGTGTGCCTGCTCGGCATCGAATCGCGATCGGTGCCGCGGCGCGGCTTCCCGCCCACCGACGGGCCCGACACCTACACCGCCGGCACGCTGTTCCCGCAGTCGTCGAAGAAGGTGGCCCGGGCGATCAACGCCGCCAGCGGGAACCGGCCGCTGGTCGTCCTGGCCAACCTGTCCGGCTTCGACGGCTCCCCGGAGTCGATGCGCAAGCTGCAGCTGGAGTACGGCGCCGAGATCGGCCGGGCGATCGTGAACTTCGAGGGGCCCATCGTGTTTTGCGTGATCTCGCGGTACCACGGTGGCGCGTTCGTCGTGTTCTCCAAGGCGCTCAACCCGAACATGACGGTGCTCGCCGTCGAGGGCTCGTTCGCCTCGGTCATCGGCGGTGCACCGGCCGCGGCCGTCGTGTTCGCCGCCGACGTCAATGCGCGTACGGCCAAGGATCCGCGGGTGACCGAGCTAGAGGCGCTCGTCAACACCGCGACCGGTGGCGAGCGGGCGGCCCTCGTCACCCAGCTGCTGGACCTGCGAGCCACCATACGCGCGGAGAAGCTGAGCGAGGTCGCCGCCGAGTTCGACGGCGTACACAGCATCCAGCGCGCGGTGCAAGTCGGATCCGTGGACGCCATCATCCGCCCCGAGGAGCTGCGCCCGCAGATCATCGCGGCCATCGAGCGGGGTCTGGAGAACGCCTGACCCGTAGCGCCTTCGAGGGCGGTTTCCGGTGCTGTAACACCGGAAACCGCCGCCCGGCTATGGGCACTGGATGGTGGTGGTGCCGCCCGGACCGACGTCGCAGGTGTCCGTACCGGCCCCGCCGTGGAGGGTGTCGGAGTTGTTCTCGCCGTAAAGGGAGTCGTCGCCAGCCTCGCCGGTGATGAAGTCGTTGCCGTCGCCGCCGAAGACGTAGTCGTTGCCGCCCTCGCCGAACAGGTTGTCGTCGCCGCCGTAGCCGACGATGATGTCGCCGCCGTCGCCGCCGTTGATCTGGTTGCGTACGCCGTTGCCGACGAGCCAGTCGTTGCCGGGTGAGCCGCCCAGGTTCTCGACGTCGGTCGCAATGGTGTCGCCTTCACCGGCCGCGCCGTCGTCGCCCGTGACGCCGTCGTTGTCGGCGACCACGGCCTGATCGGCGCGATGGTCGGAGTAGGAGGCGTAGTCGACCCCGCCACCGCCGAAGAAGTAGTCCCCGCCGATCGGGCCTTGTTCGCCATCGCCGTACAGGTAGTCGTCGCCGTCGGCGCCGGACAGGATGTCGCCGCCGCCGAAGCCGTAGATCTGGTCGCTGCCGGGGCCGCCGATCAGCCAGTCGGCGAAATCGCTGCCCTTCAGGACCTCGAAGTCCAAGGCGATGAAGTCGTTCTCGCCCACGGCGCCGTCGTCGGCGACGCCGTCCAGATCGACGCCGACCCCGACCGGCGAGTCGATGTAGCTGACCGTGTCCAGAGTGCCGCTGCCGCCGTACATCTGGTCCGTTCCGGGGCCGCCGACGATGAGGTCGTTGCCGCCGAAACCGCTCAGGTAATCGTTGCCCGCCTGGCCCCACAGCCGGTCGTCGGCGCCGAAGCCGAGCGCCGTGTCGTTGCCGTTCCCCAGGTACGCCGTGAAGAAGACCGACGTGTAGTTGTCCACATAGTCGTCGAGATCACCGGATTCCACCGTGATCCGGGTGATGCCCGTGACCTGGCAGACCGCGATGGTCGAGTTGGCGCCTTGAACGCATCCTGCGCCGGCCGCCACGGTGACCACGTCGTCGAACGTGTATCCGGCCGCGGTCAGGGTGATGACCAGGTTGTTGGCCTTACCGGGGTCCGCGATGTAACGGATCAGGTTGCCGGAGACGAAGGCGTTCGGTCCGGCCGCGTACGCCTGGCCCGGCCAGCCCAGCGATGCCGCAATCAGCGCAACGATCAGTGCAGATCGACGTATGCCCATAGAACCATGGTGTTTCGCCCGGCCCGGTGCGCTGTCGGATCAACGACACGCCGCGGTGAACAATCAATCTGCCTGCCCATCGCCTGCCGATTGCCCATGTTCGGAGCGTGCATCCCTATGTGGTTCGACTGGCCGGCTCGTCGGTACGCGGGCGGCGCAATCCGATCGGGTAGGCAGCGTGTTTCCAGCGAGTGACCCATGTCGTGTAGTCACTCCCAGGCTGTCGGAAGCACGTCAGGCGTCGACCGAGCGCGATGCCTACGCTGTCCGGCATCCGCGCAGTACCCGGCATGAGGCCCAGGGAGGTTGCGCACATGCCCGTTCCATTGACCTACCCCGGTGTCTACATCGAAGAAGTCCCCAGTGGGGTCCGGACCATCACCGGTGTGGCCACATCGATCACGGCCTTCCTCGGCCGTACCCTCCGCGGTACGCCCAACGAGCCGGTGGTCGTCAACAGCTTCGCCGACTTCGAGCGCCAGTTCGGCGGGCTCTGGGCGGACAGCCCGATGACGTACGCCGTCCGCGACTTCTACCGCAACGGCGGTACGCAGGCGGTGATCATTCGCGTCTTCAACAACGGCGGAGCCACCGAGGACACCGCGAGCGTGGAGCTGGCGTCCGCGGGATCGGCGTTCACGCTGCGGGCGAAGTCCCCGGGCACCTGGGGTGACCGCCTGCGCGCCCGGGTCGACCACGACGTATCCGATCCGGCCGGCGGCACGCTGTTCAACCTCAGCGTCCGCGACGACACGACCGGGCAGATCGAGGTCTTCCGCAACCTGTCGATCGAGAGCGATCATCCGCGCCGGGCCGACAAGGTCGTGAACAGCGAGTCGTCGCTCGTCTCGGCGCCGAACCCGCCCGACGCGGACAACCTGCCGACCGCCCATGAAGCGCCGGCCTCGGCCGAGCCGCTGTGGGGCGACAACGACACCAACAGCGGGTTCGACACTACGGCCGGTGACGACGGCGTGGAGCTGGTCGCCGACGACTACACGTCCAACACCGAGGCGACCAAGTCCGGCCTGTTCGCCCTGGAGAAGGTCGACCTGTTCAACCTGTTGTGCATCCCGCCGCACGGCGCGAACGACATCGAGGACGGGCTGATCGGCGACGCGGCGGCGTACTGCGAGCGGCGGCGGGCGGTTCTCATCGTCGATCCGCCGGGAAACTGGACCGACACCGCGCTGGCGGTGGCCGGCGTACCCGACATCGGCACCAGCAGCAACCACGCTGCCCTGTACTTCCCCCGGCTGCGGGCACCGAACCCCTTGCACGACAACCAGATCGAAGACTTCGCGCCGTGTGGTGCGGTCGCCGGGATCATCGCGCGTACCGACGCGCAGCGCGGCGTCTGGAAGGCGCCCGCCGGGCTGGACGCCACCATCACCGGAGCACCGGCCCTGTCGGTGCCGCTGACCGACGCGGAGAACGGCCAGCTGAACCCGCTCGGCGTCAACTGCCTGCGGACGATGCCGGCCGCCGGCCGCGTCGTCTGGGGCGCCCGTACGCTGCAAGGCGTCGACCGGCTCGCCTCCGAATGGAAGTACCTTCCGGTCCGCCGGACCGCGCTGTTCATCGAGGAGAGCCTGTTCCGCGGTACGCAGTGGGTGGTGTTCGAGCCCAACGCCGACCCGCTGTGGGCGCAGATCCGCCTCAACATCGGCGCGTTCCTGAACCGCCTGTTCCGGCAGGGCGCGTTCGCCGGGTCGACGCCGCGGGAGGCGTACTTCGTCAAGTGCGACCGGGAGACCACCACGCCGACCGACGTCAACCTCGGCGTCGTCAACATCGCGGTGGGCTTCGCGCCGCTGAAGCCGGCCGAGTTCGTCGTCATCAAGCTGCAGCAGATGGCCGGGCAGATCACCACCTAGGAGACCGGGATGGCCCAGTTCAGCGTGAACCCGAAGCGGTTCGACCCGTACAAGAACTTCATGTTCCGGGTGATGTGGGACGGCCGGTACGTGGCCGGGGTCAGCAAGGTGAGCGCGCTCAAGCGGAGCACCGAGGTCGTCGAGTTCCGCGAGGGCGGCGACGACTCGACCTCGCGCAAGTCGCCCGGCCGCACCAAGTTCGAGGCGATCACGCTGGAGGCCGGGGTCACCCACGACCGCGAGTTCGAGCTGTGGGCCAGCCGGGCGTTCCACAATGGACGGCTCAACGGCGAGTTCCGCAAGGACCTGACGATCGAGCTGTACGACGAGGCCGGCCAGCTGGCGTTGCGGTACAACGTCTTCCGGTGCTGGGTGTCGGAGTACCAGGCGATGCCCGACCTGGACGCCAACGCCAACGCCGTCGCGATCCAGAGCATCAAGCTGGAGAACGAGGGCTGGCAACGCGACTTCGAGACGCCGGAGCCCGGCGAGCCGGTGTTCGTCGAACCGGCCGCATAGGCGGCCGCGATGGGCCTCATGCCGGACGAGCTGCTCACGGTGTGGGAGCGCGCCGGTGCCGAGCCGGTGCTGTCGCGGCCCACCGCGCTGCTGGCCGCGGCCGGCACCGCCGATGCGGCCGGTCTGCCGCTGGGCGCCCGCGACGCCGCTCTCCTGCGCTGGTACGCGGCGATGTTCGGCGACCGCCTCGAAGCCCTGGCCACGTGCCCGTCCTGCGCCACGATCGTGGAGCTGAGCGTCTCGTGTACGCAGTTGCTTAGTGACGGCGGGGGCGTACCGGTCCGTCCGGCGGAGATCGGGGGTTACACAGTGGACTGGCGCCTGCCGACGGCCTCCGATCTGGTCGCGATCGGTGCGAGCCGGGACGCGGATGAGGCTGCGGGGATGCTCCTGACCCGGTGCGTACGCGCGGCCGACCGCGGCGGATCACCAGTGCCGGCGGTGAACCTGCCGGTGCCGGTACGCGAGGCGATCGGCGCAGCGATGGCCGAAGCCGATCCGCTCGCCGAGATCGTCCTGGCCATCGACTGTCCACAGTGTGCCTGCGGATGGTCGGGCCGGATCGACCCCGCGGTCTTCGTCTGGCGGCACCTTCAGATCGCGGCGCTGCGCCTGCTGCGCGAAGTGCATACGCTCGCTTCGGCGTACGGGTGGCCCGAATCGCAGATCCTGGCGCTGTCACCGGCCCGCCGCGCGGCGTACCTCGGGCTGGTGCGCGGTGGCTGATTACCTGACGCGGCTCGCCGCCCGAGCCGTCGACGCGGACGATCCCGTCCTGCAACCACGTCTGCCGTCCCGGTACGAGCGCTTCGGTGCCGACGAACCGGCCGGCGACTCGCCCTCCCCGACCCCATCGCCGTCCTCGCGGCCGTCCTTATTGCCTTCGCAGCCGGACCCTTCACCGGACTGGCCGGACTCGCCGGACTCGTTGCCAGGCCCTGTGCCACGCCCGGTGCCGCACTCATTGCCGAGCCCACTGCCGGGACAGATCAGGGATATAACACAGATCTTGGGCCAAGATCCGGCACATATCCCTGATCTGTCCCGGCCGGAGGCGGAAGTGGCGGCCGATGCGGCCCGGCCGACCGCAGCACCGGAACGAGAAGCGCTGGAGCCGGCGGCGGCGAAACCGCCGACGAACACGCCCAACCCGGCTGAGGACGGGCGGGACCGAACCGGCGATGAATCGCAGCCGCCGTTGACCGTACGACTGCTGACGGATGTAGTGCATCGGCTGACCGGCGGGGAGGAGCCCGGCCCGGCACGGCGTACGCCCACCGGCCCGGCCCCGGTCGTGCGGGTGACGATCGGCCGCATCGACGTACGCGCACCGGCCGCGCCGCCGCCGGTCGTACCTGCGCCGGCGCCGCCGGCGCCGCCCGGCGAGGGTCTGGCGGCGTACCTGCGGGGTGAGCACCGCCGGAGGGCTCGATGAGTACCGCGCTGGCGATCGGGGCGGTCAGCGCCGTCCTGCGCAACATCCTCGACAATGGACTCGTCGACGCGGCCCCGGCGACCGGTTCGCCGGTGAAGGTGACCGCCCTCGCTCCCGATCTCATCCCGCTGGAGGAGACCTCGGCGCCGCCCCAGCTGAACCTGTTCATGTACCGGGTGACGCCGAACTCCGGCTACCGCAACACGGCGTTGCCGTCGCGGGACGGAGCGGTCCGGCTGACCAATCCACCGCTGGCGCTGGACTTGCACTATCTGCTGACGGCGTACGGCCAGACCGATCTCCAGGCCGAGATCATGCTCGGGTACGGCATGCACCTGCTGCACGAGCGGCCGTTCCTGGATCGCGACACCATCCGCAAGGCGCTCAGCTTCACGCCGCTGGATCCGGCGATCCTGCCCGACGCGTTCCGCGACCCGCCCGCGGCGAACCTCGCCGAGCAGGTCGAGTCGCTGCGGATCACGTGGGAGCCGATGGATTCCGAGGAGCTGTTCCGGCTGTGGTCGGCCACCACGGCGCCCTATCGCCCGACCGCCGCCTATCAGGTCTCGGTCGTGCTCATCGAAGCGACCGTTCCCGCGACGTCGCCGCTGCCCGTACTGTCCCGTACCGTTTCGGCGACACCGGGGCTGGTGCCGCCCTACCCGGCGATCACGGCCGTCGTGCCGCCCGCGGCCCGAGACGCCGCCGAGCTGGGCGACACGGTCACGGTGCAGGGCCATCACCTCGACGGCACCTCGGCGGTCGTACGGTTCTCCCACCGGCTGGTGCCGGCACCGCACGAGATCGCCGCCACGATCACCGGGCCACAGACGCTGGAAGCGACGCTGCCCAGCGACCCGGCTGCGCATGCCGACTGGCCGAGCGGGGTATGGACGGTGACCGCCACGGTGACGCGCCCCGGCGAGTCCGAGCCGAGACACACCAATGCCGTCGCCATGCTGCTCGCGCCCACACCGGACGTGGCCGCGGCCACCGTCAGCCGGGACGGACCGGGCGGCCCGGTGACCGTCACGCTGGGCGTCACGCCGCACGTGCGGCCCGAACAGACGGCCACGCTGGTCGTGGGGACGGCCGAGGCGACCGCACCCACCCGGACCGCGACCGAGGATCAGCTGACGTTCCCGTCCGGCCCGCTGCCGGCCGGTCCGGCGTGGGTCCGCCTGCGCGTGGACGGGGTGGAAAGCGCGCTCGTCGACCGAACCGTCACGCCGCCGGAGTTCCTTGCCGCTCGCTCGCTGGAGGTGCCGGCATGACGGCCATCCAAGAGCAGACGTACGCCGACCGCAACCAGCGCGCTCTCACCGCAGAACTGAGCCGCGTGTACGCCCGGCTGGCCGGCGATGCGCCGCACACCGAGCCGGCCGTACCGGCGGAGGAGACGCAACTCGACCGTCTCGTCGACCTGTTCCAGCTCTCGCCGTTCGAGCGCGACATCCTGTTGTGGTGCACCGGTGCCGAACTGGATGCCCGGTTCGCGACGGCGTTCGGCACGGCGTACGGCGACCAGCGGCGTACGCACCCCTCGTTCGGGCTGGCCCTGGCCCAGCTCGCCGATCCGCACTGGGACGCCATCTCGCCCGGCCGTCCGCTGCGGTACTGGCGGCTGGTGGACCTCGGCACCGGCCCCGGCCTCGTCGACCGTCCACTCCAGATAGACGAGCGGGTGCTGCACTTCCTCACCGGGGTGGTGTGCCTGGACCCCCGGCTGTCGGGCGTACTCGAACCGCAGGAGGCGCTCGCGCGGCTGGCCCCGGCTCACCATCGGGCGGCCGGCGACCTGGTCACCTTGATGGAACGGATGGCGGCACCGGCCACCGTCGTGCTCACCGGTGGCAGCGACGTCACGCGGCGCCGGATCGCGGTGCACGCCGCCGCCGGAATGGGCCGCATCTGCCTGATCCAGCGCGGTAGCCAGGTGTCCGCGTCCGGTAGCGAGTCGGCGGGGCAAGCGCGTTTGGTCGAGCGCGAAGTGGCTCTGCTCGGCGGACTGTTGTATGTGGACTGTGCCGACGGCACCGATCCGGCCGTGCTCGACGCGTACGCCGGCCGGCTCGGATGTCCTGTCGTACTCGGCGATCCGGGCGGGCTGGTGCGGTTGACGACACGTACGGCGCCCGTCCGCCGCGGCGTACCCGATTTGGATGCCGGCGATCGGCTCGCGTTGTGGCGCGGCGCATTCGGACCGGCCGCCGCCCGCTACGGCGAAGCGCTGCGCGAGGTGGCCGGCCACTTCCAGTTCGACGCGACCACGGTGGAAGCGGTCTGCGCGGAGCAGGAAGCGGGCGGGCACGACGTGAGCCGCCTATACCACGTGTGCCGCGCGCAGGGGCGGGGCGGCCTGGAGGAGCTGGCCCAGGCGATCGCACCGCGGGCGAAGTGGGCCGACCTGGTAGTGCCCGAGGCGGCCATGGAGGCGTTGCACGACATCGCCCGGACTACCCGCCACCGCGGCCGGGTCTACGACGACTGGGGCATGGCCGGTGGCACCGGCCGGGGGCTCGGCGTGACCGCGTTGTTCGCCGGGGAAAGCGGCACCGGCAAGACGCTCGCCGCCGAGGTCCTCGCCGGCGCCCTCGACCTCGACCTGTACCGTATCGACCTGGCCTCGGTGGTCAGCAAGTACATCGGGGAGACGGAGAAGAACCTCAAGCGGGTCTTCGACGCGGCCGAGGCCGGCGGGGCCGTCCTGCTGTTCGACGAGGCCGACGCGCTGTTCGGCAAGCGCAGCGAGGTCAAGGACAGCCACGACCGGTACGCCAACGTCGAGGTGGCCTACCTGTTGCAGCGCATGGAGGCGTACCGGGGCCTGGCCATCCTCACCACCAACTTCAAGAACGCCCTGGATCGGGCGTTCCTGCGCCGGATCCAGTTCGTGGTCACGTTCCCGTTCCCGACCGAGGTGCTGCGGCAAGCCATCTGGCTGCGCCAGTTCCCCGCCACGGTGCCCACCGAAGGGCTCGACTTCGGCCGCCTCGCCCAGCTTCAGCTGCCGGGCGGCAACATCCGGGCGATCGCGCTGTCGGCGGCCTTCCTGGCGGCGGAGTCGGGCGGCCCGCTGCGCATGGCGCATCTGCGGCAGGCGGCCGGCCGCGAGTACGCCAAGCTGGAGAAGCCGCTCACCGACGCCGAGATCCGGGGGTGGCTGTGAATCCGGCCCGCATTGACATCGAGATCGACCAGATCGTGCTCCACGGGCTGGCCGAGTCCGATGTGGAGGGTTTCGAGGAGTCGCTGCGTCGCGAGCTGACCGGTCTGATCCTGGCGCGCTACGGAAGGCTGGGCCCGGACCGGGAGAACCGCGATGGCGGCCTCGGGGCTCACGTGGCGGCCTCCATTTGGCCAGGCATAGCCGGGGCAGTCGCACCAGCCGAGCCCGTCGCCGGACCCCGGGAGCCGTCATGAGCAGTCATGAGGCGACCCGGGAGCGGTCCGCACCGCGCCGGATCCACGCGTCGCAGCAGGCGGAGAACGATGCCGACCGGGCCGCCGACCGGGCGCAGCTGGGGGAGCCGCTCGGCTTCGCCCTCACCGGTACGCGCGGCGACTACGCCACACCGGTGGACGGCGACGTTCCGGCCGGCACGGGACAGCCGCTGGAGCCGGCGCTCAGATCCACTATGGAGCGTTCGTTCGGCCACGACTTCGGCGCGGTGCGGGTACATGCGGACCCGGCCGCCGCCCGCCGCCAGGATGCCGCGGCGTACACCGTCGGTCAGCACATCGTCGTCGGAACTGCGCATGCGGCTCCGCAGACGGCACCCGGCCGCTGGCTCTACGGCCACGAACTGGCCCACGTGGTGCAGCAGAGCCGCGCCGGTGCCGAACCCGCCGTACAACGGATCGGCCCGGGGGAGTGGCTCGCCCGGCTCTTCGGCGGCGGCACGTTCGACACCGCCGAGCTGAAGGCGTACCTGGCCTTTCTCGATCAGCATGGCGAGATCGAGGACCATCGCACGAGCGACAACAAGGCCCGGGAGATCATCCGGCGGTGGCGGGCCGGCGATCCGGACTTCCCGGAGCCGACGCTGCCGCAGAAGCAGCTGATGCTGCTGGAGATGATCGACGGACCGACGCTGGACGACGACGAGCACGCGATCCTCGAACTGCTGCGGGGTTCGCCGGAGGAGCACGTGCGAGCCCTGCTCGCGACCGCCGGTGGGGAGGAGAAGCTCGCCGAGGAGTTCCACGGCGACGAGGCCGACGAGCTGGCGGCCTTCCTCGCCGACTGGCACACCGACCGCAGCAACCGGCCGATCGCGGGCTCGGAGATCGGGACCGGGCGCGGCAAGGTGACGATCAGCGAGATCACCGTCAATCAGGACACGCCGCAGACGGTCACGATCCGCTACCGCGACGGGCGGATGGAGGCGTTTCGCTGCTCCACCGGGAAGGGCACCTGCGTCGTCCCGCCCCGCGGGCGCGGGCCGACCCGAGCGCAGCTGAACCAGCGGGACTCGAACTGGACCCCGAACGGGGACCACAAGGTCAAGTTCAAGCTGCCGGTCAACCCGACGAGCAACATCCGCTGGTGGACGCAGTTCCACGACCGCGACATCGCATTGCACGAGTACGAGCCGGTGGACGGCACGCCGCTGTCACACGGCTGCGTACGCCTGGACGCACCGGTCGCCAAGCGCATCTACGACGGTGCCGTCCGCAATCACACCAACGTCCACGTCGTCGGAACACCCCGGCCCCGGATCACCCACGACGCCCTCGTCACCGAGTGGGAGCACGACTTCGACCAGGGCGACGGACCGGTCCGCGACGGCGGCGACCGGGCGCTGCGGCGGCATCTGCGGCTGGCGTTCGGCGGTGTGGGCGACGCCGAACTCGATCGGCGGATCGACGCCCGCGTCATCCCCGAGTGTGGAGGTACGCCGTGAGCATGACCTTCGCCGAGCGCGCGGCGCGGCCGGATCGGCCCGGCGGTCTCCTGCGCTGCCCCGACCCGGATCCGGACTGCGCCTGCCATGACGCGCAGAACGAGCACGCGCCCCAGCCGGCGGAGGTGATACGCAGTGGTGGCCACCCGCTCGACCCGACCGTTCGGTCCACTATGGAGCGCACGTTCGGCCACGACTTCAGCCGGGTACGCGTCCACGCGGACGAACCAGCCGCGGCGTCGGCTCGCGACCTGAACGCGCTGGCGTACTCGGTGGGGCCGGATCTGGTGTTCGGACCCGGCCGATACTCCCCGAGTACGCCCACCGGCCGGCAGCTGATCGCGCACGAGCTGGCCCATGTCGTACAGCGGGACTCGTCCACACGGGATGCGGCGGGCGTACCGGCGCTGGAGCACGATGCCGACCGAGCCGCCACGGCGGTGGCAGCGGGCCGGGCACCGGCGATTCAGCACCACGCCGCCGGTGGCACCCCGCTGCGAGCCCCGGCGCCGGCCGGCCCGGCCCCGGCGGAGACCGAAACGCAGGCGACGCAGCCGGCGCCGCCCAAGCTGCCCGACTTCGAGCAGGCGTCCAACATCGGCCGCCACGGCAACCTCGACGCGGGCTACAGCCGCACCATGGCCTTGCTCACCGTGCAGCTGAAGGTGAAGTTCGTCCAGGACGAGGGCCTCAAGCGCTGGCCCTCCAAGGCTCGGTTCCAGCGGTTCGTGCGCCAGTTCGTCGAGAAGGTGACGAAGCGGTGGAGCTTCAAGCACTTCCTCGTGCCCGACGGCGACGCACCGGGCGAGCCGCAGCAGGTGTCGGTACGCGTACAGGTGGTTCCGGTGGAGTCCGGGCAGCACGTCACCGCCAACGTACGCTTCGCCGACGACCATCCACAAAGCTCAGTCAGCGGCGATCGGACCACCGCGACGCTGGATCAGTTCGACACCGCCCAGCGCGGGGACATCCCGCAGACACCGGCCGACCACGAGTTCGGGCACATGCTCGGGCTGGAGCACATCCACTGTGACCGCAACGACGACGACTGTTACGGCACGAACGAGACGGAGCTGGCGGACGTGATGGGTGAGGGCTCGTTCGTCAGCCCGCGCGACTACGGCGTCTTCGCCGAGATCCTGCAGACGCTGACCGGCAAGCCGTGGCGGGTCAAGCCCGCATCGGTGATACCCCGGGGCCGTGCCGAGGCGATCGGCGGGGCCGTCGGCGCGGTGTTCGGTGCGCTGGCGCTGGGTGCGATCGGTGGTGCGATCGGCTCGATGTTCGGCCCCCTCGGCATCGGGCTGGGTGCGATGGTGGGCGGTCTGGTCGGGATGCTCGGCGGTTTCTTCGCCGGCCGGGCCATCGCCAAGCCGCGGGTGCCGTCATGACCGGCCTGGCCCAGACCCCGAAGCTCCTCAAGGGCGGCCTGGTGCTCGTCGATCCCAAGAGCGGCGCGTTGCTGCGGGTGATCGCCTGGCAGTACAACCCGGAGACGCAGACGCGTACCGTTCAGGTGCAAGCGGCCGGCGAGGGTGGCGACCGCTCGCGGGCGCTGCGGTTCAAGGGCGTACCGATCGAGACCTTCAAGCTGGAGGTCTTCCTCGACGCCACCGAACAGCTGGAGCCGCCCGGCCGGGTTCCGGCGGTCGCCCAGCACGGACTGCACCCGCAGCTGGCGGTGCTGGAGACGCTGGCCTACCCGCGCAGCGCCGACCTGCTGGCCAACGACCGGCTGGCGGGCGCCGGAACGCTGGAGGTGCTGGCGATCGAGGCGCCGCTGGCCCTGCTGGTGTGGGGCCGTAACCGGATCGTCCCGGTCCGCCTGACCGAGCTGTCGATCACCGAGGAGCTGTTCGATCCGGCGCTGAACCCCCTGCGGGCCAAGGTTTCTCTGGGACTGCGGGTGTTGTCCGTCGACGACCTCGGCTTCGAGCACCGCGGCGGTGGCGTCTTCCTGAGCTACCTCCAGCAGAAGGAGAGGCTCGCCGAGCGGTCGTCGTCGGCGGAGCTGTCGGTCATCGGATTGGAGCGGCTGCCATGAAGGATCCCGTACAGGCGCTCATCGAGGCTGGTGTCCTGCCGGCCACGAGCTACCCCCGCACGAGCCGGTACGCCGACACCCCGGTGCTGCACAACGACGCGGGCCAGTACCTCGGACGCCGGCTGGTCCCGCCACCGCAGCGCCTGGCGACGCTGGGCGAGCACGAGGTGGTGCAGGGCGACCGGCTCGACCTCATCGCCGCGCGCTGGTACGGCGATCCTCAGCTGTGGTGGCGGATCGCCGACGCGAACCCGTGCAGCCACCCGGACGAGCTGACCCGGGTCGGGCGGCGGCTGCGGATCACCGCGCCGGAGGGCATGCCGGGGGTGGACGAGCATGCTGGGTAGCGGTGGACTCCGGTTGTCTGTCTACATCGGACCTCTCATCCCGATCCCGGTCGGGCGCGACGTCCTGGAGGCGCTCGAATCGGTCGAGATCGAGGTCGGCTCGGGCGCCACGCAGTCCGGATTCGAGCTGGTGTTCCGGCTCTCCCGCCGGTCGCCGCTGCACACGATGTTCCTGCTCGGCGGCGGGGCGAGCCTGCCGGTCGTGCGGGTGGTCGTGGTCGCGACGCTGGGCGGGACAGCGCAGGTGCTCATCGACGGCGTGATGACCAACCACGCGGTGCGCGACGGGCGTCCCGAACCCACGCTCGCCATCATGGGCAAGGACCTGTCCGCCCTGATGGACGTCATCCCGCTCGACGGCCTGCCCTACCCGGCGATGCCGCCGTTCGCGCGGGTCAATCTGGCTCTGCTCAAGTACGCCGGGTTCGGCATCGTCCCGGTCGTCATCCCGACCGTCATCGAGGACATCCCGATCCCGATCGAGCGGGTACCCCAGCAGCAGGGCACGGATTTGCAGTACATCAAGGCGCTGGCCGAGAGCGCCGGTTACGTCTTCTACCTCGACCCCGGGCCGGCCGTCGGCACCAGCCGGGCGTACTTCGGGCCGCAGATCCGGGTGGGCGTACCGCAGCCGGCCCTCAATCTCGACCTCGACCTGCCCCACCGCAACGTCGAGGAGCTGAGCTTCGAGTTCGACAAGGAGCAGAAGCGGATGCCCCTGGTGTATCTCCAGGAGCCGAATTCCAAGGCGGTCGTGCCGGTGCCGATCCCCGACATCAGCCCGCTGTCGCCGCCGCTCGGCGCGGTACCGCCGATTCCGCCCACCATCGAGAAGCTGAAGTACACGGCGAAACTCAAGCCGTGGGTGGCGCTGCTGCACGGCCTGGCGTACGCCTCGCAGCACGCCGACGCCGTCATCGGCCGCGGTTCGCTGGACGTGGCCCGGTACGGGCGGATCCTCAGATCCCGCGAGCTGGTCGGCGTACGCGGCGCTGGGGAGGCCTTCGACGGCCTCTACTACGTCAGCAGCGTGACCCACAGCATCAGGCGCGGCGAGTACAAGCAGACCTTCCTCCTGGCCCGCAACGGCCTCATGTCCACCCTCCCGAAGGTGCCGGTATGAACGAGTACTTTGGCAAGTTCCGCGGCACGGTGATCAACAACGTGGATCCGCTGCAGATCGGCCGGATCCAGGCGCTGGTCCCGGACGTCTCCGGCTTCTCGCCCAGCAGCTGGGCGATGCCGTGCCTGCCCATCAGCGGGATCAACACCGGTGTGTTCGGCGTACCCGCGATCGGCGCCGGAGTGTGGATCGAGTTCGAGCAGGGCGACCCCGACCACCCCATCTGGGTCGGCGGCTACTGGGGTTCGGCCGCGGAGACGCCCAAGCTCGCGGCCACGGTGCCGCCGGGCGTACCGGCGATCACACTGCAGACGACGCTGAAGAACGGCATCGTCATCAGCGATGTCCCCGGCCCGACGGGCGGCGTCCAGCTCCAGTCCACCACTGGTGCGATGATCTCGGTCACCGACGCGGGCATCGTCATCTCCAACGGCAAGGGCGCGGTGATCACCCTCACCGGCCCCACGGTGGACATCAACCTCGGCGCGCTGACGGTGGTGTGAGATGCCCGGCCCGATCGTCCACTTGGGAGCGGTGGTCACCTGCTCGCACGCCGGTCCGGCACAGCCGGCGGCACCGGTGCCGCGCGTCACCGTCAGCGGGCAGCCGGTGGTGACGCTCAGCTCCCCGTACGCCGTCACCGGGTGTTCGCTCGCCACGACGTCCAGCCCTCCGTGTGTCACCGGACAGTGGCTCGCCGGTGCCGTCCGGGTGCTCGTGCTCGGCGTACCGGTGGTCATCCAGAGTGGACAGTCGACGTGCGTTCCCACGGGTACGCCGCTGCTGCCCGTCACCGTCCAGCCGAGGGTGGTGGCGACGTGAATGTGGACTTCCCGTACGCCTTCGACGACTCCGGGCGCACCGCGGCCGCCGATGACGCGGACCACCTGCGAGACATGATCGCGCAGGTGCTGTTCACCGCGCCGGGGGAGCGGGTCATGCGCCCCGACTTCGGCAGCGGACTGCTGGCGCTGACCTTCGAACCCGCCAGCGTCGCGCTCGTGACCACCACGCAGGCGCTGGTCCAAGGCGGCCTGCAGCAGTGGCTCGGCCATCTCATCGCGGTCGAGTCGGTGGAGGTGAGCGCCGGCGACGGAACCCTCTCGGTCGAGGTGACCTACGTGTCGCTGCGCAGCGAGGAGCGCCGTTCGGAACGCTTCACCGCACCGGCCGGGGGTGGGTCGTGAGATACCTGTGCTGCGAGGAGCGGCGGCTGACCGCGGTGCGGCGGGCGGGCGTACGCAACGGGATCGAGTACGTCGAGGTGCACGAGTCGCAGCTGACGTTGTTCGTCCGGCTGCTGCTGCCCGTCGGTACGCTCACCGAGGCCAACGTCCGGATCGACGGCGGAGAGCGGATCCCGGTCGTCGGCGTACGGTGGGCCCGCGCCGCCGACGACCTGCCGCCGGGCGAGGACCCGGATTTGGTCGCCGAGCAGACCGGCCTGGACCGGGTGCTCGTGGTGCGGACCGACAGCACCGGCGACTTCTCCTGGTACGCCCTGCACCTGGTGGCCGGGGTGGGCGAGAGCCGGCCACCGGACGGCTTCGATCCGCTGCTCGCATCGGTGCCGTTCTCGTTCAAAGTGGAGTGTGGCAGCGACTTCGACTGCCGGGACGTCGTCACCTGCCGGCCCGAACGGCCACCGGCACCGGCGATCGACTATCTGGCCAAGGATTACGCCAGCTTCCGCCGGTTGTTGCTGGACCGCATCAGCCTGCTGTCACCGCAGTGGCGGGAACGGGCCGCCGCCGACCTCGGCGTAGCCCTGGTCGAGCTGCTCGCGTACGCCGGGGATCGGCTCTCCTACCGGCAGGACGCGATCGCCACCGAGGCGTACATCGGCACCGCCCGGCGACGGGTGTCACTGCGGCGGCACGCTCGGCTCGTCGACTACTTCGTTCACGAAGGCTGTGCGGCGCGCGTACTCGTGAGGGTAGAGGTGACCACGGCGGGGGTGACGCTGCCGGTCGGTACGCCGCTGCTGACGCGGACGCCGGGCCTGCCACCGCGGTTCGCGCCCGGCGGTCCCGAGCATCGGGCGGCGCTGAACAGCGGTGCGGTCACGTTCGAGACGGCGGAGGATGCCGTGCTCTACCCGGACCTGGCCGAGCTGCACTTCTATACGTGGGGCGACCGGGACTGCTGCCTGCCCAAGGGATCGACCCAGGCGACGCTGCGGGGTGCGTGGCCGGCGCTCAAGGCCGGGGACGTCGTGGTGCTGGCCGAGACCGTGAGCCCGACCACGGGCCGGGCGGGCGACGCCGATGCGAGCCACCGCTGGCCCGTGCGGCTGACGCACGTCGCGCTCGGCGAGGACCCCTCGGGCGGGCTGTTCGAGGAGCCCGCGACCGGCGATGCCGTGCCGGTGACCGAGATCGCCTGGGACGCGGCCGACGCCCTGCCGTTCCCGCTGTGCCTGACCGCGACCCGGCCGGCCGAGGGCGACGACGACGCCACCTATCTGGAGGTGGGGATCGCGTGGGGCAACGTGGTGGTGGCCGGCCACGGCCGCACGATGCCGGACGAGGACCTGGGCGTCGTGGCGCCACCGACGCGCGCCTACGCTCCGGCCGAGACCGGTGCACCCTGCACTGACCCGCCGGCCGTGCCGGTTCCCGTTCGTTACCGGCCCGTATTGGCGAGCCGTCCGGTGACCCACACTGTCGACATTGGACCGAAGCGCCGGTTCGACAGCGCTTCCGCGCCGGAGCTGATCACCGAGCTGGAATCGCGGACGTACGGGCCGAACCTCACGGCCTGGCTCGCCGCGCACGGCATCGGCCTCACCGCCGGACCACCCACGGTGGGCGGTGGCGACGGCTCATGGTCCCTCAGCGACGGCGCGACCGTCCTGCGCGTCGTCGCCGCCTCCGGCCGCCTTTCGGTGTACGCCCGCCCGATGGCCGCGTCGGCGATCACCGCGGCAGCACCGCGGACCGCTCGTCCGGCCGTGACACTGCACGGTACGCGCGCAGTGGTGACCGAGGAGTGGACACCGCGACCCGACCTGCTCAACAGCGGCGACGCCGAGGAGTTCGTGGTCGAAGCCGAGCACGACGGCACCGCGATCCTGCGGTTCGGTGACGGCGTACACGGGCGGCGCCCGGAGGCCGGTACGGCGTTCACCGCCACCTACCGCGTCGGCAACGGTTTCGCAGGCAACATCGGCGCTGAGTCCCTGGCCCATGTCGCCACAGTGGACGGACGGATCCTGTCGGTACGCAATCCGCTGCCGGCCGCCGGCGGCGTGGATCCCGAAAGCGCCGAGCAGGTACGCCGAGACGCGCCCGAAGCGTTCACCGTGCAGGAGCGCGCGGTCACGGCGGCCGACTACGCGGCGATGGCCGAGCGGCATCCCCAAGTGCAGCGGGCCGCCGCCACGTTCCGCTGGACCGGCAGCTGGCACACGGTCTTCGTCACGGTGGACCGGCTCGGCGGCGCGGAGGTGACCGAGGAGTTCGAGAACGAGCTGCGGGCCCACCTGGAGCGGTACCGGATGGCCGGGTACGACCTGGAGGTCGACGGTCCCCGGTACGTCGCGCTCGACGTTGGCGTGCACGTCTGCGTCCACCCGGATCACTTCCGCGCGGCCGTCGCGCGCGACGTGCGGCGGGCCCTGGCCGACCTGTTCCGCCCCGACAACCTCACGTTCGGCCAGCCCGTCTACCTGAGCCCGATCTACGCCGCCGCGCAGGCCGTGCCGGGTGTGGCCTCGGTCGACGTGCACACGCTCGCCCGGCGTGGCCAGCCGAGCGCGCCCACCCTCGCCGCGGGCGTACTCGTCCTCGATCGGCTGGAGATCGCCCGGCTGGACAACGATCCGAGCTTCCCCGAGCGCGGCGTGCTGTCCCTGACCGTGGGAGGCGGCAAGTGACCACTGTGGACCCGCAATGCACCTGCGGTTGCTGCGACGGCGCGACCGTCTCGACCCCGCGACCGATCGAGCAGCGCCACGGGCTGCCGGCGATCGAGTACCGGGTCGGTGCCCATGCCGACTTCCTCGACAGCCTCGTCACCGCACTATCCGATGAGGATGCACCGGCGCTGGCCCGGCTGCGCAGCCGGGATCCCCGCGACTTCACGATGGCGTTGCTCGACGGCGCCGCGACCATGTGCGACGTGCTCACCTTCGCCACCGAGCGGCTCGCTCAGGAGTCGTACCTCGGCACCGCGCGGGACCGCTCGTCGCTGCGAGAACTCGGGCGGCTGGTGGCGTACCGGCTGCGGCCCGGGGTCTCGGCCGGTGCGCAGCTGGCGTTCTTCGTCCAGCCGCCGCCGTCCAGCCCGACGGCCACCGGAGCAGCCGACGAGGCGTTCGCGCCCGGTCCCTATCTGCCCGGCGGCGTCGAGGTACCGGCCGGACTGCCCGTACGCAGTGTGCCCGGACCCGGCGAACAACCGCAGACGTTCGAGACGACCGAGGCGATCACCGCCCGTCCGGAGTGGAATGCGTTGCGCGCCTGGGCAACGCGGTCCACGGTGTTCGGCACCGGCGACGGGCGGCGGCGGGCGTACCTGGACGGAACCGGTTATCGGCTGCGGCCCGGCGACCGACTGCTCTTCACCAGCACCGCCGGTGCGGTGATGCGTACGCTCACCGACGTCGCCGAGCAGCCGAGCGACGGGCGTACGCGCATTGCCTGGGCCCCCGATCTCACCGCCGCGGACGTGTCGGGCGGCGTGGACGTGCACGTCTTCCGGAAAGTGGTCGGCATCTTCGGGCACAGCGCGCCCCACCGGAGCCTGATACACACCGACAGCCAGGCCGACTGGGGCTTCGACATCGGCATCCCCGGCGAACTGAACACGGTCGACCTCGACGGTACGCACCCGGACATCCTCGCCGGCTCGTACCTGGTGCTGGAGCGCGACGGCGTACAGACGGCGGCGATCGCGCAATCGGTCCGGCCGAGTTCGAAGAGCGCGTACGCGCTCTCGGGCCGGATCACCCGGGTCCTCACCGACACGATCCTCAGCTCGTTCAATCCGCACCTGCGGGACACGGCCGTGCACGCCGCGAGCGAGCCGCTGCCGGTGGCGCAGGAGCCGGACGAGTCGCCGCTGACCGGGTCGTGGGTGGCCGTACACGGCGACGCGGATCTGCCCGCCGGACACCGCCTGCTGCTGTCCGGGGTGACCACCGCCGGTGAGCCGCACGCCGAGTTGCTCACGCTCCAGTTCGCCTGGCGTAGCGATGTCGTGTCCCTGCTGTACTTCGAGGCCGGAATGACCCAGAGCTACCGGCGCGAGACCGTGGTGCTCTACGGCAACGTGGCCGCGGCGACGCATGGGGAGACCGTGCACCAGGTTCTCGGCGGCGGGGACGGTTCGGCCGTACACCAAGCGTTCGAGCTTCAGCACGCGCCGCTCACCTACGTGCCGTCGGCGGATCCGGCCGGTGCGGACTCGACGCTGTCGGTGCGGGTCAACGACGTCGAGTGGCAGGAGGTGCCGACGCTGTATCCGGCCGGTCCCGCGGATCGGGCGTACGTCACGCGGGAGACCGAGAAGGGTGCGGTGACGGCGGTCTTCGGTGACGGCGTACGCGGTTCCCGGCTGCCCACCGGCCAGCACAACGTCCGAGCCGAGTACCGCCGCGGCATCGGCACGGCCGGCAACGTGGCCGCCGGAGCGATCAGCCAGGTGATGGATCCGCCGCTGGGCGTGACCAAGGCGACCAATCCCCGGCCCGCCACCGGTGGCGCCGATCCCGAACCAGCCAGCGCCGCCCGGGAGTCCATCCCGCTCCAGGTACGCACGCTCGGCCGAGCGGTGTCGCTTGTGGACTACGCCGACTTCGCCCGCGCGTTCGCGGGGATCGCCAAGGCCGACGCGACCGTCCTCAATCTCCGGGGCGGGCGCACGATCGTGGTGACGGTCGCGGCGGCGGACGGGGCGCCGGTGCCTCCCGATGCCCAGGCCCGGCTGGTGACCGCGTTGCGGACCTACGGCGATCCGATGGTGTCGGTCGTCGTGCTCCCGCATCGCTCGGCGGCCTTCCGCTTGGCCCTGCGCTTCCAGCGCCAGCCCGACCGCCGGGCGGCGGATGTGGCCGCCGGGATCCGGGCCGAGCTGGCGCAGGCGTTCGCGTTCGCGGCGCGTGGCTTCGGCCAGCCGGTGCACCGGTCCGAGGTGCTGGCCACGATCCACCGCGTTCCCGGCGTCGTCGCGGTCGATCTGGACAAGCTCTACCGGGTCGCACCGCCGATCCCGCCCGAGCCCGGCTGGCCGCCCGAACCGGGCCAGCTCGCCGGCCGCCTGCTCGCCGCGCGTCCCCGGGTGACGGCCGCGGGTACGCCGCTCGCCGCGGAGCTGCTCACGATCGCGGCCGATGACCCCTTCGACGTCTTGCAGGAGATGTCATGACCGATCAGCTGTACGCCCTCCTGCCCGCGGTCTACCGCATCCGTGACGCGGAGCAGGGCAGTCCGCTGCGCGAACTGCTGGCGGCGATCGGTGAGCAGCTCGCGATCGTGGACGAGAGCCTCGACCAGTTCTACGACGACCAGTTCATCGAGACCTGCGCCGAGTGGGTGGCGCCCTACATCGGGGATCTGATCGGCTACCGGCCGATGCACGGCGTGGCGCCGCGAGTGGCGTCGCCCCGCGGCGAGGTCGCCAACACGATGCGGCACCGGCGGCGCAAGGGTACGGCCGCGATGCTCGAACAGCTGGCCCGCGACGTCACCGGCTGGCCGGCTCGGGCGGTGGAGTTCTTCGAACGGCTGGTGTGGACGCAGTACATGAACCACATCCGGCCGGGCAAGGGCGGAACCCCGGATCTGCGTGACGCGGCGGGCCTGGAGTTCGCCGGCACCGCGTTCGACGAGCTGGCCCATACGCCCGACGTACGCCGCATCGCGACGGGCGCCGGGCGGTACAACATCCCCAACGTCGGGATCTTCCTGTGGCGGATCGCCGCCGTGCCGCTGCGCCGCTCGCCACTATCCGTTGTGGACGGTACGCGCCGGCGGTTCCGGTTCGATCCGCTCGGCACCGACCAGCCCTTGTACGGCGAGCCCCGGACCGAGGAAGAGATCAGCCATCTCGCCGAGCCGTTCGACGTGCCGCTGCCGCTGTCACGGCGGTGGCTGTCGGCGCACCAGTCGCACTACTACGGCCCGGATCGCAGCCTCGTCCTCGACGTGGTGGGCGCCCCGGCCCCGGCCGAGGTGCGGATCTGCGATCTGAGCGACACCGGTGGAGGCTGGGCCCACGAGCCCGCCGCGGGATCGGGAACGGTCGCGATCGACCCGGTGCTGGGCCGCGTGTACTTCGCCGATCCCGTTCCTCCTACCGCGACCGCCATCGCGTCGTTCCACTATGGATCGGCCCTGGAGGTTGGCGGAGGTGGGTACGACCGCGGCGATCCACCAGCGGCGGACGAGCCACCGGCCGTCATCGAAGGCGGCGCCGCGCTGCAGCCCGCACTCGATGCCATGGCCGGCGGCGGCATCGTCGAGATCTCCGACACCTGGCGGTACGCCGAGGCACCGCAGCTCGCTCCGGCCGAAGGTGCCCACCTGACCCTGCGTTCGGCGAACCGGCAGCGGCCGCTGCTCGCCGCCGGGGGGCCGATCCAGCTCGGTGGAGCCGGCGGATCCACGGTGGTCCTCGACGGATTGCTGATCGCCGGCGCCGCGGTGGAGATGGCGGCGCAGCCCGATGCCGAGCCACGTCACCTGATCCTGCGCCACTGCACACTGGTTCCGGGTCTGACTCGCACCGAGGACGGCGCGCCGGGGTCGCCGGGCGTACCGAGCCTGCGGATCCTGCACCCCTTCGCCACGGTCACCATCGAGCGCTGCGTACTCGGCCCGATCGTCGCGGTCGACGGCGCCACGGTGTCCATCAAGGACAGCATCGTGGACGCCGGTGCGCCGGACGCGATCGCGTACGAGGGGGTCAGCGGGTTCGGCGGCGCCCTGCGGCTCGATGAGACCACGGTCGTCGGCCGGATCCGGGCGACCCGGGTCGACATCTCCAACTCGCTCGCCGTCGCCCGGCTGCCGCAGCCGCCCCCGGCCGTCGATGCCTGGCCGGCGCCGGTCTGGGTGCAGCGGCGCCAGGTCGGCTGCGTCCGCTTCAGCTACCTGCCGCCCGGTTCACGGCTCCCGCGCCGCTATCGCGACCAGCCGACCCAGCCGTGGCACCGGCCGCACTTCACGTCGTTGCGCTACGGCGACCCGGGCTACGCCCAGCTGCGGGTGTCGACACCGGACGCCATCCGCCGCGGCGCCGACGACGAGGGCGAGATGGGCGTGACCCACCACCTCCACCAGCCTCAGCGGGAGACCAATCTCCGGCTGCGGCTGGACGAATACCTCCGGTTCGGCCTTGAGGCCGGATTCATCTACGCCAGCTAGAAGGAGACGGTCATGGGTGCCGATGTGAGCCGCGTCCGCATGGACCCGCGGCGCGACCACTCGGGGGTCGGGATCCAGCAGGGTCGGCCGCTCCCGGACGCCGACGTCAACGAGCTGGTGGACATCCTCGATCGCCGGCTGCGTACGCAGATCGCCGACGAGCGGCCGGCCGGCGTCGCCCGGGTGTCGAAGCTGACCCCGGACGCGTTCCGGGTCACCGCCTCGGGCGGAGATCTGACGATCGGCCGCGGCCGGATGTACGTCGACGGGCTGCTCGCCGAGAACCACGGCGACCGCGATCAGCCGGCGTTCGATCCGGTGCTCGCCGAGCCTGCTTTCGACGGTGACATCGCGTACGCCGACCAGCCGTACTGGCCGCAGCCGGCCGCGCTGCCCGAAGGCCCGGGGCCACACCTGGTGTACCTCGACGTGTGGTCGCGGGAACTGACCCATCTCAGCGCTCCGGATCTGGTCGAGCCGGCCATCGGCGTGGACACCACGACGCGTACGCAGACGGCCTGGCAGGTACGCCTGCTGCCAGACGCCGGCACCGCGGCAACGTGTGGCAGCACCATCGACGCCTGGGACGAACTGGTCGCGCCCTCGGGTGCCCGGTTGACGACCGGCACGGTACCGGTCGATCCGCAGGACGACCCGTGCGAGCTGCCGCCCACCGGTGGATACCGGGGCCTGGAAAACCATCTGTACCGCGTGGAGGTGCACGAAGACGGGCGGATCAAGTGGTCGCGGGACAACGCCAGCATCGCCAGTGCGGTGGTCGAATTCATCCTGCCGACCGAGCTGCGGCTGGCCCGCGTACGCCGGGACGACATCCTGCGGTTCGCCGAGAACGACTGGGTCGAGATCATCGACGACCAGCACGAACTCGGCCCGCAACGCGGCGGTGAACTGCGGCAGATCTCGGTCGACGAGGCGACCGGGACGATCTCGTTCCAGCCGGCGCTGCCGGACGAGTACACGCCCACCGCTACGGACACGGTCGCCGATCGCCACCTGCGTGTGGTGCAGTGGAGCGGCGTCATGGACGCCCCCGCCGCCGGTACGCCGGCCGAACTCGAACACGGGATAACCGTCGAATTCAGTGGTACGCCGGGCCGCTTCGGCGACTACTGGGTCTTCGCCGCCCGTACGGTGGACGCGTCGGTCGAGGCGTTGACCGCGGCACCGCCGCGCGGCGTACATCACCACTACGCCCGGCTGGCCGTCGTCACGTTCCCGGACACGGCCAGCGATTGCCGCCCGTTCGACGCACCGCCCACCGGCGGCGGCTGCTCCTGCGAGGTCTGCGTGACCCCGGAGCAGCACGCCAGCGGGGCGCTGACCATCCAGCAGGCGATCGATCAAGCGCAGGCCGCGGGCGGCGGCACGATCGCGTTGTGCCCCGGGACCTACACGCTTTCCCAGCCGTTGCGGATGGCGGACGCGGGATCCATCACGATGCGCGGGCACGGAGCCATTCTCATCGCGAACGGCACGGCCATCATCGCGGAGACCATCAGCAACGTGACGTTCAGCGACATCGGCATCGCCTCGGTCGGCACCGGTCCGGCGATGATGCTGTCGAACTGCACGCTGGTGAACGTCGACGACCTGAGCATCGCGGCGATCGGCCTCGGCGACGCACCGGACCGCGTAGGCATCGCGCTGGCCGGGCCGCATCTGATCACCGCCGTGCGGCGCACCTACATCATCGCCGACATCGGGATCGCCGCCGCACCAGCCACCCCGGACGAGGCCAAGGGCATCCTGTCGGCCGGGCTGCGCATCGAAGACAACACGCTGCAATGCCGGCAGCGGGGGATCGACCTGACCGGGGTCTGCGTCCACATGGGAGAGTTGAGGATCGCCGCGAACACGGTGTACGGGGCGCTCGACGCCGGCATCGCCGCCACCGGGCTGGCCCTGCGGGGCGAGGAGGTCGTCGCCGGCGTACTCACGGTCTGCGGCAATCTCGTCAAGACCAACGGCGGCGTCGGCATCTTGACGTCCGGCCGGGCCGTCGTCACGGACAACGAGATCGTGGCGGGCGTACGCACGCGGCATCAGGACGGCATCCGCATCGCGGCGGAGCCGCCCGGCGCCGAGCCCGGCCATGTTCAGGTGATCGGCAATCGGGTCATCGGCGTCGGCGGCTGGGGTATCGCGGTGGATGCGCCGGTGGCAAGCCTGCTGGTCAAGCAGAACGTCGTGGAGCGGGCCGGCGGCGGCATCGCCGTACGCGGCCCGGGTTCCAAGGAGCGCATCTCCATCGACAACAACCACATCATAGACACGACCGGCATCGACGAGAGCGGCGCCAGCGTGGCCGGCACCGGCACCATCGGCAGCGAAACGGTTGCCACTGAAAGGGTTGCGAGTGAGACCGTGGGCCGCGCTTCGGTCGACGTGGACAGCGACGACGAGCCGACGGTGTTCATCCCGCCCATCGGCGCCCGTACGGCCGGCGTACGCCCGACGCCAGCGGCGGCGGCCGGCACCCTGACGGCGTCGAGTGTGATTGGCATCGCCTGGGGCATCGAGGTTACCGGCGGCGGGGCCGTCCAGGTCGCCGGCAACCTCGTCGACGGGGTGGCGGCGCAGGGTTCGGCCGCCGGCGCCGTCGGCATCGCGGTGTCCCTGAGCGACGACGTGCGAATCGGCGACAACACCGTGCGGCGCATCGGCGCGGCGGACACCGGTGGCGCGATCGGGATCGGCGTGGCCGAAACCACCGTCGCAGCATCCATTCAGGACAACGTCGTACGCCTCGCGGAGACCGGCACGGTGGACAGCCGGCCGGGCTGGCGGCCGCTCGTCGTGCTGGGTGCCACGCAGGAGGGCAGCCCGACCCGGGTGTTCCGGGCGGCGAAGGTCGGCCGGATAGCGTTCGACGGCGCGTGGGTCTACCTCAAGGCGCCGGCGAATCAGGGCGCATCCGTACAGGTGCTGGGCAACACCGTCTTCGGCGGTGCGCAGGCCCCGGCGGTCACCGTCGACTCCGACGGCGACGCGCTCGTAGCGTCGAACCGCATCGCCCAGCCACCCGACCGCGAGCCCCCGGCGCTCGATCTGACCGCACCGGCCGCGGTGGTGCAAGGGAATCGGGCCACCGGCGGGCGGCCGTCGGTCCGGCTGAAGGTGGCCAATCTGGAGACCGTGGTGGTTCTGGGCAACATCACCTCCGGCGACATCACCGTCAACGACGTCCCGCTCGCCAACACCCCCTGGTCCCCGTTCAACCCGGTTATACCGTAGGAGCAGTCATGCGCGTATTCGTGGTGAAGGACGAGAAGGACGCGGCCGATCTGCGCCGGAGGCTGGTCAAGCCGGGCGTACCCGCGGCCCGGGCGAAGGCGGTCGAGGAGTCCATCCGGGCCGCCAACCCGCACGTAGACCTGGCTCGGCTGCGGCCCGGGACCGTCCTCGTCGTACCGGAACACGACGATCTCGGCGACGAGGCCGCATCGGTGGGCCAACGCGACGCCGATGTGGACGCGGCCGCGGCCGCGGTGCCGGCGGTGACAGCGGCCGCGCGACGGGCTGCCACGGAGTCGGCGAAGAGCACCACCGCACTGCGCAAAGCATTGCAGGCACGCGAGATCCGCACGGCGTCCGAACGCGACGATCGGCTGCGGGGCGAGGTCGAGCGGCTCTCCGGTGCGATCGCCGACGAGCAGCGCCGGGCCGAGGAGTGGGCGCGAGCCGTACGGGTCCAGGCCGAGCACTGGCAGGCCGCCCTCGGCAAGCTCAAGCGCGGGCGCTGATTCTTCTGTAAACAAACCTTCCCACGCGGCGCCCGATCGGATACCGTCTGCTCACTCGTCGACACATGGAGGTGTCCCAGTGAGCGTGCGCACGATCCGCGCCCTCGCCGCTCTCGCCCTCGCCACGGCCGGAACGGTCGCCTACGCCGTACCCGCCGCGCACGGGGCAACCGGCCTCGCGGCCAGTACCTACGTCAAGGTCGGTTACTTCACCCAGTGGGGGATCTACCGGCGTAACTTCACCGTCAAGAACCTCGAAACATCGGGGATGGCGGCCAAGCTGACCCACATCAACTACGCGTTCGCCAACATCGGCGCGGACGGCAAGTGCTTCGAGGCCAACGCGGCGGGCGTGGGCGACGCCTGGGCCGACTACCAGAAGCGGTTCAAGGCGTCCGAGTCCGTCGACGGCGTCGGCGACGCGTACAACGTCGCGCTGGCCGGCAACTTCAACCAGCTGCGCAAGCTCAAGGCGATGCACCCCGGCCTGAAGGTGCAGCTGTCCATCGGCGGCTGGACGTGGTCCAAGTACATCTCCGACGCGGCGCTGACCCCGGCGTCCCGCCAGGCCATGGCGGCCAGCTGCATCGACCTGTTCCTCAAGGGCAACCTGCCGCTCATCGGCAACTCCATCCAGGGCGGGCCGGGCTCGGGCTACGGCGTCTTCGACGGCTTCGACCTGGACTGGGAGTGGCCGGCCTGGCCGGGCAACGACGGCAACATCGTGCGCCCCGAGGACAAGGCGAACTTCGCCGCCCTGCTCGCCGAGTTCCGTTCGCAGCTGGACGCGTACGGTGCACAGGTCGGGCGGTACTTCTCCCTCACCGCGTTCCTGCCCGCCGACCCGGCCGCCATCGCGGCCGGCATCGACGTGCCCGCCGTCATGTCCAAACTCGACTTCGCCACCGTCCAGGGATACGACCTGCACGGCGCGTACGAGGCGCGGACGAACCACCAGGCGCAGCTGTACTCGCCCGCGGCCGATCCCGACCCGCGCAAGTTCTCCGGCGACCTGGCCATCCAGACCTACAAGTCGCTCGGCGCGCCCGCCAACAAGCTCGTGCTCGGCATCCCCTACTACGGCCGGGGCTGGGCCGGCGTGACCAACGCCAACAACGGTCTCTACCAGTCCTCGTCGGGCCCGGCCCGCGGCACCTACGAGGACGGCATCGACGACTACAAGAAGGTGATCGCCAAGAGCGGCGCGACCTTCTACGACCCGGTCGCCGGGGCGGTCTGGAAGTTCGGCAACGGGTCGTTCTGGTCCTACGACGATCCGCGATCGATCGCGCAGAAGACGGCGTACGTCAAGGCCGGCGGCCTCGGCGGCACGATGGTCTGGTCGCTCGACGGCGACACCGCGAGCGGCGAACTCACCACCGCGATCCACAACGGTCTCCAGTAGCGCCCGGCCGAACGTCAGAGGTGGGTCAGCGGTGCTACGACACCGCTAACCCACCTTTGATCACGGAAACGTAGGCCCGAGGCGATGAAGGGGTTCGCGACACGGGAGTTTCAGCTGATGCCGCCGTCGATGTGGTTCGTACACGGCCGGCTACAGACGGTCCGCACACTACTTAGCCGAGCCACCCGGCTGGAACAGCTCGATCAGGTTGCCGGCCGGGTCGGCGATCAGGATCTGGCGCCCGCCCGGTCCGGACACCGGCTCGCTGCGGAACGGCAGCCCGGCACCCTTGAGCCGATCGATCTCGGCATCGAGGTCCTCGACGATCAGGTGGATCCGGTTGCGACCCGGTGCGGCCGCATCCTCCGGAGTGGCCTTCGCACCGGAGCTGGCCGGGCCGGACAGCAACAGCCGCAGCGGACCGCGTACCACGTCGGCGAAGGCCGATCCGGCGCTGCTGTTCAGCTGGAAGCCGAGGTGACCGGTGTAGAAATCCACGGCGGCCGGCACGTCGTCGACGATGTAACGGACGCTGGCGTACTCAGACGTGGTCATCGTAGAAGGCTACCCCCGCTTGCGCCGCACCAAACCCCACGGCTTGAAGACCGACAGGACGAACGCGACCAGCAGCGCCGCCGGGGACACGATCGGCGGGAACACCATGTTGCGGGACTGCCACACGACGGAGACGCCTGCGGCCGCCGCCTCGCCGACCCGTGCCGCTTCGGCGACGCCGCCGCGCAGAGCCACCACGATCAGTACACAAAGGACGATGTTGAGGATCAGCTTGACCGCGACCCACCAGTAGCGCAGCAGGCCGTACTTGCTGCCCCAGCCGAGCAGGATCCCAGTCGCCAGCGACAGCAGCCCCGCGGTCAGCATGGGCCACACCGTCACCAGCTGAAGCGCCTGCAACGCGAACCCCCGCGTCCCCAGGTCGCCAGTACCGAGCGCGGTGAAGATCAAGACCCCCATCGCCACGTCCAGGCCCAGCCAGACGCCGGCCGCCAGGATGTGAACCACCAGCAAGGTCTTACGCGTACGCGCACCAAGCCGCCACTTCGTCGTCATGCCCCCGACGATGCCCGGATCGGGCGGCGGTCTCGTCCGTCGCCGAGCGGCATTCGGGCTGCGTTCCCTGACGTAGCCGGCTGCGCGGCCGAACGTAGTCACAGCTCCACCAGACCGGATTGGTACGCGAACACGACGAGCTGAGCGCGGTCGCGGGCACCGAGCTTGACCATTGCCCGGCTGACGTGCGTACGCGCGGTCGCCGAGCTGACTACGAGCCGTTCGGCGATCTCGTCGTTGCTCAGCCCCCCGCCGACCAGGCCGACGATCTCCCGTTCCCGCTCGGTCAGGGTGTCCAGCTGCGGATGGGGCCGCAGTGTGCGAGCCGGGCGCGACGAGAACTCGCGGATCACCCGCCGGGTCACCGACGGTGAGAGCAAAGCTTCGCCGGCCGCGACGAGACGGATGGCGCGCAAAAGGTCGGCGGGTTTGGTGTCCTTGGTGAGGAAGCCGCTGGCGCCGTGGCGCAGCGCGTCGAAGACATATTGATCGAGTTCGAACGTCGTCAGCACGATCACCCGCGTCTCCCGCATGGCCGGGTCGGCGGCGAGGCGGCGTGTGGCCTCGATGCCGTCGATGCCGGGCATGCGGACGTCCATCAGGACGATGTGGGGATGCGTCTCGTGCGCGAGCGAGACCGCGGCCAGTCCGTCAGCCGCTTCGCCGACGACGCGCAGGCCGTCCTCGGCGTCGATGAGCGTACGCAGCCCGAGGCGGATGAGGTCCTGGTCGTCGGCGATGAGTACATCGATCACGGTGCCTCCTCGGGCGGCATCGGGAGTACGGCGCGGACCCGGAACCCGCCGCCGGCCCGGGGACCGGCGTCCAAAGTGCCGCCCAGCGCTTCGACTCGTTCGCGCATTCCGGCCAGTCCGGTGCCGCCGCCCTCCGCGGGTACGCCGCCCCGGCCGGTGTCGGTGACCTCGACGGTCAACCCGTCATCCGTCTGTTCTATATGGACAGCTGCGGAAGCGGTTCCGGCGTGCCGCAACACATTGGTCAGCGCCTCCTGAACGACCCGGTACGCCGCGAGATCGATTGCGGCCGGCAGCGCTGTGGTGGGCGTACCCATGAAGGAGACTGGAAGTCCCGCGGCGGCGAGCCGATCGCGCAGCGCGGGCAGCTGGTCGAGGCCGGGAGCGGGGGCACGGTCCTCACCCCGGCGCACGACGGCGAGCGTGCCGCGCAGCTCGTCGAGGGCGTGGCGGCTGGTCTTGCTGATGGCGGTGAGGGCGGTCCAGGCCTGCTGCGGGTCGCGTTCCATGAGATGTAACGCGATCTCGGCTTGCATCGTGATGGCGGCGAGCCCGTGGCCGACCACGTCGTGGATCTCCTGGGCGACGCGCAGGCGCTCGTCGTCGGCGATGCGGCGGGCCCGCTCGGCTCGGGACCGGACGGCGGCCTCCCGGCTGAACCGCACCGCGACCCCAATCGCGAAGGGTACAGCGGTCCAGGCGGCCGCCGGGGCGAGCCCGTCCAGACCCACCGCGCCGGCTATCGGCAGGAACGCGTGGACCGAGACACAGGCCAGCGCCAGCGTCGCCGCGGCGGCGGCCCGGCCGATGGGCAACGCCGCCGCCGCGGTGTAAACGGCCAGCGCGTACGCGAACATGATCGGCCCGTACGGATAACCGAGGGACAGATACACCGAGGTCGTGACGCTCACCGTGGCGAGAACCGGCACCGGCCACCGGGTGCGTACGGCCAGCGCCGCCGGCGCCAGCACGAGAAGCGCGTACGCCAGCGGATCCAGCGGTTCGGCCATGGGCTGCAACCGGGCGGCCAGCCGCGTCGCCAGTACGGCGAACAGCGTCAGCCCGGCGGCGATCACCGGATCGATCCACCGGGCCCGGCGGCGGGGCGCGTCGAGACCCATCGCGTTAGATGACATCACGGCGGCGCAGGATCAGCCCGCCGGCCACACGCGCAGATTGTCGCGCCCCGACAGGTACGGGTAGAACGCCGGACCTTCGATGAGGGCGCCGACCCCGTCCAGGGCACCGGCCGGCCGCCCGTTCACGACGACCCGGCCGGCCGTGGGGCGCATCAAGCCGAGCAGGATACGCAGCGTGGTGGTCTTGCCCGCGCCGTTCGGGCCGGGGAAGCCGTAGACCTCGCCGGAGCGGACGGCCAGGCTCAGATCGTGCACGGCGAGCCGGTCGCCGTACCGCTTCGTCAGGTTGTGGGTGATGACCGGTTCCATGCCGGCCACAATGCCCGGCGTAGGCGTACGCGGCGTCCGCTCAGCTGCGGCTCTTCGCATACGTCAGCGGGCGTACGCCGGGCCACGCGGCACCCCGAAAATTGGCACGTTCTCGCCGTTTGACGCCCCGTGATCTGGGTAACGGCGTCGGCTGTCGCCGGGCAACGGCTGCCGGCCGCGACGTGGCCGGTGTTGCGACGTCCGGCGACCGACTGAGGGCGTCCGCCCGGCTGATACACCGGGCGGACGCTCCTCTGCGCCCAGCTGTGCAGCGACCGAGTACCCGGACCTTAGCCCGGCAAACCATCCGAGCCCGGCAAGCCATCCGCGTACGCGCGCCGTGCGTACAACGGGTATGGCCAAGGTCTGCTACATGTACGCCGTCCTGAACAGCGACGATTCCGCCCGAGCCTGGCTGCCGAGAGGCATCGACGACGAGCCGACGTACGCCGTCGCGGTCGGCGCGCTCGCCGGTGTCGTCGCCGAACTGGACCTGGCTGCGTTCCATGGCGCCCGCAAGGAGCTGGGCGACCGCGATCGCCTGGCCCGCATCCGGGCGCAGTGATCGATGCTGTCCACTCTGGAAGCTGGCACGATCGGCGCAGCGGACTTCGACCAGGCCGAAGTGGAGCGGCCCGACCGGCTCGCGGACGGGTCGGCGCGGGCGGGGCTTGGCGCCCGGCACGTCCGGCGGTAGCGTCGATTCCGAGGAAGCCATGAGTGCACATGTCGAAGATCTTCTCGGTGCCTGGGCGCTGGACGCCGTCGACGGAGCCGAAGCGGCCACGATTGCGGCCCACTTACGCCAGTGCGGCGACTGCGCCGCATCGGCGGACCGGCTGCGCTCCACGGCCGGCTGGCTGGGGGCCGAGTACGTGACCACCCCGCCGGCCCGGCTGCGGACAGCGGTCCTCGACGAGGCCCGCCGCCGCCGCCCGCCGGTCGAGCTGCGGACCTTGATCGAGGCGTACGCCCGCCAGGTGCGGCTGCTCGACGAGGCGCTGCGCGGCCTGGCCGACGCCGACTGGCGCCGCCCCGATCCCCGCCACGGCGACATCGCCGGCCTGGTACGCCACCTGACCGGCAACGACGCCGCCCTCGCCGCCGACCTGGCTCTGCCAGTGGTCCCGGCATCGCAGCCCGCGTACGCCGCCTGGCGAGCCCAGGCCGACGTCCTGCTGCACCAGCTGCCCGCCGACGCCGACCTCACCCGGACGGTGAGCCTCGCCGCGCGAACCGGCGGCTGCACCGGAACGCTGCGCGACGCCATGGTGCAACGCGCCTTCGAGACGTGGACCCACCTCGACGACATCCGTACGCAGACCGGCACGGCGCCGACGACACCGCCGCCGGAACAGGTCCACCGCATCGTGTCGCTGGCCGTCTCGCTGCTCCCCGGCGCTCTGACCGCCCAGGCCGTCGCGGCACCGGGCACCACGAGCCTGCGGCTGAGCGGGCTAGCGGGCGGCGAATGGATCGTGCCCGACGCAGACCGGATCATCCACACTGGAGGTCAGACCATCCACACTGGAGACCCCCCGCAGCGCGCGGCCGGTGATCTGATCATCCGGGCCGACGCGACCGACTTCGCCCGGCTGGTCGCCAACCGCCAATCGCCGCAGACCCTCGCGTACGCCGTCGACGGCGATGCCGAGCTGGCCGTGCGCGTGCTGGCGGCCGCGGCCACGCTGGGATGTGACTGAGCATGCCGGCCGACGAGTCGGATGTGCGGTTGCAGGAACGCCTGGTCAGCGGGGACGACGACGCGCTGGCCGAGGCGTACGACAGCTGGTCGACGCTGGTCTATTCGATCGCCGTGGGCATCACGCACGACCATGCCGGTGCCGAGGACATCACGCAGGACGTCTTCCTGCGCCTGTGGGAGAAGCCGCAGGCGTTCGATCCGGCGCGCGGCGCTCTGCGTACCTGGCTGTGCGTGACCGCACGAGGCCGGTCGCTGGACTGGGTCCGGCGGGCGCAGACTCGGGCGCGGTACCAGTTCACCGCCGCGGTCGCCGTCGGCGCCGTTCCCGAGCCCGACGTGGACGAGTCGCTGATCTGGCAGACGGAAGCGAAGGCCGTACGCGAGGCCGTGCAGGCGCTGCCGGGACCGTTGCAGGACGCCATCCGGCTGGCCTATTACGGCCAGCGAACGTATCGCGACGTGGCCCAGGATCTGGCCATCCCGGAGGGCACGGCCAAGTCACGGCTGCGCCGGGGTCTGGCCACATTGGCCGATCAGCTGGCCGCCGAGGGCATCATCGACCGCTGACCTCAAGCGCCCCAGCCGGCCTGGGCGCCGTCGGCGCGTTCGGTGCAGATCCGCTCGAAGTACCCCGAGCGCTTATACGCCCCGATCGGATCGGGATCCAAACCCATATCCTCCCGCAACTCACGCAGCAGC
>Ga0114129_10000302_pt1 | contig 57340 bp, 55 predicted proteins | sample RhiMetdeltSRZDD1_FD_80071 | JGI IMG/M metagenome (GOLD analysis project Ga0114129, IMG submission 80071) | Populus rhizosphere microbial communities from Tennessee, USA - Rhizosphere MetaG P. deltoides SRZDD1 (version 2) (version 2) | ecosystem: Host-associated > Plants > Roots > Rhizosphere >...
ACTGGTGATTCTCTTCCGCTTGGATCTTACAAAGCCAGGTCAGGAGGTAAGGACCGATAAGCATGGCAAGACAAGAGCCTTAATCTATTTCTCTCTAGGCGTGTTCTTTATTGCCGTGGACCTCTTGACTGAAAAAAGCTACAGGATGGTCTGGATTCTATTTATCGTTCTTGGCCTGTGGGAAGTGACAAACCTTCGTAGACTTCAAAAACGGCACCAGAGTAGAGAAAAGGAATTGCCCAAGTCTGTTAGCTGAAGATTCTCAGGCCACCGTCCTTGATACCCTGGTGACGATGCCGGGATAGGCTATTGTCTGTCCAGATCTGCTAAACTCTCGCGCCACTTTTGCGGAGAGGTGCGAGAGTGGTTGAATCGGGCGGTCTCGAAAACCGTTGTGCTCGTGAGGGCACCGAGGGTTCGAATCCCTCCCTCTCCGCCAGCATTCGCCGACCACCGTCCTCCGCGTCCCCGCGCAAAAAAGAAAAAGCCGAGGCTTTGTAGAGCCTCGGCTTTTCCTGTTCCGCGTTTACCTACTTCGCTTCTGCAACTTTCTCTGCGGTGAGATGCGCTTCCAACAGATGCTTGCCGATCATGGCCGCCATGACCTCTTCCGGCATGGGGGCAAGGGTGATCGGTACATCTTGCTTGTCTTTCCCGCCTTTCAGGATCGTGAACGTGAACGTCGATCCGGGAGTCATTTTCGCCCGAATGGCGCTCAACGTATCCTGATTGGACTCGGCGTACTGAACGCCGTTCACCGCATAAAGGACGTCTCCCGCGACCAAACCGGCCTTTTGAGCCGGGCTGTCCGGTAGGACGCGCGTGATTTGCATGCTGCCTGCGTCATCATTGATTTCGACGCCGATCCAGCCACGATGCTGATACATCTTGGCCATGGCATCCAGACACTCTTGAGTATTGGCCGAAGAACACTTTCCGTATCCGCCGGCCGCCGCGGGACCCGCGGCGAAGGCCACCGTGAGAAGCGCGGTCAGTATCCACCCGAAGCGATGCATTTACGTTACCTCCCAGTAACTTTAGACCCGTGCTGGCAGGGTCGCACTGGCCGAGGGGTCACGACGGAACCAGCCGTACCGCCGGATGGCTAGGGGTGGCCAAGGGGTAGACACATCGAGCGCACTCATTCTGACACAGACGAACGGAAACCGGAAGTGTCGAAATCCAAGCTGGATGCGGATTCGGGGAGGTTCGCGTCCCTTCGTTCCTTGCCCGACTTCCGGCCCTGTGCGACACTACCCGGCCTCAAGAACCGTGGGGATGTAGCTCAGCTGGGAGAGCGCCTCGTTCGCAACGAGGAGGTCGGCGGTTCGATCCCGCTCATCTCCACCATTTCCCCCAAGGTTTTGCCGGAGCAGGGTTTCGAAGGACGGGGTAACCTGTCCGGATGGGGAAAAATAGGTTTCTGGGTCGTGCTAAGCGGGGAGCTAGCGGTGCCCTACATCCGCAATCCGCTAAAGCGGAGCCGAATCCCCGCCCAAGGCTTTCAGTTTGGCGTCCCGACCCGGTTGAAAGGCGTCGAGGGTCAGGTCCGGCGCAATCGAGGCTTGTGAACCCCGTCAGGACCGGAAGGTAGCAGCGGTAAACAAACCCCTCGATGTGCCGCCGGTTCGCCTGGTCTGAGCTCGTAAACCGGGAACGGCCCGAACGGAAATGTCGACGGCGGGTGCACGACCCTCTTCTTCGAGTCGGAGGTGACGCGTGTCCTATCAGGTTCTGGCCCGCAAATATCGGCCCCAGGTCTTCGAAGACATGGTCGGGCAAGAGCACCTGGTCAAGGTCCTGACCAACGCGATCGCTTCGGGACGCGTGGCCCATGCGTATTTGTTTTCCGGCCCGCGCGGCGTCGGAAAAACGACCGCCGCCCGCATCCTGGCCAAGGCCCTCAACTGCGAGCACGGGCCCACGCCCACACCGTGCGATACATGCACGTCGTGTGTGGAGATACGTACCGGGCGCAGCATGGACGTGCTCGAGATCGACGGCGCGTCCAATCGCGGCATCAACGAAGTGCGCGAGCTCCGCGAGAACGTCCGCTTCGCCGCCAGCGGCGGGCGCTCCAAGATCTATATCATCGATGAAGTGCACATGCTGACCCAGGAAGCGTTCAATGCGCTCCTCAAGACGCTCGAGGAGCCGCCGTCTCACGTGGTGTTCGTGTTTGCCACCACCGAACCGTTCAAGCTGCCGAGCACGATCCTTTCCCGCACCCAGCGCTTCGATTTCGCCCGCATTCCGTCGCGCAAGATCGCCGAGCACCTGGGAACCGTGCTGGAAAAGGAAAACGCCGCCTTGAAGAAGGCCAAACAACCCGTCCTCAAGGCTACTCCGGAAGCGCTCGCCTTGATCGCGCGCCGCGCGGAAGGTGGACTTCGAGACGCGCTGTCGCTCCTCGATCAAGTGATCGCGGCCGTAGAGGGACCCATCGATCGCGAAGCGGTGGAGACCTTCCTGGGTCTGGTGGGTGAGGACTTTTATGCCGCGCTCGTGGATAGGCTGGCCGAGCACGATGCCGCGGGTGCGCTCAAGCTCCTCGACGAAACCTATCGGCGCGGGGCGGATCTGCGGGATTTAGCCGAGGGATTGGCCCGCAGCCTCCGCAACTTGCTGTTTCTTCGAGTGGGCGACGATCTCGCTCCTCTGATTGACGCCTCCGAATCCGACCTCGAGCGGCTCCAGGCGTTGGCCAAACGCTTCTCGCGCGAGACCCTTCTGGAGCTCGTGGATCGGGCCGCGCTTCTCGTTCCGGACCTTCGGAAATCCGAGACGCCGCGGCTCACCATGGAGCTCGCGCTGGCCGAAATGGCGGACATGGCGGGGCGGATGCCGATGGGAGAAGCCGTCGAGCGGCTACTCGAGCTCGAGGAACGCCTGGGCGGAGCCGGAAAACCGACGACCCCAACTCCGAAAACCAATCCGCGCACCACCGCTCCGGAACGTTCGGCATCCTCGAGCCATGCTCCGGCCACCGATGCGGCCGGCTTCTGGGCCCAATGCCTGGACGCGGCGCGTCAGAAAAGCTTCCCGCTCGGTGCCAAGCTGGCCCAAGCGATTCCGGTCTCCTTCGATCCCGCGTCGACTCTCGTACTCGGTCCATCTCAGCCCAACCTTCGGAAGCTCTTGCAAGGTTGTCTGGATGAGCCGGAGACCCAAGCCTTCTTGAAGGAGTTCACGGCGAGCCAGGGAATGGCTAACCTTCGGATAGTCCTGGAGGGGGAATCGATCGCGGAGGCGCCTAAGCCCCGCGTGGAAAAGAGCGAAAAAGCGCCGGTTCCGCGAGTCAAAGACGCGGCACCCGCGATCGAAACCTCAAAAGCTTCGGCGCCGGCGGAGGGCGATAGCCGCACCATGGGGCAACTCTTTCAAGATGAGCCCATGCTGCAGAAGGCCCTCGACATGTTCGATGGGGAAGTGATTCCCTGATCGTCTCGATTATTGAAAAGACGTTGATCGAAAAAGAAAAGGAACACGCGTCATGAAAGGTCTCGGCAATCTCGGGAACATGGGCAAGATGATGAAGCAAGCCCAGGAAATGCAGGCGAAGATGCTCAAGGCGCAGGAGGAGCTGGCGACCATGGAGGTCGAAGCGACCGCGGGCGGAGGAGCGGTGACGATTCGGATGAACGGGAAGCAGGACGTGCTCTCGGTCAAGATTCGTCCCGAGGTCGTGAATGCCGAGGACGTCGAGATGTTGGAAGATCTCATGGTGGCAGTGTATCGCGAGGCGAAGAAGAAAGCGGAAGATCTGGCCAAAGAAGAACTGTCCAAGGTCACCGGCGGTATGGATATTCCCGGGCTTTTCTAGCCCGCCCCCAGAAACCCGTTCATGCAATTTCCCAGCCTGGCCGTCGAGAAGCTGGTGGATGAGCTCACCCGGCTTCCCGGGGTGGGGCGAAAGAGCGCGCAACGACTGGCGTTCCATCTCCTCAAGGTGCCCCGCGATGAAGCGCTCTCCTTGGCGGAAGCCATCCGCTCGATCAAGGAAGACGTTCGCTCCTGTTCCGTGTGCGGCAACTTCACCGAGGCAGATCCGTGCCTCATGTGCCGCGATGCGCGGCGGCCTCGTGATGTGCTCTGCGTCGTGGAGCAACCCATGGACGTGCTTGCCGTCGAAGCGAGCGGAGGATTCCGAGGGCAGTATCACGTGCTCCGCGGGGCGCTCAATCCCTTGGAGGGGATCGGTCCGGACGATCTCCGCGCACGCGAGCTGGTGGAGCGCGTGAAAGCGGGGGAGATTCGGGAAATTATTTTGGCCACGAATCCAAACCCTCCCGGCGAAGCCACGGCGCACTTCCTCGCCGACTTGCTCAAACCGTTTCCGGTCAGGGTCTCGCGCATTGCGCGCGGCATTCCCGTGGGCGGCGATCTCGAGTACGCCGATCAGGCGACCTTGGCTCGAGCATTCGAGGGGCGAAAGGACATGGACGAGAGCTCGTGAAGCGCCGCCCGACCGGGCCCGCTCCGTTGGGCCTGCGCCTCGCCGCGACATTGTTCTTGATCGGAGAGGCGGCGCCGGTTGCTCCGGCAACCATGGCCTCTTTCGTCATGCTGCCCGTCATCCATCTGTTCTGGATGGGAAACAATCTCGTCCAGGCCGCCGTGACGCTGGTCGTGATCTGGATCGCGGTCTTGATAAGCACCCGCGCGGAGATCGTCTACGGTCACGATGCCAAGGCGATCGTGATCGACGAAGTGGCGGGGATGCTGGTGACGTTCCTCTTCGTGCCACAGGTAGAGGATCCAAAAGCCCGGATTGCCGCGCTCTTGGCCGGTTTTCTCTTGTTCCGGATCTTCGACGTGCTGAAGCCCTTTCCGGCCGGTCGCGCGCAACGATGGCCGGGAGGTGTGGGCGTGGTGTTCGATGACGTGCTGGCCGCCGTCTACGCGAACGTGCTGCTTCGCATCGGCATCCGTCTGTTCCTGTAACGGCGGATCCGACGCCGTTCTGCGGCTCATAGGGGGAAAATCATGACGCGCACCGCGGCCGTGGCTGGATTTCTGCTGGCCATCGTCCTCTTCCTGGAGGCGGTGCCGTCCGGCTCCCTCTGGTGGGTGGCCGCCGTGCTGCTTCTGGTGGCTGGGGCAGGAACGTTACGTAGGAACACGATCGCCCACCTGAGTCTGTGTGGGCTCGGGCTCATCATTCTCACCCGGGCGTTGCCCGCCTATTTCCGGGCCCACCAACTCTGGCCGTTTCTGGCCATGATCGGCCTAGCCGCCCTGACCTTGGGATTTGGGCTACTCGGTTTTCTTCTCGATCGTTACCGCGTTCCCGGAGACCCCCATTCGACCTTGTGAATTTTGTCACAAAGTGGGGTGACAGGGTGGGGACCGCCAAGTATGATGCGCGCTGTTTTGGGACGAAGCCCTTGGCGCTCGGCGATCCTGCAAACACCTTCCGGCACAACGAGATCGGTCCAGGGGCAGTCCGACCTGGATTTGGCTTATCCATAGGATGTGTGTGTGAGTCTCCCCTCTGGGTGGGGTAAGGTCGGCGTTTCGCGAGGCAAGGGTATGTGTGCCCCGATAGCCGACTGGATTTATAGGTAATCGGAGAGGCTCCCGGCGCATGATCTTCCCCAAGTGGACGAATCGAACGCCGATCCCTGTCGCCATTGGCGGGGGAGTGCTGCTCGTTCTCGTCGTGACCGCGTTCGCGTATTACATCTCCCCGTATTCCACCCAGGTCGGTTACGCGCCGACGCAGCCGGTCCCCTACAGTCACAAGCTCCATGCCGGCGCGCTCGGGATGGATTGCCGCTATTGCCACGTGGCGGTCGAGCGCTCGCCGGTGGCGATGGTTCCCGTCTCCCAGACGTGCATGAACTGTCATAGCGTCATCAAGAAGGACAGCGACAAGCTCGCCCCCATCCGCCAAAGCGTAGAGACGGGGATGCCGGTCGCATGGGTGCGCGTGCATCATGCGCCCGACTTTGTCTACTTCAACCACAGCGTGCACGTGAATGCCGGCGTGGGCTGCGAGAGCTGCCACGGCCGCATCGATCAAATGGAAGTGGTGCGTCAAGCCAAGCCGCTCAACATGGCTTGGTGTTTGGATTGTCATCGCGCACCGGAGAAGTATGTACGACCGCCGGAGTTCGTGACCGCGATGGGATACGTACCGGCAGGAAACCAGCTCGATCTGGGCCGCCAGCTCGTGAAGGCGAGAAACATTCATCCACCCACGGATTGCGGGGGGTGTCATCGATGAAAGAGGAGCGGGTGGAAGATCAGAGCCGACCCCAGTGGCGGAGCCTCGACGAGCTCACCGGATCGCCGGAATACCGGCAGTATGCGGAAACGGAGTTCCCGGACTTCTTCGAGGAGACCTTCGATTTCCCACCCGATGCGGAAAACGCGGCGCTGTCCCGCCGTTCCTTCCTGGGCGTCATGGGCGCCACCCTTGCCCTCACCGGGTTGGCCGGTTGCCAGAGGCCTTTGGCCAAGATCCTTCCGTACTCGAAGCTTCCCGAAGATCTGCTTCCCGGAGTGCCGCAAACCTACGCGACCGTGATGCCGTTTCGGGGGATGGGCGAAGGGATCCTCGTCACCAGTAATGAAGGGCGTCCGACCAAGATCGAAGGCAACCCGGATCATCCTTCGAGTCTCGGCGCCACGCACGGGTTCGCTCAGGCCTCCATTCTGGAGCTCTACGATCCCGATCGATCGCAACTTCCCATGGAAGGCGGCGCGGCGCGCACCTGGGATGAGTTCAATACCTGGCTCACTCCCAAACTGAGCGCACTCCGGGCGGTGGGCGGTCGTGGCCTCGCATTTCTGTCCCTGCCTACTGCGTCTCCTGTGCTCCGCGCCAAACGCACCGAAATCCTCTCCGCTTTCCCCAACGCCCGCTGGGTGGATTACGAACCGGTGAATCGCGACAACGCGATCGAGGGAAGCCGTATTGCCTTGGGCCGTCCCACGCGCCAGCTGATCGCGTTCGATCAAGCCGACGTGATCGTGTCCTTGGATTCGGATTTTCTTTTCGTCGAACCGAACTCGGTCCGCCACGCAAAGGATTACGCGCATCGCCGCCGTGTGGCTTCCGAACGGGACACCATGAACCGGCTCTACATGGTGGAGACCGTGTTCTCGATCACGGGATCGATGGCCGATCACCGGCTGCGCATTGCTCCGAGTCAGGTGGGCGAGGTTGCGCGCGCGCTGGCCTTCTCGCTGAGTGCGAACCACAACACGTACCTGGGCGGCCAGACCTGGGCCGCGGTAAGGCTGTCCGATCCCGTCCTGGCTTTCGTGGAACGAATGGCGCATGACTTGGCCGAACATCGCGGCCGTTCGATCGTGATCGCGGGAGCGACGCAGCCACCCGAAGTGCACGCGTTGGCGATGGCGCTCAATCATGCGCTGGGCAACGTCGGTCCGGTGGTGCGCTACACCGGCGAACCCTATCCCGGTGAACAGAGACAGGGGATAGCCGGTCTCGCCCACTCCATGGACACCGGGGAAGTGAACTTCTTGGTCGTGCTGGGCGGAAACCCGGTCTACAACGCTCCCGCCGACATCGATTTCACCGCCAAGATGCGCAAGGTCCCCGACGTCGTTTGCCTCGGTCTCTATCACGACGAGTCGTCGGAAAAAGCCAGCTGGCATCTCCCCGAAACGCATTTCCTCGAAACGTGGGGAGACGGGGAAGCGTGGGACGGTACACGCAGCATTCAACAGCCGCTCATAGCGCCCATGTACCAGGGGAAGAGCGAGCTCGAGGTTCTCTCGCTCTTTCTCGGACGTCCGGCGGATGCTCATGCGCTCGTCCAGGAGCAGTATGGCCGGGAATGGGGTGTGTTCTCGGCCTCACGCTGGGATCGCGCACTCAACGATGGCGTCGTTCCCGCGGGCACAGCCTTCGCCGAAGTCGTGGCCACACCGGATATGAGTGGGACATCCGCGGCATGGTCCCGGCGAGCGCCCGCGCCGGCCAACGGACTCGAGGTGCTCTTCCGCCCCGATTACTCGGTTTGGGACGGTCGCTTCGCCAACAACTCCTGGATGCAAGAGCTGCCCGATCCCATGACGAAGATCGTCTGGGATAACGCGGCGCTCATGTCCTTGAAGACGGCGAAATCTCTGGGGGTCAAAGACGGAGACTTGGTTTCGGTCAGCGTCGCCAACCGGGAGATGGAGATTGCGGCGTGTGTCGTTCCCGGGATGGCCGACGGCTCGGTCGTGCTTCCGTTGGGTTATGGAAGAACGCGCGCGGGGCGAGTGGGGAATGGAGTCGGGTTCAACACCTATGCCCTTCGAACCACCACGGGGATGGATATTGCCCCGGCCACGGTCAAGGCGGGCGCGGGCCACTACTCGCTCGTGCGCACGCAGGACCATCAAGCCCTCGAGGGGCGGCCGCTCGTTCGGGAAGGCACGGTCGAGGAGTACCGCAAGAACCCCGAGTTCGCCCGGGAAATGAACGAAGCTCCTCCGCCCATCTCGCTTTACACCAACAAAGAATACGACTTCACCAAGCCTCCGCAGTGGGGCATGTCCATCGATCTCAACACCTGCATCGGCTGTAACGCCTGCGCGATTGCGTGCCAGTCCGAGAACAACGTGCCCACGGTAGGCAAGAAGCAGGTGAAGAAGAATCGCGAGATGCACTGGATCCGCATCGATCGTTACTACGTGGGCGACGTCGAGGACGCGGAGGCCGTGCATCAGCCGATTCCATGCATGCAGTGCGAGAACGCGCCCTGTGAGAACGTGTGCCCGGTCAACGCCACCAACCACAGCGCCGACGGTCTCAACCAGATGGTTTACAACCGCTGCATCGGGACGCGGTACTGCCTCAACAACTGCCCGTACAAAGTACGGCGATTCAACTTCTTGGCCTGGCGCAAGGATCAGCCCGAAGTGATCAAGATGGCCATGAATCCGGACGTCACCGTGCGCATGCGCGGGGTGATGGAGAAGTGCACCTATTGCGTGCAGCGGATCAACCGCAAGCGGATCGAGGCCAAGAACGCGCAACGGGAGTTGAAGGACGGCGAGATCGTGACCGCTTGCCAGCAGGCGTGTCCCACCGAGGCGATCGTCTTCGGCGACCTCAAGGACGCGGAGAGCCGGGTCGCCAAGCTCAAGGCTCAGGAACGCAGCTATACCTTGTTGGAAGAACTCAATACCCAACCCCGGACGTTCTATCTCGCTCGCTTGCGCAATCCCAATCTCGAGATGGAGAAAGCCTGATGTCGACCGCGACCATGCCTCCCGAGCCCCGGGAACTGGTGCCGGACGATCCGCGCCGCCGCCTCACCCTCGTCCATGGCGGCCACAGTTTCGCCGACATCACGCGCATGGTCTGTGCGCCGGTCGAGGAGCCGGCCCCGCGTGGGTGGTGGATCGGTTTCGGGATCGCGTTCGCCTGCCTGGGGTTGTTTGTGGCCATGGTCGTGTACCTGGTCCTGGTCGGCATTGGAATCTGGGGACTCAATAACCCGCAGGCGTGGGGGTTCGACACCACGAACTTCGTGTGGTGGGTCGGTATCGGGCACGCCGGCACGCTCATCAGCGCGATTCTCTATTTGTTCCGGCAGAAGTGGCGGACCGCGATCAACCGGTTCGCGGAAGCGATGACCATTTTCGCGGTTATTTGCGCGCTCATGTTTCCCACGATTCACGTGGGGCGCATCTGGATGCTCTGGATGGCCCTCCCCATTCCCAACTGGGAGTCGGTCTGGCCCCAGTTCAGAAGCCCACTCCTTTGGGACGTGTTCGCGGTCGGCACCTACTTCACCGTGTCGCTCATCTTCTGGTACATGGGGCTCATTCCCGATCTCGCTACGCTGCGTGATCGGGCGAAGAGCAAGATCCGCTGGCTCGTCTACGGAATCCTGGCCATGGGCTGGCGCGGTTCGGCCAGGCACTGGAGCAATTACGAGAAGGCCTATCTCATCCTGGCCGGCATCTCGACCCCGCTCGTGCTCTCCGTGCACTCGATCGTGAGCTTCGACTTCGCGGTCTCGATCATTCCGGGATGGCACACCACGATCTTCCCGCCCTACTTCGTCGCCGGTGCCATTTTTTCGGGATTCGCGATGGTGATGACGCTCGCTATCGTGGCCCGCCGCGCCTTCCGGCTCACCGACATAATCACGATCGACCATCTCGACAACATGAACAAAATCATGCTCGTGACCGGGATGATGGTCGGTTACGCCTACTTGATGGAGTTCTTCATCTCGTGGTACAGCGGAAACCGCTACGAGATGTTCACGTTCGTGAATCGGGCCTTTGGTCCCTACGCGTGGGCCTACTGGATCATGATCACCTGTAACGTGCTCGTGCCGCAGATCTTCTGGTTCCGCCGAAACCGCCGTTCGATACCGGTCATGTTCGTCGCATCCATCCTCATCAACGTGGGGATGTGGTTCGAGCGTTTCGTCATCATCATGAGCCTGTCCCGGGACTTTCTGCCCTCCTCCTGGGGTTACTACAAACCGACCTGGGTTGAGATCTGCACCTTGATTGGATCCCTGGGCCTTTTCTTCACCTTCTTCTTCCTCTTCCTTCGCTTCTTGCCCATGGTGGCCATGGCGGAGATTAAGAACGTCCTGCCCCAGGCCGACGCCCACGGACACGGCCAGGGTGGTGTGCCGGCTGGAGAACCCGCATGAGCGAGAAATCCGCGGCACGCCCCTCCGCTCCATCGCCACCCTATGGCGTGATGGCCGAATTCGTCACGCCGGCCGACCTCATGCGGGCGACCGGACGATTGCGGGCACGCGGGTACACGAAGATCGAGGCCTACTCTCCCTTTCCCATTCATGGCCTCGACCGTGCGCTGGGCCACGGTGGATCGAAAGTGCCCTGGATCGTGCTCGGCGGTGCGGTTCTGGGGGCATCGAGCGGTCTCGCGCTTCAGTGGTGGACGAGCGCGGTCAGCTATCCCATTCGTGTGGGCGGCAAGCCGTTTTTCAGCGTGCCCGCCTTCGTACCCATCACCTTCGAGCTGGGCGTCCTTTTCTCGGCGTTCGCCGCGCTCCTGGGGATGCTGGCCCTCAATCGCTTGCCCCAGCCCTATCACCCCGTGTTCAACCACAGCCGCTTTCATCGCGTTACCGACGATCGGTTCTTTCTCGCCGTGGAGGCAGGGGATCCCATGTTCAACGTCGAACGCGCGGAGCACGACCTGTCCGACGCGGGCGGTCTCAACATCGAGGTGCTCCAGGCATGAGGCTCGCTCGATCCTTGGCCGCGTTGGCTCTGTTCTTTTTGCCGGCTGCGTTGGGGTGCTCCCGCGGTCAGCCGCGGGAACACCGCCCGACCGTGATCATTCCCGACATGGAGTTTCAGCCCAAGTACAAGGCGCAGTCGGCCTCGCCGCTCTTTCCCGACGGTCGGGCGATGCGCACGCCGCCGGCCGGCACGGTGGCCCGGGGAACCCTGAAAGAGGACCCCGGTTACTTCCAGGGCAAAGTGGGAGACGTGTTCCTGGCTCACAATCCGCGGCCCATGACCATGGAGCTTCTCAAGCGAGGTCAGAATCGCTTCAACATCTACTGCTCGCCCTGTCACGATCGGACGGGGGGCGGTAAGGGAATCGTAATCGGGTATGGTCTCGTGCCCCCGCCGTCTTTTCACGATGACAAGGTTCTTGCCTTCGCCGACGGTTACATCATGAACGTGATCACGAACGGCGTGCGCACGATGCCGTCATACGGGGCTCAGATTCCCCCCGATGACCGCTGGGCGATCATTGCCTATCTCCGCACCCTCGAACGGAGTCAGCGGGCGAGCCTCGCCGACGTGCCCTCCGATCATCGGCAGGATCTCAAATAATGGCTCACGCAACGGCGCTTCAGGATCCCATCGAGGTTCCGGCCGGCGGATGGCCGCGGGCGCGACGCATCGCGGACGGGATCGCCGCGGTCGGACTTCTATTGTCCCTGATCGGGTTCGTGGTCGATCGGCCCCAGTTCTACTACTCCTGGTTGGTCGGTTATGTCTTCGTGTTGACCGTGGTGCTCGGAACGCTGCTCTTCGTGATGTTTCAGCACGTCACCCGAGCGGGCTGGAGCGTGGCCGTCCGGCGGCTGGCCGAGGTGTCGGCGTCGGTCATCCCGTATCTGGCCATCCTGTTTCTTCCCGTCTTGCTGGGATTGGCCGCGATTTATCCGTGGGCCCGGCCTGGAGCGCTGGAAGACCCGTTGATCCGGTACAAGCACGCCTATTTGAACCTGCCCTTCTTTCTCATTCGGGCCGTCATTTACTTCGGGATTTGGACGTTCCTGTCGCGGTATTTTTTGCGACGCTCGTTGTTCCAGGACACGAGCAAAGACTTCCGGATCACCGTGGATATGCAGCGTCGCGCTGCGCCCGGCATCATCCTCCACGGGTTCGCCTTGACCTTCATGGCGTTCGACTGGCTCATGTCGGGCGACCCGCACTGGTACTCGACGATTTTCGGCGTCTACATTTTCGCCGGGAACACGCTCGCCGCGTTCGCCTTCTTGACCCTGGTCGCGATCACCCTGGGTCATGGCGGATGGCTCCGCCACACCGTTCGCGTGGATCACTACCAGGATCTCGGCCGGTTCATGTTCGCCTTCTCCGTTTTCTGGGCCTACATCGCGTTCTCGCAGTTCTTTCTCATCTGGTATGGCAACATGCCTGAGGAGACGGAGTGGTACTTCCTTCGCACGACCGGTTCCTGGAGGCCCTTCAGTTATTTTCTGGCCGCCGGGCACTTCGCGGTACCGTTCGTGTTGCTCATGCCGCGCTGGACGAAGCGGCGGCCCCGTATCGTGGCGGCGCTGGCGGTCTGGATTCTTCTCATGCACTACCTCGACATGTACTGGATCGTGATGCCGAGGCTTCACGTCGATGGGTTTAGCCCGAGCTGGCTCGATCTCGTCACCGTAATCGGAATCGGTGGGGTGTTCCTGTCCCTCTTCATCCGCCGGTTGGCCGCCCATGCACTCATTCCGGTGGGGGATCCGCGTCTGCCGGAATCACTGGCTCTGGAGCACCTGTACTGATGGCGACCGACGAATACCACCCGATGGAGGGGCACCCCCTTCCCCCGGACCACCCGGAACAGGTCAAGGTGATCTTCCTCTGGGGGGTCACGACGTTGATCATTCTGGGCATCATGCTCGTGTGGCTTCGCAGTTATTTCTTCGTGGTACGTAACGAGACCATCCAACACAACTATCTCTCCGCTCCCAACCCAAAGATCGACGAGCTGCACGCGCGTGAAAATGCGCTCCTCACCTCCTATGGCTGGGTCAACCGGGAGAAGGGGATCGTGCACATCCCGATCGATCAGGCGATGGAGCTCATGGTGCGCGAATCACCGCATGGCGCCGGCACCCAGCCGGCGCCCGGCTCCGGGCCTTCGGGGACGCGCCCGTGAAGCAGCTTTGGCTCGCCCTCCTTTTGGTTCCGAGATTGGCGTTCGCCCAAGGCGCGCCGTTTCGGTCCGGTGCGGAGACCCCCGGCACCGCCAACGATCTCCCTCAGGAGCTCGAGGGGATCGATATCCAGGATCACAGTGGCACGATCGTGCCCGCCGACATTGTGCTTACGGACGAATCGGGAACGGCAGTTCACTTCGGAGATTTTCTGGGCCATGGACGCCCGGTCGCGGTGCAGCTGGCCTATTTCCAATGCCCGATGTTGTGCACGCTCGTTCTCAATGCATTCGTGAGCGGGGCCAAGCCGCTCACCTGGGTTCCGGGCCGGGACTACGATGTGGTCACGGTGAGTTTCGATCCGCGTGATACACCGGAGGTGGCCAGGGCCAAGAAAGCGACCTACGTCGCCTCGCTCGGGAAACCGGGGAGCGAGGCGGGCTGGCATTTCCTGACCGGAACCGAACCCGAAATCAAACGCCTCGCCGATGCGCTGGGGTTCGGATATCGATGGGTACCGGATCGCAAGGAATTCGCTCACGCCGCCGGCATGTTCGTGCTCACCCCCCAAGGCAAGGTGAGCCGGACTCTCTACGGCGTCGAGTTCCCCGCCAAGGATCTGCGTTTGAGTCTGGTCGAAGCGGGGGAGGGTAAGCTTGGCTCTCCGTTCGACAAGCTGCTTCTCTATTGCTTTCAGTACGATGCAAAGACCCACAAGTATGCGATGGTGGCCATGAACGCAATGAAGGTAGGTGGGCTCTTCACCATGTTGGCCTTGGGAGGGTTCCTGACCATTCTGTGGTCCCGGGAACGCCACCGTCCTCGCCATGCGGTCTGACGCCATGCACGCGGGAACGCGGCCAGATCCAGTTCTCCAAAGGGCTGCTAGGATATGAAAGACGCCACGATTCAGATGCCGCCCCAGGCCTCCACGGTGGCCCCGCACATTGACAATCTCTACTACTTCATCTTCTGGGGATGTACGTTTTTCTTCCTGTTGATCGTTGGCTTCACGCTTTACTTCCTGATCCGGTACCGGCGGACCAAGACCGACCGCATGGAGAAGGCGTTCCACAACACCCCTCTCGAGATCACCTGGACGGTCGTGCCCACTATCTTGGTGATGATCGTGTTCGTGTGGGGATTTCGAGGGTACATGGATCTGTCCGTGGCTCCGGGGAACGCGATCGATTACTACGTGACCGGAAAGAAGTGGCTCTGGCAAATCACCGATCCGAACGGTTCGGTGAGCATCAACGAGATGACCGTTCCGCTCAACCAACCGGTCAAGATCATCCTCAGGTCCGAGGACCTCATTCACAGCTTTTATGTGCCGGCTTTCCGGGTGAAACAAGACGCCATTCCGAACCGGTACCAAACGCTCTGGTTCGAGGCCACCATGCCCGGGGATTTCGACATCTTCTGCACCGAATACTGCGGCGCCGGACACTCCGGGATGTTGGGGAAGGTGCACGTGCTGACGCCGGACAAGTGGGCGGAGTATCAGAAAGCCACCGGAGGGCGGCCCGCCAACATGCCGCTCGAGGCGTGGGGAGCCAAGCTTTACGCGAGCAAGGCGTGCATCACCTGCCACTCGCTGGACGGCTCGAAGAAGACCGGGCCGTCCTTCAAGGGCGTGTTCGGGCACCCGGTCACCCTCAAGGACGGCGCCAGCCAGGTGGCGGACGAAGACTACATCCGGAGATCGATCATGCAACCGGGAGCCCAGGTCGTGGCGGGATTCGATCCGGTCATGCCGGTGTTCGCGGGCTCCTTGAGCGATGACGATATTGACGCCCTGGTGGCGTTCATCAAGAAGCAGCAATAGTGAATTGCATGCGACGTAACCTAGGGACGCGGGCGGAGGAGTAACGCGTATGGCTACGCAAACCTTGGACGCCCATCGGCCGGCCTCGGTCAGTTATCTGGACGCGGCCAAAGGCTGGAAATCCTGGGCTTACACGCTCGATCACAAGCGAATCGGAATCATGTACTTGATTTCCGTCTCGCTCGCCCTTTTGGTGGGCGGGCTTTTCGCCATGCTGATCCGGATCGAGCTCTTCGAACCCGGCAAGACGATCATGACCGCGGAGACCTACAACAAGGTCTTCACGCTCCACGGCATCATCATGGTCTTTCTGTTCATCATTCCATCCATTCCGGCCGCCCTGGGGAATTTCTTCCTGCCCATCATGATCGGGGCCAAGGACGTCGCGTTTCCACGACTCAACATCGCCAGCTATTACCTCTGGGTGACCGGGGCCGTGTTCACGCTGGCCGCGATCCTGATCAATGGCATCGACACCGGGTGGACGTTCTATACCCCTTACAGCGTTCAGACCCACACCTCGGTCATCTGGATGGGCCTGGGCATCTTCATTCTGGGGTTCTCCTCCATTTTCACCGGGCTCAACTTCCTGGTCACCATGCACAAGCTCCGCATGCCGGGTTTGGGCTGGTTCGACATGCCGCTCTTCCTGTGGGCCATTTACGGCACCGCGCTCATCCAGGTCCTCGCCACGCCGGTGATCGGGATCACGACGCTCCTTCTGATCGCGGAACGGACCATGCACATCGGTATCTTCGACCCCGCAATGGGCGGGGACCCGGTGCTCTTCCAGCACTTCTTCTGGTTCTACTCCCACCCCGCCGTGTACATCATGATTCTGCCCGGGATGGGGATCATCAGCGAGGTGATCACCACTTTCGCCCGCCGTCACGTGTTCGGTTATCGATTCATCGCGTTTTCCTCGATCGCGATTGCGGTGCTCGGATTCCTGGTCTGGGGCCACCACATGTTCGTGAGCGGGCAGTCCGAAGTGGCGACGATGGTCTTTTCTTTCCTCACCTTCTTTGTCGCCATTCCATCCGCGATCAAGGTGTTCAACTGGACCACCACCATGTATCGAGGGCAGATCGCGCTCGATACGCCGATGCTCTACGCGCTCTCCTTCTTGTTCCTGTTCTCGATCGGGGGGCTCACCGGGATTTTTCTTGGCGCGTTATCGGTGGACGTGCATCTCACCGACACGTACTTCGTGGTCGCGCACTTCCACTACGTGATGATGGGCGGGACGGTGATGGCGTTTTTGGCCGGGCTCCATTACTGGTGGCCCAAGATGACCGGACGTATGTACAACGAAAAGTTGGGTCGGCTCGGGGCCGTGCTGATATTCGTCGGATTCAACGTGACCTTCCTCACCCAGTTCGTGCTCGGTTCCCAAGGCATGCCGCGGCGGTACTACGACTATCTTCCCAAGTACACGCCGCTGCACCAGATGTCGTCGTTCGGGGCCTGGCTCTTGGGGGCGACGTTCCTCATGATGACGATTTACTTCATTCAATCGCTTCGCTCGGGGGCCAAGGCTCCCGACAATCCCTGGGGATCCATGGGATTCGAGTGGCGCACTCCGTCGCCGCCGCCCGTGGAGAACTACGAAACACTTCCGGACCTGTCGCTGGGGCCTTACGACTACGGCAAGGTGTACGGCCATAAGCCAACCGCGGAAGCAAAGGCGTAACGCGCACAAAGGGAGTCAGAGGGTTATGAGCGACGTCACGGCCGAAGGCGGCTTGCCCGAAAAAAAGAAGTGGCAACACCACGTCGGGCATCACTTCGCCGACGCTGAAAACGAGTTCACCGCGAACAAGTTCGGATTCTGGCTCTTCCTGGCCACCGAAATCCTTCTCTTCGGCGGATTGTTCGTGGCCTACGTGGTGTTCCGAAGCACGTATCCCATGACCTTCCATGAGGCCCACGAGCACCTGAGCAAGCCAATGGGCGCCATCAACACCGTGGTACTGATCTGCTCCAGTTTCACCATGGCCATGGCGGTGCGGGCCTCCCAAACCAATCAGCACCGCCGGCTCATTTGGCTCTTGGTGGTCACGCTCCTGTGTGCGTTCACCTTCTTGGTCATCAAGTTCTTCGAGTACAAGGCCAAGATCGAGCACGGCTATCTTCCCGGTTACTGGTACACGCCGCATTTGCCTACCGACCCGGCCAACGGAAACTTGTTCTTCGGACTCTATTTCGTGATGACCGGATTGCACGGATTGCACGTGCTGGGCGGCATCGTGGCCATCAGCTGGATCCTGGTGAAGGCCAAGAAGCGGCAATTCTCCAGCGAGTGGTATACCCCGGTCGAGCTGGTGGGGATGTACTGGCACTTGGTCGATCTCATCTGGATTTATCTCTTCCCTCTCTTCTACTTGATTGGATAGCCGCGCATGAGTCATGACACCGCCCAAGCTCACGAATCCGGGGGACGCAAGCATCATCCCCATGTGCTGCCGGTTCGCATGTATGCCGGGGTATGGCTGGCCCTTCTCGTTCTGACATTCATCACCGTGAAGGTGTCCTACTTCAATTTCGGGATCATGAATCTGGTCGTGGCCATGGGCGTGGCGACCTTGAAGGCCAGTCTCGTCGTGCTCTTCTTCATGCACCTCAAGTACGACGAGAAGTTCAACGCCATCATTTTTGCCGGATCGCTCACCTTCCTCACCATCTTCTTCGTGCTGACCCTGGCCGACACCATGGAGCGCGGCAAGGTGGATCCGTTGGAAGCGCACGAGCTCGTGCCGGTGCCGGCGCGCCCCGAGCTCATCGATCGAAAGACCGTGCACGTGGATGAGAAGAGCCCGCTCGTGCCCGGCGCGCACGGGTTGCAGGTGCCCGCGACCGGCGAGGGCTTGGCCGCCCCCACCCCGGCCGACAGTGCCGCCATGCGCGGTGCCACGGGTGGGGCAGTGGAGAGCACGAAGGCACCCGGAGAAAGCACCAAGGCCCCAGGAGGACACTGATGGGGGAGGAACCGGCATGAACGCCGAGATCCTCACCGTTGGCTCTGAGATCCTGGCGGGGGACATTCTGGATACGAATGGGCGGGACATCGCCCAGGCCTTGGCCGGCCTGGGCCTTTTGGTATCCCGTCGGGTCTCGGTTTCCGACCACATCGACGCAATTTCTGAAGCAGTGGTGAATGCGTTGGCCCGAGCCGAGGTACTCGTTGTTACCGGAGGCTTGGGGCCCACCCCCGATGACCTCACCCGGGAAGGCGTAGCCCGGGCCTTGGGAGTAGGGCTTCACCTCCGGCATGAGCTTGTCGAGCCCTTGCGCCAACGCTTCCGCACCTTTGGTTTTCGGGAGATGGCGGATACGAACCTCGTCCAGCTCACCCTTCCCGAAGGTTCCCAGCCCATCGACAACCCGATCGGCACCGCTCCCGGATTCCGCATCGAGCACCAAGGTCGCGTGTTGTTTTCCCTGCCCGGGATCCCTCGCGAGATGAAGGTCATGCTTAAGGACAGCGTCTTACCCTGGCTCATGCAGCACCGGCCGGTGGCGCCTCTCCTCGTTCAGACCCTCCGGACGATCGGCATCGGGGAATCGGATCTCGTGCAACGCTACGGGCATGTTTTCTCCGATTTTTCGAATGTGGATGTTGGCTTTTATCCGCAACTTCCGGGCGTTGACCTCAAGCTCTCCTCGAAGTCTCTGGCGGATCTAGAGCAGGCGGAAAATGCCTTACGAGCGGTTCTTGGGTCGTACATCTATGGCGTAGAGGAAGAGCCGCTGGCGGGGACGGTGGGGCAACTTCTCGTGGGACAAGGTTGGCGTGTGGGCACCGCGGAATCGTGTACGGGGGGACGCATCGCCGCGCTTTTGACCTCCGTGCCCGGCTCGAGCCGCTACTTCGATCGCGCGGTAGTGAGCTACTCCGATCGCGCGAAAACGGAACTCCTCGGGGTCGCGCCCGAGCTGATCGAGACCCACGGCGCGGTGAGCGAGCCGGTTGCGCGCGCGATGGCAGAGGGTCTTAGAGAGCGGAGTCGCATCGAGGCCGTCATTGCGGTGACCGGCATCGCGGGACCAGATGGCGGCACGGCCGAAAAGCCGGTGGGTCTGGTGTGGAGCGCCATCGCCGTGCCGGGAGAGACGCGGGTCTGGCGCTCCATGCACGGCGGCACGCGCGACATGATCGTCACTCGCTCCGCCAATGTGAACGTGAACCGGTTGCGGTTGTTGTTGCTCGGCGAAACGGAGATCCCGTGAGCCCTCGGGAGTATCCGGCCAAGCCGTATCACTCCGGACAGAGTGCGGCGAAACGGGCCCGTTCCTCTTTGGATCTCGTGCGTTCGTTCGTGGCGGTGTTTCCACCGGCGAATGTTCTCGACGCGGTTTTGGAATTGCAGCGATCGCTGGGAGTGATGCTGCCGGGCGTGCGATGGGTGGCCCCCGCGAATCTTCACTTCACGCTGCGCTTTTTCGGAGATCTCGATGCGGACGCTCGAGCGCGGGCGGCCACGGTGTTGGACGAGGTCGCGCGCGAACGCGCGTCGTTCGAGGTGGATCTCCACGGCGTGGGCGTGTTCTCGAGTTGGAAGCACCCCCGCGTGGTGTGGGTCGGCTGTGGAGAGGGAAGCGACGCCTTCGCAGAGCTGGGGCGCGGGTTGGAGTTCGGATTCCGGGAGGCGCGCCTGGGGAAAGCCGACAAACCGTTCAAGCCGCATTTGACCTTGGGGCGCTGGAGAGACTTCGGCGCGGTCATCCCCGAATCCTCGGTGGCGGCGTGCCAGAAAATCGGATCCTTGGGGCGATTCAGGGTGGAGGAAGTGGGCCTCATCGAGAGCAAGCTCTCCCCCAAGGGGTCCACCTACGTTCCATTGCATCGAGCGCGGCTAGCCTGATCATCCCTTCTTCTTGCCGGGCATGAGCTTGTCCGATTTCGGAAACTCGGTTTCATCCCGCCCCGTATGGCCGGGAAATGAAAACCAAACCTGTCTGCTCCATCCTTCCCCCGTACATTCTCGAACGTTTGGCCCGCTCTTCGGATCCTGAGATTCGCCGGCGCGCCCGGCGCGCGCTGGCTCAAGCCGAAGGCTATCGGGCCGCCCGAGCCGCCCCGGTCTTGGCCCCGGCTCCGGCGCGACCGCCGCGCGGCAAACGCCGGGCCGTGTACGATGCCGGCGGGCACGCGCATTTGCCGGGAAGACTCGTTCGATCGGAAGCGCAAGATCCGGTTCTTGATGTTGCGGTGAACGAAGCCTATGACCATTCCGGGACCACCTACGATTTCTTTGCCAAGATCTTTGGCCGAAACTCCCTGGACGACGAGGGAATGAAGCTCGTGTCCTCCGTGCACGTGGGCGACGAAGACGGAGAGCCGCTTACGAATGCCTTCTGGAACGGGGAGCAAATGGCGTATGGAGACGGGGACGGCCGCATCTTCAAGCGATTCACGCGATCCCTGGACGTGGTGGGGCACGAGCTCACTCACGGCGTGGAATCGTTCACCAGCAACTTGTTGTACCAGGGCCAGTCCGGCGCACTGAACGAGCACTTCGCCGATGTGTTCGGCATTCTGGTGCGACAATGGAAGCGGGGAGAACCGGCCGCCGAAGCCTCATGGGTTCTCGGCGAGGAGATTCTCGTTCCCGCGCCCACCCGCCGGGGTATCCGCGACATGGAAAAGCCGGGAACCGCATTCGTGAACGATCCCTATCTCGGCACCGATCCCCAGCCCGCCCACGTGAAGGATTACTACACGGGGAAGCTGGACAAGGGGGGCGTGCATCTCAATTCCGGCATTCCCAATCGGGCGTTTGCGTTGACGGCGAAAGCCCTCGGAGGGCGTGCGTGGGAGGTTGCGGGGCGAATCTGGTACGACGCGCTCCTGCAGCTGTCGCCCTTGGCGAGCTTTCTCGATTGCGCCCGCGTAACGTTGGGTCTGGCGCGACTTCACGGCGACGTGACGCAAAGGGCCGTGCGCCAGGGTTGGGCGGCGGTCGGGATCGCGGTGTAAGGCGATGCAGGTGAGCTTTCGCCAGTCGGGTGGCGCGACCGGGTTCTTGCGTGGGGTCGATCTGGATACATCCGTGCTCGAATCGGCCGTGGCGGATCGTTTGGAACGGCTGGTCGTGGCGAGCGGGATACACGGGCAGATCGAGCGCTTTTCCCCCAAGGAACGCGATCTGCGCCAGTACGAGATCGTGATTCGAAACGAAGGCCGCGTGGCGTCCTTGAGTTGCGACGATCGCACCGTGCCCAAAAACGCGCGCCCCTTGCTCCGTTTTCTCGACGCGCACGCAGGACCGTTGAGGCGGCCATGACCCTGTGGATGTTGCTCGGAGCGGTGTTTGTAGCGGGAGCCTTGGGTGGGATCGTGAACGCGCTCACCACCGAGAACGGGTTCGTGTTGCCGCGACGGTTACTGGTGAACGGGGTATGGGTGTGGCGGCCCGGATTTTTGCTCAACGTGTTCGTGGGCGGAATCGCGGGAGCGGTCTCGTGGGGACTCTACGGCCCCTTCGCGACGCGTTACGTGATCGGCGGCCCCGGGGGGGATGCCGAGCTTGGTTTGACGTTGACTGCGCTCGCCGGCGCAGTCCTGGTGGGCGTGGCCGGCGCGCGGTGGCTGACCAGTGAGGCGGAGAAGAAGGTGTTGCGAGCCTACACGGCCGCCAGATAGAGGTTCTCCCGCCTTAGAGCCGGCGTGTTACCTCAATCCTTCGCCTGCAAATACTTCAGTCTCTTTTATCATTTCCAGGGTCGTGACCACATGGTCGAAGCGAAGCCGTTTCTCGACTCCCGTGCCCGGAGCCATCCCGGAGTCTATCGTGATGTATGGCCAACTCAAGAAGGTGCTTGCGGCAATTGCGCAGGTGCGACCATCGGGATCCTGCAGAACGGCTCCATTCGTGTGAATGACAACCGTTATCGGCCCAGGGATAGGCGACGATCCGACATTTTTAGCGCTCATCGAGGTGACATATAGTTTTGAGACCGGATCGAATTCGATCTCAGAGTAGGTGATTGCGACGGAACCCGAGACGTTCATGGGAAGATCGGAAGCATTCGTAAGAAACCGCCCGCAGGCAAATTGCATCAATGCATCCTTTGCCGGGGGGTTGTTCACGAAGGCCAAGTTCATTGCGTCAATGACACCCCGCGGATCTGTCGTCCCGGCAAGCATGGCTTCAAAGCAAGAGGTTTCCGTGCCGGCCGTGCTGAGAAGAGAAAAGGAAATGAATCCACGAACGACGCCACCACTCGTCACCTGAGGTAGCATCCCCACTCTCCTGATTATTTCCTTAACCTCGGCCGGGGAGATGGTAAATCGATAAGGATCACTGTCCCCTCCATATCCGTACCCCTCCCTGTGAAACGGACCGAATTTGGTCATGTCCGCTTCCTTGGGGCTGAATACGAGGCTCACGTGGCCCAAAACAACAGAAGAGAGCTTGATTACGACGCTGTTCAGGTCGTCTTCAGTCAGATCCTGAAAACGTGAATATGGGGATAACAAACCTTTGCACGGGTCAAATCCTGCTTGAGATCCGAAACCGGCTCTGCCCGCCTTGGTAGGATCGAGATTCCAAGCTCTACCCACGCAAGTCGAGACCTTGTATTCACCGGAAGAAGGATTCGGAATCAACTGGATTGAGTCATCTGCATAGGCCCAGGAATAAAAGCATCCAATGACGGCCGTGACCCCGTTATCTAGGTCACCCGGGGTGGGAGTCTCCTGACAGGTATTCCAGGTTATGACATTCCCCGTTCCTGAGGCGGGCCAGGTGTCGTCCCTGGACTCGATTCCATCCGCGCACAGAGTCCAATCGAGTCGGATATGCGGACCATGAGAAACACCGAAGGAGGCCCCGAGAGCTCCCACTGCCTGATTGCCATCGACCATCAACAAGTAGACGGAGTACGGCTGCCCAATCGCGCCGGTAACGTTGATGAGTTCGGAACCCAGATTGCAAGGGGAATGGGGTGCCGACCTGCACTCTTTTGAGGTGGGCGCGGTCACATGGAGGACCAACTTTGGGGATTCCACATCGCCCGCTCGTGCCTCGAGGGGCCACAGTAGCGCTATGAGGAGCGCGAACAGTTTGAACATGGCCTGATCCACGAGTTGCCCTGTACAGCCTCGATCATAGCACCAATCGGTGTTCACAACCGCGCCCCCGTGGTACACCGTTAATTCGCAACGGATGTCAGCGGAGAAGGGTCTCGATCGTCGCTTTCACGCGTTCGCTCGCGTGGCCATCGAGTTTGTAAAAGAGATAGTCGCGCTCGCGCGTGGCGGCTTCTTGCATCGCCGGGGTCGGGTTCAAAGCGGAATGGAATGCGTCCGCCAGGCGTTCGGGGCGATCCACGTGCACGAACGCGTCCTTGAGGAACTGCCGGTTATCCAGCTCCAGGAGCGGTTGCCCATCGCTGTGTTTGAGCCGGTCGCTCGGGAGATCGTAAATCACCCCTGTTTTCCCGAGGGCCAGGAAATCGAACACGGTGCTCGAGGCTTCGCTTAAGAGCGTGTCCGCGGCGGCCATGTAGGGGACGATGTTGTATTCCTCCATCGGCAAGAGAACCGCATGGGGATGCTTAGGTGCGCGTGCTTCGAAAATCTTGTGCTGCCGGTGCGGCGCATACTTTCCCATCCAGCTATAGTGATGGAGCTTTACGATCAAGTTGTAGTTGCCTTGCGTGGCCTCGAAGATCGCATCTTTGATGTCGTACATGCAGGTGGGCTTGTAGGTGGGCGCGAAGAGCACGGTTTTCTTAGCTGGATCGAGCCCCCAGCGCCTTAAGAGTTGTTCGCGGTTAGCGTATTTCCCTTGGAAGTAGTAGTCCAGTTTCGGAAGACCGACCAGGTGCACGCGGCTCTTACCGATCGCCCCCGAGGCGTTGATCCGGTCTACGCGATGCTGGCCTTCCACGAACACCTCGTAGGCGGTGTGCGCGTGGCGAGCCAGATTGCGGTAGAGGATCGTCTTGATGCCCGTCCCATGATTGAGAAAACAAAGGAGTGCCTTACCGTAGGCCTCCGCATCTCCGATCGTGTCACCGGAAATAACCACATCGAACCCGGCCCGCTCCTCGGTGAAGCGGTAGCCTTCTTTGGCGAAAGTGTCGAGCAGGGCGGGACGATACTTGACGTTCAGGATTAGAAAGCGGCGCAATCGCTCTTCATCGTGGGAGAAATAGACATCGTAACCGGGATCGGCGAGGAAGAGGTCGATGAGCGGATCGAAGGCCGCTTTGTGATAGAGAAACCCGACCTTGAAGAGGACCTTCGTCTTGGCCAAGGGTCAGCGGGAATCAGAGGGTCGGCGGAGCCGTTCGTCCATGCCGAGCGCCGCCTCGTAAGCGGCCGGGGTGTCGATATCGATCCAGGAACAGTGGGGCGGCATGGGAACGCTGGCAAAACCAGTGGTCGCAATGACACTTCGGACGCCGTCGGAAATGCTTTCTTTTCCGAGCGCGATCTGTCCGTCCAGGGCGTCCATGAACCGGCGATCGATGCGAAACACTCCGCAATCGATGACGTTGTAGGTCGGGAGCTCTTTGCCGATCTCGACAATCTTGTTGTCTTGCGCCCGCACTTTGGTCGCATCGTCCAAGTCGAACACCTCGTCGATGCGCGCGTCGGTGAGGAGCGCGTTTCCGGTCACCTGCCGTAGGGAGGCGAGAGCATCGGGATGGACGAGGTGATCGGACATGGAGAGGTAGGCGCTTTCCGCGTCATCGAGCGCGCTTCGCGCTTGTTGCACCGAAACGCCGTTTCCGCGCTCGTACTCCGGGTTTTCGATGAGGGAGATATCGAGGCCGAAGTTGCGCCGGCCTTCCAAGTAGCCTCGGATCATGTCGCCTTTGAACCCGATCACGATCGTGAACCGGGTCACCCCGATCGTGGCGAAGTTGGCGACGATGCGGGAGAGAATGGTGCCGTCTCCGAACGGCAGCAGCGTCTTCGGCATGCGCTGGGTGACCGGCCAGAGCCGGCTGCCCTTCCCTGCGGCCACGACGATGGCTCTCACGCTTCTCCTCTGACGGTTTCACGGTGTTCGAGCAAGCGAATCGCCGCCTCGATGGCCGGCTCCGGCTGGGGCGGCAGAATGGTGCGGCCGGATGGTAATGAGCGGCCGTGGGCGTGGGCAAGGTCCCAGAGAACCGAGTGACGTGGATCGGGGGGCGTCCAGAAAATGGGATTCACTTCGCTGAAGTAACCGAGGGTGGGGATGCCCAGGGCGAGAGCGATGTGGCGCGGGCCGTTGTCGTTCCCCACGAAGAGATCGGCGCCGATCGTGAGCCTGGCCAGGTCGTGAAGGCGGTCCAGGAGGAGCGTGCAGTGAGGGATGTTTTGAAGCTCTGCCCCGACCTCATCGACGACGGCATCTTCTCCCGGCCCGCCCGCGATGACGAACGCCGCTTCGGTCGCCTGATGAATCCCGCGCGCAATTTCGGCAAAAGCTTGGGCCGACCACCGCTTGTGCGCCCAGGGGCTGACCGGAGAGAGCAGGATTTTGTGGTCGGATTTGAGCTCGTTCCAGATCTCGTGGGGTGCCGTGGGCGCGTGGAGGCGGGGCATGATGGATCGCGGTTGGAGTCCCAATGCGCGGAGGAGGTCGAGCTTGTGATCGGCGGTGTAGTGCGTGCCTTTGTGGTTCTGGAGATCAACGGTGCGATGATGGAAGCGGAAGCGGTCCTTGAAGCCGATGGACTGACTGGTTGTGGCGCGAGCTAGCATCGAGGTGGACGGCAGAGATTGAAAGTCGAGAACCAGATCGAACCGTTCGCGACGTAGAGGCTGCAAGAGTTTAACCAGCGACGTCCCGGGCGCCCGCACCCAGAGCACATCGACGCGATCATCGCCTTCGAAGAGTTGCGAAGCCGGGTATTCGGTGAGGAGATGCAGGCGCGTTTCGGGCCATGCTTCCCGGAGCGCGTCCAGGACCGGGGTGAGGAGGACGGTGTCGCCGATGCGGCGGAGCTGGATGAGGAGAACGCGCTGGGGAGCGGGAAGCATGCGGCGAGTATACGAGGAGAATCGCAAGGTCGCAGGAATCCGATCGGTGGGGGTGTTGACACGCTGTGGGGTGTTCTATACCGTTTTCCAACCCCGTCAGTTTTGTCCCGCCCGACTTCCCTTGTTCGGACCATGCCACCCGTCGAGGAGCACGACAGATGAGCAAGCAATCTACATCGGCCACGAAACCGCACCCCGCAATGAGCAAGGAAAAAGCCAAGGCCCTCGAGCTGGCCATCGGGCAGATCGAGAAGACGTTCGGAAAAGGGGCGATCATGAAGCTGGGTTCCGAGCGGGCGGCCATCCCGATATCGTCCATCTCCACCGGTTCCTTGGGGCTGGATCATGCGATCGGTATCGGGGGACTGCCGCGCGGGCGCGTGGTGGAGATCTACGGCCCCGAAGGGAGCGGTAAGACCACCCTCGCCTTGACCGTGGTCGCCCAGGCCCAGCGCCAGGGCGGAACGGCGGTCTTTATCGACGCAGAGCACGCGTTCCCGGCCGAGTTCGCCACGACAATCGGCGTCGACCTGGATGACCTCCACGTCTCCCAGCCCTCCACGGGCGAGGAGGCGCTCGAGATCGCCGATCAGCTCGTTCGCTCGGGGGCGGTGGACGTGATCGTCATCGATTCGGTTGCCGCGCTCGTGCCCAAGGCCGAAATCGAAGGTGAGATGGGCGACTCCCACGTGGGACTCCAGGCCCGCCTCATGAGCCAGGCGTTGCGCAAACTGACCGCCACCGTGGCCAAGTCCAACACGTGCATCATCTTCATCAACCAGCTCCGCATGAAGATCGGCATCATGTTCGGCAACCCTGAAACCACCACGGGCGGGAATGCGCTCAAGTTCTACGCCTCGGTGCGGCTCGATATCCGCCGCATCGCCAGCATCAAAGAGCGTGACGACGTGGTCGGGAACCGGGTGAAGGTCAAGGTGGCCAAGAACAAGGTCGCCGCGCCCTTCAAGTCCGTGGAGTTCGACATTTACTTCGACGAGGGCATCTCGCGAACCGGCGAGATCCTGGATATGTCGGTCGAGAAGAACTTGGTCGAGAAATCGGGGACCTGGTTCTCGTACAAGAACGAGCGGATGGGTCAGGGCCGCGAGGCTGCGCGCGCCTTCCTCAAGCAGCACCCCGAGACGATGGAAGAGCTGGAGCACAAGGTGCGTAGCGCGATGGGGCTGCCGGCCTTGTCGGGCGCCACCCCGATTGCCGACGAGGCCATTCTGGCCACGGCGGCGGGGGCGGAGGACGAGGGCTCGGACGCGAACGGCCGCGAGCGCATGAAGGTGAAGGCGAAAGCCTAAATCTTCTGCCAACGTTGGCCACTCTCGCTGGCGAGAGGTAGCGAGGTCGTGCCAACGTTGGCCACTCGACTGGCACCCGCGCCAGTAAGGAACTTGCCATGACCGCAGACTTTGGCCGCCGGAGAAGCGGGCCGGGGAACACCGCTGCGGAGGGGGAGGGCGGCGAGGACCAACTTCCTCGCCGTCTGCGCGATCTCTCCCCCGATGAACGGGCGCGTCAGCTCTGCCTGGATTCGCTCGAGCGGCGCATGCGCACGCGGAAGCAGCTCGCCCAGCTCTTGAGTCGTAAGCGCATCCAACCCGAGGTCGCGGAGTCGGTTCTCGACCGCCTCCAGGAAGTCGGTTTGATCAACGACGAGGCGTACGCCCGCGCCTTCGTCACCTCGCGCCAACGCACACGCCCTCGTGGAACCCGCGCCCTCTCTTCCGAGCTCTGGGCCAAAGGGATCGCGCCCGAGGTGGCCGAGCGCGTGCTGGCGGAGACGGACGAAGCCGAAGATCCCAAAGACGCCGCCCGCCGCGCCATTGCCCCCAAGCTTCGTCAGCTGGCCGGGAAGCCACCTGAAGAGAAGCGCCACAAGCTCGAGCAGTTTCTTCTCCGGCGGGGGTTTTCCTACGAGACCACTCGGGACGTGTTGCGCGACTTGTCCCATGACGAGGACTCCCTCGCGTAGACGACAAGGCTCACCCCAAAGGGAAGCACGTAGTAAACGAATCGAAACAAGATCGCGGCGAGAAATGCGGTTTCGGATCGCACGCCGAGCAGGATGAAAACCCCCGTCATCGAACCCTCCTGCACGCCCAGCCCCCCGGGGATCATCGACCAGCCACCCGCGATCACGCCTAGCGCAAACCCGGTGATCAACACCCCAGGAGAGGGCACGTAGCCGAGGGCCCGAAAGATGAACCCGAGCGCCATCGCGCTCGACAACCAATCCGCCACCATCAGCCCGGCCACCAGCAAAAAGAAACCGGGCCGTCGGCGAAGGTCACTCATTCCTCGGGACAGCGTCTGATCCAAACCGGTGAGATGCGTTTCCACGTCTCGCCGCAATACCTTGCGCAAGGTGCGGCCGGTCAGTCGGGCGGCCAAGGAGCGCGTGGGATCGTGAAAAAGAAGCCAAGTCGCGCCCACCATGATCGCCAGTGCGACCCCCGCGGCCACTCCCAACTCCAGCGTTCCTACGTGGCCGAGGGGATGCTTGAGGAATAGATAAAAAAGGCTCGATGGCAAGAGCACGATCATGACGATCTGATTGAGGTACGAGTGCACCAACGATGCGCCGAGCACGTCCTGGATCGAGGCGCCGCGCCGTCCCAGCAAATATATCCGCATCGAGTAACCGGTCACCCCGCCCAGCGAGAAGACGTTGTTGACCGCGAACGACATGAAGCCCGCGGCGAGAAGGTGCCCCAGTCCCAAGACCACTCCAAAAAAGCGCAGGAGAAGCGCGAGGGCGAGGCATAGGCACGCATAGGATCCTGCTGCGGCCAGTATGGCGACACCGAGCCAGCTCCATGTCGCCCGCCGCAAGATACCGAGCGCCGCGTGCGCATCGACCGCGGCCATCCCCACCGCGATCAAGATGACGAGTGCTATGGCAAGGCCGGCGATGCGGCGAGGGGGAAGAGCGACCCAGGACGCCATGGTCAGCGCTCCGTCACCCGGCCCAGGGCCATGCCGGCCCGCAACAATGCCCGGGGGCCACCCTCGTAGCAGAAGAATCGATCCTCCCAGACCGGATCGAATTTCGATTTGTAGCTCCGGAGTCCCTTGTAGGAAAAGAATCGGTTGAGCCGTTCGTAGATCTGATGCACGGCTCGTTCCTCGAGCGATGCGCCGGGGTGATCGCCCACGCCGGCCAGCGGCGCGAGCCCGAGACTCATCCGCCGGTAGTGGGGGAACAGCATTTCCAGCGTTCTCAAAAAGAGGTAATCCATCGTGCCGTTCGGAATCTCCAGTCGGTGACGCATGAGATCCACCGTTGCCGTCCCGTTGGGCCAGCAGGGAATCTGATTCAAGAAGGCCAGCATGCGCCCCTGTGTATCGCGCACCACGAACACCGGCGTGGCCGAGATTTCCGAACGCTGAAACCGCCCCAGGGTGAACCCACGCTCCCGCCGTCCGGGAATGCGGAGCCACTCTTCCGAGATGGCGGCCAACTCGTCAACCACCGAGGGTAGTATCGGCGGATCGTAACGGATCACTTCCAGGCCCAGACTGGTGCCCCGGCTCCGCACGCGGCGAAACGTTTTGGATTGCGCGGTGTGCTCTACGAAGTGATCCAGCTCCACCAACGCTTCCTCCCCGATCTTGAGCACGGCGAGACCGAGACCCCGGTACTCGGCCAGCAAATCGGGGCTCACTTGATGAAACGCCACCCGCCAGCCGTTGTCCGCAGCTCCGTGCGCGAACGCGCGCAAGGTCGGGACGATCGTCTCCGCATCTCCCACCGGATCTCCCAACCCGATCGCGAATCCCCACGCCACGCTGTATCCGATGAAACACTCGTGATCCGGTCCAAAGAAGAAAGACTTGTCGCCGGTCATCTTGAAGTAATCGAGAGAAGACCGGCCATATCGTTCGACCAGATGTCGCGCCTCGGTGCGCTCGTGGGGGAGGGTGCGCAAGCGAAAGGCGATCGGCCGGTACAGGGAAAACGCGGCAAAGAGCGCCGCACTGATCCCTAAAACCTCCAGCGAATCCAAAAACCAGCGGGCGTGCAGCGTGTGCGGCGTGAGATCGGGATTACCGAGCAGCGCGTATTGCCGGAGTGAGTGCACGTACGCTTCCCGCCAGTGAAACTCCATCCCGAAGTCGCGCCGATCCAGGAGCCAGAACCCGAAGCTGCCGTAGGCCAGCGTGACCAGCACCGTAACGGCCACCAACCCCACCCCTTGGGCAATGCTTCGGGGCTCGCTCCGCACGGTGAAGTGCTTGCGCAACACAACCAGGAGCACCGCCGTCAACAGGGGAGCCAGCGCCAATCCGGTATCGTGCCGGTGAAGCAAGTGGGCCAAGGCGGCCAAAAGCGAAATAATGAGCGCGCCTGCCCAGGCCGCCCGTCGCCGTCGCCAGAGCTGGTAACTGAGATCGACGAGCAGGAACCCGGCCAAGAGACCGAGCAGCTTCCCCCAATGATGCAAGCCGTAGGGCAGCATTTGCCCCAAATGCGGCGGCTCGGGCACGCGCACCAGCAACGCGTGCAGGATTCCGTCCAGCCCGTTCAAGAACGTGATCAGGGCGACGAACAGAACCGGCCAGTCGCGGCCCTTCATACCTCGCTCACTTTCCCCCTAACCCTCGAAGGGCTATACTTTTTCGTCTTCCGGGATCCTAACCTTCGAAAAGGAGCTCGGCCAACCCGATGCCCCGCGCGCTCAAAACCCAGCAAATTCGCGAGGAGTTCATCCGCTTTTTCGTGGAGCGGGGACATCGCGCCGTGCCGTCATCGCCGCTCGTTCCCCTGGATGACCCGACCCTCCTCTTCACGTCGGCGGGCATGGTGCAGTTCAAGCCCATGTTCGCCCGTCCCGACCAGGCCGAATACCCTCGGGCGGCCAGCATCCAGAAGTGTTTCCGCGCCACCGACCTCGAACGCGTGGGGCACACTCCGCGCCATCTCTCGTTTTTCGAGATGCTTGGAAACTTCTCCTTCGGAGATTACTTCAAGCGCGAGGCGATCGCCTGGGCCTGGGAGTTCGTGACCGAAGTCCTGAAAATGGACCCCTCCAAGATCTGGGCGAGCGTGTACTTCGAGGACGATGAGGCGGCCCTCATCTGGGAACGCGAAGTGGGGCTTCCCGCCGACCGCATCGTGCGGCTCGGGAAAAAAGACAACTTCTGGGGTCCTGCGGGAACTACGGGCGCCTGCGGTCCGTCGAGCGAGATCTACTGGGATCTCGGACCGGAGCTCGCCTGCGGGCGCGCGGACTGCAAGCCGGGATGTGAGTGCGATCGCTACCAGGAGTTCTGGAACCTCGTGTTCCCTCAGTTCAACATGGACGAGACGGGAACGCTTCATCCCTTGCCCAAGCCCGGCATCGATACCGGCATGGGGCTCGAGCGGCTCGCCCAGCTGCTTCAAGGCAAGGACTCGGTCTTCATGACCGATGAATTCCTGCCCCTTCGTGAAGCGGTCATGGATATCGCCCCGCGCGTCGACCTGCAGAACCCCAAGCATCCCATTGCCCTCAACATCATCGCCGAGCACGCCCGCGCCATCACCATGCTCTTCGCGGAAGGCGTGTATCCCTCCAATGAAGGCCGGGGGTATGTGGCGCGGCGCATTCTTCGGCGCGCGGCCCGCCGCGGGAAGATGCTGGGTCTCGATGAGCCCTTTCTGTATCGATTGACGGGCATCGTGGTCGACGAGTTTCACAAGGTTTATCCGGAGCTGGAAACGGCGCGCGAGCGCATCGCCAAAGTCACCAAGGCCGAGGAGGCGCGCTTTCTCGAAACGCTGGAAGCGGGCATGCGCCGCTTCGAAGAAGTTGTGGGAAAGACGCGCGCCCAGAAGAAGACCGTCATCTCGGGCGGCGATGTGTTTACGCTCTATGACACCCACGGTTTTCCTCCCGACATGACGGCGGAGATGGCGGAAGAAGTTAGCCTGTCCATCGATCAAGCGGCCTTCGAAGCCGAAATGGCTAAACAGGTCGAGCGATCGCGCGCTCTCGCCGCCATGGACGCGAAAGAAGAAACGAACATTCCCTGGACGTGGACCGACGGCAAGGAAGCCCCCCATTCGGAGTTCGTCGGCTATGACACGCTCGAGACCTCGGTGCGGGTGGTGGCACGTCGCCGGCGCGGGGACCAATGGGAATTCCTGCTCGACACAACTCCGTTTTACGCCGAAGGCGGAGGACAAGTAGCCGATCGCGGGTGGCTCCTAGACGGCAAGGACGTCACGCTGGAGCTTACCGGAGTGGAGAAGAAGGGCGGCGAGCACGTGCATCGGGGGCGCATGGCCAGGGGGACTGAGTTCACCGGTGCGAGCTTCACCGCCAAGGTCGATGCCAAGGCCCGCTTCGACACCGAGCGCAACCATACCGCCACGCACTTGCTCCACGCCGCGCTCAAGCGCGTCCTCGGAACCCATGTGACGCAGGCGGGCTCGCTCGTCGCGCCGGATCGCCTGCGCTTCGATTTCAACCACTTCTCGCCGCTCACCCCGCCCCAGATCCGGGCCATCGAAGACGACGTCAACACGGCCATCTTCGACGACCATCCCGTGACCAAACAGGTCACGAGCATGGACGAAGCCAGGAAGGCGGGTGCGGTGGCCATGTTCGGCGAAAAATATGGCGAGCGGGTGCGCCAGGTGTTCGTGTCCACCCAGGCGGGCGACGTGTCGCGCGAGCTCTGCGGCGGCTGCCACGTCCGGCGCACCGGGGAAATTGGCTTCTTCCGCATCGTTTCCCAGGAATCCGTGGCCGCGGGGGTACGGCGGGTGGAGGCGGTGACAGGATGGAACACGGTCCGGCATTATCGCCAGGAGGATGACATCCTGGGCCGCATCGAAACCTCGGTGCGTGCGGGATCGATCCACGATCTCGAGGGGCGCGTGCAAGGCGTTCTCGACGAAAACGAGCGGCTCAAGAAAGAAGTCGCCCAGCTCCAGAACGCGATCCTGAACGCCAGCTCAGGCGATGTCATGGATCGCGTAGAGACCGTGGACGGCGTGCGATTTTTGGCCGCGGAGTTTCCGGTGTCGGACGCCAAAGCGCTCCGTGAAGCAGCCGATCGCTTGCGCGATCGCATGAAGAGCGGCGTCGGCATTCTGGCCGCCCGCGCGGGAGAGAAGGCGGCGCTCTTGGTGTTCGTCACCCCTGATCTCGTCTCGGAACGCGGGATTCGCGCGGACCAGCTGGTCAAGGAAGTGGCGAAGGTCCTGGATGGCGGGGGCGGCGGCCGGCCCGAGCTGGCCACGGCCGGAGGGAACGTCGACAAGATTCCCGAGGCTCTGGCCCGCGGCAAGCAGATTCTGGAGTCGTTGCTGGTCAAGAAAACGGTGACCTAGGTTTCAGCACCGGGCGATTGGCGTGCCTCAGACGCCGCAATCGACGGACGTTCGTGAACACGAGGGGGAAGGTGTGAGAATCCGACTTGGTTCGTCTTTACTCCTGGCAGCTGTACTTCTGGCAGCCGTCGGGATGCTCCTATCGATTTCCGCGAGCGCGGCCGAGCGTTCCGAAGTGCCCGACAAATACAAATGGAAGCTCTCCGATCTCTTCTCGAGCGAAGCGGACTGGGCGAAAACCCGGGACAACCTGAGTGCCGAGGTTCCCTCGTTGGCTCAGTTCCAAGGGCACGTAGGTGACTCTCCGGCCAAGCTCTACGATGCCATTGCGACCTACATGAAACTGAGCCAGACCGTGGAGCGCGTGTACACCTACGCCAGCCAGACCAACGACCAGGACACCCGGGTGAGTCATAGCCAGGAAATGTTGCAGTCCGTGGATGACGTGGTGTCCAAGTTCTCCACCCAAAGCTCCTTCATGCGCCCGGAAATCATCGCGCTCGGGAAAGAAAAGGTGGAAAGCTACCTGTCCCAGGAGCCGCGCCTGGCCGAGTACCGTACCTATCTGGAAGACATCGTCCGCTGGGCACCCCATACGCTCTCGAGCGATGAAGAGCGCATCATGGCCCGCTCCGGACGCTTGGCCGGCGCTCCCGGGGATATCTATTCGATATTCATCGACGCCGATCTGCCCTATCCCACCATTCAGCTATCGACCGGCGACACGGTACGGCTCGATCCGTCCGCGTATACCAAGTACCGCGCCGTCGCTTCCCGCGATGATCGCATCAAAGTTTTCCAATCCTTCTTCGGCGCCCAAATGGCGTTCCGGCGCACGCTCGGAACGTCGCTGGCCGCCCACGTGCAAACGCATCTTTACGATCGCGACCTCCGGCACTTCAAGACCTGTCTCGAAGACGCTCTCTTCGGAGACAACATCCCGGTGACCGTGTACAACCAGCTCGTCAAGGACGTGAACGAGAACCTGCCCACGCTCCATCGGTATCTCAAGCTCCGGCAGCGAATGATGGGGCTCAATGATCTGCGCTACGAAGATCTCTATGCCCCGATCGTCAAGGAAGTCGACATGCAGTTCACGCCGGAATCCGCCCTCGACCTGGTGCTGAAGGCGGTGAAGCCCCTCGGCCAGGAGTACGGCACTGTGCTCTCGAGCGGCCTCTTGAAGGAAGGCTGGACGGACTGGATGCCGACCACCGGCAAACGCTCGGGCGCCTACAGCACCGGAGCCTACGGGGTGCATCCCTACCAGCTCCTGAACTTCTACGGCAGCTACGACGACGTCTCGACCCTCGCCCACGAGAGCGGTCACTGCATGCACACGTACTTCTCGATGAAGAACCAGCCTTACGTGACCGCGAACTACGCCACCTTCGTGGCCGAGGTCGCCTCGACCTTCAACGAAAACCTGCTCGTGCACTACATGGTCGACAACGCCAAGGACGACGACACGCGGCTCTTCCTCCTCGGCAACTATCTGGAGAACTTGCGCACCACGCTCTTCCGTCAAGTCATGTTCGCCGAGTTCGAACAGGGCATTCACGAGAAAGCCGAAAAGGGCGAGCCCTTGACCGGGGACACCATGAACGAGCTCTATCTCGGCATCGTGCGCAAGTACTACGGTGACGCCAAGGGCGTGTGCAAGGTGGATGACATGTACGGGATGGAATGGGGCTATGTGCACCACTTCTATTACGACTTCTACGTGTACCAGTACGCGACCAGCCTCATCGCCTCGACCGCGCTCGCCAACGGCGTGAGCGCCGAGGCCAAAGCCCACGGCACCAAGAAGCGGGATGCATACCTCCATCTCTTGTCTTCAGGCTCCTCGAAATACCCGGTCGATTTGCTCAAGGACGCGGGCGTGGACATGACCACGTCGGCGCCGTTTAAGGCCTGCATGAAGGAGATGAACTCGGTGATGGATCAAATGGAGAAAATCCTGGCCCGGCGCGACCGCCTGAAGAAGGCGACGGGGACCAAGTGAACGAACCGTCAAAACCGGAGCCACTCGCGATCCTAGTCCGAGCGCAAGGAGGAGAGTTCTGAAAGCGCTGATCCTGAGCGGCGGCAAGGGGACGCGGCTTCGGCCGATCACCTTCACCAGCGCCAAACAGCTCGTTCCCGTCGCCAACAAGCCGATCTTGTTTTACGGGATCGAAGCGATCCGCGATGCCGGCATCACGGATGTCGGCATCGTGGTCGGCGACACCCACGAGGAGATACGGGCGGCGGTGGGGGACGGTTCCCGCTTCGGCATCAAGGTGACCTACATCCGTCAGGACGCCCCCTTGGGACTGGCTCACGCGGTCAAAGTGAGCCGCGGTTTTCTGGGCGAGGAACCGTTCGTGATGTTCCTGGGCGATAACCTCATCAAGGATGGCATCACCCCCTTCGTCCGGGAGTTCGAGCGTGAGCGGCCCAATTGCCAGATTCTGCTGGCGCGGGTCAAGAATCCGGAAGAATTCGGGGTCGCCGAGCTGTCCGGGAAACAAGTCGTTCGCCTCCAGGAGAAACCCAAGAACCCTCCCACGGATCTGGCTCTGGTCGGGGTGTACATGTTCGATCCCACCGTCTTCGACGCGGTGAACGCGATCCATCCGTCCGCGCGGAACGAACTCGAAATCACCGACGCGATCCAGTTTCTCATCGACACGCACCGTGATGTGCGAAGCCACCTCATTACCGGATGGTGGAAGGACACGGGGAAGCTCGAGGACATGCTCGAGGCGAATCGCATCGTGCTCTCCGGCATCGAGCGGCGTATCGACGGAGACGTCGATGCGGCGAGCCGCGTGGAAGGGGAGGTGGTGATCGGCAAAGGCACCCGCGTTCGGGCCAGCACCCTTCGGGGCCCGCTCATCGTGGGGGAGAACTGCCTCATCGAGGATGCGTTCGTGGGACCGTTCACCTCCATCCACAACGGGTCGGTGATCCAGAAGAGCGAGATCGAGCATTCCATCCTGCTCGAGGAGGCGAAGGTGCTGGGGGTTCGCCATCGTATCGAATCGAGTCTCCTCGGCCGCTCGGTCGAGATCGTGAGCCGGGATACGCGTCCCGTCACCTACCGTTTTCTGGTTGGAGACATGGCCCGCATCGAGGTTCACTGAGCCTGCCCATGCGGGTGTTCATGACCGGATGGAACGGGCTTTTGGGAAAAGCCGTCGTTCCGTTGCTAGAGAGCACGCACGATGTGGATGGCTTCGGGATCGAGGACGGCGAGGTGACCGACGTCGACTACGTGCGGAAGCGGCTCGAGCCGTTTCGTCCTGAAACCGTGCTCCATCTCGCGGCGTGGACGGCCGTGGACGCGTGTGAAGCGGATCCGGATCGGGCGTTTCGGGTCAACCAGGAGGGATCCCGTGTCGTGGCTCGGGAAGCCGAGCGGGTGGGAGCGAAGGTGATTGCCCTCTCCACCGATTACGTGTTCGATGGGAATGGGACGCGTCCGTATACCGAAGATGACGTTCCGTCTCCGCAAAGCGTCTATGGCAAAAGCAAACTTGCGGGAGAGGAAGAGGTTCGAAAAATGGCCCATTCGGCCATTCTTCGAACGGCTTGGCTCTACGGTGAGGGCGGGCGCAATTTCGTCGACACCATCCTGACCGCGCTGGACGAACGGGGGAACCTCGAGGTCGTGAACGATCAGATCGGCTCGCCGACCTATACGCATGATCTGGCCGAGGCTCTTTCCACCCTTGTCGAAGCTCGAGCAGAAGGTTTGTATCATGTCGCCAACGGGGGAGAAGCCTCCTGGTTCGACTTGGCCCGGGAAGCAGCCCGGATCACGGGACGAAACCCCGAGCGCATTCGCCCAGCGACGACGAGCCAGGTGTCTCGGCCCGCCCCCCGGCCGTCCTATTCGGTCTTGGATTGCACCCGCGTGGCCAACTCCTACGGGGTGAGGCTGCGCCCGTGGCGGGAAGCCCTCGCGACCTATCTGGAGGAAGAGGACACAGACCGATGACCCACGATGAAGCGCTCGCCTTGGTGGCGCGGGAACTGCAGACGTCGGCCCGCATCCTGAACGAGATCGCCCAGTCGCAATGCGCGTTCGTCGTCGAAGCGGCGCGTCTAGTCGAGACCTCGCTCAAGGCGGGGGGCACGCTTTACACCTGCGGTAACGGGGGGAGCGCCGCCGACGCGCAGCACATCGCGGCCGAGCTTTCCGGTCGCTTCTATATCGACCGTCCGGGCCTCGCCGCGACGGCGCTCACCGTCAACACGTCGGCGTTGACCGCGATCGCCAACGATTTCACGTTCGTGGATGTTTTTGCCCGACAGCTCGAGGGGGTGGGACGGCGAGGAGACGTGCTTCTCGGTATGACCACGTCGGGCGGGAGTTCCAACGTGGTCGCGGCGGTGACGATGGCTCGCCGGGTCGGTATGCGGGTGATCGGCATGACGGGAGCGCGGGGGGCCAACTTCGCCCGTTCCTGCGATCTCGCCTTGGTCGTGCCGAGCGAAGACGTGGCCCGCATTCAGGAAGCTCACATCGCCTCCGGCCATCTCATCTGCCAGCTCGTGGAAGACGCACTCTTCGGAGGACAGGATTGAGGCTTCGCGATCTCGTACAGCTCGCGCGCCCCTGGCAGTGGAGCAAGAACGGGATCCTGTTCGCGGGTCTCATTTTCAGCCGCAATCTCCTCCATCCATCTTTTTTTCTCCGCTCCTTGGCCGGATTTCTCCTCTTCTGCATCGCTTCTTCCGCGATCTACATGCTGAACGATGCCTGCGACATGGAACGGGACCGCCTGCATCCCGTGAAGCGGTCACGTCCCTTGCCGGCGGGCCGCGTGAGTCGCACCCAAGTCCTCGCGATCACGAGCGTGCTGCTCGTCGTCGCGCTCGCCGGTTCGTGGATGCTGGGCCGCCCGTTCTTCCTGTCCATGCTGGCCTTTCTGGCCGTAAATGCTAGCTATTCGTTCTTTTTCCGGAGCATCGTCGTCCTCGATGCCATGTTGATCGCGATTTCGTTCGTCATCCGCGCCGTGGCCGGGGTCATGGTGCTGAGGCCGGTCGAGGCCGGCATCGAGCTTTCCCCCTGGCTCCTCGTTTGCACGTTGTTCCTGGCCCTGTTTCTGGCCCTCGGGAAGCGAAGGCACGAGCTGGGACTACTCGAGGCGCACGCCGCGGAACACCGCGCATCGTTGGGCGCCTACTCGCGCTCGCTCCTCGATCAACTCATTACCGTGGTGAGCGCGGCGACCTTGATTGCCTACGCCATCTACACCATCGATCCCGCGACCATCTCCAAATTCCAGTCCCGAAATCTCGTGATCACGATTCCGTTCGTGGCCTACGGAATCTTCCGGTACTTGTATCTGATCCAGGAACGCAACGAAGGCGGGAATCCGAGTCGCGCCTTGTATCGCGACGGACCGCTTCTGGCCACGATCGCAAGCTGGCTGTTGGTGGTCGTGCTCATTCTCTACAAAGCGCGAGGCTGAGTCGTGTCCGAGCGCATCGTGCGCGTCCTCGCTCCGGCCAAGCTCAACCTCGGTCTGGCCGTGGTGGGGAAACGGGCCGATGGCTACCACGATCTCCTCACCATCTTTCAAGCCATCGATCTCGCCGACACCATCGAATTGCGGGAGTGGGAGCGAGGCATGTCGCTTCGGGTGAACGGCGATGCCACGGTGCCCGAGGGACCGGAAAACTTGATCCTCCGCGCGGCAACGTTGCTGGCGCATGAGTGCGGAGTGGATCGGGGCGTCCGGTGCACCGTCACCAAACGCATTCCGGCCGGGGCCGGTCTGGGCGGTGGGTCGAGCGATGCCGCGGCCACGCTCCTCGGGCTCGAAGCCTTGTGGGAGCTCGAAGCGGACCCCATTTCCCAGAAACGCCTCGCCCTCGAGCTGGGGTCGGACGTTCCGTTCTTCTTGACCGGGGGCACGGCGCGAGGGGAGGGGCGTGGGGAGAGGCTCACCCCACTTCCTTGCCCGCCGGAGGTGGGCTGGCTCCTGGCCGTGCCCGACTTTCGATGCTCCACCCGCGACGTGTTCGAGAGCCTACCCCCCGGCTTGACGGGGTCTATCCATAAACTTAGTATCCTTGAAGAAGCCATACATCATGGCGATGTCGAGGCGTTTGCGCAGAACATCGTGAACGATCTCGAACCCGGGGTAGTCCGGATTGAACCCCGGCTGGCACGAATCCGAGACGCGCTCCAACATCTCGGGGCGATGGCTGTGGGCCTGACCGGTAGCGGATCCGCCATGTTCGCGCTGTTCAGGTCGCAGGGGGACGTCGCCCGGTTGCTCGGTGCGGGATCGCGTTTGGAGGGCGCGCGCGTTTATGCGTGCGCTCCCGTGGATTTCGGCGCCAGAGTGGTGACCGAAGATGACGATCACCGACATCCGGATCCTCATCGTGGATGACCCCCGCCTCAAGGCGTTCGCAGCGGTCACCTTCGATCACGTATTCGTGGTCAAGGGGCTCAAGATCATCCTCGGCAAGTCGGACCATTTGTTCCTGGCCATGCCGAGCCGCCAGCACCCGACCGGGAAGTACCAGGACGTCGTCCACCCCATCAATCAGGCCTTCCGGAATGTCCTTGAAGAGGCCGTGCTTCTCGAGTACTCTCGCTGCCTTCGCGCCGAGGCCCAATCTTCCCGCGACTACCATCGCGGGGGTTGAGCCGGGGACTCTTCTCTAAAGAGGGTCCCGCCGGCGGGTCGATCCATGGTCCGACTCACCTGGACCCGCGGAGCCAACCGGCAGCTACTTCCGCGTAAGACCCGATTCGGCAAGCTTTTGGGCGCGAAGACCGTGGCTCTTCCGGCGTTTGACCGGGGAGGAATCCATCTGTGGAAAGCGTGCTCAAGATCTTCACTGGGAACGCCAATCGGCCCCTGGCCGAGGAAATCTGCCGTTATCTGAAGCGGCCGTTGGGCCAGGCGGAAGTGGTGGATTTCCCGGACGGTGAAACCTGGGTCAAGATCAACGACAACATCCGGGGCCATGACGTTTTTTTGATCCAGTCCACGAATCCTCCCGCGCGAAACATCATGGAGCTCTTGATCATGATCGACGCAGCGCGGCGCGCCTCGCCGCGCCGGCTCAACGTGGTGACTCCGTATTTCGGTTACGCGCGACAGGACCGCAAGGATCAGCCGCGCGTTCCCATCACCGCCAAGCTGATGGCCAACCTCATCACCACCGCGGGGACCGATCGTCTGCTCACCATGGACCTACATTCGGCCCAGATCCAGGGGTTTTTCGATATCCCCTTCGATCACTTGTTCGCGTCACCGGTGTTCGTGGATCACGTCAAGAGCCGGTTTCATCGCGACCTCGTCGTGGTCGCGCCCGACATCGGCAGCGTTAAGATGGCGCGCGCCTATGCGACGCGTTTGGACGCGCCCCTTGCTCTCATCGACAAGCGGCGCATGCGCAGCGATGAAGTCGAGGTCATGAACGTGATCGGCGAAGTGGACGGGCGGAACGTGGTTATTTTCGACGACATTATCTCTACTGGAGGCACGCTCATGCGGGCCGCGGGGGCGCTCAAGGAGCGCGGGGCGAAGGAGATCATGGCCTGCATCACGCACGCCGTGTTCGCCGATTCGGTGTTCGAAAAGCTGGAGCGTTCGGACATCACGTCCCTCACCGTAACCAACACCATTTGGCACGATCCCAAAGCCATTGCCGCCCGCACCAAGAAGGTTGAAATTCTTTCCGTGGCCAGGATCCTGGGCGAAGCCATGCAGCGGATCCACCACGAAGAGTCTCTGAGCTCGTTGTTCATTTAAGGAGAGAACCATGGCGACCACGATCGAACTCAACGCAAAACGCCGGGAGGGCACCGGCAAGGGTGTGGCCCGCAAGCTGCGCCAGGCCCGCCGCGTTCCCGGCATCCTGTACGGCAAGGGCGTGGACCCCGTGCTCATCGATCTCGACGAGCGTGAGTTCACGAAGTCGGTGGGCGGCCATGCCGTATCGAACTTGATCGTGGACCTGCGGGTGGATGGGGAAAGCGGGCTCGTGAAAACGCTCGTGCGTGAAGTGCAGACCAATCCGCTCTCCGGTTCGGTGGAACATGTCGATTTGAATCGCATCTCGCTCACCGAGGAAATCGAGGTCGAAGTGCCCATCGAGCTGGTGGGTATCCCCACCGGAGTCAAAAACTCGGGGGGCATCCTTCAGCATCCCATCCGCACCCTGACCATCAAGTGTCTCCCTCAGGACCTCCCCGACAAGATCACCGTCGACGTAACACATCTGGAGATCGGGGACTCGGTGCGGGTGAGCGAGCTCAACCTCGGCAGCGTGACCGTTGTCACCGAGACGGACACTGCAGTGGCCAGCGTGGCGCCTCCGGCCCGCGAAGAGGTGGTGAAGCCGGCCGAGGGAGAAGCGGCGGTGGCAGGGGCCACGCCGACCGAGCCCGAGCTGGTGGAAAAGAAGAAGAAGGCGGAAGAGGGAGAAGCGAGCTGAACGAAGCATGCGGGTCGTGGTGGGCCTCGGCAACCCGGGACGCCGTTACGCGCGCACCCGGCACAACATGGGGTTCTTGCTCCTCGATCGCCTTGCCCAGCTGTTTCGCTCGGGGCCGGAAGAGGATCACGGAACCTACCGCGTCGCGTGGGCGGACGTGGCCGGAGAACGAGTGGCGCTCTTGCGTCCGCTCGTGTTCATGAACCGAAGCGGAGAAGCGCTCGACCGATTTCCCGAATCGGCGGCGGTCGGCGCACCCGGGCACCTCGTTCTCTTGGACGATGTTTGGTTACCGTTCGGGGCCATGCGGTTTCGCAAACAGGGTGGGGCGGGGGGGCATCACGGTCTCTTGTCGGTGTTGGAGCGGTTGGGCACGGATGACGTGCCCCGGCTCCGTTTGGGGATCGGAGGCGAAGAGCTGGAAGAGCTCGCCGATCACGTGTTGGCGGGGTTCACCCCCGAGGAGGAAGCGGCGCTGGATCCATGGCTAACGCGAGCCGCGGACGGCGTGCGCACGTTTCTGGTCGAAGGACCGGATGCGGCGATGACCCGCTACAACGGTTAGGCGCTGAAGGAGAAAGCAGTCGATGCGCGAGTACGAATCGATCTTCGTGTTGAACCCGGACGTCTCCGATGCCCAGGTCGACGTGGAAGTGGAAAAGATCCGCGAGTTCGTGTCCAGCAAGAAAGGCGAGATCACCGAGATCCAGAAGTGGGGCCGGCGCAAGCTCGCATACGAGATCGGAAAGAACCGGGAGGGAAACTATACCCTCATTCGTTTCCAGTCCGATTCCATCGTGCCCCAGGAGCTCGAACGGCGGTATCGCCTCAACGAGAACATGATCCGGTTCCTGACCGTCCTGTATGAGAAGCCCTCCGTGCCCGAGCCGCGGGAGGAAGGGCGCCGGGACGAGGACGACGAGGACGACGACGTTTGAGCCGGAAGGGATCCTAGCGGACCCAGGTATAGGAGGAGTTCATGCCCAAGTTCAGGGGGCCCCGCAGCCCCAAGCGTAAGTTTTGCAAACTGTGCTTCGAGAAGGTCACCGTGGTGGACTACAAGGACGACCGGAAGCTGCAACGTTTCCTCACCGACCACGGCAAGATCGTTCCGCGGCGCATCTCCGGAACGTGCTCGCATCACCAATCCCAGGTTACGCAGGCCATCAAGCGGGCGCGGTTTCTGGCTCTCTTGCCCTACACCAGCGACCAGATCCGGTAGAGGAACCGACGATGGAAATCATTCTGCTCGAAGACGTGAAAGGCGTGGGGAAGCGCGGGGAGACGGTCAAGGTTGCCAACGGCTACGCCCGCAATTTCATGATCCCGAACAAGCTCGCCGTGGTGTCTACGGACGCGGGCGCAGCCATCTTCGCCGAGGTGGAGCGCCGGCGCGCGCGCCGCTCCCAAAAGTCGCGGCGGGAAGCGGAAGAAGCGGCGAAGAAGTACGCCAACGTATCCGTGCACATCTCGGTCGAAGTGGGCGAGGAGGATCGTCTCTTCGGTTCGGTCACCAGCGCCGATATCGCGGAGGCGCTCAAGGAACAAGGCGTCGAAGTCGACAAGCGCAAGATCGTCCTCGAGGAGCCGCTGCGCCAGCTCGGTGTGTATAGCGTGCCGATCAAGCTCTTCCAGGATGTCGAGGCCAAGATCAAAGTCTGGGTAGTAAAGAAGTAGGGACTATGCGGAGATCGATTCTGTGTTTGCTCGCGCTCATGGCGGGTTTGTTAGCGCTCATGGCGCTGGCCGGTTGCAAAGCGGGTACGGGCGGCTCTCGCAGCGCCGAATATCCCGTGCCGCCACCGGCCGGAGCGGATACGACCAGAATGGGGCTGGTCATCGCCGAGGTGGCGGGAGTCAAGATCACGGGGGCCGATCTCAGGAAACACATGGAGAACAAATCGGGGAGCAATGAAAACGTCGAGCGTTACATGCAGAATCCCGACATTCTCCAGGTCGGCTTGGCAAGCTTGGTTGACCAGATCACCTGGGGTGAGATGGCGCGCCGGAGCGGCATGAAGCTCACTCACGAGGAAGCGATGCAGGTGCGATCCCTGGAGTCGCAGCTCCTCGCCACGCGCTATGTGGCCGATATCGTGCAGATGAAAGCCGTACCCAGCGAAAAAGACATCGAAGAGTTCTACAAGATGAATCAGGAACGCTATCTCAAGCCCGCGCGCGTCGCGGTGCGACACATCCTCGTTCCCACCCAGGCCGAGGCGGAAAACCTGCTCGCCAAGGCTCGGGGCGGCGCCGAGTTCGAGGCGTTGGCCAAGCAATACTCCCAGGACGCAAATACCAAGGACATTGGCGGTGCTCTGGGGTTCGTTGAGGCCGATAAGCCGATCCTGGGGATCGGCAATGATGTGGATTTCCAGCAAGCGGTCCTCCCCCTCGAACCTGGGCAAATGACGGTGACCAAGAGCCGCATGGGGTGGCACGTCATCAAAGCCGAGAAACGCGAGGGCGGCGGGCTCACTCCGCTGAGCGAGGTGCACGACCAGATTTCGAAGAACCTTACGTCGCGGGACTTCAGCCGCGTTTACAACGAGGATTTGACCAAGGCCCGCGAAGAGGTCAAAGCCCATTATCTGACCGAAAACTTCGACAAGTTCTCCGGAGTGGCCGACAATCCGGGCCGGTTGTTTCAGATCGCGCGCCAGCAACCAGATCCACTTTCCCAGATCGAACTGTTCCGCCGGGTCGCGTTCGACTTTCCCGATGCCCATCCCGCCGCCGAGGCTCAATTCATGATCGGATACCTCTATCTCACCGCCTTCAACCAAAAGGCAGAGGCGGCGAGCGCGTTCAAGCGCTTGCAGGAGGTCTTTCCCTCAAGCCCGTGGCGCAAAGGGGGCGATTACATGCTCAAGCATTTGGACGATCCGGACCCCAAGGCGCTAGGATCTCCACGGGATATTCTCAACAAAGCACAGCAGGGTTGAGACGGGCCCACCTCTAGAGGAGCAATCATGGCGTTGATTCGGGCTCGCGTGCGGGGGCTGATGATGGACGAGCGTTCGAAGTCCCCCATTGTCGTGCTCCAGGAAGAAGATGGGGAGCGGATACTCCCCATCTGGATCGGGGAAGCCGAGGCACGCGCGATTGGGATCGTGCTGGCGGGGGAGACCCTCGAGCGTCCCCTGACTCACGATTTGGCCATGACGCTCGTCAAGAGCCTCAAGGCGCGCATCGTCTCCATCACCATCACCCACCTCAAGGACAATACGTTTTTCGCCGAGATCCACCTCGAGTCGAACGGCCAGCAAATCCTCGTCGACGCCCGCCCGTCCGATTCCATTGCCTTGGCCCTCCGGGCCGAAGCGGCCATTTATGTGGACGAAGACGTCATGAGCACCGGCCAAGCGTCAGGGTGGACCGCCCCGCCCGGTGAGAAGACCGAAAAGGACAAAGCAGAAGAATTGAAGAAATTGCTCGAGAACATGGACCCCGGGGACTTTGGCCGTTTCGGGATCTAGGCAGGCGATCCTCTAGGGCTCGGGGCCAAAAGGCGGCCCGCGCTGGGCTCCCAAACGATTCCCACCGGCGGCCTGTATCCCTTCTTGTGCCATAATGGCCCGAACCGGGGTTCTCCCGGCCGTTTTCGTCCGGAGTGACCACACGATATGGGATTCCGTTTTGACGCCACCCCCAATATCTGCTATTTATGGCGCACATGAGCTTGGATCTCCGGGAGCGCCTGAGATGCCTTCCGGGGGTCGATGCGGTCTTGTCGGCCCTGGAGTCCGAGGACGCCCCAGCCGCCCAGACTTGGCTCGCTGAGCTGGCTCGTACGGAGATCGGACACGCCCGCGAACGCATTCGGGCGTGTCCGGCGGACGCCCCCTTCAACCCGGAGACGTACAGCGCCCAGGCCATCGCCCGGCGCGTTTTGGATCATCTGACCGAGCTTGCCCGTCCCAACCCGGACATTGTCATCAATGCCACTGGAATCCTGCTTCACACCAACCTCGGACGCGCGCCGCTTTCCGAGGCGGCAGTAAGACACATGGCGCAAGTGGCGGCGAGTTACTCGGACCTCGAGTTCGACCTCGAACGTGGAGAACGGGGTTCCCGCCAGGATCATGTTCGCGAGCTCTTGACGCTCCTCACCGGCGCCGAGGACGCGATGGTGGTCAACAACAATGCCGCCGCCGTCCTCCTTGCTCTGGGGGCCCTGGCCCGCGGGAAGGAAGTCGTGATCTCTCGCGGCGAGCTGGTGGAGATCGGAGGCTCCTTTCGCATTCCCGAGATTCTCGAGCAGAGCGGAGCCGTGCTCGTGGAAGTGGGGACCACGAATCGAACCCACCTTCGTGACTACGAACAAGCACTCGGGCCCAAGACCGGACTTCTCCTCCGTGTCCACCAAAGCAACTACCGCATCGAAGGATTTACCGCGGAAGTGTCCTTGGAAGATCTGGTCGCGCTGGGCGAGCGAAGCGGGACCCCGGTCATGGTGGACCTGGGAAGCGGCGCGTTTGTGGATGTCGCACCCGCGGGGTTGCGTCCCGAACCACTCGTTCGCGAGGTGGTCCAGGCCGGACCCCACTTGGTCACCCTGAGCGGGGACAAGCTCCTCGGCGGACCGCAAGCGGGCCTCGTGGTCGGCCGGCGAGACACGGTGGCCCGCATGCGCCAGCATCCCTTGGCCCGAGCGGTGCGCATCGACAAGATGATGCTGGCCGCGCTTCAGTCCACCCTCGCCGCCTATCTGGATGCATCGCGCGCGCGGCGCGATATTCCTGTCCTCTCGATGTTGTTCGAAGCCGAAGCCTCGGTGCGCCACCGAGCCGAGGCCTTGGTCCGCTCGCTGGCGGAGACGATTTCCAACCCGGCTCCCCGGGTGACCGTGGAAGACGCAGAAGGCGCGGTAGGCGGAGGGACGTTGCCGGTGTCGGGACTGCGCACGGCCGCGGTCGTGCTCGATCCGCGACCCCACACGAGCGCGGCCCGCCTGGAGCGCGCCTTGCGCGCGGGTCGACCGCCCTTGCTCGCGCGCATTCACGATGAACGAGTGCTCTTGGACGTTCGCACCGTCCTTCCCGCCCAGGAAGCCTTGCTTCCCGGGCTATTGAAGTCTGCCTGGCTGGAGGCGTTAGGCAAAGGAGACCCCTCGTGTTCGTAGAGAAGCTGACCCTTTTCGGCTTCAAGTCGTTCAATCAGCGGATTTCGCTCGAGTTCGGCTCCGGCATCTCGAGCATCATCGGCCCCAACGGATGCGGGAAGAGCAACGTGGTCGACGCGATGCGGTGGGTGCTCGGCGAGCAATCCACGAAGCAACTTCGCGGCACGAAGATGGAAGACGTCATCTTCAACGGCACGCGCGACGAAAAACCGCTCAGCATGGCCGAGGTCGAGCTCACGCTCAACAACGATCGGGGACGGCTCGCCATCGATTACGGCACGGTGAGTGTGGCCCGGCGTCTCTATCGCTCCGGCGTATCCGAATACTTCATCAACAAGCAGCCGGTCCGGCTCAAGGACGTGCGCGATTTGTTCATGGACACCGGCATGGGGAGCCACGCCTATTCGGTGATCGAGCGGCAGATGGTGGACAACATTCTGTCCGACACCACCGGGCACCGGCGTTTTCTGTTCGAGGAAGCGGCGGGGATCATGCGCTACAAGACCCGCAAGAAAGAAGCGCTGACCAAGCTCGAGGCCACCGAGCGCGACCTCCTGCGAGTGAACGACATCATCACCGAAGTGGAGCGCCAGGTTCTCTCGCTCAAACGCCAGGTCGGCAAGGCAGAACGGTATCGCGAGCTGGAAGCGGAGATTCGCACCCTGGATCTGGCCTACTCGCGCGAGCGCCGGGAGGCGTGGAAGTCGGAGATCGCCGAGCTCAAGGGGCGCCACATCACGTCGGCGCAGGGGGCGCAAGAAGGGGAAACCCAGGTGGCGACCCTGGAAGCTCGCTTGGCCGAGATTCACCTCGGGGTGCTCGAGGCGGAGCGCTCGCTCGCCGAAGCACGCGAGCTGTTGGCGCAGACGTCGGACGAGATCGGCCGGCGCAACAGCCGCATTCTCGTGCTGCGGGAACGCATCGATGCAGCCCGGCAGCGCATCCAGGAAGCGGGAGCCCATCAGGTGCGTCTCGCCGACCGCAAGGAGCGCAACGCGGTTGCGGCTACGGAAGTCGACGCCAAACATGCCGAGCTCGCCGGGCGAGAAACCCTGGAGCGCGAGGAGCGGGATCGTCGGGAAGCGCGGCTTCGCGATGCGGAAGAGCGCGTGCGCGATCTTCGCCGCGAGCTCTCGGAAGCAAAGCAACGCTTCGATGAAGGCCGGGAAGCCCGGGTGCGTTCGGAGAGCGCGCTCGAGGCGGCCCTGCGCCGGAGCACGGATCTGGCGGCCCGAACGGGAGAGATTGCGGAGCGGAAAAAAGCCGCGGGAGCCGATCGCGAAAGCCGTCAGGCGGGGCTGGCCGAGCTCCGTGCAAAGCTCGAACGCGCGCAGGCCGAGCTGGCCGAGGCGCAGGAAGATATGCGCGTGCACGAGGTGCGGGTGGAAAACCTGCGCGCGCGCCTCGACATGTCGCGAAAGAGTTTGGCCGAAAAACACGCCGAGGAAGCGGCCGCCAAGTCGCGACTCGGCACCCTGGAAGATTTGAAGGCCCGATACGAAGGGTATGAGCCCGGCGTGCGCGCGCTCATGCTCGAAGCCTCCCGCGATCCGGGGGTGCTGGGAACGGTCGGTGAGCTGGTCAACATCCCCCACGAGTGGCGCAAGGCGCTCGAGCCGGTGCTCTCGCGGGTTTGGCAGGTCCTCGTCGTGTCCGACACCGCCAGCGCCCGTCGCTTGGTGCGGCGGCTCGGGCAGGAATCTTTGGGGTTCGCCGATCTCGTCACCTTGGATCGCCTGCCCGGTGCGCCCCCTCCGCAAGGACCCAACGTGTGGGCATCCGAAATCGTGGAGACCGATGCCTCCTTCCGCCCGCTCGTCCGCTATCTCCTCGATGATCTGGCCCTGGTACCGGATCTCGATGATGCGTTGCGCCTGGTCGCTCATGGAAGCGCTCGCCGGGCCGCCACCGCATCGGGCGAGATCGTCGACCTGGCTCGCATTTCGGGCGGCTCGGGCGGTCCCGAGGGCGCGGGCTTGGTGGAGCGTGAAGAAGCCATCGAGCGCTGCCGCCGCACCCTGGACAGTCTCGTTCGCACCTTGAGCGATCTCGCCCGTCACGAAACGGAGCTCCTGGACGAACAAACGGCCCTGGACGTTCAAGGCACGGCCATGACCGAACGCATCGAATCGCACCGCCGCACGGTGGCGGATCTGGAGAAGGAAGAAGCTGCGGCCACGCAGGGTCTGTCTCACGTGGAGGACTTGCTGGACTCCCTGGATCTGGAACACGGTGCGCTCGAGACCGCCGGCCTCGAAGTGGCCGCCGAGGAATCACGGCTCACCATCGGCGTCGCGACCCATCGCACGCAGGAGGGGGACCTTCAAGCATTGCTGCAACGCGCGGAGTTGGAACTCACCACCGGGGAAGGGGAGCGCGAAACCATGCTGAACGCGCTTCACGAGGCCCAGGTGGCGTACGCGACGCTCGATGCGGATCTGCGAGACGCGCGGGCGACCGCCGAGCGACTCACCACCGAACGGAGCGACCTCGAGCAAGAGTGGACTCGCACGCTGGCCGAGGAATCAGAAGCAAAAACGCTGGTGGGGGTCACGGAAAGCGAGATCGTGCGCTTGGGCGACGAGATCGAATCTTTGAATGGCATTCACGCCGAGCGCGCCAACGTGGTGGCGGAGCGCGAGGCCGAGAAATCCGAGGCGGTAACGCGAGAGCAGATCGATAGCGAAGCCTTGCGGGAGGCACGCCGGGGTGCTTCGCGTTCGCGCCAGGAGGCCCACGAATTCGAGCTCCGGCTCCATGATCTAGGCGGCGAGCTCAAGCATCTGGAAGAGCGGCTCTGGGCCGAGTACGAGCTTGCCCCCGAGGCCCTCGACCAACTGGAACCCTCTCCGTTGCCCGAGGACGGCCAGGAGCGCCTCACCGAAATGCGGGACCGGCTCCGCCGCATGGGCCCGGTCAACTTGCTCGCGGTGGAAGAGTACGAGGAAAAGAGCGCGCGATTCGAGTTCATGAGCACGCAGCGCGACGATTTGCTGCGGGCCAAGGACTCGCTCATGAAGACGATCGAGGAGATCAACAAGACCGCCTCGGGGATGTTCCTCGACACCTTCACCAAGGTGCAGGAGAACTTCCAGCGCACCTTCCAGGTGCTCTTCCAAGGCGGGGAATGCTCGCTCACCTTGACCGGCAACGATCCGCTCGAGGCCGACATCGACGTGATGGCGCGCCCCCGCGGCAAGAAGCCGCAGAGCATCGCCCAACTTTCGAGCGGCGAGCGGGCGCTCACCGCGATCGCGCTCCTCTTCGCCATCTACCTGGTCAAGCCGTCGCCCTTCTGCATCCTGGACGAAGTCGACGCGCCGCTCGATGACGCCAACATCGACCGTTTTGTGGCCATGGTGAAGGAGTTCTCAGAGCGCACCCAGTTCATCGTCATCACCCACAATAAGAAAACCATGGAGGCGGCGGACTGCCTCTACGGCGTGACCATGCAGAAACCGGGCGTCTCGACGGTGGTTTCGGTGGAGCTCGACGGCGAGCGCGCGACCAAGCGCAAGAGAAACGGAAACGGTCACACCGAGGCCAAGGCCGATCCGCTCTCGCCGGAATCCGCCGTGGCGCAGTGAAAGGTTTTCTCGGCCGGCTCAAGAACACGCTTTCCGTAGGGCGATTGGGCGAGGGGCTCGCCCGTACCCGCGAAAAGCTGGCCGAGAACGTTCGCAGCATCCTATCCGGGCGCACGCGCCTAGAGCCCGAAGACCGCGATGCGCTGGAAGAGACGCTGCTGGCCGCGGATGTGGGACTGCCCGCGACCGAGCGCCTTCTCGACCGGTTGCAAACCCGGGTGAAAAGCGAAGGACTCGAAGAGGGAGAAACTCTCGAGGACGTCTTCGCCGAAGAAGTGGTCACCATCCTCCGCGAAGCGCAAACATCGAGCGAGCCACCGGCAATGTTTACGCCGCCCCGGATCGTTCTCCTGGTCGGCGTGAACGGCACCGGAAAGACGACCACCCTAGGCAAGCTGGCCCATCTTTACGGTGCGCAATCCCAGCGGGTGCTGGTCGCGGCGGCAGACACGTTTCGCGCCGCGGCGGTCGAGCAAGCCCGCATCTGGGCCGATCGTGCGGGAGCGGAGTGCATTGCCGGAGCACCCGGGGGGGATCCAGCGTCGGTCGCGCACGACGCGGTCGCGCGGGCGCGGTCGCGGGGGATCGATGTAGTGCTTGTCGATACGGCGGGGCGTCTACAGACCAAGACCAATCTCATGGAAGAACTCGCCAAGATCTCCCGTGTCATTCAAAAGCAAATTCCCGACGCTCCCCACGACGTACTGCTCGTTCTCGATGCCACCACGGGACAAAACGCGCTCGCGCAGGCCCGCCAGTTCGGGAAAACCGTGGGGGTGACCGGGCTCGTGCTCACCAAGGTCGATGGAACGGCCAAGGGCGGCATCGTGATCGCCATCGCGGAAGAGCTCAAGCTTCCGGTCCGATTCCTGGGAGTGGGGGAAAAAATCGAGGACCTGGTCCCCTTCGATGCGGAATCGTTCGCCGCCGCGCTGTTTTCGAAGAATTAGCCACTGGCCGTATCCTGTCCTTCAGGATCCGGACAATCTGGTCTTCTCTGAAGCGACGCGACGCATGGCTGGCATTGTTAGTTAAAACCTATCCAAGTGGCATTTGGGAAAGCGTCAGGATATGACCCGTGCAAGGAATCGACGAATGCGGTAGACCAGAAAACCGCCGACGTGGAACTTATGGGTCACCCGCCACTCTCGGTGGCGAGCCAGAGTAACCCCGCAGAGGCGAGGATCCAATGGACGGTGGCCAGTTCCAAATCCAGAGCGGCCAAGGTGGCCTTGTATTCAGTATCGGGACGCTTGGTTAAGCGGTGGGAGCCAGTTGCGTTAGTTCAAGGAATCACGAAGCTCACCTGGGATGGATCTGATGACACTGGGTCGAAGGCCTCGGCCGGCGTCTATTATCTCGAGGTGACGAGTGAGGATGGATACCGTGTCGTGACCAAGGCAGTTCTCGTGAGCCGATGACAGAGACACCAATGGAACGAGGTAGGCGATGAAGGTGCGGATATTCTCTGCCACGCTGGCAGCTTTGACACTGCATGTCGCCGGTGCGGGAGCCGCTCCCTCCCAGGGCCCCAAAATCGCTGGTCATCTTACGGCCTACACAACCAAGGCGATCTGTACGACTGCTGCCCCAAAGCCTCCTTGCAACCCTGGAGAAACCCATCTAGTCACTCAGGGGAGCCTCAATACTGCTTACAATCTGTATTTGGTTGTGCTCGATGGCGACTCCTCGACTGGCGTCGCTGGAGCCGCTTTTGGCGTTGATTACAACGGAACAGCCGGAGCGGGAATGGACGCGTATTCTTGGACACTATGCGCCGATGCTCAGTACTCTGCTGGACCATCGGGGGTTGCGTGGCCGGAACCGGGATCGGGTAACCTCATCGTCTGGGAGAAGAACAACAAATGTCAGCAGACGAGTGCGTCCGGCGATGCCGATGGGGGAGTGATTGCAGTACTCGGTAGTCTCTACGTCTACGCCTATAGCGCCGACCTATTCTCGATAACGAAACGTAATTACGCGAACATCCCAGATCTAGGCGTCGCGAATTGTGTCGGAGACCAGTTCCAGGTGGATTATCCCAATGCGGTCGGAAAGGTCGGATTCGGAACAACCCAAGGAGTGGACCCATGTCAGTAAGCACTTTGTGGAAAACTCATGGAGGTTGCATCCTTGTTGTGTCCTTGTCGATGGCAGGAAATGCATTCGCGAGCATAGGTCCAAATTCCAAGATACCCCCCATCATGATTTCCCCAACCCAATCTGCCCCGTATGACAACGTCGTACACATCGAGACGTCGACCGGGACACCTTGGGCTGGGGTTCAGGTATCGCTGGTGTTTCCGCCAGAGGCATGCGATTTGCTCATCCTCTGCGGCTCGAGCTATCAGAGTTGCCCACAAACCTTCAGTCAAAACACCGACCCCAGCGGCAACGCGCACTTCGTTATTTCTGGGGGTGGTTGCTGGGGCAGTGGCCGCCTCGGGACGGGTTTAAGCTGGTCTAATGAAACCCTTCCAGAGAGCTACTTGGTCCAAGTCTACGTTGGGACTGAGAAAGTTGCTGTTCGCGGTGTCCGCTCATCGGATGTAGTTGATAATGGCGCGGTGCTTACAAGCGCCACACTGTGGTGCCAGTCTCCCCCAACCTCTCACGGTTTAAGCAACACAAGTCTGACCGATGCACTGTTTCACACACCGCACCTTAAGCTGGGATCCTTCGTCCCGTGCACTGACGTCAATGGGGACGGAAAATGCGATCTAACCGACGCGGTCGCCCTAACGCCAGGGATCAAATTCGGGGCGGCCTGCGACGAAGGGAACTAGAAAAGCGTGTTCCGGCAAGCCTGCAGGAAGAGAGGACCCACCGGGTCTAATCTCCGCGGAAGGATATGCCTGCTTCTTCTTACGATCGGCGTCGGTGTCACTAGCCATACAGAAGCCCACGGTCGTACTTGGCACATTCTAAACGATGGATCGGGAGATGCGCCAACCATTCAGGCGGGAGTTGATAGTGCAGGGGCCCGGGACACAGTACTTGTGAGCCCCGGAACGTATTATGAAAATGTTGTCGGGGTAGGTAGCGACATTTCCCTATTATCTTGCTTGGGCCCAGCCGTTACCATCATCGATGGATCTAATCAGGGGAGGGTTGTTTCAGTAGTTGGAAATGCCAGAGTAGAGGGATTCACGATACAAAATGGGTTCGTTGTTGGAGATGGAGCGGGCATATGGGTGATGGGAAATGAAATTCGGATAAGAGTTACTCTTGTAGGAAACAGAATTGTCGGAAATAGAGCTGGCGGCTCTGATCAAGGACTTGGCGGGGGGATTTACCTTGGAAGAACCATCGAGAGTGTCATAAAAGGAAACACGATTGAGAATAATTATGCAGGCGATTCCGGCGGAGGAGTTTACACGTTCGTGGGCACTTCGGACGAGCTAAGAAGCAACACAATAATTGCTAATGGATGCCATGTTGGGGGGGGCGGAGTTAGCTGCAATAGTGAGTTAACAATCGTTGGGAATCTAATTTACGATAATTATTCGGATAATTTCGGAGGAGGGATCGAGGGAATTGCCAGCGCTATAATTGAAAACACAATTGTGTTCAATAAGATCAACAATTCGGTAAATGTTTGGGGTGCTGGGATTGACATTGATGCTGGTTCCGGACCCGTCCGCGGAAATATCATTGCCTTCAATCATGGGCCAGCTGGAAGAGAAACTGGAGCAGGAATAAGCTGTGATACAAGTGGTTCGATCATTATTTCCTGTAATGACCTTTGGGGTAACGATCTTGATTACAAGTTGCTCTCTGGCTGCGATACCACGAGTTCTGGCAATATTTCAGGCGACCCTAGATTCTGCAGTATCGATGACTTTGACTTTGAGCTAGACGGATCTTCGCCTTGCGCGCCGGGGCATGCAGGTAACTGCGGGCTAATCGGAGCTTACCCCGTGGGTTGTGGGCTGGTACATACGAAGGAAACAACTTGGGGTCACATTAAGTCGATTTTTCAGCCCTCGGTAGGGGCGAGAGGTAAACGAGAATGACAAAATCGATAGTGCCCTGGATCGTTTGCTTAGCTCCACTTTTTCAAGGAAATGTTTCGTCCGCATCCTGCTGGTGTGATACGACGGGTGTGCAGAGTGCGCTGTTTCCACCGGATCAGACTTTTGTCGAAGCCAGAATTGTATTTGTTGGCTTTCAAGGTGCGGACTCGACTTTACCAGCTTGGGCAAGCGATCTTGAGACGGAAATCCCTGCATTCGTTCGCGCAATGTCTGGTAATGTTGACGGAGTGCCTCGACAGGATATGCATCTTGAAATTGTGCATCGGCCTGGAGCCGCTGCTGGCTATGCGTGGATTGCGCCCCATTCGGCCTCATACTACGATGGGAGTGGGTCAGAAGGAACTGGACATGCAAACTATTGGGTCCTGAAAAAAATCGAGGAAGTATATGACAATTACTGGGATCCGCCCGATGGGCCTCCTGTCGATTACGTATTTACAATACACCTTGAATGCACGAAGGATTTTTTGCCATGTAATAGCCAGTTTGGCTCAACAGGGCTTGGCCTTCCGCCACCATCAGCGAGCTATGCAGCGATACCAAGCCTGATCCCATCTGCATATCCGGATATTCCCGGCGATCATCAGCAAATGTCGTACGTAGATGTTCGAACGAAGAATGCCCAAGAGGCGATTGCAGCTCATGAGTTTATGCATAGCAACCATTTTGAACATCCACCCTCGGCACCCAATTATGGGAGATATGATCTGATGGCAGGAGTTCAGGATGGAATAACGGTCTTATCAGAGGGGTTGATACCGATTAATCCGTTCGAGCTATCTCGAGCTGTATCGCATTGGGCCCCGGCGCCAGAAATTATAACGGGTACAAGGTTAGATAGAGAAGTTCCTCCCTTCTTTGGGACTTTGGAAAGATCTGGGAGGAAAACCTACATCATCAACTTGCCGGCCCCGCCTTCCCCTTCGGGTATGACTCAAGCATTTTTCTTGGCAAACCACGAGAGTAGTACCCCCTTTGAATCAAAGTACTCGGGTTCTGGCCTATTGATCTGGCACATCGCATATGCTGGCACAACTGAAGTAATAAGGGATCTTGAGATAGCAAGTGGCAAATTCAGTAGCGGTAGTCCAGACCCGGTGTCCGGCCAGGATGCCTTGGAAGCATCCAGTTCTTATATGGGTTCCGCTAGTGACTTCTTTGAATGGGTCGTTAAAAAGGAGTTTTCTTTTCCTCGCACAAACCCCGTCTCAACAACCAATCCGAATACCAATCTTTACGCTAGCGACCTTTATACGTCGGGGCAGAGTGTGTTTTCTGGCGTTGCAATTGAGAATATTCGGCGGGATGTTGCGAGCGGAAATGTATTACTAGATATATACTTCGGCCCGGAACAAGTGATCATGAGTCCTAATGGCGGGTCGATCGAGAGAGGCGCTATCGTACCCGTGTTGTGGAGAGTGCGTCCCCTTGCGGCGGTGGCAACGGTTGATTTTGAAATCTCTGATGACGGCGGATTGAACTATCGATTGATTCAATCTGGTATCGCCAATTTGGGAAGTGTTAATTGGCGAGTACTTCAGAAAAAGGGGACCGCATATCGCATTTGTATTATTAGCCGCGGTTCTGACGGACATGAAATCGGGAGGGACATATCGGACTCCAACATAACTGTCACTGACAGCCGCTCTTGCTCGCCGTAAGGCAAAGGCGACCGGTAAGACTGGTCAGTAGCTGGCGTAGCGCTCGTTTCCCAAATGTTGGGTAATCACTCGCGATAGGGGAGGAAAGCGGGAAGCAACGTTAGTGATGTGCGGACTACCAAGTTGAGGGCTGACTCGACGCGGTGCGCAATCTCCGAGCGGGTTCGGGAAAGGGTTGCTCCGGTAAACCTTTGTATTAGAACGCCACTTAGTTCGGTTTCGACTGAAGGCCCGACCTCGCGCATCGCATTTGGCGGCATTGTTGCCCGCTCGGAAAAGGGCGGCTGGCTGGGTTAAGTCCGATCAACACGGCAACCGACGGATGCCTTCGCGAAGGTCTTCATCTCCAGGATGGGTGTAGATCGTTGTCGTCAATGGGCTGACGTGCCGGGCAAATCTCTGAGCTAAAAACAGGTCACGCGACTCGCGATACACGTTGGTGACTGCGGTGTGTCGCGTCGCGTGGAACGGATAGAGACGGGAGAAGCCAGCCGAGCACTGCCAATCGCAAAAGATGATCTGAACGCATCGCTTTGAAATCCTGGCACCGCCTTGGTTGCAGAAGAGCGCTGCCTCTGACCTGAGGCTTTCTCCAGCTCCTCGCTTGAATCTCCAGAGCCTTTCCAACTTGGGGATCAAAGCATCGGGAAGGAACAGATCTCCGACACGGCCTCCCTTCGCGATCTCCGCCCGTAGGCGGACCCGTGTTCTTGCGGTTCCATCCTGGAAGAACACGTCCCCAACGTTGAGGCCTACGATCTCAGCAAGCCGAAGACCGGTCCCTAGCGCCAGGGAGAAGATCAAGTGGTCTCGAGGATGACCGGCCGAGACTCGAAGGAGAGCCTGCTGTTCGGCCCGGGTTAGGGTGGGAGGGGAGAGGTGAGGCATGAGACAATTGGGCGCCGGCGGGCACCGAACATCAAGGGAGATCTGGCGACTTTGG